>Ga0105044_10003340_pt1 | contig 22015 bp, 13 predicted proteins | sample MAT01_FD_78092 | JGI IMG/M metagenome (GOLD analysis project Ga0105044, IMG submission 78092) | Freshwater microbial communities from Lake Fryxell liftoff mats and glacier meltwater in Antarctica - MAT-01 | ecosystem: Environmental > Aquatic > Freshwater > Ice > Liftoff microbial mat | place...
TGATGTTAACGCCTGAAACCCGTTAGCCGTATTATTGGAGCCTGTGGTATTTGCATATAATGTTCTAGAACCATTTGCCGTATTGCCTGCTCCGGTGGTATTGGCAAAAAGCGATGTTGAGCCTACAGCCGTATTGCCGCCACTGCCGCCGTTGTTGTTGTATAAAGCGGAATCGCCAATGGCCACCAGTTTGCTGCCTGTTGTATTTAGAAAAAGGGAGACCCTGCCAATGGCAACATTTAAAGAACCAGTGGTATTAGAATATAGTGCGTTACTGCCCAGGGCTGTATTATGGGATGCGGTATTGCTATACAGGGCACTGCGGCCAAACGCAACATTATGACTGCCGTTGGTATTACTGAACATTGCCGAATTGCCCATTGCTGCGTTAGAACCTCCGCTTGTATTGCTAACTAAGGAACGGTCGCCCAATGCAACATTAAAAGATCCGTTTGTATTTGTTGCCATACTCAGGTTGCCTACCGCTGTATTTGAGTTTCCAAGAGTGTGTAAAGCCAAACTTTGATTGCCAATTGCAGTATTTTCCGACCCAATGTTAACCGATAATGAAGCATTTCCAATGGCAGTGTTGCTGAATCCGGTAACGTTAGCATAAAGGGCTTTGTAGCCATTGGCAGTGTTGCGCAATCCGGTAGTATTTCCGTACAGTGCTTTAGAACCTACTGCGGTATTGGTAGTGCCTGTGGTATTGCTAAATAATGCCGAATCGCCAATGGCTACCAAATTTGATGCTGTGGTATTATTATTTAATGCTTTTACACCAATGGCAACATTGCTGTACCCAGCGGTATTATTAAAAAGTGCAGCATTACCATTTGCAGTATTATTAGTGCCTGTCGTATTTGCATTGCCGCTTTCAAACCCCCAAAATGTATTGCCTAGCAGATGGTCTATTCTGCCGGCTTTTAAATTATTTACCCTGATATTAAGCGGCACATTATCACTTGTACCTAAATAATTGGAAGCAGAAGTTCCGGCATTTCCGGTAAGCCCCCAATAGTTTAAACTGCTTACATCGCTGGGTATTAATAATTTTACCCAGGTGATGCCACTCCAAAAATAATAGCCCCGCCCCTGTGGCAGTGCATTATTGGTATTAAATACTAACAGCGATGTTGCCGGTGTTGCAATGGTTGCCACATCAGTTGTTGAGGCTAAGGCGATGTTAGGAATCAGCAAACCTTTATCGGTTGCATTTACTTCTAACCTTGCACTTACATTGGGTGTTACAGTGCCAATGCCTACGTTTTGTGCCTGTAAAACTGAGTACATACACAAAACAAAAATTACGGTTATTATCTTTTTCATTTTATTTATTTTATACCTGATTTTTATTATACTGTAAAGATTGAGATAAGTAAAAAAGAATTGATTACCCTTTGGGGTAGTTTTGCTGATTACGTAAAATTATTTTCAAGCTGACGCCATACATGCGTTTGCGCTTCCCACTACCAGCGCAGATATGCATTGATTGTAAAATGAGCATATGGGTACCTGTGCAATATGGAAAAATAATTACAGTGTTGGTCAGGCGACCAAAAATGGCGAAGCCCTTTTTTCTAAATTACCTTTTTACTTTTTTTACTTCCTTATTTCCCTCTTTCGGTATTGGTAATTGAGATGGTTTGTTATTTTCTTTACGTACTGGGATTGGGGCTGGCTTATTATTTTCTTTTGACTTAATATTAGCAGTACAAAAAAGGTCATGTGGTTGTGGGAGGTTGGGTTCTGTTGCAATCAATATTTTATATTTCCCAACATCTGCAGCAGAAAAACCAGGTACAATTGCACAAAATCTTTTAAGGAAAGAATCCATATTCATTTCTTTTTTGTCTAATATTTTGGGGAAACCCTTATCAGGAGCAGCCTTAAAAACTTTTAACACATCTTCGAAAAATGCTTTCGGACTACTGCAATGTTCCGTATTTTTTGGTACATAATCATTATTGGAATGAATATCCCCGGCAACATTGCTATTTAAAGTGTATCTAAATAAATCCCATTGACATAACATATTAAATAGAGATATCCAGGCATACTCGGAGCGTTCTGCTTCTAAAACTGTTAAAACACCTTTATCAAGCAATGTCTTTCTGTTAAATGGCTCCCCTGTATCAGACAATTCCCCATATATTTTTGAGGGTTCTTTTTCAGATACAAATAATGCACTGTAAACTCTGTTGCTGCACCATTCTGCAAAGCCTTCATGAAATGCGGTAAAGCTTTCAGCCTGCAAACCTTCATGTGTACTTCCATGCTTTATCAACTGCCATGCAATACTCATTTCGCCGGTACAATGCTGATATGCCCATATATGCATCAGCTCGTGCAATAAAGTATCAACATCACACCAATCTCTAGCAGCTTGATCATCTTTGTGGTCATTTTTTTTGCCATCAAAATCTTTCGTAACAGCTATGAATATAATATTGTTATAAGGGCTGGCATAAGGCGCTTCATTATCTTCGCCAACAAATGAATTGTTGTGTGGATATTTAACAGCGATGCGTTCGTTAAGAAAACCAACGTTGTCTGAAAAGCTGGCGAAATATTCCTTTACTTTATAGTACAAAAACCAAATATCAGCATGTTTTCGTGCCACAGAATCGCCCAAATCATAATCGGCACCTTTTCTAAACCGGAGTTTTGGAAAATTTATGTTGCCCGGTCCACGCTCCTCCTCTTTACTATCTGCCTGAAAAATAGTAAACCAATCTACATCGTATGCTAGCTTTGTAGTTTGTACAAGCGTTTGTTCAAGAGCCAAACCTGCCAATCCTCCAACTGCTAATGCTGCTCCCGCGGCAAGTGTGAGCAATATACCTTTGTTATCAGGATAAATAACAAAATCATCATTCTTAAAAAACACTTCTATTTTAAATCTGCGGGGTGATTTATCTTTTAGAATACATAAGGAAAAAAAACCTGCATCATCCGTTTTTACTTCTCCCCATTTTTCAAAAGAAGGGTCTAACGGAGATTCCTTTGCGCTTATTTTTACGGTCAGGTTTTTTAAAGGCACAGCATTGAATTCCGAATTACTGCCATACCGTGCTGTTACTTCTTTAAATTGGGATTCTAATTTAATAGTTCCTTCAATTTTCCAATCAACTTTACTCATGAGATTGTAGGTTTAAAATTTACAAATTCAGAAAGATAAAAAACGTGTTTTCACAATTTCCTATCAATGTTTACCAGGTAAAAGTATTCTTCCTTTTTTTGTGTTTCATTACCCATTTGGGTGATTTTTCAGAAGTACAAAAAATCATTTACAAGCTGCCGCCATACATGCATTTGCTCTTGCCTCCATACGAAAATCCCAGATATATACTTGCACATTATAGAGGTACCACCTGCCGTCTTCATTTTTTATGGTAAGTGAGCAACTTCTGCTCTTATCCTTATTCCACCAGGCTATTTGCGTATTGCTTTTAGAGTGTATTTCCGGATTGGGGCAGTTCTGTTTATTGTATGGAGAAAAATCATCGGTTACAGCCCGTTTAAGGGCTAACAAAATTAACTCGCCAGGGCCATTAAGAAGCCGTGAGGTGTTATCAAAACTGTTTGTGTATAGTAACTGCAGCGTTGCAGCTTCCAGCTTTGCATAATCGCCTTCCATTAATAAACCATGGTACCAATTCATTACATCTACAATATTTTTAATTGCCGGTATTTCTACTTTGGGCCTTAGTGCTGCTTGTTTTTCCGCTTCTTTAATTCTTGCTTTTTCTGCAAGGATTGTAAGCTTACTCATTTTATATTCACTAATTGTTTCTTCAGAGATGATTTCCTTCTTTCTTCTATCTACTCCGCCTTCAAAGGTTGTCCATGTAACTGATGTCCAGGGGGATGAAGCAGTTTTGCGGTATGCACGTAAAGCGTAAGGGAGGCGAATGGTTACTAAGCGGGAACCACTTGCTTTCGTTATCATAACCGCTTCGGCAGTGATGGATACAGACTCTAACGTATGCCAGATAGGTGCAGGAGTTGCAAAAAATTTAAAGCTTACCAAATCAATAGCACCGCTTTCCTTCATACCATAATCTGATAAAGATAAAATCAATGCCCGTATCTGTGCAGTATCGGGTGCTGGCAGGCCAATATATTCAACTGTGCCCGGCGAATAACTATTATAAAAAAACTTATTGCCGCCGCTAAAGCCATATTTGGCAGCACCTTTTGCAAGTTTTGTTACGCCGGGCAGTTCTGTTTTTAATTTTACGTTTACAGGCACCCGGTAAAAAGTGCTGTAGCCACCATTTACATAATCGGTACTGGTACTGCCATTGCCAAGTACTGCAACAGAAATGCAATTGGCACCAAATTCTTTTTTTATATCTGCCTGTACTTTGGCTGCAGATGGTTGTGCAAAAACAGGAATGGCAAAAAAAACAATTGCAATAAGGATAATGTAATAACGCATTGTGTAAAATTTTTAGTAAAAAATATTACACAAATATTGTCAGTTACACAAACGATTTGATTACCCTTTGGGGTAGTTTGTTTAAAATAAAATGATTACAGCAGCATCAATTCCCGAAGCCTCGCAATAGAACTTGTTCTGGAACCAGTATTCAACTTAAGGTACGTGTTATTAATATGCTTTTTTACCGTGTTGGAGGAAATAAATAAGGCATCCGCTATTTGCTTATTTGTTTTTCCATCATAAATTAATTGCAGCAACGAAAATTCCCTTTCAGAAATATGGTCGCTTAAATGCAGGTTAATTTTATTGAAAGATAATTCAGGGAATTTTCGTTTATTTTTTTGAGCATGATTGTAAAGGGCTATTTCAAGTGTGCTGTATAAACTGGCTTCGTTAAAGGGTTTTACTATATAACCTGATGGCTCTGTAAACTTGGCTTTTTCCAGCGTTTGCTTATCCGAATAAGAAGTGATAAAAATAAACGGAATATTATAAGTCGCATTTATTTTTTCAGCTATTTCAATACCGCTCATTTCCCCACTAAGGTTAATATCCAGTAAAACCATATCGGGCAGGTTGATATTTAATTGCTCTATTGCATCTTCTTTTGTATATACAACAGCAGAAACCAGAAATTCATTTTTCTCCAGTCCCTGTGCAATATCTTCTGCAATCAATGGTTCATCTTCAACTATTAAAACCCTTATTTCACTCATATTTATTTCTTAAAATTCTTAATGGTAATATCCACCTTGGTGCCATCTTCACTATACATTTTCATTTCGCCTTTTAGTTTTTGTAAAAAGGTAAGTATCATTTTATGACCAAACGATTTTTTAGTTTCGGGGTTAAAGTCTGCTGGCAACCCAACGCCGTTATCATAAACCGATAAATACAGCACATCATCCTGCTCTTTCAATATCACTTTTATTGCAGCTTCTGCTCCGGGTTTATGCTCAGCATCCCTGGGAAAAGCATATTTAAGGCAGTTGGTTAAAAGTTCATTTAAAATTAAACCTACAGGAACTACTACATCTACATCCAGGTTTGTTGCTGCTATTTCCTTTACCAATTTTATTTTATCGGGTTGAATATTATAAGACTGAAAAAGATTATCGGCCAATTTAGATATATAATCTTTAACATCAACCCCCATTAAATTTTCTTCCTGGTAAAGGTTTTGGTGAATGAGGCTCATGCTTTGCACCCTGTTGCGGCTGTCTTTTACAGCATCCAGCGCCTGTTCATCTTTTATATAGTTTGATTGCAAGCTGAGCAGGCTGCTCACTATTTGCAAGTTATTTTTTACGCGGTGATGTATTTCCCTTAACAGTATTTCTTTTTCGCTCAATGATTTTTCAATTATTTTATTCTGTGTATTCAGCAACTCCTTTTTCTTTTTATTATTGGTAAACGCTTTGTAGGCTCCCACAGCAAGCCCTAAAAATAAAATGGAAGAAAGTATAAAGTAATTACGTTCACGCCGTCTTCTTTTTGCTTCGGTATTACTGATAGCATTTTCGGTATTGAGTTTGTTTATCTGTGTTTCCTTTTCAGCAGTTTCATAAACAGCACTCATTTCATTTACCTGGCGGCTGTTTTCTTCATTTAATAAAGTATCGCCCAGGGCCTTGCTTGAATCAAAATACTCGTAGGCTACTTTATAATTACTTTGTTTATAAAAGCATTTCGCCAACTTTCTATAAAAAACTTCCATTGGCTCCATCCTGCTATTGCTTCTGGCTAATGTTAATGCCTTTTGATAGGACTTAATTGCGGCAGCCATGTCATTCTTCTGTAAATACATATCGCCGTAAGATTCTGCATTTGTAATGAGTGATTTTTTATTATTACGCTCCACATTTTTCTCCACGTCCTGTAAATAAGGTAATGCTGCATCGGGCCGTTTTAAATTAATTAATGCTGCTGCAATATTTGCCTTGCTTGCTAAAATATCTTCTGGCTTATTTAGTTTAGTAGCTAATTTTAAAGCTTGTAGTCCATACGCATAAGCACTATCAAATTTACCATAACTTTGATAGGCGGCCCCAATATTTATCAGCGAATTAAGCATTCCCTGTTCATCATCTATTATTTTTTTTATGTCGTAAGATTGGGAGTAAAACTTGATCGCATTTACATAATCTTTTTTGGAACGATACACCAGGCCAATATTAAGATAGGATTTTGCTATATTTTTTTTGTCGCCAACCTGCTTTCTTAATTCAAGTGCTTCTAAATGATTTTGCAATGCCAGTTGAAAATTACCGCGGTAATAGTATGCCAGGGCTTTGTTGCTGATTGCATTTGCCTGAAAATCTAAACGGTTAATCGTTTTAAAAATGGTTAACGCTTCACTTAAATAATACAGGCAGGAATCTAAGTTGCCTTTATAATCATAAGCAACACCAATATTCATATTAGCTTGTCCGATCCGGAATTTATCTTTAAGGATTTTCGATTTGTTTAGTGCAATAAACCCATATTGAATAGCTTCATCAGGTTTGTCTTCCTGTAATAGAATACCCAATTTTTTGTTAGCATCAATTACAGCAGTATCAACGGCATCTTTTGTAGCAATTCTTTTTAAAGAGTCTTCTTTACTGTTTTGCGAAAAGACAAAGGTTGAAAGAAGTAATAGAAAAGAAATGAATAGTGTATTCCTAAAAAACTGTCTCATACCGTAAGTTAATTAATTTGAAAGGCTCAAAGATGAAAAGTTTTTTGTGATAATAATATTACCCATTGGGGTAACTATGGAAAATAAACATACCGTAAGAGCCGGGGTAGCCAATATTTCAAGTATAAATTTATGAAAGAACTCACAACGGCCTTTTTAAAAAAAGAAAAGCGAATTTTAAAGAAATATAAATATACCCTTTGGTGGGTATATGGGGGCACGGCAAATACCTCATTTTTGTGAAAATATTTTAAACAAAAAATTATCATGAAAAAAATCGCCGTCTTTGCCCTTTTAGTTTGTGTATTTGCATCTTGCAAAAAAGATGACAATAACGCAAACAACAACAGTTCTACTCCCCGATCATTTACCTGTACCATAAATGGTGTGGCATTTGTTGCCGACTCTGCCTGGTACAATAATTTTAATGCAGGTGCTACCAATATTTTTGCAGTTAAAGGTACCGGTGCATCTCAACAATATTTTGAGATAAACCTGAACGCACAAACTGCCACCACCTATGCCATACCTACAAATGCCTTTACCTATTTAGGTGGTGGTACAGCCTATGTAGGTACTGCCGGTTCATTATCTATCGGCACTTATGATATGACCAACAGAAAAATATCCGGCACATTTACAGGTATTACTGCGGGTGCAGTTACCATTACAGGCGGTACATTTTCTAACCTTCCTTATAAATAAAACATAAAAAAAAGAGGCTGCAATAAGTACAGCCTCTTTTTTGTTTATTATTACATGTTTTATTTTGCCACAATAATCCTGGCTACTTCTATCTTTTCGCCTGTCTGTATCTTTACAAAATACATTCCGCCAGCAAGTTTACTTACATCTAATCTTCTAATATTTTCGCCTTCTCCAACACTCACTCTTTGTGAAAGCACTGTTGCGCCTAACTGGTTGGTAACAATTATCGTTGCATTACCATTAGCAGCAGCTTTAAATGATAAGGTAGCTATTGTAACAACCGGGTTAGGTGAAACCGAAATTTTATCAGATTGAAAAGTTATTAATTGTGTACCAGCTTCCCTGCTGGCAGTGCCTAATTGTGCTCTTAATGTGTAACAATTAGTTGCATTCCAGGCGTTGCCATTTCTTGGATATACCCTGGCATAATAAGTACCGGCAGTAACTGTTCTGTTAATCGTTTCATTGTTGGTACCGTTATTGGTTGACGATTGCAGTGTTGTGCCGCTGCTGTTCAATAAAGCAAGTTGATAATTTGCCGGTAATGTTGTTAATGAAACAGTAATGGTTCCTCCGGTAGTAATAACAAACCTGTAGTAATCGTTATCACCGGAAGGGTTTATCAATCCTTTAATTTCTGTATTGAACGGAATAGTAGCAGCGCCGGCCGTTGTTCCATTGGTACTTACATCATAAATTCCAGGACAGGTAGTTATAGCGGCAGTTGAAAATTGCGCCTGTGCATATGCACTGCTGCCGGCCGAACAATTTGTTCTTACTCTCCAGTCGTATAACGAGGCTGCGGTTAATCCGGTGATGGTTCTTGAAGTGGATGCAGTACCCGTTATGGAATTGATCCAGGTTCCGGAGCTGGCTAATTTATAATCAACATCATAACTTACCGCTCCGCTTACAGCACCCCAACTTACCGTGGCACTTGATGAAGTTATAGCCGATGAAGCTAAACCTGCTGGTGCGTTACAAATAAACGGAGCAGTAGTTGTAAACTGTGCGGCTACAAAATTTCCACTTCCCGAAGCACAGGTTGCTTTCACTCTCCAGTCGTACAAAGAACCTTGGGTTAAGCCGGTAAGACTTGCAGACGTTCCTGTTTGCGCTGTTGAAAAACTTGTCCAGGTACCTGATGAATTCAACTTATAATCCACTGCATAGCTAACTGCATTTGCAACTGCATTCCAGCTAACAGTTGCTGTGTTATTGCCAATGGCAGAGGCTGTTAATCCTGTTGCATCGCCGCAGGCAACGGCACCGCCTATAGTAAAGTTGGTATTGCTGATATCAAAGAAGATATTATCAACTGCTTCTACTTTTATTCTTGCGGTTGTTGATGCGCCAACAGGAATCACCAGCGACTCTGATCCATCATTGGGTGTGCTTGCAGCCAATACCTTTTAAAAAGATTGTCCACCATCAGTACTCAATGAAATTTTTACATTGGCACAACTAACCGGCGATGCAGTTGTATTGTTTACACTCCAGGTAATATTCTGTGTAGAGCCACCGGCCCAGGTTACAGCAGTATTTGGTGATGAAACGGCAAACGGGCCTGATGTGTTGCTTACAGTAACAACGGCATCTGAAAAAGATGTTTGACCAACCGCAACAGGAGCGGTTGAACTGTACGCATGATTATCTCTTACTGTTAACCTGAAGTTTAAGGTTCTTGAAACTGAACTTAGTGCTTCAATGTTTGCACCAGCATCGCCGCCGGGCAATGGTGGCGTTACATTTAAGCCAGACAAGATGGTTGATAATTTTGGAAATAATCTTACACCAGAAACTGTTGGGCTAAATGATAACCAGTTAGGACCCGTTGCTTTAGTTATAGATGCAACACTACTTGCTCCTGTTTGAGATGAAGATGCATTATCATTTTGCTCCCAGCAATAAGTAATTGCATCGGCATTTGCATCGGTTGCAGTACCGGTGAGTGCAAATGGGGTGCTGATGGGAATGGTATAATTGCTGAGTGTTGCAATAACAGGCGCAACATTATTAGCTGTAATATCCGTAGAAACAGGACAGGTTTTTGTAGCCAGATTAGCCTGTATCTGAGCAATGGTTGTTTCATGAAATATATCTATAGAATGCGGTGCTACGTCTTGGGCTGTAATTCCTGCATAACCCATAATGGTAATACCAGAGCCTACTTCTTTATTTACACCCGTACCTTCATTACTCATAGAGAAAGTATGATTACCACCTAACTGATGGCCTACTTCATGCACCACATAATCAATATCAAAATTATCTCCCTGCGGAATTCCATCAGCAGGCGAAGTGATGCCTGCTCCTTTGGCCAGAGAGTTACCGGTTGCAGGATTTACACATACACAACCAATACAGCCAGCATTTCCACCACCGCCTGTTGCACCAAACATGTGGCCAATATCGTAATTGGCACTGCCGATAACCGATGTTAATGTTTGTTGCAATTGCAAATTCCACTGACTTAACGTAGTGGAATAAGGATCGCTTGAAGCGGTATAATAAATAACTGAAGTGGTGTTTGAAATAAGATTGAGGTGTAATGCCAGGTCTTTTTCATACACACCGTTGCATCTTGTAAGGGTTGCATTAAAAGCAGCTAACACCAGGCCAACCTGTGCTGCACTTGTTGCACCAAAGTAGTTGGAATACTCTGCGTTACATGATTGGGCCAGGCGCATGGTTTTTAATTGACCAGTTGAACTTCCGGTTGCGCTGCTTGTATTATCTCCTTTTAAATTTATTCCTTCCATAGTTTTCTTGTCATCGGTGCTGCATGTCCACGCCAGGTTTCCTTTTTCTCTGTACGATTTGAATACGGCATAAACCGAATGGTCTTTTGAATAAGGTTCAATAAATTCATTTTCCCTGTCTGTTCTAAAAACCATGGTTTGTATGCCTTGCGGCGAAATACTAAGTTTTAATGTAGCAAATTTATCGGTGATACCTTTTCCTGAGTAAGCCCTGATCTCCGGAAAACGGGCCTGCAGGTCTGGTTCAAAATTGGATGCTTCAAAAATCTCAAATTGCTCCATGTCACCATTGGCATTTGGTAAAGAAATAACCGTAGCATGATTTGTAGCATTTTTACCAACAATAGAAAATAATTGTTGTCTTAGTGAAGTTGTATTTAAATTAAATAACTTAAACGCTTTAGGAAAAGACAATCTTGCTACAGCTTTATCTGTACTAATGCTGTTGCGGCTTTCATTATTGGCAGACCAGAAATTGTTCATTTGTGAAAATCCCAAAGTAGTAACCAGTGCTAACACAAAGGTTAGAAGTAAATTTTTTTTCATGTTCTTAAATTTAGTTTACGATGAAGTATTTATTTTTCCAACAAATAAAATAAAAATCATTTTACAACACCTGGGTAATGCGGATTTGGAGAGCGTTAGTATTTGAACAGCAAAATGATTAGTATTCTTTTCAGGATCTTGCCTTTTCCTTAAATAACCCGAAAAGTAAATATAGGTAATTTGCAGTTAAATACAATAGTAAAACTGCGTAGGTAAACTGCGCAATGCGGCATGGTTACCGCAACATAAAAGAAAACCGAAGCATTACTATTTTAGCGCTGCATCGTACCTTTGCGCTGAAATTTTAAAAGCCAAAATATACTAATATGGAATACAGGATTGAAAAAGATACCATGGGTGAAGTAAAGGTGCCGGTTGATGCGTATTATGGCGCACAAACCCAGCGCAGCATTGATAATTTTAAAATTGCACAGGACATTAATAAGATGCCCAAAGAGATCATCAAAGCATTTGCTTATTTAAAACATGCGGCAGCCATTACTAATACCGAGGCCGGTGTTTTAACAAAGAAAAAAGCCGACCTGATTGGTAAGGTTTGTAAAGAAATACTGGAAGGAAAACTGGATGCATATTTTCCGCTGGTAGTTTGGCAAACAGGCAGTGGCACGCAAAGCAACATGAATGTAAATGAAGTGGTGGCTTACCGTGGCCATGTTTTAAATGGCGGTAAATTGAGTGACAAGGAAAAATATTTACACCCTAACGATGATGTAAATAAAAGCCAGAGCAGTAATGATACCTTCCCCACTGCCATGCACATTGCAGCCTATAAAATTTTAATGGAAACAACCATTCCGGGAATTACAAAACTCCGCAATACCTTAGATAAGAAATCTAAAGCTTACATGAAGGTGGTTAAGATTGGCCGTACACATTTTATGGATGCCACGCCATTAACAGTGGGCCAGGAATTCAGCGGCTATGTTTCTCAGCTTGATCATGGATTGAGGGCAATTAAAAACACGTTAGCACATTTGAGCGAACTAGCTTTAGGTGGCACTGCTGTGGGCACTGGAATAAATACGCCGCCAAAATATGATGTGAATGTTGCAAAGCATATTGCCAAACTTACAAAGTTCCCTTTTAAGACTGCTGAAAATAAATTTGAAGCACTTGCTGCACACGATGCTATTGTAGAAGCACATGCTGCTTTAAAAACTGTTGCAGTGAGTTTGATGAAGATTGCCAATGACATCCGCATGTTGTCATCGGGCCCAAGAAGCGGTATTGGCGAAATTTTTATTCCGGATAATGAACCGGGCTCATCCATCATGCCCGGCAAGGTTAACCCAACACAATGCGAAGCATTAACCATGATTGCCGCACAGGTAATGGGCAATGATGTAACCATCGGCATTGGCGGCAGCAACGGACATTTTGAACTGAATGTTTTTAAACCGGTGATGATTTTTAATTTTTTACACAGTGCCCGTTTAATTGGTGATGGCTGTGTTTCTTTCAATGATAAATGTGCTGTTGGAATTGAACCGATAAAAGCCAATATCAAAAAGCATTTGGATAATTCACTGATGCTGGTAACTTCTTTAAATACAAAGATTGGTTATTACAAATCGGCCGAGATTGCACAAAAGGCACATAAAGAAGGAACTACTTTAAAACAGATGGCAGTTAAGCTGGGTTATGTTACTGCAAAAGAATTTGATGAATGGGTGATACCGGCCAATATGGTTGGGAAGATATAAGTAGTGTGAGGCCACTACCAACAGTGTTGATAATAAACGCTGATGATTTCCAACATTTTTTTAATGAGAAAAGATTTTATAGTGGCCAAACAAAAAAAAGTGGCCGCCCTTGATGACAGCCACTTTTTTATATCTTAAACCAAACTGAATTTCATTTTGGGCCAACGTAGCCAGGCTGAAATTCAATCCAGGCTTATGTGCGGCTGGCTTTTGGTAAACCTGCCTGCCGTAGGCAGGTACCGATTGGACTGATAACAAAGTCACATCGGTATTAAAAATTATTTGAGATTTTTTTAGCAAGCACCCTATCTTTAGGTGTCTGGCCACTGTAAACCTCTATTCATTTTGAGTGCAAATGGTATTTTTATAGTAGGTAAAGTAAAATTATTCGTAGTGGCCTTACACCTTTATCTTAGCAAACACACCAGCTTTAGGGGTCTGGCCACTGTAAAGCCCATTTCATTTTCAACGCAAATGGTATTTTTACAGTAGGTAAAGTAAGATTATTCGTAGTGGCCTGACACCTCTTATCTACAGTGGTAACTAAAACTAAGTTTGCCCGCCAAAGCCGGAATACTGGGCTGGTCATCTCCACCCATCTGTGTGCTTAATACATAGCCATCGCGGCTCATTATATAATTACTGAAGGTTGATACCAATGAATCACGTACTACATTGCCGGGGTTATAATTTCTCACCTTCATATTCCTGACTGCGTTAAAATTTTTTGTTCCAAAATTAAAAAACTGGCTGAATTCGGGATAAAACCTTTCATCTGGAAATATATATATAGATCGCCTTGGAACAAGATTGGTAAAGTAGGTAATATCAGCATCCATTTCCAGATCGCCGCCCGGCAAATTAACCGCTGCCATGCGTGTAAGGTTACCGCCACCCGTGTAAGTATAATCTACCCGGTAAAATGTGATGGTGGGGGCTGTAGTTAAAAAATAAGTTTTGGTAGTAAGATACCCAGCCGTATTATAAAGAAAGAACACATCATACTGCAAAGAAAAAGGATCTGTAGGGTCAGCCAATCCATGCATTTTGATTATCCGCTTACTTGCATCTACAACAAAATATTCATCAGCATTAATAAAGACAGAATCATTTGAATAAATGGGCGTGTTTATGAATTCAATGGTATTGGATAAACTGTCAAACCTGGTAATTCTGGTTACAATATCCAGACTATTGATAGCTGCTTCAATAGAACCCAGACCGGTTCCGGTTCCGCCGCCTGCTGTACCGGTAGTATCTGTATATACGATCTTGCTGATGCGGCAATCTATACCAACAATTAAATCGCTACCGGTATTTCCGCTGTTTTCACTACTGAATTCTTTTTCGCAGGAAAAAAGAGCAACTACCATGGCAATAAGTAATAGAGGACGAAATTTATTCATTGATTCTTTATTTTACATTTCTCCAAAAGGGTGCTAAGCGTAAAGTTCTGTAATTTTTTTTAAAAGACCGGTTTGGGTATTGTTAATATCTTAAAGATGATAAAAAGAACCCATTAGCTGCTTTTGAAGATCATATACACAAAAAAATCTTTTACCAAAAAATGCTATAAACTGGTTACAGAAAACATACAGGTATTACCTCCTCCTGTAAGCGGATAATTAAAGGCTCCCCCTGCAAAAGGCGTTCCCGTTCCGACTAAAGTAACTTGCCTTGGCCCTGTAATATTAAAAGTACCCGATGCTGAAAAACTGATTCCGTTTACGGCTGTGGTTGCTATATTATAATTACCGGGTGATGTTACATTTACATTTATTACGGCAGTGTTGGAGGCTGTTAAAGCCATTCCTGACGTGTAAGTGCCATTTACAACTGCGCCTGTACAGTTGCCCGGAAAACCGCTGAGGGCAAAGCTTGCGTTTACAATAACGGTGCTGTAGGTAATTGAAAAATCGCAGTTGGTTGCTCCATTAGTTACCGGGTAGTTAAAAATGCCGGAGGCAACGGGCGTACCGGATGCTTTTAAAAAAATATTCTGTACACCGGGGTTCCTAAATGTATCGCTGGCATTAAAAGTTATTCCGTTAACCGTTGGAGAATTTATAATATAAGTTCCAATAGTATTTACATTCACGGTCATTTCCACTTTATTGTTACCTGTCATGGCAAGGCCGGTAACATAGTTTCCTGTTATATTTGATACGGAACAATTACCCGGTGAACCTCCAAGCGTATAAAGCGCCGTTCCAAATCCACCCCCAGCGCCAAAAACAGTTATTGAAAAACTGCAGATAGTTGAACCATAGGAGATGGTAAAATTGTTAACTCCTGTGTATATAGGTTTTCCTGTTGCATATAAACGAACCGTGCTGATACCCGCACTTATGGTACCGGTTTTTTTAAATGAGTAGCCGTTTATAGTATCAGACTTTATCGTGAAACTTCCACCAGCATTTACATTTACCAGTAAATCCACATAATTTTCGCTGTTTAAAACACTGTCAACCTTAAATAAACCGTGAACCGTTGCCGGCGTACAATTTCCACCAGCAAGACTTTGCAATGTACCGGCCGATTCTCCACCAGGGTCAGTATTTTTTGTACAGGCAGTAATTAAAAATATTGAAGTAAAAAGTACTGTTGCCAGATAATATAATTTCATAAACCGGTTTAATTTATTGCTTTAAAGATAAGATTTTTATGAAACCTGTGACTCGTCATTAACCAAGGCATTTGTTTCAACCGTAGGATGTGTTTCATTAGAAATATGCTGCTTAAAAAAACGCTTTTGAAAAACTAAAATACTGAGAACGCCTGTTGTTATGGATGCATCAGCAATATTGAAGATGGGATTGAAGAATACAAATTTATCGCCGCCAAAAAACGGAACCCATTTTGGCCAGGTGGTATCTATTATTGGAAAATGGAGCATATCAACCACATTGCCGTGTAAAAAAGAGGCATATCCTTTTGTGGAGAATTTAGCCAGTCCCTGGTAACCTACATAATCTTTTATTACAGGATCAACAGTCATTCCTTTATCAAATATCATCCCGTAAAAAGCTGAATCTATCAGGTTACCCAAGGCCCCTGCGTAAACCAATGCAGCACAAAAAATAAAACCGCTGTGCTGTTTTTCCTTAATTATTTTTCCAAGATACCAGGTTCCAAACACAACAGCCGCCATGCGAAAAATGGTGAGTGCCATCTTTCCCCAGTTGCCTCCAAATTTCCAGCCATAAGCCATGCCGGGGTTCTCAACAAAATAAAGCTGAAAACCGCTGCCAATAATCTGTTGTGATGCATTAAGCTGGTAATGCGTTTTAATCCAGAGCTTCAAAGCCTGGTCGGCAATTATTATTAATAAGATGATGAATGTTACGTTTCTTGCTTTCATAATAAGTGCCAAAGATAAGAGAGTTTGGGGTTATGGGGTATAAGTTTGGGGTTTGTTGTTTGTGGCTTGTGGTCCTAAGTTCATGGTTACACATTAGCACATTAGCTAATTAGCTAATTCCCTTTTACTCTTCAAAATAAACCCTTTTCACCCTTTGAGAAATACCAGTTAAAATTTCGTAAGGAATACTCTGTGCCGAAGCCGCCATTTCACTTACCGGCAGGGCCGCACCAAATACAATCACCTCATCTCCTTCGGCTGCATCAATACCGGTTATATCCAGCATAGTCATATCCATACATACATTACCGATAACAGGTGCCGGTTTACCATTCACCAACATGCTACCTGCACCATTACTTAATAAGCGTGGATACCCATCGGCATAACCAATTCTTACAGTGGCAATTTTAGAATCGCTTGCGGCCCTGCCTTTACGGCTGTACCCAATACTTTCACCAGCTTTTACTTTTTTTATTTGAGAGATGGTGGTTTTTAAAGTGGTTACATTTTTCAGTTGCTGTTGCATTTCGGGATTGGCATCAACACCATATAAACCTATGCCCAACCTGATCATATCAAACTGCATATCCTTATGCCTGTGAATGGCAGATGTGTTGGCAATATGGCGAAGAAATGTGTAGCCTGTTATTTTTTGAATCTGCTCACAACCCTCCAGAAATGCTTTTGCCTGCGCATGAGTAAATTCATCGTGCAGCGCAGAATCGCTGGCAGCGAGGTGAGAAAAAACAGATTGAATTTTAAAAACGGAAGTTGACTTTAACCTGTTGCATAGTGCTTCTACATCATCCGGTTCAAAACCCAGGCGGTGCATACCGGTGTCTAGTTTTATATGCACCGGGTAAGCATTGATGCCGTTCCGCATTAAATAATCTTCAAAAGTAGATAAGATTCCGAAAGAAAAAAGCTCAGGCTCCAGGTTATGTTGCAGTAGCACATCATAGGTTACCTCTTCGGCATTCATTACCATAACAGGTAACGTAATGCCAGCTTTGCGCAATTCAACCCCTTCGTCGGCATAAGCAACAGCCAGGTAATCTACCTGATAAAATTGCAGCAGGTTAGCAATTTCAAAACCGCCACTGCCATAACTAAAAGCCTTTACCATAGCCATTATTTTAACGCCGGGATTCAACAGCTTCTGGTAAGTATTTAAATTATGGGTGATGGCATTCAGGTTAATTTCCAAAACCGTCTGGTGAATTTTTTCTTCCAGCAAATGGCTTATCTGTTCAAATTCAAAAAGCCGGGCACCTTTTAATAAAATGCTTTCGTTATAAAAATGAATTGCCGGAAATTTCAAAATAAACTCTTCGGTAGAATTAAAGAAAAGGGTATCCATGATTCCTTTAAACAGATCACTGTGCCTGGTAATCTCCGGGCCGATGCCAATAAGCCGGTTGATGTTTTTTTGCTGAAGAATATCTGCTACTTCATTATACAGTTGTTTATTTGTTTTTCCGCTTTGTAAAATAGCGCTGATGATAACCGTACGTTTGGGATGCTGCTGTTGTTGTTGCAAAAAATCCAGAGCAATGGATAAAGAAGTGATATCGGCGCTGTAACTGTCGTTGATTACAGAACAATTGTTTACGCCTTGTTTCAACTCCAATCGCATTTCCACTGGCTTTAACTGAAGCATACGTTCCTGAATCCATTCATCAGCAATGTTTAAAAGCAGCATTACACACCAGCAGGTAATTGCATTTTTTACAGCCGCATCATTTGTAAAGGGGATGGAAATACTTTTTTTATTCTCTTTGTAAACTGCTTTTATAACTGTATTAAAGGGCTGCACCTGTATACTTGTAATGCATAATGTTGCATCGTTTTCTTTCCCCCAGTTAAATAAAATTGCCTTATTTTTTTGCTGAAGCTGCCTTAGTGCTTCATCTATTGCGCCTTCATCTTTGCAATAAACTATAGTGCCTGTATTTGTAAAGAGATTTATTTTTTCATTTATCTTGGCTGCTATGCTTTCAAAACCTTCGCTGTGTGCTTCGCCAATATTTGTAAAAATACCAACCGATGGTCTTATTATCTTTTCAAGCCTTTCCATTTCACCCTTCATTGAAATGCCGGCCTCAAAAATACCCAGCGTGTGAGAAGTATTTATTTGCCATACACTTAAGGGCACGCCAATTTGTGAATTATAACTTTTAGGGCTGCGTACAATACTGAAATCGTTTTGCAGCAACTGGTACAACCATTCTTTTACAATGGTTTTGCCATTACTGCCGGTTATGCCCAGTACCGGAAAAAGAAACTGACTGCGGTGATGTGCTGTTAATTGCTGTAAAGCCTGCAATACGTTCTTAACTGCTATAATATTTGCGGCTTCAAAATCTTGTGGTAAAAAAGTGAAAGCATCATCTACAATAAAATTACGTACGCCTTTGCTGTACAATTCTTTTACAAAAATACTGCCCTGTCTGCGTGGGCCCGGTAAGCTAAAAAATAAGGAAGAAGCAGGAAATAATAATTTGCGGCTGTCAATCAACAGGTGTTCTATTACAGCAACAACATGGTTCCTTAATAAAAATTTACCGTCAATTATTTTTTCTATATCTGCAATGGTGTACATCAATGATTTATTGTTAGGCAACAGTTATATGCTCAGTTGTCATTTGATACTGGTTAGTGCGCCTGATCATCCAGAGGCGTCTCTTTTCGATTTTCATTTACCCTGTCAATAAAAATAGAATACACTACAGATGTTGCAAGGCAAACTAATATAAAGCCCAGCGAAATAAATACCTGTATGGTTTTATCTATCCATTGATTTATCCAGTGCTCACCCAGCATTTTTACCCCTATAAATATTAATACTATGGCAATACCTTGTGGCAGGTAATCAAATTTATTTACAGCATTCCGCAACAGAAAAAATAAAGAGCGCAGGCCCAGCACTGCAAAAATATTTGAGGTATAAATTACCAGCCTTGCTGTAGGTTGATAACTTACCGTCTTTGTATCAACAATGCCCATCACGGCTGGTATGGAATCTAATGCAAATACCAGATCAATAGCTGCCAGCATAATTACTACTACAAATAAAGTAGTGTACTTTTTTTTACCGTTTTCTCTTACTGTAAACTTGCCATTGCCATCGTGTGGTGTTAGGGGTAAAAATTTTTTTAATAAAATATAAACTTTACTCTTCTGCGGATCAAACTCACTATCTTCCTCAACCGATACAAACATTTTGTACCCTGTAAACACCAGAAAAGCACCAAACAAATACAACAACCAGTGAAACTTCTCTACCAGTACAACACCCACTGTAATAAATACAATTCTGAACACAATGGCCATCAGTATACCTATCAGTAATACCCGGCCATAATTTTTTTCTTTTACGCTAAAGGCCGCAAAAATAAGTATAAACACAAAAATATTATCTATACTCAGGCTCCACTCCATCAGGTAGGCGCTCAGGTATTCGAGTGCAGGTTTTTGTCCTTCTTCTATCCATAAAAAAACACAAAACGCCAATGCTAAACCCACCCAAAAAAAAGTTTGGTATAAAGCCTGTTTTATAGAAACCTTCTGGTCTTTTTTACTCATCAGGCCAAGGTCTACAATAAGTGAGACTAAAATTATAATCCCGAATACTAAATATATCAATTGTGTTTTGTCCATGTTAATTACGTGTATATTTTCTCCTTCTTATAAATTGAAATACAAATGCAAACAATAATACCAAAACAACCGGAACTAAAATATTAATAAGTTGCCAGGTAAATTTTTGTGCTTCTACTTTTTTCTTATCCAGCAAGCGCAAAGTATAATCTTTTGCTTTGGCTTCGGAAAGATTGGAACTGTTTACCAGGTAATCGAGACAGTTTTGCAAAAAATCTTTATTGGCAAAAGCAAATTCCTGCTGGCTGCCATACGTGTAAGGATTCATCCCCATTGGTATTGGCTGGTTTCCCTTAACTACCGAGTTTAAAATCATATCTCCATCTGCTACCACAATTATTTTGTTATCCAAAATGCATTGTGGCAAAAATGATGCTCCATATTGTTGCAGGCTGTCGTTCATTGCCTGCGAAAGGCGGTTGTTGAACAAAGACTGAAATTTGCCTTCCAACAAAACAGCTACCGGTATATTTGATCTTTTGAACTTTTCATCTTCCGGCGCTTTTACATTTTCCAGTACGCTGATTAACGCCGGTGTTGCAATGGTTCTTGAATTGGGTGATGAACTTAATAGAATCGTTTTTTTTATTCCTTCAGCACCTACTGTATCAATGGAATTAACAAACCTGCCGCTTATAAAACCCAGGCTTTTATTGATAACGTGATTTGACCTTGTTTCAAAAACAGGGAAATAATTCCAGGGCAATAATTCAAACTGGCCGTTACCATTAACGTCAAAAGGTAAAAAATCGCACTGCAGATCCATTACCAGGTCGGAGTTAATTCTTGCTCCATATTTGAATAGCAAATCATTCAGTTCAAGCCCGCGGTCGTAAGCAATCACTTCGCCTTTTTTACTTTGCAGGCTGTCTAATTCGGCATTCAATTTATCGGTAAACAATATTAATTTACCTCCACGCATCACAAACTGATCAATCTTCAATTTCTCCTGGTCACTAAATGGCACTGCCGGCTTTACAATCATCAAAACCTGTACCACATCTGGTATACGTGGTATTGCATTCAGGTTTACAGGTTGAAACTGATAATTTGGCTTCAGCACATTTTCCGAAAGGTCGTAAGCTCTGCCGTCCACCGGCTCGCCATTACCGGCTGAGTAAATAAGCGTGGGTTTTTCTTTTGCAGTTACCTTGTCTATTGCGCTGATGAAATTAAATTCCATCATGGCTTCGGCACTATTGATCTCGGGATAAGTAATGGCTTTAGTTTTGCCCTGATAAATCATTACTGGTGAAATATTATCTTTATAATGAACAAAAGCTACCGGGTAAATATTTTGCTGCTGTTGTCCTTCTTTTATTTGTGATGTAAGATTGATAGGATAAAAACCCAATGCACCCAATGTATCTGCCCAAGCAACATTTGTACCTTCAACATTTTCATCAGGACTGATAAACCGGTATTGTAATTTCTTGCCGGCAATCTCTTTAAATTCGTTCAATAGTTCACTGGTGCTGTTAGCTAATTTTTTAAACCCGCTTGGGAAATCTCCTTTTAAAAAAACATCTACCTGCACTACATCATCTAATTTTTGCAATACTTTTTTTGTGGGCGATGAAAGTGTAAAACGTTTTTCATTGGTAAAATCAATACGGGTGTGATACTGCGATGCCAGCCAGTTAACGGCACCCAACAAAACAATGGTTACTATTAACCAGAGTTTGCTTTTCCATATTTTACCAAAGATGTTCATTTATTTTTTATGTAGATTCTTAACCGTTATCAATAAAAAGAGAAAAATAACACTCACAAAATATACCAGGTCCCTGCTGTCTAAAACCCCGCGGCTGATACTGCGGTAATGAAAATCAATGCCCAGCATTTCTATATAATAGTCGAACCCGTTTGCAAAAAAAGGAAGTTTACTAAGGGCATTAAAACCAAAGTATAAAATCAAACAGGCAAAAGCACTTATTAAAAAAGCAATAACAGCATTATTTGTAAAGCCGCTGCAACACAGGCCTATAGCTGCAAACACGGCAGCAAGTAAAATCAACCCGACATAACTACCGAGTAATCCCCCACTATCAATACCGCCCTGCGCACTTAGCGCTTTAATGGTGATGATGTAGATTATTGTAGGCAATATGGCCAGCAATAAAA
>Ga0105044_10003341_pt1 | contig 22013 bp, 15 predicted proteins | sample MAT01_FD_78092 | JGI IMG/M metagenome (GOLD analysis project Ga0105044, IMG submission 78092) | Freshwater microbial communities from Lake Fryxell liftoff mats and glacier meltwater in Antarctica - MAT-01 | ecosystem: Environmental > Aquatic > Freshwater > Ice > Liftoff microbial mat | place...
GCCATAGGTACTTGAGGACGCCAATTCCGGACGACCCATCGCCAGTGCCAGTCGCATGAACAGCTTGTCTGTCGCGCACGAGATGGCGACCCACTTGCCGTCCTTCGTGGCGAAGTGTCCATGCGGGCACGCGAAATCATTGTGCGACGAACCGAGTCGCTCGCGCACGATTCCATACATCGCGAACGCCGGCGCGAGCTCCTCCGTGGCACGAAACACGGACTCGTACAGCGCGGCATCGACATATTGCCCTTCGCCCGTCTGCTCACGATGCCGTAGCGCCATTAACACGCCGAGACATCCGTACAATCCGGTCATGTAATCGCCGAGGGTCGTTGACCCTGGCGTGACAGGGGTGCCCTTTGGCATCCCGGCGAGATAGGCGATCCCACCGACGGCGTGTGCCACCCGCGCAAATCCCGGACGATTTTTGTACGGGCCCGTCTGTCCGTACCCCGTGACGCGCAGCATGATCAGCCCCGGATTGATCTCGTGCAGCACTTCCCAGCCAATTCCCCACTTTTCGAGCGTTCCGGTGCGAAAGTTTTCGCAGAGCACGTCGGTCTTGGCGATCAGCTGCTTGAACAGCTCGACGCCTTCCGGACGGCGCAGATCGAGGGTGACGGATCGCTTGTTGCGCGCTTCACTCATCCACGTCAACGTGTCGCCCCGCTTGGACGGCGTGCCGAAGCGCCGGAGTGCATCGCCGCCGACGGGGTGTTCCACCTTCAACACATCCGCGCCAAACTCGCCAAGCACCGTGGCGCAGTAGGGTGCGGCAATGACGGTCGCGATATCCACCACGCGGATACCGGCCAAGGGCAACGTCGAGGGATCTGGCGTGTGCGTGGGTGTCATTGGTTCATCTCCACTAAATGATCTTCTGTTGACGGAGTCGCTGGATTTCGCCTTCGGCCATGCCGAGCAGCTCGCGGAGGACGTCCGTGGTGGCGTTGCCGAGTGTCGGGCCGAGATTGGTGATGCGCCCAGGCGTTGCCGAGAGGGACGGGATGACGCCCGGCACGACGACCTCGCCGATGCCCTCCTCGTCGAAGTGCGCCAGATTGCCGCGCGCAATAAAATGCTCATCGGAAAAGATGTCGGCGATGCTGTTCACTTTCCCAACCGGTACTTCTTCCTTCAGGCACTTTTCCAGGACCTCGTCACGCAGGAGCGCACCAACCCACTCCACCACGATCTGATTCACCTGCTCACGTGCGGCAAGACGTTTCCGTTGATCGCCGTATAATCCCGACGACGCGAGATGTGGTTGGTCCATCGCCACCGCGAGTCGTTCGAACATCTTGTCGGTGGTGCAGGCAATCGCGATCCACGTGCCGTCTTTCGTCTTGAAATGTCCGTGCGGACAGGCCACAAAGCTCCCCGAGCCCTCACGTTCACGAATGCGACCATCCACACCGTATGCGGCGGCAATCTCTTCGAGCACCCGAAAAACCGCCTCATAAATGCCGACGTCGATGACCTGACCGCGCCCTGTTTCTTCCTGATGTCGGAGCGCGATCATGATGCCGATGGCCCCGTACAGGCTGGCGATGTAATCACCAAGTGGCACTGTTCCCGGGAGCACTGGCGTCTCACCAGGGAACCCCGCCAGATAGTTCAGCCCACCGAACGCCTGTGCGATGTGCGCAAAGCCAGAACGCCGACGATAGGGACCGGTCTGCCCGTATCCTGACACGCGCAGCATAACCAATCCGGGATTGGCCGCACTCAGCTCTTTCCAGCCAAGCCCCCATTCCTCCATGGTGCCGGGCCGAAAGTTTTCGATCAGGACCTGCGACTTTGAAACCAGCTTGAGAAACAGCTGCACGCCTTCCGGCTGTCGCAGATCGATGGTGACCGACTTTTTGTTGCGTGCCTCACTGAGCCACTTGAGCGTCGCATCCGGTCGTGCGGTGGCAGTGCCGAAGCGTCGCATCGGATCACCGGCAATCGGATGCTCGACTTTCAGCACTTCGGCACCGAACTCACCCAGCATCGATGCCGCATACGGCCCGGCCAGAAAATTCCCAACATCGATGACCCGCACGCCACTCAATGGCAATGGCGTGGCACTCTCTGCGGGTGGTGCAGCATCATTCATGAGCCACGCCTCGTTGTCGTGCTGTGTGGCTTCGGGTAGACACGCTCCGACACACCCGACGGTGACCCATCACCGAGGTCATCGCGCATCGGGATTTCGCATCCGTGAATGCGTCCGACCGTAGGCAAAATAAATCAGAATGCCGAGAGCCATCCATACCGCGAGGCGGATCCAGGTGTCGAGCGGCAGGAACGCCATCATCCCGCAGCACACCACGATGCCCAGGATGGGTACCAGGGGAACCAGCGGCGTACGGAACGGGCGCGGCAGTTCAGGGCGGGTGTACCGCAACACGATGATGCCGCCGCAGACGATCACGAAGGCCAGCAGCGTGCCGATCGAGACCAACTCGCCCAACAGCGCAATCGGGAACGTTCCGGCGACCACGGCAGCAACGAGCCCCGTGATAATGGTCGCGACGTACGGCGTTTGATACCTGGGATGTACTTTGCCGAAGAACGGCGGCAGCAACCCGTCACGCGACATGGCGTAAAAAATGCGCGGTTGCCCCATCAACATCACCAACACGACCGACGCCAGTCCGGCAATCGCACCGATGTTCACCAGGTAACCCAGCCACCGCAGTGGTTCGCCCGCCGCTTCGATCGCCACGAACACGGGGTGCGGGACATTGAGCGTGGGGTACTTGGCGAGACCGGTCATGACCAGCGCCATGAGGATGTACAAGACGGTACAAATGGCCAGCGATCCCAGAATCCCGATCGGCATGTCCTTTTGCGGGTTCTTCGCCTCCTGCGCAGCGGTCGAGACCGCATCGAAGCCAATGTACGCGAAGAAGACGACAGCGGACGCGCGGATCACACCCGAGATGCCAAACTCACCGAACGTCCCCGTATTGGGCGGCATGAACGGTACCCAATTCTCGGCCTTCACATACTGAAAACCGAGTCCGATGACGAGCAGCACGATCGTCATCTTTACCGCAACGATCACGTTGTTCAGGCGCGCCGACTCACGCATGCCGAAGACCAGCAGCGCCGTCAGCGCCAATACCAACACCATCGCCGGCACATTCAAGATTCCCTGCTCCACCGCATAGCGCGTCAGATCACACTTCGCGGCCGACACCGCCTGCCCGGCCTCTACGACGATTTGCCGCGTCGCCGGGTCGATACACAAACCGGAGCGCACGAGGGTGTGCGTGCCGATCACATCGAGTGGTGCGCTCGCGAACTGCGGCGGAAGATGGATTCCCAATTGTCCGAGAAAGGCGACGAAATAGCCGGACCATCCCACCGCGACAGTCGAGGCCGCGAAGAGATACTCCAGGATAAGATCCCAGCCGATGATCCAGGCGACCAATTCCCCGAGCGTCGCGTACCCGTACGTGTACGCACTGCCGGCGATCGGAATCATCGAGGCGAACTCGGCGTAGCACAGGCCGGCAAACAAACACGCAAACCCGGCGATGATGAATGAGAATACCACCGCAGGGCCAGCATACTGCGCCGCCGCTGTGCCGGTGAGCACGAAAATGCCGGCGCCAATGATGGCGCCAATTCCCAAGAGCGTGAGGTTGAGGGCACCAAGCGTGCGCTTGAGCGTCTGCGCGCCCTCAGCGTTCGCTTCGGCGTTCAGCACCTCCATACTTTTCAGCACGAACAAGCCTTTGCGCGGCGAGGATTGGGGCATTCGGTGAGGGGTTCGAGGGACAGCTCGGTGCTTCGCGGGCAATCGTGACGTCATAGGGCTGGGATTCGGGCAGCCATGCTATGATCATATATGGGCACCCGTTCTCCGCGCGACGGGAACGCGAGAGGAAAATCGGGCCGAGGCGGAAGAAATATCTCGCGTGACGGGACGGCGATGGTTTTCGTCCTTGCACGCATCACGATGGCGCGACTTCTTTCAAGCGGCGCTATCAGGATAGCCGTCACAGTCACTATTGCAGCCTCACTATGCCACCGCCCGGAGCAGCCGGAATGGCCGTCACGCTACACCCGCACGATCTCGCTCCGACGGGGCTTCACACAGTGCCAGCACCACTGGCCCGTCGCAATCCGATTCGCACACGCGCCGACTGGGAGCGCATGCGCGCCGAGTGTCTGACCGATCCGGGTCGCTTCCACGGCGATATCGCCAAACGGGAGCTGCACTGGTTCCACGCAGCGGTCGGGCCTGCGGGAGCGTGGGTGACGTGGGACGACGCTCGGCAGGAGTGGACGGGCTTCGACGCCGTCTCCGGAGCCGCGGTGTCGCCTGAACTGGACGTCAGCTTCACACCGTGGAGCCGCGCCTTCAATGGCGACGAGGCTCCCTTCTGGCGCTGGTTTGAAGGCGCGCTGACGAACGCCGGCTTTAACGAAATCGACCGGCATGTGCTGAGCGGCCACGGTGACGAGGCAGCGATCATCTTCGAAGGTGACCGCTGGGATATGTCCGTCGACGACGGCCGCGGTGGCCCGGTGGAGTGCTACCCGGTGTCTCGGCGCACCTTGCTGCTGGAAGCGGCCAAGTGCTCGATCGCGCTGACCGCGTTGGGATTGCGGCGCGGCGACCGCATCGCGCTCAACATGCCGAACATTCCGGCGCAGCTTTTTTGGACCGAAGGGGCCAAGCGGCTCGGCGTGGTATATACGCCGGTGTTTGGAGGCTTCAGCGACAAGACGCTGAGCGATCGCATTCACGATGCCGGCGCGCGCGTGGTGATCACGGCGGACGGTGGCTACCGCAACGCGCAGATCGTGCCGTTCAAGACGGCGTACACCGATCCCGCGTTGGATGACTACGTCCCGCTCGATGCGGCGCGTACGGTGGTGGAGGGCGCGTTGCACGCGCTCTTGCTCAACGCCTCGCATCGCGACGTGCTGCTGCACACCATCGATGAAACGCTGGCCGGTGAGATCACGGTGCAGCGTAGCGATGTCATGCGGGGCGTTGGTCGCGCCTTGCAACAGCTCTCGCACGCCAACGAACTCTCGGCCAGCGATGCGAGTCGCGTACGGACCGCGATCGCCGCCGCGCTGGTGTCGGTGCCACCGCGTGTCGACGCCGTGGTGGTCGTGAAGCACAGCGGCATCGACGATATCGTGTGGCGCGCCGAGCGCGACCGGTGGAGTCATACGCTCACCGATGCAGCGCTGGAGACGATCCTTGCTGCCGCGCGGGCGCATGGCATCGCCGTTTCATGCGAGGCGGAGCTGCTTGCGCTGCCGGATGCCGAGTTCGTGCGTGCGATCTGGAGCGCGAGCGCGCCAGCACCGCTGGATGCGGAATTCCCGCTGTTCTTCATCTACACGTCGGGCTCCACAGGGAAACCGAAGGGCGTGGTGCACGTGCACGGCGGCTACACCGCGGGTATTGCGTATTCGATGCGGGTGGCGTTCGACGCTGTTGCGGGCGACGTGATGTACGTGGTCGCCGATCCCGGTTGGATCACCGGCCAGAGTTACATGATCTCGGCTGCGCTCACCACGCGTGTCACGAGCGTCTTCACCGAAGGCGCGCCGGTGTTTCCACATGCGGGTCGGTTTGCATCGATCATCGAACGGCACAAGGTAAGCATCTTCAAGGCTGGTGTGACGTTCCTCAAGGGCATCATGCAAGATCCGCAGAACGCCGACGATGTACGTCGGTACGATCTGTCATCGCTGCGCGTGTGCACATTCTGCGCCGAGCCGGTCTCGCCAACTGTGCAGGAGTTCGGCATGGAGCTGCTGGCGCCGTGGTACATCAATTCGTACTGGGCGACGGAACACGGCGGCATTGCATGGACGCACTTTTACGGGAACGCCGACTATCCGCTGCGCGCTGACGCGCACACGTATCCGCTGCCGTGGATTATGGGAGACGTCTGGGCGGAGGCGACCGCGGAGGACCAGCATCCCGAGACACCGATCGCGCCGCATCATCGTGTCGGTGCAGCGGTGGGCGTTCCGTTTCGTCGGGCGGCGTTGGACGAGAAGGGAGAGATCGTCATCGCGGCGCCGTATCCGTATCTCGCGCGCACGGTGTGGGGCGATAGCGCCAACTTCCGCGTTGAGGGTGCGCGCGTGGTGCCCGAGTGGAAGGGAGATCTTACGCGCTGGACGAACACCTATTGGTCGCGCTGGCAGGGTGTGTGGGCGTATACGCAGGGCGACTTCGCGGTGCGCTACGATGATGGCTCGTTTTCGCTGCATGGCCGGAGCGACGATGTGATCAACGTGTCGGGCCATCGGATGGGGACCGAAGAGATTGAAGGCGCGATTCTGCGCCATCGTCAACTGGATCCCGATTCGCCGGTTGGGAATGTGATCGTGGTTGGCGCGCCGCATCGTGAGAAGGGGTTGACGCCGCTGGCGTTCGTTCTTCCGAGGGCAGGCCGCACGCTCACGCAGGACGACAAACGTCGCCTGACCGAGTTGGTGCGCTTTGAAAAGGGCGCCGTCGCCGTGCCCAGCGACTTCATTGCCGTGCGTCAGTTCCCCGAGACGCGCAGTGGGAAGTATGTGCGGCGCATGGTCCGCGCGCTCGTGGAAGGCAGTGACGTTGGCGATCAGAGCACGCTCCGCAATCCGGACGCGATCACCGAGATGCGCACCGCCATCGCGGAGTGGCAGCGTCGCCAGCGGTTGAGTGAGGAGCAGCAGCTGTTTGAGCGGTATCGGTACTTCCGCGTGCAGTACAATGCGTTGGGGGCGGGGGCGAAAGTTGCCACCGTGTACGTGACCAACCCACCGGTCAATGCGCTCAACGAGCGCGCGCTCGATGAACTGAACATCGTGGTCGATCATCTGGCGCGCCGCGACGATGTGAAGGCGGTGATCTTCACGGGCGACGGCACCTCGTCATTCGTGGCAGGCGCTGATATCCGGCAGTTTCTCGAGGAAATCCACACGCTCGAGCAGGCCCGCGTGCTGCCGAACAATGCGCAGCTCGCCTTTCGTCGCATCGAACGCATGGACAAGCCGTGTATCGCGGCGATTCAGGGTGTAGCCCTGGGCGGCGGGATGGAGTTCGCACTCGCCTGCCACTACCGCGTGGCGGAACCGTTCTCGCAATTCGGACAACCTGAGATCCGCTTACGCCTGTTGCCGGGGTACGGCGGTACGCAACGACTCCCGCGGCTGCTCGCCGATCGGCGCGGTGCCGATGGCGTGCGTGACGCGCTCGAGCTGTTGCTGGGTGGTCGGAACGTGGATGGGAGTGTCGCGCACGCGCTGGGGATCGTGGATGAATTGAGCGGCGACGCGAGTGACGTGCTGTCCGCGGCACATGCGCGTGTGCGGGAGTGGTACCGCGATGGTGAGGCGAGCGTGTTGCGCCACGCGCATGCGCGCCGCCTCGCGCAGGTGGTATCGTGGAACGCGCCGGCAACCATCGAACTGGATGCCGTGCTCACCGACACGCATCTGCAGCACATTCTGTCGCAGTTGATCTGGGCCAAACGCGAGACCGCCGGTGCGCGTGTGCTGGATGCAGTACGGACGGGCTGGGCGCAGGGAATGGACGCCGGGCTCACGCGGGAAGCCGAGCTGTTCGCCGAAGGGGTGGTAGACCCGAACGGCGGGAAAGCGGGTATTCGCCAGTTTCTCGAGAAGCAGAGTGCACCGCTGCCGATCAAGCGTGACGGGGTTCGATTGGTCGCTGCACAGCACGCGTTCATCGCCGAACAGCAAGCCATCGGCGCGCTGCTTCCAATTGGCTCGCCGTTTTATCCCGGCGTGACGCAGCTTCCGGTGTGGCAGTTTGCCTTCGGCGTGCCCAAAGATGCACGCACCGGTGCGCCGGCATTCGGCGCGCCAGCAGTGGCTGAGCAGGAATTGATCGTGCCGGTGGGTGTTCCTGGCGCGATGGAAGCGCTTGTGTACATGCTGGCTTCGGAGGTGAACTTCAACGACATCTGGGCCATCACGGGGATTCCCGTTTCGAGCTTCGACAATCATGACCTCGATGTGCAGGTCACGGGTTCGGGTGGTCTGGGATTGATCGTGGCACTGGGTGCCGACGCCAAGGTGGAAGGGCGTCTGAAAGTGGGCGATCTGGTGGCGGTGTACAGTGGACAGAGTGATCTGCTGTCGCCACTGGCTGCGCGCGATCCCATGTACGCCGATTTCTCCATTCAGGGCTACGAGACCGACTTCGGCAGCCACGCGCAGTTTCTCGTCACGCAGGCGCCGCAGCTGCATCCGATCCCAGGCGATCTCACGCTGGAGCAGGCTGGGTCGTACATCCTCAACCTCGGCACGATTGTGCGGGCGTTGTTCACGACGCTCACGATCGAAGCGGGCAAGACGATGTTCGTTGAAGGCGCGGCAACGGGAACGGGACTTGAAGCGCTCAAGACGGCGCTCAAGAGTGGCGTGCAGGTGACCGGACTCGTTTCGAGTGCGGAGCGTGCAACGGCCGTGCGCGCCTTGGGTGCGACTGCTACTCTCGATCGACGCGATCCGCGTTTCGTAGACCTCTTCACGTCGGTACCGGAGAGTGAAACCGGGACAGCGGCTTGGTTGGCGGCAGGCGACGTGTTCTGTGCCGAGTACCGTGCGCAGAACGGCGGGCGGTTGGCCGACTATGTCGTGTCGCACGCGGGTGAGACGGCATTCCCGCGCTCGTTCCAGCTGTTGGAGCAAGGTGGGGCGCTTACCTTCTACGGTGCGTCGAGCGGGTACCACTTCACGTTCGTGGGAAAGCGCGGTGCGTCTACACCGGAAGTCATGCTGCGGCGCGCTGGCTTGCGAGCCGGTGAGGCCGTATTGGTCTATTACGGTCCGCGGAGCTCCGAGCTTGTTGATCCCGTCGGACTTGAAATGATCGAGGCGGTACGCGCCATGCGTGGCAAGTGCGTCGTCGCGACATCGACCGATGGTCAGCGCGAATTCGTCCAGTCGCTCGGCTTTGAAGACGCCGTCGCCGGTGTGGTGTCGCTCGAGGAGATCGGTCGTCGCAGCGCCGACTTCTCGTGGCCGGATACCATGCCGCGGTTGCCCGACGCCAAGGTGGCAACGGAAACGTTTCGACAGGCCGTACGCGACTTTCAGGACCAGACCCTGAAGCCGTTCGGCGCCGCGGTTGGGAAGGTGCTGCGCTCACCGGACAATCCGCGCGGCGCCCCCGATCTGATTCTTGAACGCGCCGGACATGACGCGCTCGGTGTCTCCACGTCGTTGGTGAAGCCGTTTACCGGACGGGTGGTGTACTGCGAAGAGATGGCTGGCCGTCGCTATGCATTTTACGCCCCGCAGGTATGGACTCGGCAGCGCAAGATCCTGATGCCGACGGCGTCCATTTTGGGAACACATCTCACCAATGCGTACGAAGTGACGCGCATGAATGACATGATCGCTGGCGGCTATCTGGAGATCACACCGCCGACGGTGGTACCGTGGCACGACCTCCCGGTCGCGCATCAGGCCATGTGGGAGAACAAACATGCCGGTGCGAACTATTTAGTGAATCATGCGCTCCCGGCACTCGGGTTGCGCGGGAAGGATGCCTTATTGGAAGCGTGGGCCGCCGCGGAGCACGCGTCATGACTTTTCAGCCAAATGGAACCGTGAAGACACCAGAGACGACAGACGATATGCAGGCGATCGAAACGATGTTGCCCGCTGCCGCCGCAGGACGACTGCATGGCAAGGTGGCGCTGGTGACGGGGGCCGCCGGAAATCTCGGCGGAGAGATCGTGCGGCATTTTCTGAACGCCGGTGCAACGGTGGTGCTCACCGGTCGCGAGCGCACGCGCATCGAGGCCGCGCGCGAAGCCGCGTTGGCGGCGACGGGAGCGGCAGCTCATCGGGCGTCTGTTGTCACGCTGGATGGCGCTGATCCGACATCAGTGCGTCACGCCATTGCGGAGGCGATCGCTGCACATGGAAGACTGGACATTGTCGTGAACAACGCCGGGTCGGCAGGGCCGCGGCAACCGCTGCGCAACGTGCCGCTTACGCGTGAGGAACTCGACGCGTTGCGAGCTGCTGGCGCGACCGACAGCGAAACGGTTGGTGACGCGATGCGCAGCATTCTCGGGGTAGCGTGGCACGTGGCCAAGAGCGCCGCGCCGGTCATGCAGCCCGGTGGCTCGATTATCAATATCTCGACGATTTTTTCGCGCACCGAGTACTATGCGCGCGCTCCGTACGTGGTCCCGAAGGCGGCGCTGAATGCGCTCTCGCGGCAGCTGTCTTTTGAGCTTGGCGAGCGCGGCATTCGCGTCAATACGGTCTATCCCGGTCCGATCCGTTCAGAGCGGATTCAGACCGTCTTCGCGGCGATGGACACGATGCGTGGCGACGATCCCGGCACCACGGCCAAGGATTTCACGGCACTGATGTCGTTGAAGCGTGCCGGTGAGGATCCGGCGGCAGGGCGCACCTTTCCGACACCGAAGGATGTCGCGAACACCTGCCTGTTTCTGGCCAGCGATGAGTCGGCGGCCTTCAACGGGCACGACTTCGAAGTGACGCATGGCATGTGGGTGCGCAAGGAAAGCCGTTCCGAGTTTGTGTCGCGCCCGATCATGCGCACGGTTGACGGGAGTGGCCTCTCGGTGCTGGTGGCGAGCGGCGATCAGCTGGACGAGGCGTTGGTGATTGCTCGAGTGCAGACGGAGGTAGGGGCGTCGGTGCTGCTTGGCGTTCCGCGCGAGGCCGATGTGGTGGCGGTCCGCAATCAGCTTTCCGCCACGGGGCTCGATGCGCAGATTCGCGTGGCCCGCTTCGATCGCACAGCGCCGTGGACAATGGAAGCGGCGTTGCTCGGCGGACCGCCTGGTGGTGGTGCGGTGCACGGCGCCATCTTCCTGCCAGCCTTCGGTCCCGAACGGTTTTCCGGTCTGGTGTCGGAAGCGGACGACACCGATGTCGATGCCTTTTTGGATGTGGAGCTGAGCGGTGCGCTGGCGATGGCGCGCACCATGAGTCGCTATTGGAGCGCCCGCACCGATCTGCCGCGCAATCCGCGTTTCATCGTGATGACGAACGCGAGTGATGGAAACTGGAATGCGTACGCCGACATGTTGCGTGCCGCGATGGAGTCACTGACCCGCGTGTGGCGCGACGAAACGAAGGTCGACGTAAAGCACGGGCGGCGACAGTGGGTCGAGTGGGGTAACCAGATCATTCGTTATGGCAATACCGAGCCGGAGAACCGTCGCTTTGCCGCGGGTCAGGCCGCACGCTTGATCATGACCGAGCGCCGAATTCCGCAGGTGAATCTGTATATCCCGAAATCGATCGTGAAGGCGACCGGGGCCAAACGCTCGATGGTTGGCTTCATGGAAAACCTGACCGGACTGCACCTCGGCAAGGTCGCGCTGATCACCGGAGGGTCGGCCGGCATCGGCGGACAGGTGGCGAGGCTCCTGGCCACTGCCGGCGCGCGTGTGATGCTCTGTGCCCGTCGCGCCAGCGAACTGGAGGCCATGCGCGCCCAGATTGTCGGCGAGCTGGAGGATGTTGGCTACAGTGGCGCCGATCGCCGCGTGCGCGTGCTGTCGGGCGTGGACGTGGGCAACGTCTCCACGCTTCGCCACGCGGTGGATGCAACGATGGCTGCCTTCGGCCGCATCGACTATCTCATCAACAACGCCGGTGTTGCCGGTGCTGAAGAGATGGTCGTCGATATGTCGCTGGATGCCTGGCGCTACACGCTCGATGCCAATCTGGTGTCGAACTACGCGCTTCTGAAAGAGGTCGTGCCGATCATGCGGGCGCAGGGGTCGGGGTACATCCTCAACGTGTCGAGCTACTTCGGTGGCGAGAAACATCTCGCGGTGGCCTATCCCAACCGCGCCGACTACGCCGTATCCAAAGCCGGTCAGCGCGCGCTGGTGGAATCGTTGGCGCGCCACCTGGGGCCGGAGATTCAGATTAACGCCATCGCGCCCGGGCCAGTGGACGGCGATCGGTTGCGCGGGTTGGGCGGGAAGCCTGGGCTGTTCGCCCGACGTGGTCGGCTGATTCTCGAGAATCGACGCTTGAACGCGACGCACGCTGCGGTGGTGAAGGCACTCCGCGCAGGGGCCGACATTGACGACGTGCTGAACGCGATTGCGCTCAACGACGTGTCCGCACTTCTCGCCAACGACACGGCGCCAGCGCCGCTGCGTGCGTTGGCCAGGCAGTGCGAGAGCGACGCTGCTGACGGCGCCACGTGGAGTGACTACCTGATGACGCCATCGATCGCGCGGCGTCTGATCGCACGATTACAGCTTGGCGGACGGTTTCTGCAGGGCACCCACAACGCCGATTACGAGTCTGGGTCGTGGGTGCGGCGCGAACCGCCCGAGGATGTGGCGTTCCTTCCGCCGTCGCAGATCAATCGTGAGGCGGACAAGGTGGGTCGCGGCGTGCTCTCACTGCTTCACCTGAAACGCATGCCGACCGAGACGGAGGTTGCGCTGGCGACGGTGTTCTTCCTTGCCGATCGGGCGGTGAGCGGCGAGACGTTCATGCCATCGGGCGGGCTCAACCTCGAACGCTCAATCACTGAGCGGGAGCTGTTTGGCAGTGCGAAGCGAGAGCGTCTCGATCAGCTGCACGGTCGCACCGTGTGGTTGATCGGAGAACATCTCGTGCCGCATCTGGCCGAAGCGGCGCAGCAGCTGGTGGAGCAGTGTCATGTCGGGAAGATCGTGCTGCTGACGCAGACCGCCGAGGCGGGCGCGCGCATCGCCGCGCAGCTTACGCAGACCGCGCGTGACGTCGTGGTGCAGATCACCTGTGGTGACGACATCGAAGAAGGCATGAACCGCGCGCTGAGCGCCGCTGGTGAGCCGACGACCGTTGTGTCGACCCCACTGGCGCCGCTGCCGATGCATCTCTTTGCCACACCGGGTGAGGTGCTCGAGGCCGAGGGCTTCCGCGCGTTAGTGGAGGCGAATCTCACGCACCATTTCCGCGTCGCGCGGAAGGCGTCGATGTTTGATGACTCACAGCTGGTGCTGGTGTCGCCTGATGTGCCGGCGGGGACCGATGGGGAAGCGTTTTCGTTGGCCAACTTCGTCAAGTCGACGCTGCACGCGCTGACGGCGACGCTGGCGGTTGAGAATGAACGGTTGGTGCACAACGTGCCCGTGAACCAGATCAACCTGACGCGTCGCGTGCGGAGTGAAGAGCCGCGCAACGAGGAAGAGACGCTGGAAGAGGTGCGTCGGTTCGCCCGTGCGGTGCTGCTGGCTGGTGCGCCGTTGCCGGATGCGGAAGATTCGCGCTACCGATCGCGGATTTATCGCGGGATGGCGATCACGGTGTGATCGGAAGCCGCTGTTGCTCGGCGAACAGGATTTCTGATTGTTGCGACGCACCTGCATACCAGAACGGGACGTTCGTCCGGAAAACACCGGCCTTAACGCCGCTCGCTTGCGCGCCGACCGCACCCGCACACAACAGGTGAGCCAGTACGGTGAGATTCGCGAAGAATTGCATCGCCGTGTCACGTCGCATGATCCCAACCTACGCGTGGTGCGCACGTGCACCACCCCGAGGCTCCTGCTACATTCTGCCATGATCTATCGTCCTGCGTGTGCGCTGGCCGCACTGCTGCTTCTGCCCGCGACGGTCTCCGCGCAGGGCGCCGCTGGCGCGTCGTCGCTGATCGGCACGCCGGCCAATCCGGTCGCCGACACGCGGTAGCGCGTCTTTCTTGATTGCCAGAATGCGCCCTGTGATCGGAACTTCTTCATCACCGACCTTCCCTTCGCGCTGTGGACACAGGATCGCCTTGACTCCGATGTCCACCTGCCGGCGCCGGCTTCTCCGAGTTTCGCAACACGGAAGCCAGTGCGGCCGTCGACGTGTCGGCCGAGTACAACTTTTACCCCTGGAGAGAGGCCACGAGTCGCCAGCTCCTGGCGCTCGTCTGTACAGCCTGAGCTTCAACGGCCGCACGAACATTCGGCTCACGCGCGGGCTGTCGCTAGAGCTTCGCGGCGCCGCCGCCCCGTGAACGACCAGCTGTTTCTCGCGCGCGGGAATGCGAGCGACGATGAAGTGCTGACGCGTCAGCGCGCGCTGGCGACGTCGTTCCGCCTGAGCGGATCGGTCGGGATCAACTTCACGTTCGGGTCGATCTACAACTCGATCGTGAATCCGCGGTTGGACGAGCTGGGCCAGCCGTAGCGGGAACTCGCCGGCATGTGGTCGCCGCTAGCGTCGAGGCCGATACACGATGCCGAGCGTGGCGTGCGATTTATCCTGTCGAAAATCGGCGTTCGTCAGGTTGACGCTGCGGCCAATCTGCAGTTGCAGCTTGAGGAAACGCGCACCCCCTCGAAGCGTGAGTGCCGGTTCGACCAGCCATAACCGATTGTTGCTTGCCAAGTAGCCGACTTGCGCCTGTCTGTCGAATACCAGGCCGCCGCTTGCATTGGAATAGTTGAGGCTCGCCACGCGCGTCGAAATTGCCGCCTCGAACAATCGACCACGATAGCCGAGCGCCGGTTGCACGCCAAAGCGCATGAGGTCGCTGGCGATTTTCCCGTCGGTTCCAGGGTTGGCGGCCACCGACGACGGGAAATGATTCTCTACGCTTCCCACGCCGACAAGCCCGTAGGTCTCGAACACCACGTGTTCGGAAATATTCTGAAAATATCCGACGGCGACCTCACCAAATGTGCCACTTCCCCCATCGCCACTGGCGTTGTCTTTTTGGCGAAAGCGACCGCCGGTCACTCCGAGCGCCAGCCGATTGCCGACGGCATATGCCGCCTGAAGTTCGCCACGCGTGTCGTTCCCGGTCACGGAGACGCTGTGGTCCCCTTTGCCGCTCAGCAACGGCACATTCTGTGTGTTTGGCGAATAATAAATAGGCGTGCAGCCCTGACTGAGCACGAGGCCAACCGCGAGCGCAAAGCTGAAGCGTGGTGAGGTGGACATATGATCCGTAGGTGAGGGGGTGTGCTGCACACGGTGGGCTGCGCACTGTACTCACTTGGTAAACAGGCAGAACAGTCAGGCTCGCCTACGGACCGTGATAACTTATTACAAGAATCTGACGCTAACCCGTCTCGATGACCAGATGTTGGGTCAAAGGTCCCGCGCTCTACGGTCGTGACGACTGCCGCGCCCGCGCCGCCGCGGGAACCGTGCCGATGATCACCTTCGCCAGACCACCGCCAAGCATCGTGAGCCCCGGCACGGCCGCGCCCGTCGTCGACAGGCTCGCCAACGATGTGTTCACCAACGACCAGGTCGAACCGTTCCAGCGCACGGGCTGGAGACTGATCCGCGACGAAGGTCGCTGTGAATGCTTCCATGCCGAGCGACGCGGTCCAGGCCGCGCCGCAGCGCAATCGCCAGTACAAGAGCTGTCGACCGAGTTGGGTGTGCGTACGGTCGATCGTGGCGAGCACACGGTCGAGATCGAGATCGGCCCACGTCCGATCATTGACGGCCTGCACCGCTTCGTCGCCGCCGCGAAGCTCATGCCAGGCCTCGGCGACACGATCGTCATCAAGACTGGCAATTGGTGCAATGGCCCCCCACGTTTCGCGCAGCCGCGCGAGCCGTTTGCGCCGACCAATCGTCGCTTGCGTAACGGCGACCACGCCGCCGAGCACTGCCAGCACCGCGATCACGAGCGCGATCAGCACGATGTCTCGCGTCGAGCCCGGTGAATTTCCGATCGCGAGAATGTGGACTTCTTACGCCGCACTTTACGGCACCACCACAATGCCCGCCGCACCACCAAACTCATCGTCGACCCGCACAAGCCCACGCGGCGCGCGCCAACTGCCATTGTCAATTCGCACGGCCACGCGATGTGTGCCACTCGGAAGGGTCAGACGCGCCACGAACTGTTCGGCAGTGCGCGTCATGCGTGTTGGGGCCCACTCGGTCGCACTACTCGCGATGTCCACGACGGCGTTTGCCGGTGCGGTGATGCGCACCGTCAACGTTGCACCGCTTGCCTGCTGCTCGAGCGTCGACTCGGCGTTGCGTACCACGCGTGTAATGGAGAGCGACGCAGGTAACATCTGCTCGCGGCGATGCTGCCAGCGCGCCATCACACCGAGGTAGTTGGCCTGCGGCACACCCCGCAGCGGGTCGGCCAACTGACGACCGCCCTGTGCGATCACGTAGAGCGAGGTGCTGAGCTGCAACATGGCAGCACCGGCGAAAGCCTGTGTTCGGCCATGCGTCGCGCCGACTCCCGCACGCGTCGTTCCGCTGGCGGTAAGCTGTAGAGCCGTCGTTTGCCAACTCACATCGACGCGCGCATCGCGCAGAACATACGATGGTGCGGGCCGCGTGAGGCCAAAGCCCGACGCTTCCATGAGTTGCCAGTCGTCGGTGGTGGCGTGTTGAAGCGTGAAGGTTCCGGCGAGCGCTCCGAGCGTACCGGTCATGCCACCCTTCACAATCGTTCCGCGAGTGTTGAGCGCGAATCGCGAGGTGTATCCCACGCCGCCCCCGCCGAGGAGGTGCAACGATCCACGATGTATCGCCTGTTGGAACGCGACACTGTGGCTTCCATTACGCACAGGGAGCGTGACGCCGAGCGCCGTGGCGGTCAGTTCGATCTCACTCGTCGTCCACGAGATACGCGACGGCGTGAGCGATGCCCGGACCACCCCCTGCGCTGCACCAACGCTATCCTGCGCAACAGTGAAGACACCATCGCCTGCTATCGACCACGCACCTCGGCGATCACCCGCGAGTCCCGTCCGGCCTCCCGTCATTCCGCCAGTACCTATCGTTGCCGCCTGTCGCGTTGTGCTGCCAGGCTGCTGCACGACCGCAGCACCGGCATCAAGCCACCACGTAGATGACCGCGTTAACGTCTGCGCGCCGAGCGGCGGTGCGGCGGCGGCTATGCCCGCGGTGATTGCCACGGCGGCGCAGAAGTGCGCGAACCACCTACTTGCGCGAAGGAGGTCGAAGCGGAGACGCAGGCGTCGCCGTGGTGGAGACGGCGTTCTGCTGAAGCAGCAATGAAAGGACACCCTTGGAGCGTAATTCCATGGAGGCGTCCGGCGCGAGCCCCGCCGAGATATCGGCGCGTACATTGGTACCAAGTGCCGCGAGTTGGGTGCTGTTGGCGCCTTGTACCAGCAGTTCCCGAACGCGACGCGTTGCCGTTGCCTGGGGGACGCCGCTCACGACCAATTCGGCCAGCACGCCAAGCGGCACGGTGAGTGGCTTGACGGGCCACGTTCGGCGCATGTCGCGTAACGTGCCGATCACGACACCGACCTGCAGCGCATCGGCGCCGGCGCTCAGTTCATCTATTGATCGTACCGGTGCCAGCGCGACCGCCGCGTTCTCCAGGCGTTTTGCAAGCAGCGCCGTGGCCACCCGAATACGTTCGGGCTCAGCCTGTTTGGCGATACCCTCGCGGAGTTTCGTAACGAGCGGCGCCATGGGAATACCCCTTGCCGCGGCATCCTGAAAAATGCTACGCAGTGCTGCCCGTGCACGCTCATCGCCGGGGTACGCATCGATAGAGGTGGTGATTGATGCGTCTTGTGCGTGAAGTGTGGAGGCAGAGACAAGAGCCACGCACACGAACAGGGCGTGCATTGCGGTGCGCTGGAGGAACCACGACGCCTGCCGCTCGCTTGCTCGCGGGCGCGCTCGCCGATACGCCGGCAGATTTACCAGACGAGCATTCATGGTGCTTGCACGATGATCACCGAGCCCGGTCGACCGAAGTCCGCGTCGGCCGCGCGCGGCGCGCGAGGGTCGGCAATCCATCGCTCACCGTTCAAGACAAAAGCGTAGACGTGGCGACCCGCTGTGGTGGGGAGCGACACACTCCATGCACCGCGTTCGAGCGTCATCGGTGTGGCGGCAACGTTCCACTCGTTGAAGTCGCCGACGACGCTCACCGTCGTCGCGCTATCCGTCGCGTGTGCATCGAGCACAAACTGGACCGAGACCAACGCTGCCGCTGGATCGGCCGTGTCGTTGACGGTTTGCGTCAGAGTGGGCGCGGCGCGGGTGGCTTCTGTATCTGATAAAGGGCCACGCGGTGACGGTTCGGCGCTCGACGCGATAGCTGCGGAGGGAGTGCCTGATGCTCCCTCGCGCAGAAGCACGCCGCGCGCCACAAACCCCAGCACCGTACAGGCGGCCGCGACCGCGGTCATTCGCGCCACCGGTGATGTTGCGTAGCGGAACTGGTCGATGGCGAACGCTATTCGCGCGCGCCACCGTTCGGGACGTGTGACGCGACGGTCGGCGACGGCGGACAGGATATTGGCAATCGCACGCTGATTGACAGCGGGCATCGGGGTGAGCGCGTCGCGAATCTGCTGCAGCAGCCGTTCGTCATCCATCAGCGAATCCAGCGACCCGTTGCTCGGCGATGACGGCGTGTCGTTGTCGCGGCTACTCATGGGTTTCTCCCTCACGCAGGCGCACGCGAAGCGCATCGCATGCACGTTTCACGCGCATACGGAGGGTCGACCCACGGGCTCCCGTCACGGTGATCATTTCGTCGTAGTCGAGGTCGTTGACGTGTCGGAGCAGAAACGCCTCACGCTGATCGGCTGGCAGATCGGCGAGTGCATGATAGACGCGGCGAACAAAAGCGTCGTCTGGCAGCCGGATGTCTGCGTCACTGATGGTCTCTGGCAGAATCGGGGTGTAGTCGATGAGGGCATGGTGTCGCTTGCGTTTTCCGGCCAGTGTACGGCAGCGATTGCCGAGGATGCGAAAGAACCATGGATCGAAAGACTCATCGCCGCGAAAGCGCGCGAGGTTGTCATGAACGCGAACGAAGGTGTCTTGCACGGCCTCTTCGGCATCGCGCGGATCGCCGAGCATGGCGCGGGCAAAACGCAACGCCCGAGGGTAGTACCACTCGACCAACTGCGCGAAGCCCGCTCGATCGCCCTCGCGCGCCCGACGCAGGACGTCTGGCGCAATCGTGTGTGCGGAGAGATCTCGTGAGGGCGGCAATGCGTGCTACAGTCGGATCATCGTGCTCTGCATCGTGCCGAGCGGCTTCCAGGTGCCGTCTGCGCTGCGCGTGAGCGTCTCCGTCTCGAGGGCAAGGGAGGTCACGACCTGTTCTGTGGTATTGCGGAGTGTGAGCGATGGGCGGAGCATGTGCGCATGGGGAGGAATCCTACAGGATGAATAGCGAGATGCGAACATCCGGCCATACCTTGCTCACGTGGCGTGCGTCACCGTTGGCGTGAGGGACATGGAGTCGGCGGGTGACGACACGCTGTGAAACGGCCTCACAAACGCTAGCTTGGGTGCACTATGAACATCACTGTGCTGCTTGGTGGCGTCTCCGCAGAACGCGACGTCTCACTGTCTTCAGGTCTCCGGGTTGCGGTAGGTCTTCGCGAGCGGGGGCATACCGTGACGTGTCTCGACCCTGCCGACGGGATCCTTGCGCGCGAAACGGAGGCGCGGTTGTTGGCGGGCGGGGTGGGGAGCGCGCCGCCGTCGCTCGAGGCGTTGGCCGGGCTTGCCGCGAGATCGCTCTCTCCGCAATTGGCCACCTTGCCAGCGATCACGAGCGCCGACTGTGTGTTCATCGCGCTGCATGGCGGGCAAGGGGAAGATGGTACCGTCCAGGCGCTGCTGGACATGGCGGGCGTGCGATACACCGGCAGCGGGCATCTGGCGAGCGCGCTCGCGATGGACAAACATCTCTCAAAAGTGGTGTTGCGCGCGGCGGGTGTCGCGACGGCCAACTGGATGATGGCCCCAGCGCTCGGCGCGGAGCCGCTGGACCCCGACGAGGTAGGTCGCCATTTAGACTGGCCGGTGATTGTGAAGCCGTCCAAGCAGGGAAGCACCGTGGGGTTGTCTATCGTACGTGCTGCCAACGAGTTACAGCCAGCGATCCAGGAAGCATTCCGGTTTGATGACGAGGTGATGGTCGAACGGTTTGTCCCCGGACAAGAGCTCACCGTGGGGATCTTAGGCGATCAGGTCTTGCCGACCATCGAGATCAAGCCCGTGAAGGAGCTCTACGACTACGAGTGCAAGTACACCCCGGGGATGGCGGTCGAGTTTGTGGCCGACCTTTCGCCGGAGATTCAAGCCAAGTTGGCTGACCAGGCGCGAAGATCGTTCACAGCCCTCAAATTGCGTGGGTACGCGCGCATCGATTTCCGATTGGACCCTCACGGGCAGCCGTGGTGTCTTGAGGCAAACACGTTGCCGGGTATGACGCCTACCAGTCTGATCCCGCAGGCCGCAGTGGCTGCTGGGATCTTGTTTCCCGACCTCTGTGAGCGCATCGTGAAACTCGCGCTCGCATAGGGTGGTTGTATCGGATGCGTCGCGACGCACCGCGCTCGCATCATTAGCGCTATCTCCTTCTGTTGCTCCTGCACGCGTCTTCACATGGCTACGTCCACATACGACGAATTTGAAGTCTCGCGAGGTCCGTCAGCGGTTTACTGGCTGATTGGGCTGTGCGTGGGCGTGTTTTTTGTACAGACCACCTTGGTCGGCGACGAGAACATGATCAACGCGCTTGGCTACAAGCCGGGCGATTTGGCAGCGCGTTCGTTGTGGACTGTCGTCACGTACATGTTCGTGCACGGCGGCATTCTGCATTTGGCGCTGAACATGTGGACATTGTGGTTGTTCGGGCCACGCGTTGAACGGGCCTGGGGGCCCAGCACGTTCACGTGGTACTATCTCTGGTGCGGCGCCGGTGGTTGGGCCGCACACTACATGTTTCAAAAGGAAGGCGGCGCGCTGGTTGGCGCGTCGGCGGCGATCCTCGGCGTGGCCGTGGCGTACGCCTCACGGTGGCCAGACGAAGAAGTGTTTCTGTTTGGCGTGGTGCCGATGAAGGTGAAGTGGCTGGTGCTGTTCATGGTCGCGATCAACATGGTCATGACGGTGGTCGATCAAGGAAACGCCGGAGGTACTGCGTGGGCAGCACATCTGGGCGGCATTCTTGCGGGATGGATCTTCCTTCGCGCCCCGAACACGCAGAGTCTCGATCGCTTCCGTCGTCGCATCGCACCGGCACCGGACTACGGCGATGAGACGCCGCGACCAGTACCCAAAACGTCCGCCCGACCGCGCGAGCGCGATGTAGACGACATCGTGGCACAAAGCAAAGCCGCCGTTTCGCGCACGCGCCCCGTCGCAACGCCACGAGTAGCCCCCACAGCCGTAGCTGAGCACCCCCCAGCGACCGCGCTGGACGCGGTGCTGGACAAGATCGCCTCAGACGGCATGGCGAGCCTGACGAGCGCCGAGAAGCTGCTGCTCGATGAATGGAGCAAGCGCCTCCGTGACCCAAACCGCGGGTAGCCCACCCGCAGTAAGTCGGTCCAGCCCCCACCCGCAGTCAATCGGTAAGCCCCCACCCGCAGTAAATCTGTCCAGCCCCCACCCGCGGTGAGTCGGTAAACCCCCACCCGCAGTTCCTCAGTCTCACCCGCCCCCAGCATGCCCAAACCTGAGTTTCTCGAAACGTTTGCCAATCCGTATGCGGATCGGGCCTACGAGATTTATATGGAGACCACCGAGTTCACGTCGTTGTGCCCGTTGGGTGGCATCGAAACCGACGCGGTGGAGCTCAAGCTGCTGGAAGGTGGCGCGCCGGACTTTGCGACCATGCGCATCACGTACAGTCCCGCCGAGCAGTGCCTGGAGCTCAAGGGGCTCAAGATGTACCTCTGGAGCTTCCGCAACGACGGCATTTTTTACGAGCGGGCCGTGAATCGCATTCTCGACGACCTGGTCGCCGCATGCACGCCGCGGTCGATCACGGTGGTGGGTGATTTCAACGTGCGCGGCGGGCTCAAGAGCATCATTACGGCCAGTTGGACGCGTCCAGCGGCGTAGCTGTGCACGTGACAGGAATGGCCGCAGGGGTTGGGCTGCGGCGCGAGGCTGATTACGTTATCAGTCTGGTCTGACGGGACGCTGTCGGGCCGGAATGGCTAGGTAGCTCAGTTGGTAGAGCAGCGGACTGAAAATCCGCGTGTCGGGGGTTCAATTCCCTCCCTAGCCACTCTTCGGTATCGAAAAAAGAA
>Ga0105044_10003342_pt1 | contig 22012 bp, 21 predicted proteins | sample MAT01_FD_78092 | JGI IMG/M metagenome (GOLD analysis project Ga0105044, IMG submission 78092) | Freshwater microbial communities from Lake Fryxell liftoff mats and glacier meltwater in Antarctica - MAT-01 | ecosystem: Environmental > Aquatic > Freshwater > Ice > Liftoff microbial mat | place...
TACTTTGATTAATATTTTTTAACTGAACACCACATTCTACAAATAAGTATTTATCAGATTTGAATATAGTGTAGCCATTTGAACCTGTGTTAAATATCTCATTGGAATCGAAATACTGAGCCTGCACATTCAATGCAAGAGCTAAAAACAGATACAGTATGAACGGATTTTTCATGTTGACCAATTTAACATAGTTTGGCCTGTCAATGTATCAGCACTCAATACTCCTTTGCCAATACGGGGACACTGAATCCAAATATTTCACCTTTAACCAAACACACAACTCTTCTTCCGTTTCGACCATAGAGTTATATTTTGAATTATGAGTAATGCTACAGATATAATCTCTTTTCAATGACAATTGCTTTACGCAGTATATTCATTATTGCTAAATGTTGTGAAATGACATTAACACATAACTTTAAAGCCAAGGTAGTAATTTTGAACATACATAAGTTTTGTTCTCATGCATACCAAGCTTACTTTAACCTACTCATCAAGCGTGAAGTAATCATTAGGAAATCCATTTCGGTAATTATACCAACCAACTCTCCATCTTTAACAACAGGCAAACTTCCAATTTTATTGGATCGCATCAATTCCATTGCTTCTATTATGCTTGCAGTTGGCAGAATAACCAAGGGTTCCGAAATCATGATATCACCTACCACAACGGTGGAGGTATCGTTCATCTTAGCTCTGCGTGCATAATACCTCAATATCAATCTTGATGTCATTAATCCAATTAAGTTGCCTTTGGTATCTTCTACAGGAGCATAATTAATTTTACGCCAATCCATCATATCTGCTACCAACTCTACAGGATCGTCCTTTTGACAGGTGAACAAGTCGGTTTCCATGAACTCTGCAACTTTTAATTGCCCCGGATGATAATGCGTTCCATCATCAGGTCCTGCTATTTCCCATTCGTGCACTGGTATGTTGTTTTTTTGGTTTGAAATAATAGCTGAAGTAATAATATTGGTTGCTTCATCAGTGGTAGTATGAGGACGTATCTTAGAAAAAGATCGCAGCATCCATCTGGCTCCGCTGGTGTGTTTCTTGGCCCTTTCTTCAATTACTCCCAAATATTTATCAATATCAGCCGAATTGACTTTGTGTGCTTTAAGTCCATCCCTCGCTATCGGTAAAAGCTCATTGATAATGAGGTCACAAGCTGAAATTTTCTTATCCTTGAACCATGTAAATTTTGAATCCACCCCAAACTTGGCTGCTTTGATAAAGTTATCCCGAACATCCTCATAGCTCATCTCTTTGGTGATGTCATCAAGGTGCTTTTCCATTCCCACCATACTACCCAACCAAAATGCGGCGTTGGCAGTTTGGTCTATAACACTTGGCCCGGCGGGAAGTACCCTGTTCTCGATTCGCAGGTGTGGCTTACCGTTAGGACTGATACCGTAACATGGCCTGTTCCAACGGTAGACGGTCGAATTATGCACTTGCAATGCCCTCAATTTAGGCGTAATCCCGGACTTGATCAATTCCAATGATTCTTCCTCGATTTCAGAACTTAGCAAAACTCTGAATCGTGAAATATCTTCTTTATAAATTTCAAGAATACTGTCATGCAACCATCCACTGCCAAAATTTACTCGTGGACTGCGCTCACGCAGGTGGTCGTGCGAGGTACGGGTATCAAGTGCTTGTTGAAACAGCGCAATACGTGATTCATGCCAAAGTCTTTTTCCAAATACCATGGGAGAATTGGCCGCCAAAGCCATGACTGGGGCCGTCACAGTTTGTGCAATATTGTACATTTTGACAAAGTTCTTAGGACTTACTTGTAAATGCACCTGAAATGAAGTGTTGCAAGCTTCGAGCAATGGTGAATCGTGTCGTACATGGAGTTCATCAATACCATTGAGACGCAATTCGAAGGCTTGACCAATCAATTGCTTTTCAATAGATTTCATCAAGGCAAAGTAACGGTCCTTTGGAGTTAGGTACTCCAGATCCAAATGGTACTTCTTCAAAGTTGGCAATATGCCAGTCAGGACAATATGGGCATCATACTTTTCGAGGGCCTTTTGAATAATTTGAAGATAGCTCAGGTTCTCTTGTTCCAATTCATGAAAGCATCTGCCCGTCAATTCCTTAGGCATGAAATTGGTTTCAAGATTGAATTGAGCCAATTCAGTTGTCAGCCATTCGTGCTCTTTGAGTTCCTCCATGATTTTCATGTTGATCATGGCTGGTCTAAGCGTCTTGTTGTCAACTAAGCACATTTCCTGCTCAGCGCCCATTCGAGTGATATCAGACTCAAACCAATCCTCATCTAGCATGATGCGCATTGCCTCCATATCAGTCAATAAATGTCTGACAAATTGGTACATTTGTTCAGAATCTGCAGATCTATTGATAGTTTGTTCTCCCATAATGATTGGTTATACCTTCACAAAGTACAATTTTACGCTTTCAAGTTGGAAAAACACAATTATATCGGTGCTTGGTTTAAAATAAAATCACAATGTTTACGTATTAGAATGACATGAAATGCTCTTCATTAAATTTTAGTTGGCTATTTCTACTGTTTGTGGTTGTCTCGATGAGCCATTTGGCTTGCGATAAGCAGCCGGATGTATTGTTCAAAATACAATATCAAGAACAGTTTACCATACCTGCAGGATTGAATATCATTGAGACCCATTACTTTCTGATCAATAATATTGTTTCAAATTATGAGGCAGAACTTGTAAATTTTGGTTTCAAGGATGAGCAAGTCGGTACTTTAAAACCCGCATCTGGCTTTTTACTTTCAATAGATGGAGGATTGAATTTTAATTTTATTCAAGAGATCAGTATAATGCTATCATCTGACAATACCTTTAACCAAGAAGCATTTTACACCATTCAAGTGCCGTTTGATGCAGGCAATCAGATCAATTTAGCTGGTGCTTTGCCTGATTTCAAAGACATTATCAAAGAAGATCGATTCAATGTTCGCATTGGATTTCGACTGCGTGATAGTCCACCTGCTACCATGAATTGCAGACTTACCATGCGTTTTGCGGCACAGTAATTTATTTCATGAAATAGTTAATTCAAGGTTTTATCTACCTTTGCTATTTCTAGTAACAAGCCATGTCAAAACGTCTCAAGCAGTTAAAATTTGAAAGTATAGCAGGATTCCCTAATGTATTAGAAAATCCTGATTTTCACCACCCTCAACTCTATTCCAACCCCACAACCCAAATTGATTATAGAGGAAAATGGGCTACTGAGCACTTTAAAAACAACAATCCAATTGTCTTGGAGTTGGCTTGTGGTCGCGGAGAATATACCCTGGCATTGGGTCGATTGGTTACCGATAAAAATTTTATTGGGGTAGATCTAAAAGGTAACAGGATATTTCAAGGTGCCAATAAGGCCTTGAAGGAAGGATTACCCAATGTAGCATTTCTGCGCACCAGAATAGAGCTGATTCACCATTTTTTTGAAACAGGAGAAGTGGATGAAATATGGATTACTTTTCCTGATCCCTTCCTAAAACCCAGTAAATCCAATAAAAGGCTGACCTCTCATTATTTTTTGGGACTTTATGCCCACATTCTTAAGTTGGGTGGCAATATCAATTTAAAAACAGATAGCGATTTGTTGTATAATTTCACAGTTCATGAATCTGCTTTACATCCTCGATTTGAGATGGTTTGGCACGAAAGTGATATATACGGAAACAACAAGGCAGATGAAATATTGCAAACCAAAACCTATTATGAAGGACTACATTTGGCCAAGGGATTGACCATAAAATTTGTGCAACTCAAGCTAAAAAATGACAGTCATGGATAAATTTCTCGACAGTTATGTACATCAGGGATTGCGCAAAAAATTGATCCAAATCCTCAGAACTAGAGGAATAAGTGATGAACGCGTATTGCAAGCCATGTCCGAAATACCGCGGCAACATTTTGTAGCTGCTGGGCTCGATCGAATTGTTTACGAAGACAGAGCTATACCCATAGATGCTGATCAAACTATCAGTCAACCTTACACTGTAGCCTTTATGAGTCAATTGCTCAAAATTGAAAAACGCGATAAAGTCCTAGAACTTGGCACCGGAAGTGGATATCAAGCCATAGTACTAGCTAAATTAGGAGCTTCAGTTTATACAGTTGAAAGACAAGAATCGCTCTTCAAAAAAACTTCCGCAATGTTGAAAGAAATGGGTTATTCCGGCATTCGAACTTTTCTGCGTGATGGATCTAATGGCCTTTCAGATCAAGCTCCATTTGACAAAATCATTGTCACAGCAGCACTGGATGAAGTTCCGCAAGCCCTATTGGAACAACTGAGGACCGGTGGGTATCTAATTGCTCCAGTGGGCCAACCCATTCAGGAGTTGCAATTGATCCACAAAAAAGCCCAAAATGATTATGCTATAGAGCGTCATGGAGATTTTCGTTTTGTCCCCGTATTATCAGGTATTAAACGCAACAACTTTAATTAATTTAACATTATGATTAAGGCCTTTGATTTACAATTTGGAATTGACTTGGGTGGCACAAAAATTGAGGGAATTGTTATGAAAGCACAGGACCCTTCACAAGTCTGGTTTCGGGAAAGGATTGCTACAGAAGGTCATTTGGGTTATGACCACATTTTAGGTCAGATTAAGATTTTAGTTGAAAAAATGATTGATGCTGCCAACATAAAGCCAGTGTTTATTGGTCTGGGAGCACCGGGAATACTTGATCCTAGTTCTGGCAAAATGAAAAACTGCAACACAACTGCACTTAATGGAAGAAATCTTAAGGAAGATCTAGAAGCCTTAATGAAAATCCGATTTATTATAGCCAATGATGCCAATTGTTTTGCATTGGCAGAAACAAAATTAGGTGCAGGCACCGATGAGTCAAATGAAGTGGTGTTTGGTGTAATAATGGGCACTGGAGTAGGAGGCGGAATCGTAGTAAATGGAAAGTTGGTTCAGGGAAAGCATGGAATAGCAGGAGAATGGGGGCACAATTTTTTAGATGCTTCAGGTGGCAAATGTTACTGTGGTAAAGCGGGTTGTGTTGAAACTATCTTATCAGGACCAGCATTAGAGAAATATTATTACAGCTTAACGGGAATAGTTAAACCTCTAGCTGAAATAGTCCAAATTTCCAATAAGTCAGATGATGCAGCCAATAAAACAATGGAAAGATTGTATCATTTTTCTGGTAAAGCATTGGCGAATGTGATCAATATTATTGACCCAGATGTGATCATTATTGGAGGTGGAGTTGGCAATATTGATTCCTTATATGATGAAGTTCCCAAAGCAATTTTGCCCTATTTATTCAATGATGAGTTAAATACAAAAATAGTAAAACCAAAATTAGGTGACAGTGCCGGAGTTTTTGGGGCAGCTCTATTGATCTAATTTTATCCTTCAGGATTTGTATCGTGCTTTTTGATGATAAGATCGATATCAGCGATAGTCATTTCAAAGATATCTGCCAATAGGCTTGTAGATTTTCCTTTTTTATAGGCCTTTATTATCGATGTCTCGATTCCTTGTTCAACACCTTTTTTGATGCCTTGATCAATTAGCTGTTGCCCTGTGCTTTTTGATTTGCGAATGCTTCTGGACTACGAAGATGTTATTAATTCATCCATTTCCTTGGGGTTTAATTTGCTATAATTAAAGATATAAACCAAAACCATTTTTACAAAGCTCTCATTTTCTTGTGATGATTCAAAACTTTCAATTTTTTCTAACATCAACCCCATGTTTTCTAATAATCTACGGGTATCTCTAAATTGTTGAAAACTCAAAAGGGTCAAGACGAGTTTTTCAGTTTCAAGATTTGATATCTTTTCCATTGATTCCCGACCCACATCAGTTAGGGTATAATTGAATGAAGGAATATGAGCCATCAATTCAGTAGGTATTTCACCAAAATAACTCGCAAACGAATTCATTTTCCACGCCTTTAGGCCATGATAAAAAATAATTGGAATGACTGGTTTTAGTGTTTTTGTTTTCTTGTCCTCCAGTTGAGTTTCCCATATTTGGAGCATATAACTCAATAATTGCAGCTGCGGAAATTTCATTGGGTAACTCTTGTGTTCAAATAAAAAGGCAATCTGAATTTCAGACGAATCAATGGGGCAAATTCACACCAGATCGGAGAAATAATTGCGCAATTGCTTGGTTACATAGCTACTATTTGACAATTCCAGTCTGTTAAGACCTAATTGGGCAGTCAATTCAGGTGGCAAATAACTGCGTATGTAGCCTGCTGCAACATCAGGATATGAAAAAGCTCCTTTAAAAAAGCTATCATGTGTGTAAATTAACTTGTCTTGAGCATTGCCATCCATTTCTGCACTTTTGTACATAGACGCAAAAAGGAAAAATTCCACACTGAAAACTATAAATCAAGATTATACAAAAGGAATATATCATAGAATCATCATCATTAGACGATTCCTTACAATTCATATCAATCAACTTGGTTCTTATGACAAGGACACGAAATCATGATTTTAATTCCTTAATCATGCATTGGAAATTATTAATGCATTTTTTAGGTTGAAAGCTAATTCATGACTGTGGAGTTCATAATCTAAATACGAAGCTTCAAAATTATCTGTGTAGATCTTTTCTTCTATTTATTGAAATTCTTATTGCGAATTGTGCGAACTTTATCCCATGTTATCAACTACAGCTTTAAGTTACAGCTATCATAATTCGGCGACAAACTTCAATTTCGAACCAATACAACTGGCAGATGAGGAGGCTTTGTTGATATTGGGACCATCTGGTATTGGCAAATCAACTTTGTTGCAATTGCTGAATGGCATCCGAAAGCCATCAAATGGCTCAATATCCATCAACGGAACAGAAATTACCCAGCTGAGCAACAATGCACTTGACAATTTTAGAGGAAAAAATATCAGTACGATTCCTCAAGTACCTTGGTTCATACGCTCTTGTAGCTTAATGGACAACTTGAACGCCACTATTTATTTTAGCGGTAAAAACCAATCCTCGAATAAAATCAAAAGCAAATTGGATCAATTGGAAATAGGTCATTTGGCCAATAGGCTTCCCAGCCAAATCAGTTCCGGCGAATTGCAACGCTTTGCAATCGTTCGGGCATTGATCAATGAACCAGTTTTAATATTGGCAGATGAGCCTACATCTGCACTCGATGATGCCCGATGTACCGAAACCATCAAGCTCCTTAAAGAAAATTCCACCCAATCTGGAGCTTCTTTGATAATTGTCACGCACGACAGCAGAATCATTTCATCATTTTCTCACCACATCAAATTGAGCTAAATGTTGACACTCATCAAAATTGCATGGCGCAACACATTCTACAGACCTTTGGGCACATTATTGAGTGTTTTATTGGTCGCCTTGGGCGTTGGACTTGCTTCTTTCCTGTTGCAGTTCAGCAAGCAGCTGACGGACCATTTTGACCGCAACCTTGCAGGCGTTGATCTAATCATCGGGGCCAAAGGCAGCCCACTTCAAAGCGTGTTGTGCAATCTTTACCATGTTGACCTTCCAACTGGGAATATCAAAATAGAGGAAGCAGCAGCTTTTTTACGAAAAGAACATCCCTTAATTGCTCAAAGGGTTCCACTGCTCCTGGGAGATAATTACAAGAAATATAGAATCGTTGGAACAAGCTACGATTTTTTGAATTTGTACAGTTTAGAATTCGCTACAGGTCGAAAATGGAATAAGCCATTTGAAACGGTATTGGGATGTGAGGTTGCCGCTGACTTGGGTCTGAAAATAAATGATCATTTCCGTTCTTCTCATGGACTGGTAGACGACTTGGATGAGCATCAGCATGAATTTACTGTCACTGGCATTTTGAAGCCTTCAGGAACAGTTGTTGATCAGTTGATCCTATGTGGTCCCAAAACTGTTTGGGAAAGCCATGCAGACAATACCGAACATGAAGATGGACACGACCATGAAGGAGAAGTGGGTCATTCAGAATTTCATGAAAAAAATCTACCCGATACCCTTGCAGAGCAATTCTCTGAATTTCATGACAAAGAAATAACTGCACTCCTCATAGTTTTCAAAAATCGCAACTTCCAAACCTTAAATTTTGGTCGAAACATCAACATCAATACAGAAATGATGGCATCAAGCCCTTCCATGGAACTGAGCAAGTTATTTGCATCATTGGGAATAGGTCAAGACGTATTGAAATGGTTATTGATCGCCTTATTGACATTGGGTGGCTTGAGTTTATTTGTTTCTCTGCTTCAAGCACTGAAGGATCGCGCATACGAACTGGCGGTGATGAGATTAACAGGAGCCAAACCCTGGCAATTGAGCTTCATAATATTACTTGAATCCTTGATCGTAAGTATACTGGGCGTTGTAGCTGGGTTGTTGCTTGCACATACAGCCTTGATTTTGTTTGCTAGATACGCTACTGCGGAGTATCGTTATCGCTTCAACGGATGGACCATTGATCCACAAGAGTACCTATTGATAGGCGTTATGCTGGCCATTGGCGTTATTGCTTCGTTAATTCCTGCCTGGAAAGCCTATAAGACCGACATTGCCCTTACCTTAGCATCAAAATAAAGAAATTGAATTTGAGGATTGCATTTTCTATCGTTTTTGTAATGCTTCTTGGCGTGAAATATTCAAACGCTCAGAACGACAATGTGTGGAAGACATTGGGCAAGCTGACTTACAAAAAACAATATGATAAGTTGTTGGGCTTTAAAGTTGACGTTCCCGTATTCAGTCAGGATATCAAGAACTTAGAAGGCAAAATCGTTGAAGTGACAGGATATATTGTGCCAGTAGAAGGGTACAAAGGACACAAAGAATTCATATTCTCGGCTTACCCGTATAGCATGTGTTTCTTCTGTGGGGCTGCTGGTCCTGAAACTGTCATGGAGGTCTCAGCTAAAGAAGCCGTCAAGTACACCGTAAATCCAGTTAATCTTCGAGGCAAGCTGAAACTCAATGACAATGATATCAACAAACTGATGTATTCGATATCAGAAGCGGTATTACTGCCTTCTAAATAAATCATGGTTAAGAAAGAAGAAGCTTTTCAACAACTGCCCAAGATTTGGACTCCTGCGCTAAAAGGTTTCAAAGCCTGGCTCAAACTTGAAAGGTCTTGTTCTGTGCATACCGTAGAGGCATATTTGAGGGATGTGGTTTCTCTGATATACTGGATTAGTGAGCACACCGATATTTCGAATCCCGAAAACATACATCAACAACAAATTGAAACCTACATTCAGACCATAGGCATCAATGGACAAAGTGCCAACAGCCAGGCTAGAAATTTATCCGCAATTAGGACTTTTTTTAAATACTTGAGCATCGAAGACCTTGTTAAGTCCAATCCCGCAAAAATTGTTTCAAGTCCCAAAACAACTCGAAAACTTCCCGACTACCTCACAGTGGATGAAATCAACAACATACTCGAAGCAATAGATATGAGCAAAACATTTGCCTATCGCAATAGAGCTATGATTGAAATACTGTATGCTTGTGGTTTAAGAGTATCAGAAATGACTGGCCTACGAATGGATCAAATATTTGTAGATGAAGGGTTTATAAGAGTAATTGGCAAGAATAACAAAGAAAGACTTATACCCATTGGTCAGTCGGCCTTAAATTGGATTGACCAGTATATTCAATATGAACGCAAAACCTATTTTGAACTTAAAGAAACAGAAGGTTGCCTGTTTCTAAACAAAAACGGCAAGGGCCTCAGCCGCGTAATGGTTTTCCAATTGGTAAGGGCGCTGGCGCAGAAAGCTGGGATTACCAGAGACATCAGTCCACATATTTTCAGACACTCATTTGCAACTCATTTGGTAGAGGGAGGAGCAGACCTCAGAGCAGTTCAAGAAATGCTTGGACATGAGTCAATATTGACTACTGAGATCTACACACACCTCGACACACACTATCTGCGTGAAACAGTATTGCGATTCCATCCAATATATCGTTAAAGAGTGGATACATCCCACTAACTTTGCAATTCTATGTACGGAGCTAAAAACAATATATTTATTTATTTAATTGCAGCATCAGTAATTACATCGCTACTTTTGCTGAGTGGTTGTGCCAATCCCGTAGCGCCCACAGGTGGCCCAAAGGACACCAGTAAGCCCAAGATTGATTCTTTAAAATCCAGCCAAAATGGTCTTTTAAACTACAAAGGACGTGGATTTGAGTTGCGCTTCAATGAGTTCATACTTTTGGACAATATTGCTTCACAACTCGTGGTTAGTCCGCCACTTGAATATCCATTAGAAGTCAAACCAAAAGGAAAAGTAATCAAAATCAAATTTCATGAAAAAGAGATTTTGAAAGAAAATACAACTTACACCATTCAATTCGGCGAAGCAATCAAGGACATCACAGAAAAAAATCCAGCTTCCGATCTTAAAATCGTTTTTTCTACTGGTGATAAATTGGACAATGCCAAGTTAACTGGAAGTGTACGAACTGCATTCAATAATGAAGCCGTTGAAGGTGTGATAGCACTATTACACAGCAATACTGTTGACACCTCATTCAGGAAGAACAAGCCTGATTATTTTGCTCGCTGTTCCAAAGAAGGGACCTTTACCATCGATAATATCCGTCCTGGTCAGTATATCTTTTATGCTCTAAAAGATGAAAACGCTAACTACAAATTCGACATCGCTACTGAATTAATAGGGTTCGAAGACTCAGTCATCATAACCGAGGACACCAGTTTAACCATGCAAACAGTTTTAATTTCAAAGGACGACCTTCCACCGTCATTGATTGACAAAAGCTTGAGAAACCGAGGTGTCATGAAATTTTTCTTTTCAGGAAAAGCTGCTGAGATAAAATATAAGATTCAAGCTGAAGGAGTAAAAAACATTTCACAAATTGACAAGGATACCCTAACCATTTGGTATCCAAAAAACATTAAGTCTGCACTCAAGGTAGAGTTAGATAATGGCATAAAAAAAGATACTGTTGTTTTAGATACCACTAAATTCCAAAGCAGTAAGTCTGTTGATAGACTTTTGGTTAGAAGTTTGAAAAAATTTGGACCTACTTCCTTATCAGTTGGTCAAGAATGGAATATTGCATTCAATAATCCAATAGTATCCATTGACCCGAGTAGAATAATAACTTCAAGAGATACCAGTATTTATAACACTGGCACTTGGATGACCGACAGCTTATTTCCGACCAAATTGCACTTATCTACATTGAAACAGAAACCCGGCAATATCAAATCGGTTTTTCTGCCTGGTGCTTTGGTTGATTTTTATGGCAATAAGAACGATACCATAGTCGTTGATGCCAAAATAAATACAGTGGAACAACTAGGTAATTTTAATCTGAGTATCACAGGAATGGACCTAAGTGAGCAATATTTAATAGAACTTACAAATGCTTCCAATGAAACAATAGACCTAACTGAAATTACTGGTGTCAGCATCTGGAAGAAATTGATACCTAATTTGATACCAGGCGTTTATCAGGTTACAGTGATTACCGATAGCAATAAAAATGGCCGTTGGGATTCAGTTAAACTGAAAGAAAAAAAACAAGCAGAAACGGTGTTTAAGAAAAAATCAGAACCTTTAAAACCCAATTGGCAATTGGATTTCAATATCATTTTATGACAACAGGTAAACAAATACTCAGGGCAACCAATCTTCTAAAAATATACGGTCAACGAACAGTTGTGAAGAATGTATCAATTGAGGTGAATCAAGGTGAAATAGTAGGTTTATTGGGCCCCAATGGTGCCGGCAAGACCACTTCATTTTATATGATGGTTGGATTTATAAAACCCAATGAAGGCAAAGTTTTTTTGAATGATAAGGAAATTACTGATTTGCCCATGTATCAACGTGCCAAAAAAGGAATTGGTTATTTGCCTCAGGAAGCATCTGTATTCCGCAAACTCACTGTTGAAGATAATATCAAAGCAATTCTTGAATTTACGGGTTTAAGCAAAAAGGAACAAGCAGAAAAGCTAGAAAGTTTGATTGATGAATTCAGCTTACACAAGGTGCGCAAGAACATGGCCGACACCGTGTCAGGTGGCGAACGTCGCAGAACTGAAATAGCCAGAGCCTTGGCTTCAAATCCCAGTTTTATTCTTTTGGATGAACCATTTGCAGGTATTGACCCAATAGCAGTTGAAGATATACAAGGCATAGTGGCCAAGCTAAAAACCAAAAACATTGGAATTTTGATCACTGACCACAATGTTCAAGAAACACTTTCTATCACCGACAGAGCATACTTAATGTTTGAAGGAAGTATACTGAAAACAGGCACAGCTGAAGAACTAGCCGCTGATGAAGTGGTGCGCAGAGTTTATCTGGGCATGAATTTTGAACTCCGCCGCAAACACCAATCTGAATGAGAACTTATATTTGTTTGTTGCTCTTGGGTTTATTGATGGGTTCTTGCAATCACACACCAAACAAGATTAGCGCAGAGGAACGTTATATGATTGATACCATGAGCGAAAATATGCTCTTGAAAAACAAATTCTTATGGGATCTAAGTTGCAACAAAAAACAAGATAGTCTTGTCGCAATTTCAGTTGATTCCCTCATGAAAGCAACTGTTATAAAAATTAATACCAAAATTAAAAAGGAACAATGATCAAGCGTTACAAATGGTGGATCATCAGTTTGTTGTTGATTTTGTTTGTTTGGCAATTGAGACAATCAAAGTCCATCAATACTACATTGGTGAATGCCAAAGTAACTGATATTATCAAATACGAGCAACTGCAACATGAAAAACAGTGTAAGATGCAGGCACTCCAAACTGCATCGCACATCGTTGACTCTATTTTAATTGCTGAATCTTACATCACAAGTTTTGATACAAGTGGTAGACCAAGTGCACCTGTAAGACCTGGGGCCCAAAAGTTTAAATCCAAATTGGATGATGTGCCATTGAGGCCATTGTGGGACACTGAAAAAAAATAGTCCGTGCAAGCTACTTTTATTCCTCAACTTCAAAATGCTGCCAACCTCTTTTATTGATGTCGTGAATTTTTCCGCCTTTGGTGTGCAGCTTGATTCCATCTTCCTGGGACACAATTTCACCAGCAACATAAATGTCAGGCAAATACTTAACTTTATCCATATCAGCTGGATCAATGGTGAACAAAAGTTCATAATCTTCTCCTCCGTATAACGCGCAAGTGATGGGATCCATCCCAAATTTGAGCGCTTGCATTTCGGAGTCGGGATGAATGGGTACTCCTGACTCTTCGATATAAGCTCCTACACCCGACGCTTTACAAATATGCATCAATTCGGAAACTAATCCATCTGATATATCTATCATTGAAGTAGGTACCAGTGTTTGCTCTGCAAATAACTCGATGATATCAACCCTGGGTTCGGGTTTCAGCTGCCGCTCTATCAGATAGTTTTGACCCTCCAAATCTGGTTGTATTTCTGGCTGGGAAAGGTACAATTGCTTTTCGCGCTCCAATATCTGTAACCCGAGGTAGGCGGCTCCCAGATTGCCTGTAATACATACAAGGTCGCCCACTTTGGCTCCCGATCGCTTGCTGATTCTGTCAGGTAAGGCATGCCCTATTGCAGTTACGCTAATGATCATTCCTTTGTTGGATGAAGAGGTGTCACCACCTACCAAGTCCACCTTAAAGTTTTTGCAAGCGGCGTAGATACCTTCATAAAATTCTTCAATGGCTTCGACTGAGAAACGATTTGAAAGGCCGATTGAAACGGTAACTTGTGTTGCCAAGGCGTTCATTGCACAGATATCAGAAACATTCACAGCTATAGATTTGTAGCCCAAATGCTTCAATGGAGAATACATCAAGTCGAAATGGATTCCTTCAACCAGCAGGTCTGTACTGACTACCACTTCATGATCAACTGGAAAACTCATTACTGCGGCATCATCGCCAATCCCAAGTTTACTGCTTTCATGTTGCAGTGTATTGGGGCTTGTGATCCGTTCAATTAAACCGAATTCACCTATACTTCCTATTTCTGTTCTTTGCTGTTCTGCCATTGTTGTAATATTTCGTTGTTGAACAAGTTCCACAATGATTCATTGGGAAAAGGCGCTTCATAATTTGCTGGACCATGAGGCATTTTGTCATTCATTTCAAGCCTCCATGCATGAAGGTGGATACCTCGATCCTCATTGCTCCGCTTATCGCCATATTTCACGTCCCCTTTAATAGGACACTTGATTGCAGCAAGTTGGGCGCGGATCTGATGGTGTCTGCCCGTTTGCAAACTGATGGCCCAAAAGTGATACTTATCCGATTTGCCAATGATTTCGTACTTCAGCTTTGCTTCCTTTGCTCCTTTTTTGTCAGCCGTTGAAACAAAGGATTTATTCTTAGCTGTATCATGAAATAAGTAATGAATCAACTGGCCGGAATCTGATTCTGGACGGCTGCGTGTTGCGGCAATATATATTTTATTGATGCTACCATCCTGAAGTCCGTCAGATAGAATCTGAACTGCAGGTTTCTTTTTGGCCAATAAAATAAGCCCAGAGGCTGGACGATCAATGCGATGTACTGGGAATAATGTCCCCTTGGTAAACTGTTGAACCAGAGAGAACAGGGATCGATCACCTGTTTTGTCATCTTGAGCACCCATCCCTGTCGGTTTATTACAAACTACAAATTGGTGATTGTTGACTAAGATCAGGTCTGATATTTTGGATTGCTGGATTTCTTTCATTCTGGGTCAAAGTTCGCTAAAGGATAGGACTTTGTTGAAAATAATAAATAACAAGTGAGTATGGCTAGCATAAAATCACTTTAGTTTTACAAACCGAAAGCGCTTTAATTAAGAAAAGGTTTAAGAAAAATACGTCAGCTTTGGTGTCTAAACTTCCTTCTTTCCGAATTTCACACCATTCTTTCTGAGTGCCTGAACGATATTTTCGGTGTTGCGACCTTTGATAGGAACAAAGTCTTGCTGCACGCACCAAAATCTAACTTCAATTTTTAGGAAGGATTCCTCAGCATCGATGATTGCTATTTCAACCTCATGGTCCTTTAAAATACCAGAATCAGCATCCAAAACTTCTTTAATCCATTGTGTGGTATCCGACAGGTCCGTATCGGGAGCCAACAACATGGGGATCATAACTCTCAACTTGCCTTTGGCACTGTGATTGATGATGGGGCCTGAAGTTACTAAGCCATTGGGGATGATTATTTTTCGTCCTTCGGGAGTTGACAAAACTGTATTGAATACTTGAACCTCATCAACAATTCCATGATTTCCACCAATGGTGACTTCGTCTCCGTATTTGTATGGCTTAAAAACCAAGAGCATGACTCCACTGGCGAAATGCCCCAAACTTCCTTGCAATGCCAAACCCACTGCCAATCCAGCTGCTCCAATGATTGCAACAAATGAGGTAGTTTGGATGCCAAACATACCTGCCACGCTGATCAATAAAATTACCTTAAAAATTACATCCACTAAAGATCTTAAAAACGGAACAACCGTTGGATCTACATCTCTGCGCAATAAAACATGACCTATCAATTTTGTAGCTCTGTTGATCAACCAAAGGCCAATCAATAATGTGAGTATTGCCATTGCCAATTTGGGCATCCATGTAATCAATCCCTCTAAATAGTGATTTAAAACTTTATCCATTATGCTCGTTTATCTACCTGAGTAAACCAGCAGAACACTCACATCAGATGGACTGACACCACTTATTCTGCTGGCTTGTCCAATGGTTCTTGGTTTGATTTTTGCTAATTTCTCCCTTGCTTCACTGCTCAAAGCACTTATTGATTGATAGTCAAAGCTGTCTGTCAAACGGACATTTTCTAGTCGTGTCATTTTTTCAACCATGTCCTTTTCCTTTTGGATATAGCCTTCATATTTCATGTCAGTTTCAGCCAATTGACAGATTTCCTTGTCGTACTTTGACATAAACTCTTTGAGGTCTGGTAGCAAATCAGTCAAATTTGATAAGCCAATATGTGGCCGACTTAATATTTGGAACAATTTGAACTTTTGATCAATTATAGCTGAATCCATAGAGGCTAAAAATGGATTGATGATATCGGGTGATATGCTGTTTGTCTTGAAATGCTTAACAATTTCATCAACTGCTGACACTTTGTAGGCAATTCTCTCCAACCTGTCATCCAGATTTTTCATGCCAAGATCAGCTACCCTTTGGGTTAAGCGCAAGTCAGCATTATCTTGTCTCAACAACAATCTGAATTCTGCCCTACTTGTAAACATCCGGTAAGGTTCATCAGTACCTTTGTTGACCAGATCGTCTATCAGGACACCGATATATCCTTCACTTCTATTTACTATAAACGGATCCATTTCATTGATACAGAGATGGGCGTTAAGTCCTGCCATATAGCCTTGGCAAGCCGCTTCTTCATATCCAGTAGTACCATTTATTTGACCTGCAAAGTACAAGCCTTTGACCAGTCGGGTCTCCAAACTCATTTCGAGTTGCGTAGGAGGAAAATAATCATATTCAATGGCGTAACCCGGACGGAACATTTTGACATTCTCAAAACCTGGAATCAACCGCATTGCCTTGAACTGTATGTTCTCAGGAAGCGAAGAAGAAAATCCGTTGATGTATATTTCGCAAGTTTCCCAACCTTCTGGTTCGATGAATAGCTGGTGTCTTTCCTTATCAGCAAAACGGTCTATTTTATCTTCTATAGATGGACAATAGCGTGGCCCACGTCCTTGAATTCTACCATTAAACATTGGGCTTTGATCGAAACCAGTTCTGAGCATTTCATGCACAGCATCATTGGTATAAGCAATATGACATGGTAATTGCCGATTGGGTAAAGGAGTTTCGGTAAAAGAAAATCTTGAAATTTCTGCATCACCATCTTGCACTTCCAAAAGATCATAATTCAGCGAACGACCGTCAATACGCGGAGGAGTGCCCGTTTTCATTCGGCCAGCCTCGAAACCCAATTCCACCAATTGTTCGGTGATACCGGTTGAAGCTTTTTCACCTGCACGACCGCCACCAAATTGTTTTTCGCCAATATGGATAATGCCATTCAGAAAAGTACCATTTGTCAATACAACCGCTTTGGACTCAATGTCCATACCCATTGCTGTTCTCACACCTTGTACACGTCCATCTTTAACCAACAGACTTTGTACGGTATCCTGCCAAAAATCAATATTGGGATGCGATTCCAACATGATCCTCCATTTTTGAGCAAAAAGCATTCGGTCACTTTGAGCGCGTGGGCTCCACATAGCAGGACCTTTTGAGAGGTTCAACATCCTGAATTGAAGCATGGTATGATCGGTGACAATCCCACTGTAACCACCCATTGCATCTACCTCTCTAACTATTTGACCTTTGGCAACACCACCCATTGCAGGGTTGCATGACATCTGGGCAATTGTTTGCATATTCATGGTCACAAGCATCACTTTGGAACCCATGTTGGCTGCTGCCACGGCGGCTTCACAACCTGCATGACCTGCACCGACCACTATTATATCGTAATTGTTGAACATAATCTATTGAAAAAGAGACGCAAAGGTACGTCAGAATTGATTGTGAATAAAGAGCAAACCATTTTGGATGGTCGTTTTTAAACAAAAGCTTGAATATTTTATTTAGTTTTTTGACAAAATCATGTTTTCGAAACTAACTTTGAAAGTCATAAAATACTAAAATTCTTAAATCATTCGAAAATGGAAAGGAAGGAATTTTTGCGAAAAGGCTTATTGGGTACTGGAATTTTTGCAGCTTCATCTGCATTGGGTGGACTTGTTGCCAACAATATTGACGAAATTAAAGCATTAGAAATAATAGGATTCAATCATATACCAAATACCAACTCTAAACTCATGAAAAATACTGTATTGCATAAAGCTGAAACCCGCGGCCAAGCCAATCATGGTTGGTTGGATGCTCGACATAGCTTTAGTTTTGCCAATTACTACAATCCTGAACGCATGCATTTTGGGGTATTGAGAGTCTTGAATGACGATCATATTGCTGGTGGATCTGGCTTTGGCACACATCCTCATGACAATATGGAAATCATCACGATTCCCTTAGAAGGTGCTTTGGCGCACAAGGACAGTATGGGCAATGCTGCTGTAATCCAGTCAGGTGACATACAAATGATGTCAGCAGGAACAGGAATACAACACAGCGAGTTCAACAACAGCGAAGATGAGCCCATTAAGTTGCTTCAAATATGGATGTTCCCCAACAAAAAAGGAGTTACCCCAAGATATGATCAAATCAGCTTAAGCCCTGGTAATCGACACAATAAATTGGAGCAAATCCTTTCTCCAAATGCAGATGATGCAGGTGTTTGGGTATATCAAGACGCATGGTTTTATCTTGGCAAATTTGATGAAAACACTACAGCAGAATACAGCATAAAAAAATCAGGCAACGGAGTTTACGCATTTGTCATCAACGGCCAATGGAACATCAATGGACAAGACCTTGACCGTAGAGATGGGTTTGGAATATGGGATATTGATAAATTGACTATTACATCCAAAAGTGCCGAAGCAGAAATCCTAATCATGGATGTCCCAATGCAAACTGTGTAGGCTTTAGTCGGTATTTTATTGGCATTTACAACAAATATATTAAATTCCGCTTCATTTAAATCAGAATATGCGATATTATATTTTATCACACATGAAAATGAGTTTAATTCTAAATAAATAAAATATTTATATCAAATATTTTAATCATTTATTATTGATAATTCAATTTTAGTTATATCATAAAAAATATATCACAAAATACTTGCAATTCATTGGACATGCTGTTACATTCGTTCTTGTTCATCAAAATCCTCTAAATATGAAAAGCACCTTTGCGCCTCTGCACCTATGCACCTATGCAATTCGACATTGTTTGATTGCTTTGTGTTTCATGTATTTCTCACCTTATATGCAAGCACAATCATTCCCTGACTCCAACTTGGTTTATGTTGGGCAAGTCATGGATAGCACCATATCACGAAGTAAAAAAGCTATACAATTAAAAAGCGCTGCAACAGTCAGATTCGTTTCTAACTCCTCTATTTTCCTTAATTGGGTATTAGATGCTCCTGCTACCAATTTTAAAGTTTTTTATAAGCTTTCTAGCCAAGCAGATTTTCGGTCCGTATTGTCTTCCAATAATTCTATGGTAATCAATGGATTAATAACGGATGCGGTTTATGATTTACGTATTGAAACCTTCCCAAATGATACAAATTTCTCCATGGTTTTAGGCAAATTCAATACTTTTCCTCAAAAAGAACCAGCAGAAGTTTCGGGTAATTTGTACGATAAATTGGCAAATTGGTTTTCGGCCAATACTCCAAATCTGCTATTTTGTGATATGATCAACTCTTTATCTAACAACTACATAGAAAAATTATCTTTTTTGCAGGCTTATGCTTATCGCAATCAAAAATTCAATAACCCTGGACCAAATCTTAATGTAAACAGGTATGTGCCAAATCTTGACGGAGATTGTCTTTACAATTTTAGAACACAAGGTTGTGGATGTGTTGTGGCAACTGTGGGACGAAATTTTGTAGCTCCTGGCTCATATTCAACTATTCCTGGGGGTCCTCAAGCAATTGCTCCATTTTCTGAAAATTTAACTGTTAAAGGAAGTTCAGATAAAACATATACTCACAGACTAGAGGCAGGGGTTGCCCATTATGCTTCACTTCATCAGTCCGAACCTAGTGGAGGAATGTTTTATACCATGTCCAATTTACCTTTACCCGGCGATCCCAATAGTGATGGTTTATTCACCAGCTCCCTCAGATTCCAATTGGGATGCTCAACCGCCGCTGGTTCCCCAACAAATTTACCAATATCATGTCAATGTGCAAGACCTGTAGAGGTCGAATATGCCTATAGTGCTCGTACTTCTGTGAAAGCAGAAGCTAGAAAATGCCCCTGGACAAGAGGGGCAGGTGCTGAGGTTAATGAAGTCGCTTTAATCACATCAAAAACGAAAAATGGACCTCTTACTGTCATAAATGCCCAAACTGCAATATCTGCAATAAAATTTAACAGTTCTTGGAATGCCGCATTTTGGGTGAATGTAGTAAACTTAGCAGGCGAGGTAGCCAAAGCCTATATAAAACTACAAGCTGCATCCAATGGTAATATTTCATTGACACCTGCTGATATTTCTATTGCTACGGGAGTAATAAATTCATTAATCACTACCCCCTCTGTAAATAACAGTGGCAATCAAGGGACAATAGTTACAGCAAACCAATTGATCAGCGGAACTTATAACACCAGCTTAACCCCCAATAATCCTTTAGCTATTGACATGTTCAGTGGTTATTACCTTCATACTCAGGGCTTTGGTTGTTACAGTGCACATGCCAAAACCGCTTCAGATTACTATCTTGTAGGTGTTGTAGAAAGCGAATTACCAGATGATCGCAAAAGTGAATGTTGTTCTGACAAATTTGCAAGTTACGTTGCAGGCAGTTTGGGCCAATTATCGACCCCCAATCCATTTTGGGCAATTCCTTATAATCCTGACTTATCGCAGTCCAACACAATAGCCAGCAGACTAGGTCAAGTAGGTCTATTTCTTTCTGGATTTGGTTCTTGGAATGGTTTATCTACAGTTCCTGGAGGGGGCTTTATCATACTTTCAAGGGAGTATGATCTATTGAGTGGTCCATCATGTATAAGGCCTACTGTTAGAATCTTAGAAGGAAATAGAAATTACTTGCTCCAAGAAAGTTTAAAATCTGTTGCCATCACACTCAATGACTTCAACGAGATCAAACTATCAAATTTAATTCTACCTGCCGATAGTGAGGTTAATTTGAATATCTACAATACTATGGGTCAATTGATAGAATCCATAAAATTGGATGCTTATTCAATAAACCATCCAGTGGCTGTCAAAAATAATGTCCTTACCTCTGGACTTTATTATGCTGGCATAACAGTTAACAACATTACAGTAACAAAACCTATTTTAAAATTTTAATATCATGAAAAGTAAGTTTTTTGCCTTTATAATGATTTCTGTTTTTTGCTTATTCATTCAATCTTGCGATAAGGATAAGGAATGCGAAAGTTGCCAAATACCTGAAATATGTATCAATGGTATTTGCGAGACTAGGCCTGAATGGTTTAAATTTAATGGAGGTTTCACATCAAAGCCAGGATCTGCTTTAGGTATCCCTAAGTCCAATTGGTGCCTTGACAGTATGGTAATGACATGGCCGTATGGAGTTACGCCTATCAACCAAAAAACAAATATTGCACTTGTTGTTAAGGGAGGTTATGGAGTAATATTTAATACAAATCCTGTTTGTTGGGCAACTAGGGGTCCCAATACCTACAGATTTGCTTACTTTGATGTAATTTGTCGCGACGATGCTGGTGAAGATTATTATATGCTTATAGATTGTACCCCAAGCCCAGATAGTATCAACACCACTTTTTATCTTGTTCCTTACAACGATTCTACAAATTTTTCAGATAGTACCAACATCACTTTTTACAATTTTAAATAAAGGAAAGTGAGACACATACCTAGTAACAAAACCTATTTTAAAATTTTAATATCATGAAAAGTAAGTTTTTTGCCTTTATAATGATTTCTGTTTTTTGCTTATTCATTCAATCTTGCGACAAAGATAAGGAATGCGAAAGTTGCCAAATACCTGAAATATGTATCAATGGTATTTGCGAGACTAGGCCTGAATGGTTTAAATTAAATGGAGGTTTCACATCAAAGCCAGGATCTGCTTTAGGTATCCCTAAGTCCAATTGGTGCCTTGACACCATGATAATGGCATGGCCTTATGGAGTTACGCCTATCAACCAATATACAAAAATTGCACTTGTTATTAAGTTAGGTTATGGAGGGTTATTTAATACAAGCCCTGTTTGTTTTGCAACCAAGGGTACCAATACCTACAGACTTGCTTACCTTGATGTAATTTGTCGCGACGATGCTGGTGAAGATTATTATATGATTATAGATTGTACCCCA
>Ga0105044_10003343_pt1 | contig 22011 bp, 18 predicted proteins | sample MAT01_FD_78092 | JGI IMG/M metagenome (GOLD analysis project Ga0105044, IMG submission 78092) | Freshwater microbial communities from Lake Fryxell liftoff mats and glacier meltwater in Antarctica - MAT-01 | ecosystem: Environmental > Aquatic > Freshwater > Ice > Liftoff microbial mat | place...
AGGTCTGACCGAAACAGGTCTGACCGAAACAGGTCTGACCGAAACAGGTCTGACCGAAACAGGTCTGACCGAAACAGGTCTGACCGAAACAGGTCTGACCGAAACAGGTCTGACCGAAACAGGCCTGACGGAAGCAGGTCTGACCGAAACAGGTCTGACCGAAGCAGGTCTGACGGAAGCAGGCCTGACGGAAGCAGGGTCGAGGCGGTTCAGTCGGGGGTCACCCCCGCGTTTGGGAGGACGACATGAAAGCAAGACCGAACACCCGACTGTCATCGCAGGCCATGGCGTTCGTTCTGGCCGGGGGGCGCGGCAGCCGGTTGAAGGAGTTGACCGACACCCGGGCCAAACCGGCGGTGTATTTCGGCGGCAAGACCAGGATCATCGACTTTGCCCTGTCCAATGCGCTGAACAGCGGCATCCGCAAGATGGCGATTGCCACGCAGTACAAGGCCCACAGCCTGATCCGCCACATGCAACGCGGTTGGGGGTTCTTCCGGGCGGAACGCAACGAATATCTCGACATCCTGCCTGCGTCGCAGCGGGTGTCCGAGAACAAGTGGTATCTGGGCACCGCGGACGCCGTGACGCAGAACATCGACATCGTTGACAGCTACGGGATCGACTATGTGGTCATTCTGGCGGGGGACCACATCTACAAGATGGATTACGAGATCATGTTGCAGCAGCATGTCTCGACCGGGGCGGATGTGACCATCGGCTGCCTGACGGTGCCGCGGCCGGAGGCGGTGGCTTTTGGCGTCATGCAGGTGGATACCGACCTGCGGATCACCGCCTTTCTGGAAAAACCGAAGGACCCGCCGGCCATACCCGGCCATCCCGATCAGGCGCTGGCCTCGATGGGGATCTATGTGTTCAACTGGGCGTTGCTGCGGGACCTGTTGATCCGCGATGCCGAGGACCCCAATTCCAGCCATGATTTCGGCAACGACCTGATCCCCGAGATCGTGAAGAACGGCCGTGCCATGGCGCATCAGTTCGCCCAAAGCTGCGTGACGAGCGGGCTTGAGACCGAGCCCTATTGGCGCGATGTCGGAACGATCGACGCGTTCTGGCAGGCCAATATCGACCTTACGGAATTCACCCCCAAGCTGGACATCTATGATCAAAGCTGGCCGATCTGGACCTATGCCGAGATCCTGCCGCCGGCGAAGTTCATCCATGACGAGGACGGTCGCCGCGGGTCGGCGGTCAGTTCGCTCGTGTCGGGCGATTGCATCGTCTCGGGTTCGGCGGTCAGCAACAGTCTGCTGTTCACCGGGTGCCGGACGCATTCCTTTGCCGGGCTCGAATTTGTCGTGGCGTTGCCGAAGGTCGTGGTCAACCGCAAGGCGCAGCTGAAGAAATGCGTGATCGACCGCGGCGTGGTGATCCCCGAGGGGCTGGTGGTCGGGCAGGATCCCGACGAGGACAGCAGATGGTTTCGCCGCACCGATACCGGGATCGTGCTGATCACGCAGGACATGCTGAATGTGCGGGCGCGCGCGCTGAACTGAGACCGCGATGACACAAAGGCCGGGGGTTTCACACCCCCGGACCCCCGTGGGATATTTTTGCAGAGAAGAAGCAGGGGGACGGGATGCTGGGGCGGGTGTTGTCGGTGGCCTCGGAATGTGTGCCGCTGATCAAGACGGGCGGGCTGGCGGATGTGGTGGGGGCGCTGCCGGGTGCGCTCGCCCGGCAGGGCTGGGAGATGCGGGTGCTGCTGCCGTGCTACCGGGGGTTGCGTGGGGTGGCCGCGGGGTGGCCCGAGGTCTGGGTCGAGGACAATCTGTGGGGCGGGACGGGGCGGGTCCTGGCGGGCGAGGTGGCCGGCGTTTCGGTCCTGCTGCTGGATGCGCCGCATCTTTATGACCGCGAGGGCGGGCCCTATGCCGGATCTGCTGGCGATTGGCCTGACAATGCGCAGCGGTTTGCCGGGTTGAGCTGGGTGGCGGCCCGGCTGGCGCGCGACGGCTTTGGCGGCTGGAAACCGGATGTGCTGCACGGGCACGACTGGCAGGCGGGGCTGGCACCGGCCTATCTCGCCTATGACGGCGCGGGGGGGGTGCGGTCGGTGATGACGGTGCACAACATCGCGTTTCAGGGCTGGGCCCCGGGCTGGATGCTGGGCGACCTGCGGCTGCCGGGGCGCGAGTTCCACACTGGTGCGCTGGAATACCACGGCGGTTTGTCGAGTTTGAAGGCCGGGCTGGTTACCGCGGACCGGATCACCACGGTCTCGCCGACCTATGCGGCCGAGTTGATGCGGCCCGCCTACGGGATGGGGCTGGAAGGGGTGATCGCGGCGCGGGCCCCTGTGGTCAGCGGCATCCTGAACGGGGTGGACACCCAGGTCTGGACCCCGACGGGCGAACCGGTGCCCTATTCGGCGTCCGCGCTGGCAGGCAAGGCCGTGAACCGCGCCGCCCTGTGCACCGCCTTCGGACTGGAGGTTCCGGGGCCGCTGGCCATCGTCGTCAGCCGGCTGACCGATCAGAAGGGGATCGACTTGTTGCCGGCGGTCATTCCCGAATTCGTGGCCGACGGTGGTGGTCTGGCGATCCTCGGGTCGGGCGATCCCGGGCTGGAAGCGGCGATGCGCGATCTGGCCGGACGGTTTCCCGGCCGGGTCGGCCTGCAGATCGGCTATGACGAGGGGCTGAGCCACCAGATGTTCGCGGGGGCCGATGCCGTGCTGGTCCCGAGCCGGTTCGAGCCTTGCGGGCTGACGCAGATGTACGGGCTGGCCTATGGCGCAGTGCCGGTGGTGGCGGCTGTGGGCGGGTTGGCCGATACCGTCATTCCTGCGAGCCCGGCGGCCATGGCGGCGGGGGTGGCGACGGGGATTGCCTTTCATCCGACCGATGCGATGGCCTTTGCGCAGGCGATGCGGCAGCTTGTGGCCCTGTACGCCGACCGCAAGGCCTGGGCACGGGTGCAGGGCAACGCGATGCGCCATCCCGTCGGGTGGGACGCCTCGGCGGCGGCCTATGCGGCGCTGTATGCCGGGCTCCTGGCGTGAACATCCCGGCAAGCCTGCCCGGGCTGCGGGCCGGGCCGGGCCGGGCGGCGCCGTTGGGGGCGACCTGGGATGGCGGCGGCGTCAACTTTGCGGTGTTTTCCGCGCATGCGACGGCGCTTGAGCTGTGCCTGTTTTCGCTCGGCGGCCGGGCGGAACTGGCGCGCCTGCGGTTTGCCGACCGCGACGGCGACATCTGGACGCTGCATGTCGAGGGGATGCAGCCCGGTCAGGCCTACGGTTTGCGGGCGCACGGCCCCTATGCCCCCGAAGAGGGTCACCGGTTCAACCCGCACAAGCTGTTGATCGACCCCTATGCCCGCGCGCTGGAGGGCAAGCTGCGCTGGTCGGACGCCCTGATGGGCTACAAGATCGGCTCGAACCGGGCCGATCTGTCGTTCGACACCCGCGACAGCGCCTTTGCAGTGCCCAAGGCAGTGGTCGTCGATCAGGGCTTTGACTGGGGCGGTGACACGGCTCCGCAACACGCCTGGTCCGACACGGTGATCTACGAGGCGCATGTCAAGGGCCTGACGGCGCGGCATCCCGGGGTCGAACGCTCGGCCCGTGGCAGCTATCTGGGCCTCGCCAGCGCGCCGGTGATCGAACATCTGCAACGCCTGGGAGTGACGGCAGTGGAACTGCTGCCGGTGCAGGCGTTTTTCGACGACCGGTTTCTGGTGACGCGGGGCTTGCGCAATTACTGGGGCTACAACTCGATGGCGTTCCTGGCCCCCGAGCCGCGCTATGGCGTGCGGCATCCGCTGAACGAATTCCGCATCATGGTCAAGCGTCTGCATGCCGCCGGGATAGAGGTCATTCTGGACGTGGTCTACAACCACACCGGCGAGGGCGACGAGTTCGGCCCGACGCTGAGTTTCCGTGGGCTGGACAACCGCAGCTATTATCGGCTGCACGGCGGCGGGCGGCACTACCTGAATGATGCAGGTACTGGCAACACGCTGGACCTGACGCAGCCTGCGGTGTTGCGGCTGGTGATGGACAGTCTGCGCTACTGGGTCGAGGTGGGCCATGTCGATGGGTTCCGCTTTGACCTTGCCTCGGTTCTGGGGCGCGAGCGGCACGGTTTCGATCCCTCGGGCGGGTTCTTTGACGCAATCCGGCAGGATCCGGTGCTGGCCCGGGTCAAACTGATCGCCGAGCCCTGGGATCTGGGGCCGGGGGGGTATCAACTGGGCAGCTATCCGCATCCATTTGCCGAGTGGAACGACAAATACCGCGACGGGGTGCGGCGGTATTGGCGCGGCGATGCCGGGATGGCGCCGGATCTGGCCAAACGTCTGTTGGGATCGGCCGAGAGTTTTGACCATTCCGGGCGCAGCGCCACGGCAAGCATCAACTTTCTGACCGCGCATGACGGGTTTACCCTGCACGATCTGGTCAGCTTTACCGTCAGGCGCAATCTGGCCAATGGCGAGGACAACCGCGACGGCCACCACGACAACCATTCCGACAATCTGGGGGTCGAAGGGGACACGGACGATCCGGCCGTTCAGGCGGCGCGGGGCCTGCGCAAGCGCAACCTGCTGGCCACGCTGATGCTGTCGCAGGGCACGCCGATGCTGCTGGCGGGCGACGAGATGGGGCACAGTCAGGGCGGCAACAACAATGCCTATGCGCAGGACAACGAGGTGACGTGGATCGACTGGGCCGCCGGAGATGCCGCCCTGACGGACTTCACCGCGCGGTTGCTGGCGCTGCGGCGGAGGCACGGCGTGCTGCGGCAGCGGCAGTTTCTGCACGGGCGAGCCGGCGGGGCCGACGGTCAGCCCGATGTGATCTGGCGGCGGTCCGATGGGGGCAGTCCGGGACCGGGCGACTGGCATGACCCGGGGTTCCGCTGTCTGGGGGTCGAACTGCGAATGGCCAGACCGGGGGCTTTCGGGCCGGACGTGGTGCTGGCGGTGTTCAATGCCGGTCCCGCCACGGTCTTTGCCTTGCCCGGCGGGGTGGACTGGCGCTTGCTGCTTGACACCACGCGGCCTGCAATGTCACCCGAAATGGCAAACGCGGGTCTGATCGTGCCCGCCCAGTCCGTTCTGATGTTTGAACCTGTCCTGCCCGGAGGCCCCTGATGCCCGTTCACCCTGTCGCCACCACGCCGATTGCCGGACAAAAGCCCGGCACCTCGGGTCTGCGCAAGAAAACCGCGGTGTTCATGGGGGCGCATTACCTCGAAAACTTCGTGCAGGCGATCTTCGATGTGGTGGGGGCGGCTGGCAAGACCTTCGTGCTCGGCGGCGACGGGCGGTACTTCAACGACCGGGCAGCGCAGGTGATCTTGCGGATGGCGGCGGCGAACGGCGCGGCGCGGGTGATCGTGGGGCGGGGGGCCATCCTGTCGACCCCTGCGGCCAGCCATCTGATCCGGCTGAACCGGACCGATGGCGGGATCATCCTGTCGGCATCGCACAATCCCGGAGGGCCGGATGAGGATTTCGGCATCAAGTTCAACATGGCGAACGGCGGGCCGGCGCCGGAGGCGGTGACCGAGGCCATGTATCTGCGGACGACCGAACTGGCCCGGTACCGGATGCTGGATGCGCCTGATGTCGATCTGTCCGCGGTGGGGCAGGTGCATCTGGGTGGCATGCTGGTCGATGTCGTGGACCCGGTGACCGACTATGCCGCGCTGATGGAGACGCTGTTCGATTTTCCGGCGATCCGCGCGATGTTCACTGGTGGCTTCCGGATGCGGATGGACAGCATGTGCGCCGTGACCGGACCTTACGCGGTCGAGATCCTGGAGCGGCGACTGGGGGCGGCATCGGGCACGGTGGTCAATGCCGTGCCGCTGCCGGATTTCGGCGGCATGCATCCCGATCCCAACCCGACATGGGCCCGTGCGCTGATGGTCGAAATGTTCGGGGACAGCCCGCCGGATTTTGGCGCGGCATCGGACGGCGACGGCGACCGCAACATGGTGGTCGGGGCCGGGGTCTATGTCTCTCCGTCCGATTCGCTCGCGGTTCTGGCGGCGAATGCGCATCTGGCCCCGGGGTATGCCGGTGGGCTGACCGGGGTGGCGCGCTCGATGCCGACCTCGGCGGCCGTCGACCGGGTCGCGGATGCCCTGGGGATCGGCAAGTACGAGACGCCGACCGGGTGGAAGTTCTTCGGCAACCTTCTGGATGCGGGCCTGGCCACGCTGTGCGGCGAGGAAAGCTTCGGCACCGGGTCAGACCATGTGCGCGAGAAGGACGGTCTTTGGGCCGTGCTGTTGTGGCTGAACATCCTGGCGGTGCGGCGGCAGTCGGTCGGAGGGATCCTGGCCGAACACTGGGCGATCTATGGCCGCAACTACTATTCGCGGCATGATTTCGAGGCGATTGCCGTCGACCGGGCCGATGCGATGATGGCCGTCTTGCGCGGATCGCTGCCCGATCTGCCCGGGATGAGCCTGGAAGGGCTGACCGTCGCTGCGGCCGATGACTTCGCCTATACCGACCCGGTTGACGGGTCGGTGTCGCGGGCACAAGGCGTGCGGATCCTGTTCGAGGATGCCAGCCGGATCGTGCTGCGTCTGTCGGGAACGGGAACCGACGGGGCAACGCTGCGGCTGTATCTGGAACGATATGCCCCGGGACCCGAGGGGTTGGCGCAGGATCCCCAGACGGCCCTGGCGCCGGTGATCCGTGCCGCGCACCGGCTGGCGCAGATCGAGGCCTTTACCGGGCGCACCACGCCGGACGTGATCACCTGAACCAGAGCCGGGGGTCCCCCCCGGACCCCCGGGATATTTGTGCAGAGAAGAAACGGGGGGCGGGTTCTGACCTTCAGGGGTCGCAGGCCGCGCGGACGCACGCGGATTTCGGGCGCTTGCTGGTTTCACGGCGACAGGGAGCGGGCAATGGGCGACATCAAGGGGCGGTCCGGACGGCAGGCACGGCAGGCAGAGCGCGCCGCAAAGGGGGGCGGGCCCGGGCGGCCCTACATAATGCGCAACATCCCGACCTATGACGTGCTGTCGGACGAAAACCTGTGCCGGATCGAGGCAGCCGCAGACCGGGTGTTGGCCGAGACCGGGGTCGAGTTTCGCGACGATCCGGTGGCTCTGGAGTTGTGGCGGCGGGCCGGGGCCCGGGTCGACGGCGTGCGGGTGCGATTCGAGCCGGGAATGCTGCGCGAGATCTTGCGATCGGCCCCGGCGCAGTTCACCCAGCACGCGCGCAATCCGGCGAAATCGGTCGAGATCGGCGGGAAGTCCGTGGTGTTCTCGCCGGCCTATGGCAGCCCGTTCGTCATGGATCTGGACCGGGGCCGGCGATTCGGGACGCTGGAGGACTTTCACAACTTCATCAAGCTGGCGCAATCGAGCCCCAGCTTTCACCACTCTGGCGGCACGATCTGCGAGCCGACGGACATCGCGGTGAACAAGCGGCATCTGGACATGGTGCTGGCGCACATGACCCTGTCGGACCGGCCCTTCATGGGCTCGGTGACAGCCGAGGACCGGTCCGAGGACAGCATCGAGATGTGCCGGGTCCTGTTCGGCACCGAGTTTGTGAACGATCATTGCGTTATTCTGGGAAATGTGAACGTAAATTCACCCTTGGTCTGGGACGGGACGATGACCCGCAGCCTGCGGGCCTATGCGCGGGCGGGGCAGGCGGCGGTTGTGGTGCCGTTCATCCTTGGCGGCGCGATGGGGCCTGTCACCAGTGCGGGCGGCATCGTGCAGAGTCTGGCGGAAACCATGGCCGGCTGCGCGCTGACCCAACTGGAACGCAAGGGCGCGCCGGTGATCTTCGGCAATTTCCTGTCGTCGATGAGTTTGCGGTCGGGTTCGCCGACCTTCGGCACGCCGGAACCCGCGATCGGGTCGATGGTGATCGGGCAACTGGCGCGGCGGTTGAACCTGCCGCTGCGCTGTTCGGGAAACTTCACGACCTCGAAGCTGCCCGATGCGCAGGCGATGATGGAAGGCACCATGTCGATGTTGGCCGCTGTCCATTGCGGCGCGAATTTCATTCTGCATGCTGCAGGGTTTCTCGACGGGCTTTTGTCGATGTCGTATGAAAAGTTCATGCTGGACGCCGACCTGTGCGGCAGTCTGCACGCCTATCTCGACGGGGTGAAGATCGACGACGACCAACTTGCCGTCGATGCCTTTGCCGAGGTGGGGCCGGGCAATCACTTCTTTGGCTGCAGCCATACGATGCGGCACTACGAAACGGCGTTCTGGGATTCGGAGTTGTCCGACAACGAGCCGTTCGAGAAATGGGAAGCTGCCGGGTCGGTCGATGCGGCGACGCGGGCCAACGGTCTGTGGAAGAAGCGGCTGGCAGACTTCGAGCCTCCGCCGCTGGATATCGCGGTGCGCGAGGCGCTGGAGGATCACGTGGCGCGAAAGAAGGCCGGGATGGCGGATGCGTGGTATTGACGGCCCGCCTCAGCGTGCGGTTTCGAACACCAGATCGGTGCCGCGCGGGTCGGCTTTCAGCAGGATGCCGAACAGAAGGTAAGCCAAGAGGCTGCGGTGTTTGTGGACGCTGACCGCGGCGAAGCGGCGGATGAACGGTCGGGCCAGCCGCCAGGTGGCCACCACGGCGCGACAGGTCCGCCACAGGCGCGGGCCGGGCAGGGTTTGGGCGTACAGCCCCGGATGAACGGCGAGTTGCAGGCCCTTCAGGTCTGCGTCCAACAGCGCCCACACCTCACGTTGTACCATATATTCATAGCCTTCGATGTCGATCTTGGCATAGATCGGGCCTGCCGGGGCCAGCGCCAGGATCGCCGTCATCGTCCAGCCCGGGACGGCTTCGGACGTGCCCGTCCCGATGGCCAGAACGCTGGACTCCGAACTGCCGAACCCATCGACAGCGTTCAGGGTGACAGTGGCGTCCGGAGACAACGCCCCTTCAAGCAACGTCAGGTTGGGGTAGGCCGGGGCCAGGGTGCGCAGGATGTCGCGGCAGGCAGGGTCGGGTTCGACGGCAATCACATGCCCGGCAACCCCCGCCGCCCAGAACGGGGTTACCCCGATCCAGGCCCCGATATCAAGATAGGTGGTCGATGCATCCAGATTGCGGCCCAGAACGGCAAAGGTGCGGGGCTCCCAGGTGCCCGAGGCCAATTTGGCATAGAATTTGGCGTAACGCGGCATGTCGGGCAGGGCGACCGATTGGCCGGCATAGGTCAGGAGCCGCGTCTGCATCTTGCATTCTGCCCTTTGCTGCTGCGCCTCAGACGCGCAGCCCGGTTTCCTTCAAAAGGCCCAGACGCTTGGCCTCGTAGTAAAATCCCTTGGCATACCAGGTGATCGCGCGGTCTTCGGACCCTGCCGACACCATCCACGCCCCGCGCAGATAGCGCCCGGCGTAGGTGAGGTTGGTTTCGGCATCCAGCAGGCCCGAAGGCGGGCCGCGGTAACCCATCGTCCCGGCGGTTTGCGGCAAGATCTGCATCAGACCGTAGTAGGGGCCGTTGCGGGCGGCGGGGTTGTAGTCGCTTTCGCGCTGGATCACCCGGTGCAGCAGGGTTTCCGGGATGTCATGGACCCCGGCATAGGTCTGGATCAGTCGCCGGATCTCGGGCGTCTCGCCGGGATGCAGATTTCCTTGCGAGGGCGGCGGCGAAATGACCGGGCCTCCGCAGGCGGCGAGCAGGGCGGTCCCGGTGAGGCTGAGGAAGGCGCGGCGGGTCGGCATCGGCGGTCCTTGCGGGCAATGCGCGCAGGGGCAGTGCGCAGGTTGGGCGTTGATAGCGGGCGGCGGGCGATCTGAAAAGCCCGGCACAGGGCGGGCGGGCGGATATCTGCCGGGCCACCGGCGCTTTGGTCGGGTTTACCGCGGGGGCGCGGGGCTGGTAGGGTGACGCGTGTCAGGAGTGCGATGACCGAAACCTCTGCCTGCCCCGCCCATCGCCGCGCGATGATCATCGATGATCACCCGTTGTTCTGTGACGCGCTCGCGATGACGCTGAAGGCGGTGACCGGGATCGGTCTGGTCGACACCGCCGGGCGGCTCGACACGGCAATCGCCCGGCTGGAGGCCGGGGTGGTGCCGGATGTGGTGGTGCTGGATCTGAACCTGCCGGATGTGAGCGGGCTGGACGGCCTGTTGCGGCTGCGCCGGGCCGCACCCGGGGTGCCGGTGGTGGTGGTGTCGTCGCTGGCCGATCCCCGGGTGATCGGGGCGGCCCTGATGGCGGGTGCTGCGGGCTTTGTGCCCAAGCACGCGCACCGTGAAGTGTTTCGCCTTGCGTTCGAGGCGGTTCTGGCCGGCGGGCGCTATCTGCCCGACGGCTATGTGCCGCAGTTGGGTGGGCCCAGCCACCGCGAGGCCGCCATCGCGCGACTGGCGTTGTTGACCCGGCAGCAGGCGCGGATCCTGCAACTGATCTGCGAGGGCATGCTGAACAAGCAGATTGCCTATGAGCTGACCATCGCCGAGACGACGGTCAAGGCGCATGTCACGGCCATCATGCGCAAACTGGGCGTGATGAGCCGCACCCAGGCCGTGCTGATCGTGCAGGAGGCGAGTTTCGCCGCCCTGATGCCCGAAGATCAGGTGCGGGTCTTGCCGCGAGGGGCCGAGCGGGGATAACCTGATCTCCGGGAGGAGATCGCCGATGCTGCAACCCGGGGACCTGACCGTTGGGCGGCCAGTGGGAAGGCCAACGGTCGTTACCGCATCCGTCGCATCGGATGTGCCCGAGGTGGCACGCGCCCTGGCCGAGGCTTTGGGCAACGGTTCGCTTGCCGCCATCATTCTGTTCATCGCGCCCGGCACGGATCTGGCTCGGCTTGCCGCAGGTCTGGGCGCGTTTGGCGGGGTGCCGGTGATCGGCTGCACCACGGCGGGCGAGATCTCGGGCGCGGGTTATGCCGAGGGGCAGGTGGTGGCCCTCGGACTGCCCGCTGCGCATTTTGCGGTCGACACGCTGCTGGTGCCCGATCTGGGCCGGATCGCGCCGCAAGAGGTGATCGGGCGGTTGATCCGGGCACGCATGGGGTTGATGCGGGCCCATTCCGGATGGGAGCATGAATTCGCCTTTCTAATGGTGGACGGCCTGTCGGTGCGCGAAGACGAACTGACGGCGACGCTGGCTGCGGGCCTTGGGCCGTTGCCGCTGTTCGGCGGGTCTGCGGGCGACGGGGTGCGCTTCAAGGAGACGTTCGTGCTGCATGGCGGCCGCTTGCATTCCCATGCCGCGGTGGTTGCGGTGGTGCGGACCGCGTGCCGGGTCAGGGTGTTCAGTCTGGACCATCTGCTGCCCACCGGGCGGCGCATGGTGGTGACCGGTGCCGATCCTGCGCGCCGGATCGTGCGGTCGATCAATGCCGAACCGGCAGCGCAGGAATATGCCCGGCTTTTGGGCAAGGATCCGGCGCAACTGACCACGTTCACCTTTGCCGCGCACCCTCTGGTCGTGCGGATCGGCGGGCGGCACTTTGTGCGCGCCATCCAGCGGGTCGATGAAAACGGCGATCTCGTGTTCTTTTCGGCCATCGACGAGGGGTTGGTGCTGACCCTGGCCGAACCGCAGGACATGGTGGCGCATCTCGCGGCCGAGTTGGCCAAGCTGTCGGACAGCGGCGCGCCCGAGGCGATCCTGGCCTGCGACTGCATCCTGCGGCGGCTGGAGGCGCAGGAAAAGCAACTGACCGGGGCCATCTCGGGCCTGTTGCGGCAGCACCGCGTCGTGGGGTTTTCGACCTATGGCGAGCAGTGGAACTCGATGCATGTCAACCAGACGATGACGGGCGTTGCGATCTATCCGCCGGACGGGGGACCATGATCGAACATCTGCTCAACCCCGACGATCCGCCCGAACGCCAGACCGCCAAGCTGCTGACGATTGCCGCAGTGCTGATGCGGCGGGTGGAACAGGTCACCGATGACGGCGGGGCCGCTTATGCGCAGTTCCAGCGTGCGGCGATGCTGGAAGATCAGGTGTGCGACCGCACCCGCGATCTGGAACGGGCGCTGGACCTGCTGAACGCCTCGAACGCCGCCCTTGCGCGGGCCAACCGGGCGACCGAGGCGGCGCGGCGCAATCTGGCCGACGCGATCGAGACGGTGCAGGAAGGGTTTGCGCTGTTCGATGCCGCCGATGTGCTGGTGATGTGCAACGCCCGGTTCGGCCGCGACATGGCCGATATCCACCCTGACCTGCGCCCCGGCCTGACCTTCGACGCCTACGTGGAACGGGTCAGCCGGTCAGCGCATCTGGATCTGCCCGCAGGCGAGACGCCGGCGGCCTGGGCCGTGCAGCGCCGCCGCCGGCACAAGGACCGGCATGTGATGTTCAACGTGGCGATGACGCAGGGCCGCTGGATGCAGGTCAGCGAGCACCGCACGGCCGATGGCGGAACGGTCATCCTGCAAACCGACGTGACCGACATCATCCGGCTGGAACGGGACGAGCGCGGCCGGATGCTCGACGATCAGGCGCGGATCGTGCGGGCCACCCTTGACCACATCGATCAGGGCATCTGCATCTTTGATGCCGGGGCCCTTCTGGTGGGCTGGAACGTGCGGCTCGCCGATCTGCTGGGGGTACCGGTCTCGCGGATGTATCCGGGCAAGGGCTTTGAGGTCATGCTGGGCCAATTGACGCAGATCCTGCAATTCTCCGAAGGCGTCAGTGCGCTGGCCCTGGCGGACTGGGTCGAAGCGCGGCACGGCCGGCCACCCTTGCGCATCGAGGTGCGGCGTGGCGCGGCGATTCTGGCGGTGTTCGCGCAGGAAATGCCCGACGGCGGATTCGTGATAAGTTTTACCGATGTGACGGCCGAGCGCAGCGCCCTTGCCGCTCTCAGCCGCGCCAATGAAACGCTCGAAGCGCGGGTGACCGGGCGGACGCTCGAATTGCAGGATGCGCTGGAGAATGCCGAACGTGCCAATTCCAGCCGGTCGCGCTTTGTGGCCGCGGCCAGCCACGATCTGTTGCAGCCCTTGTCGGCGGCCAAGCTGTTCATGTCCTATGTCGCCGATACGCCCCTGACGCCACCGGTGGCCGAAACGGTGGGGAAGGCGCAAAACGCCCTCGGCGCGGTCGAGGCGTTGCTGGCGGCGCTGCTTGACATCTCGCGGTTGGAAAGCGGGCGGGTGGCAGTCGCAGTGGGGCCGGTGCGGCTGGGGGGGCTTCTGGCTCAACTGGCCGACGAGTTTGGCGCGATTGCGGTGGCCAAGGGGCTGGCGTTGCGGGTGATGCCCTGCGCCGCGGTGGTCGCATCGGACGCGACATATCTGCGGCGCATCCTGCAGAACCTGATCGGCAATGCGATCCGCTACACGACCAGAGGCCGGGTTCTGGTCGGGGCGCGGCGGCAGGGCGGTATGCTGCGGGTCGAGGTCTGGGACACCGGACCGGGAATTCCCGAGGCCGAACACGACAACATCTTCAAGGAGTTCCACCGCCTGCATGCGCCCGCCTCGGCCTCCGAGGGCATGGGGCTGGGACTCGCGATTGTCGAACGGGCCTGCGGGCTGCTGGGGCATCCGCTGGATCTGACGTCGGTGGTGGGGCGGGGCACGGTGTTTCGCCTGCTGTTGCCGGTAACCGGTGAAGCGGCACAGGCGGGCCCGGATGCCGCGCAAGCCGGGCCGGTTCCGGATGGGCGCATCGTCTTTCTGGTCGAGAATGATCCCGGCGCGCGGCTGGCCCTGACGCGGCTGCTGGAAGGCTGGGGCGTTTCGGTGCTGGAGGCGGCGACCGGCGAAGAGGCGCTGGCGCTGATCGACGAGTTGGGGATCCTGCCTGATCTGTTCCTGGCCGCTCACGACCTGGGGCCGGGGATGACCGGCATCGGCCTGGCCGATGCGTTGCGGGCACGGGGCGCGCAGGTGCCGTTGCAGATCCTGGCTGCAGGGCATGACCCGGTTGCGCAGGCCGCGATTGCCAGCGCCAGCCTGCCGGTGCTGGCAAGACCGGTCGTCCCGGCGGCACTTTTGCGGCTGATTACCGGGAACACTACGACCAATGCCGCATAGCCCGGTGCGGTTGCGGGCCCTAGCCTTTGGCGGTCTGAGGGGGGAACGATGCAACTGACCGACTCGCGCGACATCATGGCGCCGCCGGCAACGGTTTGGCTTGCGTTGCTGAACCCCGAGGTTTTGAAGGCCTGCGTGCCCGGGTGCGACAGCATGACCGGCTCTGCCGAGACCGGGTTCGAGGCGGTCATCGTGCAGAAGGTCGGCCCGGTCAAGGCCCGCTTTACCGGTGTGGTCACGTTGGCGGACCGGATCGAAGGGGAAAGCCTGACGATCAGCGGCGAGGGCAAGGGCGGCCCGGCCGGTTATGCCCGTGGCGGGGCCAAGGTGACGCTGACAGCCGTCGAAGCCGGCACCCGGCTGGCCTACACGGTCGAAGCGCATGTCGGAGGCAAGCTGGCCCAGCTTGGCAGCCGGATCATCGACGGCTTTGCAAAGAAGATGGCCGACGACTTCTTCGTGCGCTTTCAGGCGGCGGTCGAGGGCGAACCCGAGGCTGGGGCCGAGGCTGGGGAAGCGGTCGAGGCTGGGGAAGCGGTCGGGGCTGGGGCCGGGGAAGCGGTCGAGGGCAAAGACCCGGGTGACGAAAACCAGGGAAACAAGAAGGGCTGGTTCCGCCGTCTGATCGGTTGAGCCGCATACCCAGATGACACCAAGGGAGGATTGAATGACGAAACTGGCAATGACCGTGAACGGCCGCGCCGTCGCGGCCGAGGTCGAAGGCCGCACGTTGCTGTCGGCCTATCTGCGAGAAGGGCTCGGGCTGACCGGCACGCATATCGGCTGCGACACCTCGCAGTGCGGCACCTGTGTCGTGCATGTCGACGGGGTGGCGGTGAAGAGCTGCTCGGTTCTGGCAATGGACGTGGCGGGTGCCGACGTGCGCACCATCGAGGGGATGGCCAATGCCGATGGCTCGCTTTCGGTGATCCAGCAGGCGTTTCAGGACCATCATGGCCTGCAATGCGGGTTCTGCACGCCGGGCATGGTGATGACGGCGGCGGCGCTGCTGGCGGTCAATCCACACCCATCGGAATCCGAGGTGCGACATGGGCTGGAGGGCAATATCTGCCGCTGCACGGGGTATCACAACATCGTCAAGGCGGTGATGGCAGCGTCCGGGCAGATGGTTGCCGCGGAATAAATCGTTTCAGATCAATCAGGCGCGCCAAGGCTGCGCCCATCGGGAGGAATGTTCATGCCCAAAGACGGTGGCATTGGCGACAGCACCAAGCGTCGCGAGGATATCCGGTTTCTGACCGGCAAGGGGCGGTATACCGCCGATATCAACCTGCGCGGTCAGGCCTATGCGTGGTTTGTGCGGTCGGATGTGGCGCATGGGCGGATCAACGCGATCGACACGGCGGCGGCCGGGGCCATGCCCGGCGTGCTGGCCGTGATGACGGGTGAAGATTTTACCGCGATGGGCGGCAATCCGGCGGGCTGGCTGATCCAGAGCCGTGGCGGCGAGGCGATGAAGGAACCCAAGCGCCCGGTGCTGGCACATGGCAAGGTGCGCCATGTCGGCGACGCCTATGCGATGGTGGTGGCCGAGACGAAAGAGCAGGCCCGCGACGCAGCGGCGGCGATCGTCGCCGACATCACAGAGTTGCCCGCGATCGTCGACATGCGCGCCGCCGTGGCCGACGCCTCGCACCGGGTGCATGACGAGATCGAGAACAACGTCTGCTTCGACTGGGGCTGGATCGAAGACAATCGCGCGGCGGTGGATGCGGCGTTTGCCAGCGCCCCCCATGTCACCACGCTGGACCTGGTCAACAACCGTCTGGTGCCGAACGCGATGGAACCCCGCGCGAGCCTTGCCGACTACGACTCGGGCACCGGAGACTACAAGCTGTACACCACCAGCCAGAATCCGCATCTTTCGCGCCTGCTGATCGCGGCCTTCGTGATGGGCATTCCGGAAAACAAGCTGACCGTCATCGCGCCCGACGTGGGCGGCGGGTTCGGCTCGAAGATCTATCACTATGGCGAAGAGGCGGCGGTGCTGGCCGCGACCAAGCTGCTGAACCGCCCGGTGAAATGGGTGGCGGAACGGTCGGAGTCCTTTCTGTCCGATGCGCATGGCCGCGACCATGTGACCAGGATCGAACTTGCCACCGACATGGAGGGCCATTTCCTCGCGCTGCGGACCGAGACGCTGGCGAATGTCGGCGCCTATCTGTCGAACTTCTCGACCGCGACGCCGACCTTTCTGCATGGCACGCTCATGGCCGGGCCGTACAAGACGCCGCTGGTCTATGTGAACGTGAAGGCGGTGTTCACCAACACGGCCCCGGTCGATGCCTATCGCGGGGCCGGTCGGCCCGAAGCCACCTACTCCATCGAGCGTGTGGTAGACATGATGTGCCGCGAATTGGGTCTGGACCCGGTCGAGGTGCGCCGCAAGAACCTGATCACCCCCGACATGTTCCCCTATACCACGCCGGTGGGTTTGGCCTATGACACCGGCAACTATCAGGCGACGCTCGACAAAGCATTGGAGTTGAACGACTATTCCAACTTCGAGTCGCGCCGGGCGGCCTCGGCAGCGCAAGGCAAGCTGCGCGGCATCGGGCTGTCGACCTGGATCGAGGCGTGCGGCATCGCCCCCTCGGCGCTGGTAGGCGCGCTCGGGGCCCGGGTCGGGCTCTACGATGCGGCAACGGTGCGGGTGAATGCGACCGGGAACATCAGCGTGATGGTCGGCGCGCATTCCCACGGGCAGGGGCATGAAACCGTGTTCGCGCAGATCGTGTCGGACCGGTTGGGGATCCCGGCCAGCAGCATCGACATCGTGCATGGCGACACCTCCAAAATCCCTTTCGGGATGGGGTCTTACGGGTCGCGCAGTCTGGCGGTCTGCGGCACGGCGATGGTGAAGGCGGTGGACAAGATCATCGCCAAGGGCCGCAAGATCGCGGCCCACATGCTGGAGGCGGCCGAGGGCGACATCGTGTTCGAGGACGGCAAGTTCAGCGTCACCGGCACCGACCGTGCCAAGACCTTTGGCGAGATCGCGTTTTCGGCCTATGTGCCGCACAACTATCCGCTGGAAACGCTGGAACCGGGACTTGAGGAAACCGCGTTCTATGATCCGGCGAATTTCACCTACCCTGCCGGCGCCTATATCTGTGAGGTCGAGGTGGACCCCGACACGGGCCGGGTCGAGATCGTGTCGTTCAGTTGCGCCGACGATTTCGGCAACGTGATGAACCCGATGATCGTCAACGGGCAGGTGCATGGCGGCGTGGCGCAGGGCATCGGGCAGGCGCTGCTGGAAAACACCACCTATGACGCGAACGGGCAACTGCTGAGCGGCAGCTACATGGACTACACCATGCCGCGCGCCGATGATCTGCCGATGTTCACCGTCGACCACAGTTGCATCACGCCGTGCACCCACAACGTGCTGGGGGTCAAGGGCTGTGGCGAAGCGGGCGCGATCGGATCTCCGCCTGCGGTGATCAATGCGGTGATCGACGCGTTGCAGCGCGGCGGGCACACGTCCGTGACCCATATCGACATGCCAGCCTCGCCAGCGCGGGTGTGGGCGGCCATTCAAGGAGGGCAGCATGCATAACTTCGAGTTCGTGAAACCGTCAAGCATTGCCGAGGCCGTGGCCGCGCTGGCCAATGCCGACGCGCAGCCGCTGTCGGGCGGGCAGACTCTGCTGCCCACCATGAAGCAGCGGCTGGCCCAACCGTCGGTGCTGGTCAGCCTGACCGGCATCCCCGAACTGCAGGGGGTCTGTGTCGGCGATGTCGGCCTGCATGTCGGGGCCGCGACCCCGCATGCCGTCGTGGCGCGCGAGGCGGCGGCGCATTATCCGGCACTGGCGAAACTGGCGGGCGGCATCGGCGACCCGGCGGTGCGCAACCGGGGCACCCTTGGCGGATCGCTCGCCAACAACGATCCGGCCGCCTGCTATCCGGCGGCGGTGCTCGCGTCGGGGGCGCAAGTGGTGACCAACCTGCGGGTGATCGCTGCGGACGACTACTTTCAGGGCATGTTTGCCACGGCCCTGGCGGAGGGCGAGATCATCACCGAAGTGCGCTTTCCGATCCCGCAGAGGGCCGCCTATGTGAAGTTCGACCAACCTGCCAGCCGGTTCTCTCTGACAGCCGTGTTCGTGGCGAAGTTCGCGGACGGGGTCCGGGTGGCGGTGACGGGGGCGTCGAACGGCGGGGTGTTCCGCTGGACAGCGGCAGAGGCGGCGCTGTCGGCCGCCTTCACGCCCGAGGCCATCGCGGGGCTGACCGTTGCGGCGGATGACATGATCAGCGATCTGCACGGAACGGCGGCCTACCGCGCCAATCTGGTGAAAGTGCTGACCGGCCGCGCCGTGGCTGCCGCCTGATCTTGTGGATGTGATCGAAGGCCCCCACCTTGACTGGGGGCCTTTGTCATTTTGCCGTCATCTGCCCGTGTCAGAAGCAGCGCAGCGGTCGGTGGAGCCGCACCCATAAATAGGGGGGCTTGCCACCGGGTTTCCGCCAGATATAGTTGAAAGCGTTGGGGCGGGACTCCCCGCCTTGATGCCGGAGCGGCAAGCGAGGCAAGGGCGGAATCGGAGTATGGACGGCGATTTCAGAACTCAGTTCGTGCGCGACCCGGCAGCGCTCAAGCATCATCCGGCTTTGGTGCTGAACGCCGACTATCGCCCGCTGAGCTATTATCCGCTGTCGCTGTGGCCGTGGCAGGAGGCGATCAAGGCCGCGTTCCTTGACCGCGTTTCCATCGTTGCCGAATATGATCAGGTGGTGCACAGCCAGCGCCAGACCTTTCGAATACCCTCGGTCGTGGTGCTGAAGGACTATGTCAAACCGCAGAAGCGTGTGGCCTTCACACGCTTCAATCTTTTTCTGCGCGATGAATTCTGTTGCCAGTATTGCACGGCCAAGGGCGATCTGACGTTCGACCATGTGCTGCCCCGGTCGCGCGGCGGGATCACCAGTTGGGAAAACGTGGTGGCGGCGTGTTCGCCCTGCAACCTGCGCAAGGGGTCGGCGACGCTGCGCCAGTCCGGGATGCAACTGGCCCGCAAGCCGCGTCAGCCAACGGCCGAGGAAATGCAGGCGCATGGCCGGCGGTTTCCGCCGAATTACCTGCATGACAGCTGGGTCGACTATCTGTACTGGGATGCAGAGCTGGAGGCCTGATCTGCCGTTGGCGAGGGTCGCTGAAAAACGACCCATGAATTGCGCAGAGACGCGGGTTTTGGTTCCGTCCGGAAGCATCGGATTCACCAGACGTTGTTTTGCTGCATTTTCTTTGACAGATCTGGCCAATGCGCTGCATGCAAAATCAGCGGCGGGCAGGATCGATCTTTGGCCGTGGGTCAGTTCGTTTCTGCGCGGCCACCAAAAGTTCAGATCACGACCCTCTCAAGAAGTCGTCCACGAATTCAGCCACGGGCATGATGCCAGTAACAAGAAGATGATCGCGGGCGCGGGTGCAGGCGACATAGAGAAGATGCCGTTCAGTATGGTAAATCTCCTTGAGGTCAGCATCGTCGGCCACTGATTCAACGCGATCCGATTGGGGAATAACCTCATCGTCGCAGGCCATTACCACGACCGACCGGAACTCTAGCCCTTTGGCGAGATGCATCGTGCTGATTGCAACACCACCGTGCTCGACCTCTACCTTGTCGTTCAACTCAACGACTCGAGCACCTGCAGCCCGCACGGCAGCCCGTGCCCGTTTCAATTCGGCATCTGACCGCACGAAAACGCCCACCTCGCAGGGGGCGCAGCCTTGCTGAAGCCGAGCCCTGATCCAATTGCCCACCGTGCTGCACTCGTGATCAACATCGTTGCAGGCAACGACCATCGGCGGTGAGCCGTCGAACATCGACATCGTGCCACGACTTCCGTCAGCGTTTCCGTCGACACCCGAGACCGTCGCCGGAAGCAGCCTGTCGGCATGAAGTCGGATCTGGTGCGACGTGCGATAGTTGATGCGCAGCGTATGGGAACGGCCTCGGACATCAAGGCCTGGTGCCTTCCGGTAAAAGGGTTGCTGGAAAATGCGATGGCCGAGATCGCCCGCGAAGAAAAGGCCGTCGTTTCGGCCCGCGGCCAGTGCGGCAAGAAACCGCGCCTCGGCGACACCCGGATCCTGAGCCTCGTCGATGACTGCGAATGCATAGGGGCCACCACTTTTTTCGGTCACGGTTTCGGTCAATCGCCCGAAGTCATCGGACCAAGTGACAGCGCTACGATCCGGTAACCCGGCTCTCACGCGTTCGAAGATCGCCCGCAGAGCCTCGCGCTGTTTGCCGCCGATCCTCGTCTTGCGGCCAAGACGGGACACGTCACGATAATCGTCCCAAGTGCGCAGTTGCCAGGCGTCGACAACGTCCTCCCAAATCTCCCACAAGAAACTGGACCGAGAAGCGGTGGCCTTCGATTTCAGATGCTGCCTTGGTGATGAGCGAACGGATCATCGAAGATGCCGCGATCTGGGGTTGGCCGAACTGTTCGGAATAGCGGTCATAGCCTACCGCCGAGATCGCCTTGACGACAATTCGTGCGGCGACGGCTGGTTCACCACCTACCAAGCCGGTCATTTTGACCCGCCGGGAATTGGCTGGAGCTTTGGAAAAGGTGGTCAGCAGCACCGGCGAGCCAGGATTGACGCGCGCCAGATGAACCGCACGGTGCAATGCTACGATGGTTTTCCCGGTTCCTGCTGATCCCGACACGCGGGTCGGACCGGTGGAGGACCGCTCGACCAGTTCGGCCTGCGCTGGATGAAGGAACACCGCCCACTTGTCCCATGGGTAATCCAGCGCCTGCTTCAGCACTTCGGCGTTGGTCAGGACGCGGAAACGGCGCTGAGCGTCGGGATGTGCAAACGGGTCAGCCTTGACCGGTGCGGATTCGAGCGGTTGCACTTTCTCGCCGACGGCCAGCTGCAGGAGGGCTTCTTGCGCCTCTTGTGACAGGTATTCGATGCTGTCGAGCAGGGTATCCTCTGTCGCCGACCGGACATCGTTCACCCAATCCTAGGGCACGCCAAAGGCCATCGGTTCGAATTTGCGCAGGTTGTCGAAAAGCCGGGTTGCCGGTTTGGCCACGGGCGCCGGTGTAGCGGCCAACTCTTTGGGCTGAAAGATATCCACCTCTTCGACCCGCTCGCACACCTCGACCAACTGCTTAGCGCCGGTGGTCGGATGGCGTTCGATCTTGCGCCGTTCAGCCCATTTGTGGACGTCGTAATGGTGGTTGAAATAGACCAGAAGGATGCTGGCAGCCGTGCGGTGGACGATGATCCGGATGTCGGCATTCACCCGTACCGACCAGAAATTCATGCCCTTCGCCCTGTCCAGCTTACGGACCGAAAGGCGATTCGAGGTCGGGTCCAATTGCAGGTCGAAGGCGGTGGTTTTGGCCGCTTTCTGTTCTTGCGAAGTCAGGCGCACGAGGCTGTCGGTAAAGGTGTCGGCGATGCGGAATTCCATTGTTTTCATCGTTGAGATTGCCATAAATGAACACGCATTCGCGAAGCACGGTCGCCGGGGCGGTGCCAAAGTGATTGCGCCCGGTTGCGATTGCCTGAATGCAGGGTTTCTTTAGGCTCAGGACTCATAGCCAGAACAACACGATTGCAGCAAGGGCGCAGGCGGAGAGGAAGATATCTGCGCGTCGGTCAAAGCGCATCGCGACCCTGCGCCAATCCTTCATCCGGCCAAACATGTTTTCGATCTTGTGGCGCTTTTTGTAAAGGGCAGCGTCGTGGGAGATCGGCACTTTACGATTCTTCCTTGACGGGTCAAATGGCGTAATATTTCGATCTGTCAATGCATTGCGGAACCACTCTGCATCGTAGCCCCGGTCCGCCAGCAGGCATTTCACGCTGGGCAAGACCTTCAACAACTCGGCCGCACCGACATGGTCGCTGGTCTGACCGGCGCTCAGATACATCTGGATCGGTCGCCCTCGGCTGTCGCAAACCACGTGCAGCCTGGAGTTCATGCCGCCCCGCTATGGGGCGAATTGATCCCCCGGATCAATTCGTCC
>Ga0105044_10003348_pt1 | contig 21991 bp, 13 predicted proteins | sample MAT01_FD_78092 | JGI IMG/M metagenome (GOLD analysis project Ga0105044, IMG submission 78092) | Freshwater microbial communities from Lake Fryxell liftoff mats and glacier meltwater in Antarctica - MAT-01 | ecosystem: Environmental > Aquatic > Freshwater > Ice > Liftoff microbial mat | place...
AAGGCTATGATGGCGGCAATTTCGGCTTCATCATCTGATTGCGACGACAAAAACTCCGGCAAGAAATGAGCTTTCACAAAATGAGTATCGAAATTTCCGCCGGTGAAGGCTTCGTGATTCAACACAAATCTGCAAAAAGAAAGAGTGGTAGTAACACCGGTAATTTTATATTCATCTATAGCTCTTATCATTCGCTCAATGGCTTCTTTACGATCTTTCCCATGTGCTACGAGTTTGGCTATCATAGGATCATAATAAATCGGAATATCCATACCTTGTTCAAATCCATCATCAACTCTTATACCGGGCCCTTGGGGGGGGGAATAGGTAGTTAGTTTACCAATGTCGGGTAAAAAATTATTAGCAGGATCTTCCGCATACACCCTAACTTCCACAGCATGTCCGTTGATGGTAAGATCCTCTTGTTTAAAACTGAGCTCCTCTCCCATTGCCACTCTAATTTGTTCCTTTACGAGATCAATACCTGTTATCAATTCTGTAACCGGGTGTTCTACCTGCAAACGGGTATTCATTTCAAGAAAAAAGAAATTAAGATTTTCGTCCATGAGAAATTCAACGGTACCTGCGCCTACATAGTCGCAAGCTTTAGCAACCTGCACGGCACAGCGACCCATTTCATTACGCAACTCAGGAGTAAGCACCGATGAAGGAGCTTCTTCAATCACCTTTTGATGTCTTCGTTGCACACTGCATTCACGTTCAAAAAGGTGCACGATATTCCCGTGTAAATCGCCCATTACCTGCACCTCGATATGCCTTGGTGAACCTACATATCTTTCAATAAAAACCGAACCATCGCCAAAGGAAGAAATAGCTTCACTCACAGCAAGTTTCATCATCTCCTCAAACTGAGAGGCATCTTCAACAATCCTCATGCCTTTGCCACCTCCGCCTGCAGAGGCTTTTATGAGAATAGGAAATCCAACATCAGCAGCTATTTTTTTAGCTTTTTCAACATCGGTAATTGCATAATCGGTTCCCGGAACAAGAGGGATATTATACTTTTTTACGGCATCTTTAGCTGCCAATTTACTACCCATCATTTCCATTGCTTCCGGAGAGGGTCCAATTAAAATCAGGCCTTCCTCGCGCACCCTTCTTGCGAAAGCAGGATTTTCGGAGAGAAAACCATAACCGGGATGAATAGCCTGAGCTCCGGTAGCTTTAGCAGCACCTATGATATTATCGAATACCAGATAAGATTGAGAAGATGGAGGAGGGCCAATACAAACCGCCTCATCGGCATATCTTACATGTGGAGATGTTCGGTCGGCAGTAGAAAAAACGGCAACAGTTTTAATACCCATCTCACGGGCACTGCGCATCACCCGCAAGGCTATTTCGCCTCTGTTGGCAACCAGTATTTTTTTAATTTCCTTCTTAACAATCTTGGCCATTTTGTTGAATTATGAACCTGCCAAAATTAGTTAATCTGCATCCCTATTTTTAAAGTTTTAAATCAAAGTTATCAAATGGTTACTACAAATTATGGTCGGGGAGCTTTTCGGCCAGTTCTTTATCAACCGCGTTCTTTTGTTTAGGCATGGTTCCAAAGAGTAAATCCCAAGCAGGGAGTGAAACACTAAAGGCATAATCATCTGATTTATAATGATGTAGACTATTATGTTTCTACAGATATTTCAGGAAATTGCGGGGTGGTTTATAGCGGTGAACGGCGTAATGAATGACGGGGTAAGTGGAATAACCTGCCAGAAACCCCGGAAAAAACAGCCATACATAGTCACCGGCCAGCAATCGAAATAACAAATAAAACAGAACGGCCAGGCCAATCGAAATCAGCGGAGGCATCACCAAACGATCTTTGTAAAGGGGATATTCGTGATGTATACCATGAATGTGATACTGAAGTTGTTTTTCCTTTTCCGTTTCGGCGTTAAAATGGAAAATGTAACGGTGAATGAGTTACTTTAAGAGAGAAAATACCAACATTCCGGCCGGGACGAAAAAAATCATTTTCCAGTGATCAATTGTGGGAATGGTAAAAGAATATTCTAGTAAAACGAGACCTGACAGGTAGTAAAAAATGACCGGAATTAAAAAGTGGGTCCTGGTGAGGCTTTCAAGGATTTTATTATCAAACAAGCTGGTAGTACCCTTGTTGAAGATTTTGGAATCTTTTATGGCGGTTACCTTTTGTAGATGTAAATTTACAAAAAAAAGGAATTATTGAAAAATTAAAAAAGATTTTTTTAAGGGCAACTTTAAAAACCTACTTTTCGATCTGCCACTCCCGACAATAATTATTTCGCCGTAATAAACCCAATAATTCTGTAAACCAACTTTGCCAGGGTAAATTCCGATAAAATTTGTCCTTCCACCGGGGCCACTTCTACTACATCAAAACCTACCACATTTTTATGCTCGACAACCATTTTTAGAAATTCCACAGTTTCATTCCAGAACAAGCCGTTAGGTTCGGCGGTACCTACGCAAGGGATAACAGAGGGGTCGAAGCCATCGGCATCAATCGTGATATAAACATCATCTGTTAAATCGGCCAAGGCTTCTTTCATCCAATTTGAATTCCTTCTTATTTGGTGTGCATAATAGGTGTGAATATTAGCAGAAGATTTTATGAGATCGGCTTCCTCTTTACACTGAGCTCTGATACCAATTTGAACAATATTTAAACCCATTTCATTTACACGAGCCATCACCGAAGCGTGAGAGTATATGTTGTCGTGATAAGAAAATCTTAGATCAGAATGAGCATCAATTTGCAACACTGAAATATTACCATACTTTTTAACGTGCGATTTTACAAACCCCAAAGTAACTGTGTGTTCAGCACCTAGCGAAACCACAAATTTGCCATCAGCAATAAGTTGATCGGTATGCTTTTCGATGAGTGCAATTGCATCGGCATCAACCTTACCCTTAAAATCCATTGGTGCCAGTGTGGCTATGCCTCCTTTACGGAAGGATTCCTGATCGAGTTCTTCATCATAAAACTCAACAAAATGAGATGCTTCAATAATTTTTCCGGGACCTTTTGCAGAGCCTTGTAAATAGGAAGATGTATGCTCATATGGAGCAGATTGAATCACGAAACGCGACGACTCATAGGAACAAAGATTTTCATCCTCAATAGCGAGGAAATTTTCTTCAGCTGATAATGATTTCATAATTTACTTCTTCAATACTTCGGCCACAAGATCAGCTGCTTCTATAAGTTGGATTGCGGAAAAGACTTTCAAACCTGATTCGTCGATAATTTTTTTGGCTTCTACGGCATTTGTTCCCTGAAGTCTTACGATGATAGGAACTTTAATTTCACCGATACTATTGTAAGCATCCACAATTCCTTGAGCAACGCGATCGCAGCGTACAATACCTCCAAAAATATTCACCAAAATGGCTTTAACATTGGGGTCTTTAAGGATGATTCTGAAGGCTTGTTCCACTCTTGCAGCATTGGCAGTACCACCCACATCTAAAAAGTTAGCGGGTTCACCACCTGCAAGTTTAATGATATCCATGGTAGCCATTGCAAGACCGGCACCATTTACCATGCAACCCACATTTCCATCGAGCTTTACATAGTTCAAATTATGTTCACCTGCTTCGACTTCGGTAGCATCTTCTTCCGCAAGATCACGCATATCAGCGATATCTTTATGGCGGTAAAGAGCATTTTCATCCACGCTGACTTTTGCATCAACAGCAATAATTTTATCGTCGGAAGTTTTAAGGACAGGATTAATTTCAAACATCGATGCATCAATAGCATCGTAGGCTTTATAAAGAGCAGAAACGAATTTGGTCATCTCTTTGAATGCATTACCACTAAGACCCAGATTAAAGGCAATTTTTCTTGCTTGAAATGGCATAACGCCTGAAAGCGGATCAATTTCTTCTTTAAAGATCAAATGAGGGGTTTTTTCAGCAACCTCTTCAATATCCATCCCACCCTCAGTGGAATACATGATAATATTTTTACCTGTGGAGCGATTCAAAAGTACGCTCATATAAAATTCTGATGTTTCGGAAGGACCGGGATAATAAACATCTTGTGCAATCAACACTTTATTCACTTTTTTACCTTGCGGGCCTGTTTGAGGTGAAACCAATTGCATACCAATGATATCGTTAGCTTTGGCCTTCACATCGTCCAGACTTTTAGCCAATTTTACTCCACCGCCCTTACCTCTACCTCCGGCATGAATCTGAGCTTTTACAACCCACCAGGAAGTACCGGTCTGTTTTTGAAGTTCAATAGCTGCATTTACAGCCTGTTCGGGGGTATCGGCAACAATACCTTCCTGGATGGAAACACCAAAACTTTTTAGAATTGATTTGCCCTGATATTCGTGAATATTCATAATAAAGAGTGCTAATTAAATGAGGGACAAAAATATTGATTTTTAAACGATACTCACACATGAAATTCAACAAATTATAAACTGAAATTACTTTTTATAGTATTTCATTGCTGAAGGAACAAAATCCCGGATGGCTTTAATTCTTTTGTCATCTGCGGGATGGGTGCTCATAAATTCGGGTGGTTTGGTGCCGGTATTAATTATTATCATCCTTTCCCATACAACAGGAGCCTGTGCAGGATCATATCCGGCCATAGCCATAAAAATCATTCCTAACTTATCAGCTTCCGATTCATGAGATCTCGAAAATGGCAGAATAACCCCGAGTTGAGCGCCTGCGCCATAGGCCTGCATAAGCAAATTGTGTGTTTCGGCTTTTTGAGTTGAAAGCGCTGCATCTAAAACAATACTTCCGGTTTGGGCCAATAACATTTGGCTCATCCGTTCATTCCCATGACGAGCAACAGCATGAGCAATTTCATGGCCCACCACAAAGGCCAATCCGGTCTCATCTTTCGTAACCGGCAACAACCCCGAATATACAACCACTTTCCCACCGGGTAAACACCATGCATTTATCTCTTTTGAATTCACCAAACTAAATTCCCACTTATACCCCTTTACTCTGTCAGAAAATCCATTTTGCCTCATGTAATTGATAACAGCAATGGAGATTTTAGTACCAACATCCTTCACCATATAAGCGTTTGGATCGGAAGTATTGAGAGGTGGATTTTGACCTAGGAATTGCTGATAAGATGTCAAACCCATAGCGATAAGTTCACTCTCCGGAAGCAAATTCATTTGTTTCCGGTTGGTAAGGGGTACTTTGGAGCAGGAAGCTATGAAAATGAATAAAAAACAAATGGTGATTTTAGTTTTCATGTGATTTATGTGCTAGTGTGCTGATAGTTGATTTGCCTGTCTCCGAAGCACTTTGAATCCTGTAAATTTTTATTGATTTTTGTTGTGCGTAGGAGGGCTAGTGTGACTGCTTCGTAAAGTATGAGGTATCGAAAATTTCTGTGATTTTTAATTTATGAAGCCTTTTTTTGCAAAGATAATTCTTTTAAAATTTAAGCGGTCATTCATGGGTGTTTGACGGGTCGCAGGGTGAATGAAAAAACGCAATATGCTACCTTTATGCTTTGCGCTGATTGCACAGAGCACTGTCGAAGTTGGTGCTGAAAAATTGAGTGCTTGGGAAGGGAAAGGAGTTCAGGTGAAAAGTCGAAAGGCCTTTGAGAAAATGGCCGGAATGTTGAAGTTGATTTTTTGTCCAATTTTATCTTTGAAAAGTACAATAACTGGTTACCAAATGTCTTAAAAATCAATAGAATATTAAATTTACATAAATAATGCTTTGAATATTAAAAAATTTTATTCAATTTTGATATGGGCAAATTATTAAACACAATTTATGAATCTACGTACATTAAATAAGGAGAATTCTATCCATATGTTGATTATGGGTTCTATGATTTTATCCTGGGGGGTGACGAGCTATTATTTTGATCGATTGGTGCCGAACGAGGTAATTGAAAATTTGTGCAACCTGTTGTTATTGCCGGTGAGTTTGATCGATAATTTACTTTCATTCTTCACAACTGTAAATATTTCAGGAAATCCTGTAGGGATGTTCATTGCACTTTGGATTACTTACTTGCTGGCTGCGTTCAGACTTTACCCTATTTTTATGGTAAAAAATCATCAGGTTTCTGACTTAAAAAGCTGGTACCAGTCGCGCTACGGAATTTCGACTGAAGTTTAAAATTCTTTTAAAAAGTTGTAATTCTTCAGTAAACAAATGCTGAAGCAAAATCAACATGAGTTTTACCGAGCTACCGGATCATCAACACAAATAACAAAAGGGTACTCCTTAACAGAGCACCCTTTTGTTATTGTATAAAAATATAGTCTAACGGAACATAACATCTGACTTCACAATTACCACACGGGTAACATTGATTTTGTATTTGGATACCTCATCATCCTCAGTTAGTAATTTGTCAGGCAAAGTTGCTTTTAGCGCATCGGAATAGGTCATTGGTGAAATTTGGTTATTTATCAAACTTTCCTTCAAAGCATCTGCTTCGCTGTCGTCGGTAACAATGGTAACTTGCATATTTTTAGTTTGCCAGTACTTTTTCATCACCTTGTTAACATCGTCAACAGTAACATTTTTAAGCAAAGTTTCCAACTCCTTAACGTAATCATTTCTGCCATAAAATTTACTATCCATCAAATAACCTAGTTGACGGGAAGGGGTTTGAATATACAATTTGGTATAGGAAAATAAAAACTTACGGGTGAGTTCAAAATCTTCGTTTGACATACCTTTGTCAATAAAAGTCTGCATTTCTTTTAACGCCATCCGTAAAGCAAAATGAGCATGACCAACGGTGATATCGCTCAACTCAGGGTATTGTTTACGGAGGGCTTCAGCTGTTTGAACAGGACGTATCCATAAGCTAAAATAATTGTTACTTCTAGGATAACCCGGAGGAGGAAGCATATTCTGACCCCCATTTTCATACCATTCAATGTAAGAGTAATCACCATAGTTCATAGAACGCTCTTCTCTGATTTTCTTATACAACCTCGAATAGGATTTTCTATGTTCACCGAGCCATGAATTGGCAACCATGAGAGCGACAAAATCATCATCTTTCCGGGTTAACGGCAATGGAAATCCCGTGAAAATAGCCGATCCGAGAGCATTTTCTTTAGTAATAATTTCAACATTTATTCCAGGATTGACTTGAGGAATCCCAAACTGAGGTAAAGGCTTACTCATTTCAGTGAGTGGTGCGCATGCTTCCTTTATCCTCATCAAATACTTGGGTGCATAGCTGCCTGCAATGCCGATAGTAAGATTAGATTTAGCAAAATAATCTTTGTAATGAGCCTTAACTTTTTCAAGTATAATTTTATCCAAGCCATTAGTTGTTCCTTCCACCATGGTTTGGTAAGTGGTATTTCTGAACAGCAAATCTTCAAGGCCCATTTTACTGAACTCTTCATCAGAGGAGGCTCTTATGACCTGATTCACATAATTTGCCTGGTTTGATTTTATCCTGTTAAAGTCACCATCACTTAATGACGGATTAGCTATAAGACCGATCATAATAGGAATGATTTTCTCCGCATGATCTTTGTGAAATTCAAATGTAAACACCGACACTTCTTTATCCACGGTCACACTCCACCGAGCGGCCCAGGGATAGGTAATATCTTTAATTCCGGAACTGGTATAGGTGCCGGTGCCGCCTTCAGCCATCAGAGATGCGGTTAACGCGGTAATTCCTTTTTCATTAGGGCCGTCACAAATGGAACCGTTTCGAAACATAAACTTGACCACAATTTTATCGGATTTAGGTAATGGCAACTCTACGGTTTCGATGGCGTAGGATGAGATTGAGAATACAAACAATATTGAAATAAGAAGGATATTTTTCATAATAGGAAGTTCTGATTATTAGTCTAACAAAGGTTTTGGAGATGGTGAAATAGTTGCAATAGTGAGGTTCTCTTTTACCAAATATTTTTGAGCAACTCTTTGAATATCCTCAGCAGTTACATTTTGAAACATTTCATAGGTTTTATTCAATGCTGTAGGGTCACCTGTAATCCACACATAAAGAGAAACTGAATTGGCAATTGCATCGGGACTATCCATCGACATGGCAAAAGAATATTTCATTCGTTCTTTAGTTTCGTTAAGCACTTCCTCACCCACCGGTTTAGTTTTGGCTCTTTCAATGGCACCTTCAATAGCTTTCATTACATAGGGCATGTCGGATTCATTTACAAGAGAGGCACTACCACTAAAAAGATAAGGATCACGAGAAGGATAAATTCCTCCTGATAACTCCCTGACTTTACTCTCTTCAACTACCAATTTTTTATACAGAGCAGAACGTTCAGAAAAGAGAATTTGTGCGAGAATATTTAAAGCATGATAATCGTTATTCTCCAGCGAGAAAGCCGGACCTTTATAATTCAGATCCAGATAAGGCGGGAATTGAGGAACCTGAATGTGTGTGAATTTCGTTTCTTTTTGAATAGGCTCCACAGGTATCTTTGCCTTATACTTTCCTGTTTTCCAATTGCCGAAATACTTTTCAGCAAGCTGGTTTACATTGTCCTGTTTAACATCACCCACCACAATAATGGTACAATATTCAGGACGGTAAAACCGGTCGAAAAATTCGAGTGAAAAGTCATACTGATTGGGCATATCCACAATATCCTCAAAGAAACCCATGGTGGTATGTTTATAAGTGTGCTTTTCGAATGCAGCATTGTTGGTTGCTTCATATAATTGAGCAAAGGGACTTGCATTATTTTTGGTGTACTCGCCTTTCACTGCTCCTGCCTCCGTTTTAAAATCCTGCACAGAATATTTCAAATTCTGAAAACGATCGGCTTCGAGTTCAAACATCGTCTCCAGTTCAGAAGCATTTCCGGTCATGTGATAAACGGTACGATCGAGTGATGTATTTGCATTTGCTGAAGCTCCGGTTGATTTTAGAATTTCGGCATATTTGTCTTTTGGATATTTATCGGTACCTCTGAACATCATGTGTTCAAAGAAATGAGCGAAACCTGTTTTACCTTTTTCAACTTCTTCACGAGAACCAACCCTTACTACCACATAAAACGCAGCCAGTCCCGGACTATCGTATGGGATAGTTACCACTTTTAATCCGTTGGGTAAATCCTTTTGATGAATAGGATAAGGCAGAATTTCACCCGCCCAAGATAGGGTTGTGAAAAAAAGTAATACTAATGCAAATTTGAATTTTATCATTTTTTTAGTTTTTGGGTTTCTTAGTTTTTGGGTTTCTTAGTTTTTTGGTTTATTGGTTTATTGGGGTTGGTTTAAAATATTTTAGATGGTGAAGTGTGAGAAACAGGAACAGAATGAGAAACAGAATGAGAATGAGAACGGGAGTATAAGGATCTGAATGAGAATGAGAATGAGAAACAGAATGAGAAACAGAATGAGAATGAGAATGAGAATGAGAATGAGGTGTATTTTCTACTTCAATTTAATATTCTTATCAAGTCAACATCCCACCATCTACATTAATAACCTGACCGGTGATGTAAGATGACATATCGGAGGCGAGGAAGACGACGAGGTTGGCTACATCTTCAGGGGTCCCTCCTCTTTTGAGGGGAATTGCTTCTCTCCATTGTTTCACGACATCCGGGTTCAGAACGGCGGTCATTTCGGTTTCGATAAAACCCGGAGCCACTGCGTTACAGCGGATATTACGGGATCCCAATTCGAGAGCTATTGATTTGGTAAAGCCTATAATACCCGCTTTAGAAGCTGCATAATTAGCCTGCCCGGCATTGCCCTTCACCCCAACTACGGAAGAAATATTTATAATTGAACCCTTTCGTTCCTTCAACATGGTTTTTTGAACAGCTTTTGTAATGTTAAAGACCGACTTGAGGTTGGTTTTGATCACATCATCAAAATGTTCTTCCGACATTCTCATCAGGAGATTATCCTTGGTGATGCCGGCATTATTTACTACGGCATCAATTTGCCCAAAGTCGGTTAAAACTCTAACAATCAATTCCTCTGCAGCTTTGAAGTCGGCCGCATCTGATTTATAACCTTTGGCTTTCACACCATAAGTTTCGAGTTCTTTTTCCAATTCAGCAGCTTTATCAGGTGAAGAGAGAAAAGTAAAAGCTACAGAAGAGCCACTTTTTGCCAACGCAATAGCAATTCCTCGACCGATTCCTCGGGATGCACCAGTAATTAATGTTACCTTACCTTCTAGTAGTTTCATAGAAATCAATAATTTATGTCATTTATGAGGAAATCTAAAACGACTTCCATTATTTGAATTTATTCGTAAATTTGCGACCAAATATAACAAACTAAAAACAACCTTTATGAAAAAAGCATTATTAACAATTGCTGTAGTGTTAGCCGGCCTGTCGGTTCAGGCCCAAAACATCCGTGTTGGCCTCACAGGAGGTTTAAATTCTACCTGGCTGATGAACAAAAATGTTTTTGATGCCAATGATGGGCTGGATATTGCAGCAACATTTGGTGGCAGAATTGGAGCAGAAGCTATTTATTCATTCAATGATAAAACCGGCTTATCTCTTGGTTTAAATTTTATTTCAATGAATAGTCAGAAATATTCCGGAGATGAGACAGGACTAGATGGTGATTTGACTACAAAACTGAAGTATTTTGATATCCCATTATTATTTAGATTGACATCTTCAGGTGGAACTTACTTTGAAATCGGACCTCAATTTGGCTTTTTAGGTAGCGCAAAAGAATCTTTTGAAAGTAGCGATAACTCTAATTTTGATTATGATGACTACGATGTAAAAAATGCATTTGAATCTACCAATATTGCATTAGTATTCGGATTCGGAGTTGATATTGATGTGTCTGAAAATATTTTTATAACAGCAGGATTACGTCTTGGATATGGCTTTACAGATGTGACTAAAGAGTATGATAGCACATTAGACTTTCTTGCTGATAATCCTGATTATCTTACAGGCGAAGGACAATATTTGACTACACTGGCTGCCCATACTGATGATGATGGAGATTTCAACTACGAAAAAACCAGTCGTGTATTCGGTGGCTTGAATTTAGGTGTTTCTTACAAATTTGGCGGAACTGCTACTAAGTAATCTGATAATAATATTTCAAAAAAGCTCTCCACTTATGGGGGGCTTTTTTTTATTAAAACGGATAACCGATTGCTATATTGAGGAGCAGATTATCTTTTCTCCAGCTACCACTACCAAATTTCATATCATCAATAACCCATTTATCACCTGAATCGAGCCAAGGCTTTTTGAAGGGTATTGCCAGATCAAGCCGAAGCACAAAAAAATTCGCATCCAAGCGTAAACCAAATCCTCCTCCTAAAGCCAATTCATTCAAAAACTGACTACTTATTTTGCCGCCCGGAGTAGCCGAGTTCTCTTCGAGCAACCAGATATTACCTGCATCAGCAAAAAATGCACCTCTAAACATACCAACAATTTTATAACGATACTCTAAATTTGCCTCCATCTTAATGTCACCACCCTGATCATAGAAGGAAGTTTGCACATCCTCGTTTCTGAAAGTACCAGGTCCTAAGGAGCGCACTCTAAAAGCTCTTACACTTGACGAACCACCACTAAAAAACTGACTTACGTAGGGCAAGGTAATAGAATTTCCATAAGCAATTCCAATTCCGGAATAGACTCTTGCAATCAATTGAGTGGTTTCGTTTATATTATAGTAATTACGAAAATCAACTTCAAAACGAGCCAACTGTGCATACACTTCGCCTGCAAGTCTATAAGGATTATCAGGATCCGGTTTTTCATTTTTAATAACCCTGTTTATTAATGAAAGAGTATTTCCATAGAGCTCAATCTTACTTTGAAAAAAAACCTGGTTCTTTTTATTTGGAAGCAATTGTTGATTATAAGTAAAAAGATAATTCAGACCGGCAATAAATTGTTCCTCAAAACTTTTCTGAAGCAACACATTATCCTGTAGAAGTGCTTCAAATTCCGGACTTCTGTTGGACAATCTGAGGTACGAAAGAACGATGGGATTAAATTCATGATCTTTAAGAAGAGTTTCTTTCCATTTGTATCCATAAGTAAATGCCACTGAATTCAAATTAAAGAATCCTGCTCTCTTCAGATAATTATAACCAACAGTGATTTTTGTTTTAGGGAGATAATAACCTGTAGGGTTTTTCAAATTAAAAGGAGTAATAAACCTAGGGATGTAAAATTCAAATCCCGGTCCTATATCAAAAGAATTCAATCCTTTAGTGTCTTTTCCAAACTGGGTTTCAAAAGATGTATGCAAATTGGCAACAAATAGTTCAGCTCCTCTAAAAGTATTTCTATTCCTGTAAGATAACTTAAGTCCCGGACCTAAAAAATTATTTGATTTAGACTTAACTTCCAGTTCAATCTGAGCGCTTCTACGTGGTAAAGGGGTAAGATTAATGTAAGAAGACAAATAACCAAAATTGGCTGAATCAACTTCTGCAAAACGTACATTCACAAACTTAAATGTTCCCATTCCCATTAATTGCCCAAGTGTTGCATTGTGATCCTTGCGGGAATATATTTCTCCTTTATTGAGGAAAACAGAGCGAACAATTGGTCGTTTTCTGAAATCATCATTAACAGAATAATAATAGAATGGTAAACCGGCAATGGTATCTTTCACGTAAGTTACCGAGTCAATACCGACACTATATGCAGTGTTAATATAAACGTCATTAATACGATAAACCAGCAGTGCTTCATAAGGTGTGACATCTTTAATTTTCAAATTCAAATTTACTTTTCTTCTGCCTCCGGTGGTATCAGCTTCAAAAATCAGATAATCAGGATTGAAATAGAAAAAACCATTAGTTTTAAGAAATTCATCAATTCTGACTTTTTCACTTTGAATGTTTTCAAGACTATAAATATCTCCTTTTTCTAAAATTGAATTTTCAAAAGATTCACCAATTGTTTTCAAAACGATTTGATCGCTTTGCGGAAAAAAAACTGAATCGATAATATAAGGTTCAGTGAGAAATAACTGATAATTGATACTAACTTTTTCACCATTATTTTTTAATTCGAAATTAGTGTAGGAGCCAAAATACCCATTATTAAACAAATTAGCATCCATAAGATCTCTCACTTTATTGGGATAAACCTGCGAAAAGAGTACAGGTTTTTCACCAAGTTTATTTTTAACAAAATATCGAAAACCTTTCCCTTTTGGTTCACCTGCAACATTATAAAACCATAACTTAAGTTTCATACCCAGAAACTTTTTATTGGGTTTCGGAAGAATAACATCTTCAACCTTTTTTACAATGGCCTTTTTCCCCTTTACCTTTTTCCCGGTTTCTACTTTTACATTGGCACCGGTGTACAACATTTCACCATCTTTTAAATATTTTGTATTGCTACAAGAAGCAAAAAGCACAGCAACTGCAATCAACCAAATTGAAGGCCATTTACAATTTTCAATTTTCAAATTAAATATGTTCGCTGAAAAGATCATTGATTAAAAAGTTTTGGAGGTTTAGGTTTACTCAGAAATTGATCCCAGCTATCAAAATCACGGGTATAGATTAATCCTATTCCAGCCTCAGTTACTTCACCATCAAGAATTCCGGCGTACTGGTCTTTACGGAAAACACTAAGTCGATATCGCCCGTCTTCAGTCAATAAATATTCCAGAACAACATCTCCGGCGAGGTTACTCACATCATTTTGCTGAGTTCGTTCTCCTTCTACATCCACATTACCTGATACTTCAACGATTAGTCTGTCTTTGAAAAATCTTTTCTTAACACCAACATTCACTTCAGTCCTGCCTTCAACGGAGCCTGTTGTATATTCTTCATAGGATTGAACATCAAAATTCAATTCAACGCCCTTAATAAACTGTTCGGCAAAACTATTGAGCTGTTGGCTGAGAAATTTACTCACACTATTCCTTGCAACATAAGCCAATCCACCTCCGGAGGAGTTATCGAAGGGATTAGTCTGCACAAACCGATTCAGAACCAGCAGCGCAAAAACCTGCTTATTCAACTCCGAAGGATCCTGATTTAACAGTGTAAGTTTGGCATATACAGTTCCATTTAATACACCCTGATCTTCGGGAGGTAATGAAATTTCAAAACTGATATCAGGCTTAATTAATTCACCTTTCATATGAAGAATTACCTGAAAAGGAAGTCGTTGCCGGTAGGCATTAATTTCCTGCTCCGTTAAACCTGCAACCTGATCAGCCACCAATTCGAGAGGTACGGCATTTACAACATTAACAGCATCAATATTAATCTCAGCATCCATTATATCACCGCGCCAGTTAATGCTGCTGCCTTTGGTAATGGCGAAGTTCTTTTTAACCAGATTCTGCAACGAAACCCTGTAACTCCCATCACTTATTTCAAAACCACCCGTTAAACTAGTCTTACCACTAGGGTCAATTGAGAAACTCATAGTTGCATCACCTTTAATTACAAGGGAATCACCTGACTCACGATCAACGAGTATACGAAGTGTAGACTCCTTGGTAATCTCTATATTGGAAGTAATATCAAAACCTTTGATTTCAGTTTTAAAAGTATCTGCTTCAGTTTCCCGTTTCATAATAGAATTTACTCTGTTATAAGGATCGGTAAATTTCACATCCTCCTCCCCTCTTTCTGTTGAGGATGTAGTTTCAGGAACAACAAAAGTGAAAGATGAACCTTCCATCATCTTTACATTTGAGGTTATTAAAGGCAATACCTTATCGCCTCTGATTTTAATATTGCTGCTGATATATACTGTACCAAAGAAAAGACTATTATCAACCTCCTTTGTATTCAATGCGAGAAACCTATCAGTTTTAAGATCAATCATAAATTCCGGGTTACTGTAATCAGTAACCCGAATACCACCATTTAGTATTGCAGTATGATTTAGTGTATCAGTTATGGTAAAAGCATCCAAATACAAAACACGATCCTTAAATTTTAAACTTTCATTCTTAAGAATAAAATAATTATTCAAATAAGTTACATTGAATCCCGCCTCATTAAAAACAACATCACCTGTGAGATTAGGTTCCGGCAGCGAACCACTAATTTTGAATTTACCTGAAAGTGATCCCTTCGATCTGGAAATTTGTCCGCCGGTAAAAGGTTCCAAACTTAAAATGTTAAGCTTTCCAATATCAATATCAGCGTTTATTTTTCCTCCGGATGAATCGGCTATATAATACCCCTTTAATGTGAGATCGTTGGTATTCCCTGACATTTTTAAATCGACCAAATATTTAGATTGACCTTGCGACCTGGCATCAAGCATAAAATCACCAACCGGAATTCCTTTAAAAGAGAATTTATCGAGTTGAACGTTAGCCACAATACCCTGACCCTTCTTTTCTCTTACCAAATCAAATTTACCATTTAGAACCCCATCAAACAAAGAGGTGTCTCTATCCAGAATTTCAGAAAGTACATTCAAATTAAAATCTCTGAAAAGTATACCGATACCCTCTCCGGAAACAATTGAAGGTTTATCAATAGCTATAATTTGATTATCATGTGATATTGAAAAATTATGAAATTCAGGATAATCGCCTCCAATCTGAACATAATTTTCATCAGGAACCAACCATTTCTGTCCGTTCAAAATAATTTGATTTTCAACAACCGTAAGTTTATATTTACCGAAACTGGTTCCCGGAGTGAGGAGAGCCTGCATTTTCAACTTCTCCAATTTATCTTTCACAATCAAAATTCCTAACCTGATCTTATTGTTTGATGCAGTTGCAACAAAATCAGTTCTTGCCAGTTCAATATCTCCCACAGAAAGCCTTGTGAAACTGGTATAAAAGTTCAATCTCTCCACATCGGAATCTACTTTCACACTTAAACTATCAACACTGATACCTTTATAAATCACTTGTGGAAATTGAATATTAACATTTAGCAAGGATTCTTTGCTGTTAAATGTACCTATTATGGGTCCGGGTATGAACGAATCGAGTCCGGGAATAAATACTTCTGAAATAACAGGGGCATTTTTAACCATTACTGAAAAATTAAACGTTTGACTAACCGTGTCTTTTTCAATAGTAACGGAATCAGTTGAAAAGTAATTTTCAACAAAATGGCTCAACAGTTTGGCTGTCTGATCAAATGAAACAGATCCATTAAATTTTGCTGTCAGCAATGAACTTTCCATAGAAACTGAATTTTTCCCTCCCTCATTTATATTAATAACTGCTAATGATTCAATAGGGTAATTTCTGCCATCTTTAACAATAAGAACATCTTTAATTTCAACATTTCCTATCAAGTTATTAAAGTTGTTTCCATGCAGATTAATAACTCCTGCTCCGCTGGCTCTTAATTCATGATCTGTGAATTTCAAAGCCTCAAGATCAATGCCTTTAAGATTAATTTCTGCTTCATAGAATTCTTGTTCTTTAATCATACCTAATGCCACTTTTAATTCAAGTTGCAAATTTTCATCGTCAATTTTACCATTTGCATATACGGTTCCATTTTTAACTGCACCCATAAACTCAATTTTATTATAGCTGTAATCATTTACAAAAACCGAATCTGATTTTAAACTATATACCGTGGTCATTGATTCAGGATCAAATCCTTCTCCTGATATGTTGGTACTAAGATTTACATTTCCTAACATTTCATTTTTAAGTATGAAACCTAAATCCAGCTGATCAAGTTTTGCAGATAATTTATAACCAGGTTTCCGGGAATCAATGTTATAGAAAGCTCCTATAGCAATAACCCTACCCCTGTTTGTACCTGCGTAAAGTTTATACTCAAATGTTGTGGGTGAACCTTTAAAATTTCCTGACAAGGCCACATTTTCAGGAATATTAATTTTTTCAGGTAAAGTAATAAAAGAATTGATATCGGAGGCTGTAGTGGTGAGTCGGTTTGCAACAAGATCCATAAAGAGCTTATCGCTATCCGGAAGTCCATATACACTTCCGGTAATATTTAAGAAAGTTGAATTGCCGGTTTGCAAACTAAAATTTCTCAAATTCAGGTTATCAATAGTTCCATCTGCCATCATATTGATCACATTATTGCGATGGCGGTTTTTACTTATGATCTCTTGTTGAATTAAATCACTTTTTAATAATAATAAATCATCTAAGCAAATTAAAGAATTAGTTAAATGAAGATTTACCATTGCTTTACCCGGTTCTTCAATGAACTTTTGAAGACTTCTGTACCTTACTGAAACCATACCGTTTACTTCACTATATCCGGTTTTTAATTCAAGATTTGCTATTGAAGTTGAAATAGGAGTGGTTTTAAAATCTCCTTTAAGCTTTCTGATTGCCAAGCCCGATCGGTCAGAAATATTTGTCTCGACTATAGACAGACCGGCATTTCCATTATGATGATAAATATTTTTAACTTCAAAATTACTTATCCCAAGACTTAAGTTTTCTGGATTAAATTCAGGTCTTGATAGAGTGTCATTACCTTGAACAACAAAAAGTGAATTATTAACCTCCAATTTTTTGACATCAATTTGAAAAGGGATTTTAATATCAACCGTTTTTGATGATTTATTTTCGATAGACTTCACAGCCTCTATTTTTCGGTCAAAAATCATAAGTGATGATTTATCCAGGTCAATTTTATTGGCACTAATCACATTTGTTTTCAAATTACAAAAGACATCAGTAATTTCAAAATCTCCCGACTTAACATACATTCCTGTGGAGTCGTTTGGATGTATCATATGAAATGAACTGTTAACAACGGAAAGTTTTTGAGCTGTAAACTCAGGCAGATTTCCGGTACCAGCCGAGGAGTCGTCAACGGAAGAAAATAACTGAATAAACTCAATACGGGTGTTATTAATTTCAATGTCACCGGCATTAAAGCGAAGGCTATCCAAATCCATATCATTTACAGGCAGCACAACTTCACCAACATAAGTTTTGAGGTTCAAACCTGATATATCATCCTTAAAGGCAAAATGAACATTAAATAATTCAATTTTATCAACAGTAATATTCATTGGTTTTTTTACAGTATCCACCGTTGCAGGTTTATTTTTTGATGCAAAAGCGTTGATCAGAAAATTAAAATTAAATGTAGAATCGATACTGTTCCGTTTAAGGTTTGCAGTAACTTCAGTTAAACTTACGTTTCCAAGTGAAATATCACCTTTAATCAAACCAAATAACCCCACACCGGCTCTGATTTCTTTTGCATGCAAGAGGGTATCCTTATTGAGATCGTCCAGAAAAATTTCATTTATTATTACAGTTGATGGAAATCCAATATAAATGTTGCCAATAGAAACTACCGTGCCTGTTTTAGAGGACACAAATGAAGTTACTTTATCGACTGCATAATTCTGAATCGCCGGCAGCCGGATTAAAAGTAACACCAAAATAAAGATTGCAAGGATGGACGCAAATACCCATGCAATAATTTTTAAAACTTTTCTTAAAATATTTGAAGTTGCTGTCACTTCCGATAATAGATTTTTAGTTACTAAAAGTGATTTTAATAACAGATTTCAATTTAACTCAAACATTAGCGCCCTATAAAAGAATAAAACAAGATTCAACCCGCAAAGCAAAAAGTAAAATGTCAAAACAGCTAATTAATCTTAATATTCTACATTGAATGGTGATATTAAAACCAACTATGATGCCACTAAAGACTAAAATCAACTTATGACCGGACAGCATTATGCGGCAAATTAATGCTTGCTTCCGAAGCATTTGCAAAGATGGCACATTGTTTGACGCCAATTTGAGAGCAAATGTTAATATAATCAGTGCACACAAATACAATAAGTTAACCATGAATAATCAAAATAGACGATGAAAACACAATTTACCAGAATGCTTATTCTTTCCTTAGTAATTGTAGGTTTTATAGGTATTTCAACCCAATCGAAGAGTCAAAACGACCTGCTTGCGGAGTATGAGCAGAAATTAACATTGGTAGAAAAGCAATTTGCCACCTTCAAACAACAAATCGATCCTAAAAAAATGTCGACAATTGATGTTAAGATGAAGGTTGGAAGTTTTGAGAATAATAGAAATAGTCTTAAATCAAAGATAAAAGACCTCAGAAAATCGAGTGCTCCATTATCAGAAACCGACAAAGGTGATCTTGATAAACGATTTAAGGAACTGACTGCTGAATTTGAGGAATTGAGAAAGCTGGCGGAGTAAGGATTTATTTCCCCAATGTGGGTAGTACTTTTCTATGAATCAACATTGCCACATATTTTTGATAGCAAGTTAATGATGGAACACTTTCCAACCAACATTAAACAACCAACGTTGAAATTGATAAAGACAAAGGTGTACACTCAAAACATCACATTTGCATAACTAAAATGCATCATCGTTAAAATGAAATTTGTAGTGGAGTTAGAAATATTTTCTGCTACCTGGTGATCCTCGTTTCAGAATTAAAGCCCGTTGCTTTTGTGTCTGATCACCACCTTAAAAGGGCTGAGTTATGCAAAAAAGGAGAATAAAAAAGTCCCGGCAAAACCGGAACATTTTAGCATAAAATAATTTTCATATTATGCAGTAACTTTTCCCAGCACTTTCGCCATAGTTTGACCAATAATGGCAGGAGAATCGACAACAGTAATTCCACATTCGCGCATAATTTGCATTTTAGCTGCAGCGGTATCTTCAACGCCACCAACAATAGCACCTGCATGGCCCATACGGCGGCCGGGAGGGGCAGTTTGACCGGCGATAAAACCTACGACGGGTTTACGATTATTATCTTTTATCCATCGTGCTGCATCAGCTTCCAGGCTACCACCAATTTCACCGATCATGATGATGCCTTCTGTTTCAGGATCATCCATAAACAGCTGAACGGCTTCGAGAGTAGTGGTTCCAATAATTGGATCACCACCAATTCCAATAGCTGTTGAAACACCCAATCCGGCTTTCACAACCTGATCAGCTGCTTCATAGGTGAGGGTACCCGATTTAGAAACAATACCAATTTTTCCTTTTTTAAAGACAAAACCCGGCATAATGCCCACTTTAGCTTCGTTAGGAGTAATAACACCCGGGCAATTAGGGCCTATAAGACGAGTCTTACGACTTTTAAGATATTCCTTTACCAGAATCATATCTTTGGTAGGAATTCCTTCAGTAATACAAACTATGAGTGCTATTCCGGCTTCAGCAGCTTCCATAATGGCATCGGCTGCGAAAGGTGGCGGAACAAAAATTATAGAAACATTCGCACCGGTCTTTTGAACTGCTTCGGCAACAGTATTAAAAACAGGCTTATCGAGATGCGTGGTCCCACCTTTTCCGGGTGTAACCCCTCCTATTACATTCGTTCCGTACTCGATCATTTGAGTAGCGTGAAATGTTCCTTCGTTACCGGTAAAACCTTGTACTACAATTTTAGAATTTTTGTTGACTAATACACTCATATGGAATGATATATAAAGAATAAATTATTTTAAAATATGTGGACAGAAATCCTGATTTTTAACTTCCGGCCAACGGTTTTAAGGTGGTTATTGACATGAAATTACACTGACTATTCAAGAAAACTACCGAGCGGCAAAGTTATGATAATTGATGAAAAAGAAGCAACAAAAAGGTAATTGTTGTGATTTTCGGCAAATTGAGCGGGATGCGGTAACTTTGCTGGCCCATGGAGAACAAAACCCAACCAGGAACCACCATTACAGCAATAGCAACTCCTCCCGGCATGGGAGCAATTGCTGTGATACGCGTTTCCGGTCCGGAGGCATTTAAGATTGTGGATACAGTTTTCCGATCAAAAAGTAAGAGTGCGGGAGAAAGTCCTTCTCACACTGCCATTTTTGGACTCATTCAGGATGGAAACAAGGTGATTGATGAGGTTCTCACTACAATTTTTCGCGGACCGAGGTCGTTTACCGGCGAAGATACAGTTGAGATATCGTGTCATGGTTCCACATTTATACAACAGGCAATACTTCAGCTTCTCATAAAAGGAGGCGCAACTCCGGCACAACCGGGGGAATTTACCATGAGGGCTTTTTTGAACAGAAAAATGGATCTGGCTCAAGCGGAGGCGGTGGGTGATTTGATTGCTGCTGATTCTGCATCATCCCACCGTGTAGCTCTTAAGCAAATGCGCGGAGGTTTCTCTAAGGAAATTCATGTGCTAAGGGAACGGCTGATCCATTTTGCATCGTTGCTGGAATTGGAACTCGATTTCTCGGAAGAGGACGTTGAATTTGCCGATCGTTCGCAGCTTGTTTCATTAATCAAAGAAACCATTGATCATACGAGAAAATTATCGGCATCGTTTGAAACCGGAAATGTGATAAAGCGGGGAATACCAGTTGCAATTGCAGGCAAACCAAATGTTGGCAAATCAACTTTACTTAATTTAATATTGAATGAAGACAGGGCGATAGTGAGCGATATTGCAGGTACTACACGAGATACTATTGAGGAAGAGATTAACCTTGGCGGGATGAAATTTCGATTTATTGATACAGCCGGGATCAGAGAATCGAAAGATCTTGTAGAACAAATTGGAGTTGAAAAAACGTTAGAGAAAATAAAAGAAGCATCTGTGATCATTTACCTTTTTGATCCGGGTGAAACAGGTCCTGATGAATTACAAGAAATTCTGGACAAAATTATTACCTCACGGCCAGGTGAAAAATATGTATTGATACCGGTTGCAAATAAATCTGATAGATATAACGACTCTTACCTACAGGATCTTTTCTCAACCGTTCCTGATATAGTTTTCATATCAGCAAAAGAACACGCGGGCATTAACGAACTTTTCACAAGGATCACATCAGTAATTACAGAAAGTAAAATTGATTCAGGCGATGTTATTTTAACCAATGCCCGTCACAAAGTATCAATAGATAAAACGACTAACGCATTAGAAAATTCTCTCTCGGGATTAACAACAGGCTTATCCACCGACCTAATAGCCATTGAGATCAGATCCTCACTGATGTACCTCGGTGAGATCACAGGAGAGATTACAACGGATGATTTGCTGGAGAATATTTTTAGTAAGTTTTGTATTGGGAAGTAA
>Ga0105044_10003349_pt1 | contig 21990 bp, 15 predicted proteins | sample MAT01_FD_78092 | JGI IMG/M metagenome (GOLD analysis project Ga0105044, IMG submission 78092) | Freshwater microbial communities from Lake Fryxell liftoff mats and glacier meltwater in Antarctica - MAT-01 | ecosystem: Environmental > Aquatic > Freshwater > Ice > Liftoff microbial mat | place...
AGTACTCACGCAGTAGTCGAGCTTGCCGTCGGTCTGCCTCACGATTTCTTCGCCCGTGCCGTGGTAGTGAGCCAGCGGATTGTCGGGGTTCCCGTACTGATCGAGGATGTGCGCGTTCGGCAGGATCTTCTGCAACTGCTTCGCGACGCCGATGTGGCTGCGCGGATCGTCCCAAGCGGCTTCTGTCGGCGTGCGGATGATCTCGGCGCCGAGCGCCTCGAGGACGACCTGCTTCTCGCGGCTCATCTTCTCGGGCATCGTGATGATCATGCGGTAGCCGTAGACGGCCGCCGCGAGCGCGAGCCCGATGCCGGTGTTGCCGCTGGTCGGCTCGATGAGCGTGTCGCCGGGCTTGATGCGGCCCTTCTTCTGCGCCTCCTCGAGCATGCGCTTGCCGATGCGGTCCTTGATCGAGCCGCCGGCGTTGAGGAACTCGCACTTGACGAGGAACTCGCAGCCCGTCTCCTTGCCGATCTTCTTCAGGCGGACCATCGGCGTGTTGCCGATCGCTTCGAGGATGGAGTCGTGAATCTGGGCCATGTTGGTTCCGCGGAGAGACATCGGCGCCGCGAGGATCCGCGGCGGATTCGGGATGGTAGGGGCTGCTTAGGCCGGGGGCGAGGGTCCGGTACGTGGGTGTACGGTGCCTGGAACGACCCCGACGGATTCGCCGTCAGGTGTACGGTGCCTGGAACGACCCCGACGGATTCGCCGTCAGATCTGTCGAGCGCGCGGACCGTGGCGCGAATCCGTCGGGGTCGTTCCAGGCACCGTACACCTGACGGCGAATCCGTCGGGGTCGTTCCAGGCACCGTACACCCGTACCGCCGCACCGCGCGCTTCACACCCTCGGTCGGCGATCGGGCGCGCGCAGCACGACCGTGCCGCGCTCCGAGCGCTCGACGGCGCAGCGCGCGAGCGCGGGCCCATGCCCGAGGATCCGACCGGCTAGGTCGACACGCCGGCCGGTCTCGAGCGAGAAGACCCACTCGTGCCACGGGCATGCGACCTTCGCCTCGGATCCATCGCCGCGCACGGACACTGTGCCCTGGAAGAGCGGTCCGCCGAGGTGCGGACAGAAGCTCTGCACGCACAAGATCCGGTCGCCGACGACGAACAGCGCGAACGCGCCCCAGGGCGTTTCGAGCGTCCGCGGTCGGGACGGATCGAGGTCCTCGAGCGCGAGACCGGTGTCGAAGTCGATCGGATCGGTGTGGGACACCGCGCGCTACCTTACGATTCGGGAGTGACTCAACGCACGATCGTCCTGCAGGTGCCGCCCTCGCGTCGCGCGGATCTGCGCGCTTCCTTCGCGGCCGGGCCGTTCGATTTCCGGCCGGTCCCGCACGCGCTCTTCAGTGCGAAGGGCGACGGCGCGGTGGCCACGCTCTACACGTCGGGCAAGCTCGTCGTGCAGGCCGCTGAGCCCGAGGCGTTCGTCGCGCGCTGGCTCGCTCTGGAATCGGGTCCCGTCGCGAAGCCGCCAGCGGTCGAGCGCGCCGCGGATCCGGCGGTGGACGAAGCCGTCATCGGCAGCGACGAGGTCGGGAAGGGCGACTACTTCGGCCCGCTCGTCGTGTGCGCCGTGCGGCTCGAGCCCGGGCAATCCGACGAGATCCGCCGCGCCGGCGTGCGCGACAGCAAGACGCTCACCGACGCGGAGTGCATCCGTCTCGGCGGCGCGCTGCGCACGCGCTATGCGGTCGCGGTCGAGCGGCTCGATCCGGTCGACTACAACCAGGTGTACGTGACCGGGAAGCTGAACGAGCTCCTGGCCGACCTCCACGCGAAGGCGCTGACGCGGCTCGCGACGCCGGGCGTGCGCGTGGTGGTGGACAAGTTCGCCAACGAGAAGCTGCTCGAAAAGCGGCTGAAGAGCCTCGGTATCCGCCTCGAGCAGCGCACGCGCGCCGAATCGGAGCCGGCCGTCGCCGCGGCGAGCGTGATCGCGCGCGGGGAGTTCCTCGTGGCGCTCAAGGAGCTGTCCGACGAAGCCGCCGTGGACTTGCACAAGGGCGCCGGTCCGCCGGTGGACGCTTCGGCGCGACGCTATGTGGCGCTGCACGGCTTCGACGCTTTGACGAAGGTCGCGAAGCTCCATTTCAAGAACACGCTGAAGATCGGCGCCGCGCGCGGAGGCACGTGGTGAGCGCGAAGATTCGGCTGCTCTCCGGCACGGGCAATCGCTTCGCGATGATCGATGCGATCACGGATCCGGCGCCGCGTGATCCGGCTGCGCTGGCGCGCGCGCTGTGCGCCAGCGCGGGTGCGGGCGCCAGCAGCAGTCCGGGCGCGAGCGGCGGAGCCGGCCCGCGCCTCGACGGCCTGTTGCTCGTGCTGCCCGCGCACTCGGGCGGTGACGTGCGCATGCAGCTCTACAACGCGGACGGCAGCGCGGCGGAGACGTGCGGCAACGGACTGCGCTGCGTGGCGAAGTTCGCCTACGAGCGGCGGCTCGTGACCTCGCGCGACTTCGTCGTCGAGGACGCGTCGGGCCTGCACCTGTCGCGCGTCGAGCCGGCGAGCGGTGCGATCCAGAGCGCGACCGTTTCGATGCGCAGGCCGCGCATCCTGGCGCGCGACGAGCGGATCGAGCTCGCGGGCGCGAGCGGCGCGCACACGGTCGCGGGGATGCGCATCGACGTCGGCAACCCGCACTTCGTCGTACTCGTCGACGACGTCGCGTCCGCTCCGGTCACGACCGACGGGCCGCGGCTCGAGCAACACGCGCTCTTCCCCGCCGGGACCAACGTCGAGTTCGTGGCGCTTCGCGCGGGACGCTGGGACGTGCGCGTGTGGGAACGCGGCGTCGGCGAAACGGAAGCGTGCGGCAGCGGCGCATGCGCGGTCGCCGCGGCGCTGGTGGATCTAGGCCGCGCGCGACTTCCCGTCGATCTGCACTTGCCCGGCGGAGTTTTGCGCATCGCCGAGAACGTGGACGGCACGTACGCGCTCTTCGGCACCGTCGAGGATTTGGGCGAGCGCGAACTGCCGCGGATCCTTCCGACGGCCGCGTCGGCGGGCTAGACCCGCGCCATGGGCAGTCTCGGCCACGTCGTCCTCGCACTCGCGGCGCTCGCGGCCGCCGAAGCGGGATTCGAGCGCGCGTACGCGCCACCGTGGGTGATGCTGCTCTTCGCTCCGCTGGCGTACCTCCTGGCGCATCTGTCCGAACGCGCCTACCTGACGGGGCGTTTCCGTCTCGGCGATTGGCTGCACCGAGCGTTGATCGCGAGCCCCGTACTGCTCTTCGCGCTGGCGATCCTCGCCTGCGGTTGGCGCGCGGCGGTGACGCGCTGGACCGGATCCGAAGTCTCGCTGCTCGCCTGGCCCGACCTGCGCGTGCTCGTGCTGCTCGCGCCGTGGTTCCTGTTCGAGCTCGTCGCCCTGCACGCGCGCTCGCGCTTCTTCGTCGCGCGGCCGGAGCGCGACGGCTGGCTCGGGTTCCACGTGCGCATGCTCGTCGCCGGACTCGTGCCTGTTCTCCTGTACGTCGTCGCGGCAGCGCTGGTCGGCGCGAGCGAGGAAGCGCGCGTCGCCGTCGAGGAAATCGGCATCTTCCACGCCGCGTTCGCGGGCGGATTGCTGCTCGTGCTCGCGCTGGTGATGCCATTCCTCTTGGAGCACGTGTGGGAAACCGTGCCGTTGCCCGAAGGTTCGCAGCGCGCGTCCGTGCTCGCGCTGGCACGTGAAGCCGGCTTCGGAACGCCGCGACTGCGCGTGTGGCGCACCGGAAACCAAGTCGCGAACGCCGCGATCGTGGGTCTCACTGCGAAGAGCCGCACGGTGCTCTTCTCGGATCAACTCCTCGCGCAGCTGCCGCCGCGTGAGCTGGCCGCGGTCTTCGCGCACGAGATGGGGCACGCCGTGCGCTCGCACGTGCCGCTCTTCATCGCCTGGGTGCTCGTGGCCTTCCTGTTCGGTGACCTCGTGGCCACCGCATTCTTCGCCGACGAGCCGGTGCTCGCGGGCCTCGTCGTGCTGGCCTTCCTCGCGACGTGGTTCGCGGGATTCACGTGGTTGTCGCGGCGTTGCGAGCTGCAGGCCGACTTGCACGCGCTGGATCTCCTGGGCGAGACGCACACGCTGATCGCGGCGCTCGAGCGCGTCGGCGGACGCTTGCGCGACGTCGCCGGCTGGCGCCACTTCAGCATCGCCGACCGCGTGCGTTTCCTGGAGCACGCGCAAGCCGACCCGAGCGTCGCGCAAGCGCTGCACCAGAAGATCCGCGCCGCCAGCGTTCTCGGAACGGTGCTGCTCGTCGTCGCGCTCGGACTTCACGGCGTGCGCTTGATGCAAGACCTGCCGACGGATCGCGTGCGCGCCGATTTGCGGTTGGGTGACTACCAGAGCGCGGCGCAGCGCGCCGAACGGATCGAGGATCTCGACCCGGTGCTGGCGCACGCCGCGCGGCTCGCGGGTTCGCTCGGATCGGACGGTGTGGAGCGGGAGCGCGTCGAGCTGGAAGCGCGTGCCGCCGCCGCGCGCGGCGACGACGAAACGGCCGCGACGTGGCAGGCCCTTCTCGACCTGCGACCCTGACCGCTCACCGCGCGGTGACGAAGCGCGCACTCGAAATCGGCGCGTCCGCAAGAGATCTGCATGCGCGCGGCGCGACGAGGCGCGGACCGGAGCGATCCCGTACTCTGCCCTCCGCGCGAGCCGTTCGACGGATGCGCACGGTCGGAACGGAAGCTCGAGCGCGAAGTCGCGCGCCGCGGTTTGCCGCTCGAATCCGGGCACTCTCCGTTCCGCCCGAACCCCGCGATCCAGCCGCCCATGAACGTACTCACCCCCCAGAACGGCTCGTCGAAGCCGATCGCGACCTCTACGCTCCGCGACGACGAGCGCGCGCCGATCGCAGGCCGCTGGCGCGCAGGAATCCGGATCGGGCTCGTCCCGGTGTTGCTCGCGCTCGCCAGTCTCGCTTCGGCGCAGCGTCCGCCCGAGCAACTCGACGGCGCCGCGATCCTGCACCGCATGCAGAAGCTCGAGGTCGTCGGCAGCGTGCTCTACGTCGCGGCGCACCCCGACGACGAGAACACGCGGCTCATCAGCTGGCTCTCGAACGGCAAAAAGGTGCGCACGGCGTACTTGAGCCTCACGCGCGGCGACGGCGGCCAGAATTTGATCGGGCCCGAGCTCGGCGACGCGCTGGGCATCATCCGCACGCAGGAGCTGCTCGAAGCGCGGCGCATCGACGGCGGCGAGCAGTTCTTCACGCGCGCGGTCGACTTCGGCTACAGCAAGACGGCGGACGAGACGTTCGCGAAGTGGGGCCGCGCGGAGGTGCTCGACGACTTCGTGCGCGTGATCCGCACGTTTCGGCCGGACGTGATCGTCACGCGCTTCGCGACGGATGGCAGCGGGACGCACGGACACCACACGGCGTCGGCGCTGCTCGCGCACGAGGCGTTCGACCTGGCGGCGGATCCCAAGGCGTACCCTGAGCAACTGCAAGAGGGCTTGGAGGTCTGGCAAACGCAGCGCCTCTTCTTCAACGCCAGCACGTGGTGGAGGAGGGATTTGCCGGAGCTGGTGGCGAAGGATCCCACCAGTTGGGTCCAGGTCGACGTCGGCGGCTATGACCCGCTGCTCGGCGCGAGCTACAGCGAGATCGCGGGACGCAGCCGCAGCCAGCACAAGAGCCAGGGCTTCGGCGCCGCGGAGACGCGCGGGGAGCAGATCGAGTACTTGCGGCTCGAAAAAGGCGCGCCGCTCGTGAATCCCGACCTGTTCGACGGGATCGATCTCGGTTGGACGCGCGTCGAACGCGGCGATCGCTTGCCGATCGCATTGCGTGAGATGATCGACGCGTACGACTCGCGCGCGCCCGAGAAGAGCCTCGGGGCCCTCACCGCGATCATTGCGCGCTTGGATGGGCTCGCGACGTCGGCATCGGCCGGTCGCAAGTGGGCTGAGCGGCAGGCGGGCGTCGCGCGCGGGCTCGCGCTGCAGCTCTCTGGTGTCGTGGTCGAGGCCACGACGAGCATGGCGCGGCTTCCGATGGCTTCGCCGATGGCCCCCTTGGTGAGCGAGAAGTCGAAGAGCGAGCTCTCGGTGATGCAGCGCCGCTCTGGGCCCGCGATCGAGTTCGCTGCCGTGTGGAGCGGTGATCAGCCGTTCACGGTGAGCAAGGTCCTCGAACCCAATCGCGCTTCCACGTTCGAGATCGGCGTAGCGAGCTGGCCCACGTTCGATCAACCGTTCTGGCTCGCGGCTCCGCACGCGGGGCTGCACCACCCCGACTTGGAGGTCCACAGCGGCATCGAGCCGACCGCTCCTGGTGCTCGATCCTTCCGGTGCTCCCTGCGCTTGCCGGAGAACCTGCTCGTGTGGGTCGACGTCCCCGTCGTGCAGAAGTGGGTCGACCGTGTCGCTGGCGAGCGCATGCGCACCGCGGTCGTCACACCGATCGCTTCGATCGCGATACTCGACGGCGTCGCGCTCGTACGCGGCGAGCGCGCGACGATCACGGTGGAAGTCGAGGCGTTGACCGCCGACCTCAGTGGGGCTTTGAGCGCGACGCTTCCGGAAGGTTGGACGATCGAGCGCGCGGCCGAACCGGTCGCGAATCTCGCACGCGGCGAACGGCAGTCGCTCAGCGTCGACGTCCGCCGCGGTCCGGGTGCAGTCCGCGGACCCGTGCGCTTCTCGTTCAGCGGCCCGAAGGGCTCGACGGACCGGACGATGCACGAGATCGACTATCCGCACATCCTGCCGCAGACGTGGTACACGCCCGCCGAGGTGATGCTCGTGCCCGAGGAAGTGGCCGTCAGCGTGAAGACCGTCGGTTTCATCGCCGGCGCGGGTGACGAGATGCCCCAGGCGCTGGCGCGGCTCGGCGTCGTCGTCGAGCGCGTCGATCCGGTGACCGCGCAGGCGTCGGACCTCGCGCGCTGCGACGCGATCGTCACGGGAATTCGCGCCTACAACACGGTGCGTGCACTCACGCGGTTCCGGTCGAAGCTCCTCGAGTACGTCGAGGCGGGCGGAACACTCGTCGTGCAATACAACACGAACGGCAGCGACCTCCTTTTGGACGCGAAGAAGATCGGGCCGTACCCGTTCTCCTTGACGCGCTCGCGCGTCACCGTCGAGGAGGCGCCGCCGACGTTCCTCGCGCCGGAGCACGCGCTCATGAACATCCCGAACAAGCTCGATGCGCGCGACTTCGAGGGCTGGGTACAGGAGCGCGGCCTGTACTTCGCGGGCGATCTCGCGCCCGAGTACACGGCGCTGATCGCTTGGAACGACCCGGGCGAGGAGCCGCTGAAAGGCGGACTGATCGCGTGCGACCACGGCAAAGGCCGCTTCGTCTACACCGGTATCAGCTTGTTCCGGCAATTGCCGGCGGGCGTGCCGGGCAGCTATCGGCTGCTCGCGAACCTGATCGCGCGCAGGGGCATCGGCGAATGAAGCTCGACGCTCAGGCCTTTTCGGACCGCTAGTCGATGCACCCGATCGACTGGGTCATCCTGCTCGGGACGCTGGGCTTCATCGTGGGCTACGGCGTGTGGAAGACGCGCCACGACAACACGCGCGAGAACTACTTGCGCGGCGGCAGCGACGGGCGCTGGTGGGCCGTCGGCCTGAGCGTGATGGCGACGCAAGCGAGCGCGATCACGTTCCTCAGCACGCCCGGCCAGGGCTATCTCGATGGCATGGGCTTCGTGCAGTTCTATTTCGGACTGCCGCTGGCGATGGTCGTGATCGGCGCGGTGTTCATCCCGCTCTACTACAAGTGGAAGGTCTACACGGCCTACGAGTTCATCGGGAAACGCTTCGACACGCGCGCGCGACTGCTGACGGCGGGACTCTTCCTGATCCAGCGCAGTCTGGCGGCCGGAATCACGATCTACGCACCGAGCATCATCCTCAGCAAAGTCCTCGGCTGGCCGTTGTCGTGGACGTGCGTGTTCATCGGGACGCTCGTGATCGTGTATACGACGGCGGGTGGAGCGCGCGCGGTCGGCGTCACGCACAAACAGCAGATGGCCGTGATGTTCCTGGGGATCTTCACGGCCTTCGGACTGACGCTCTACTACTTGAGCGACACGCTCTCGATCGGTGAGAGCCTGCGTGTCGCCGATGCGCTCGGGAAGCTCGACGTGATCGATCTGTCCTGGGATCCGGCCGACAAATACACGCTGTGGAGCGGGCTGATCGGCGGATTCTTCCTGCAGCTCTCGTATTTCGGCACCGACCAGAGCCAAGTGCAGCGCTACTTGAGCGGTCAGTCGATCCAGCAAGCGCGACAGGGCTTGTGGATGAACGCCGCGCTGAAGATCCCGATGCAGTTCTTCATCCTGCTGACGGGCGTTCTCGTCTTCGTCTTCTATCTCTTCCACGCGGCGCCGCTCCACTGGAACGAGTCGAACCTCGTCGCCGCGCGCAGCGCGGACACGACTGCGGTGACGCGCGAACTCGAGCTCGAGCACGCCGCGACGATGGCCGAGAGGCAGCAGACGGCCGAGGTGATGGTGGAAGCCTGGCGCGTCGGTGACTCCGCGCGTGCGGATGTCGCGCTCGCGGAACTCGGCCGTTTGCGGGAGCACGACGCCGGACTGCAGCGCCGATTCCAGACGCACCTCGCCGAGCTCGTCCCCGCGGCGGAGACGAACGACAAGGACTACATCTTCGTCACGTTCATCATGGATCACTTGCCCGTGGGGATCATCGGACTCCTCCTGGCGATGATCTTCTGCGCGGGCATGAGCAGCACGAGCGCGGAGCTGTCGGCGCTCGCGACGACGACGACGGTCGACGTGCTGCGTTCACCGCGCACGGACGAAGCGCAAGTGCGGCTGACGCAATGGGCCACCGTGGGGTTCGGCGTGCTCGCGCTGGGATTCGCGGCCGTCTTCTCGCTGTTCGAGAACTTGATCCAGGCCGTGAACATCCTCGGATCGCTGTTCTACGGCACGATCTTGGGCATCTTCCTCGTGGCCTTCTTCGTGCGTCACGTGCAGGGCACTGCTGTTTTCGCAGCCGCATTGATCGCGCAAGCGGCGATCCTCGTGATCCACTTCACGGACGTGCAGATCGCGTTCCTCTGGTACAACCTCATCGCGCCGGCGATCGTCCTGGTGCTGAGCACCGCCTTGCAGGCCGTGCTCCCGCGGGCTCGCGAGTGAGATCGAGCGAGATCGAATAGCGCTCTACTCGCACTCTCTCGGGATCGAGTGGTGCTCATTCCGCAGCTCACCGCGCAGGAGTGCTCCGCGCGCCCCCATGCGCGTTTCCCCGCGGAAACGGCGCACATCCCGTGAACGCCGACGATTGCGAGCGGCGCCTTCGCACCGGTCGCGTGCTACTCTGCGCGCGCCATGAAGAACTCCATCCTCTGCGCGACGATCGTCGCACTCACCGCATCCTTCCTCGCTCCGGCCCTGCACGCTCGCACCGCGCAAGCTCCCGCGCTCGAGTTCCCGCAGGCCAGCCCGGCCGCCACCGTCAAGCAGCGCATCGGCGTCACGGACGTCGAAATCCAATACGCGCGACCCGGCGTGAAAGGCCGCCAGATCTTCGGCGGGCTTGTCCCGTACGGGGAACTGTGGCGCACGGGCGCCAATGCCGCGCCGAAGATCACGTTCAGCACGGACGTGAAGTGGAACGGCCAGCCCGTCCCGGCCGGCACGTACTCGCTGTTCACGATCCCCGACGCGAACGAGTGGACCGTCGTGCTCAACAAAGTGGCCGAGCAATCGGGCACGTCGACGTACGACGAGAAGCAGGACCTCCTGCGCGTGAAGTCGAAGCCCGTCGCGCTGACCACGCCCGTCGAGAACTTTCGCATCGACCTGGACCAGCTGACCGACGGAGCCGGCGTGCTCTCGATCGCCTGGGACAAGACGTCGGTGCCCGTGCGCATCGAGACCGACGTGCTCGCGATGCTCTTGCCGAAGATCGAAGCCGCGATGGCCGCCGAGGGCAAGAAGCCCTACTACCAGGCCGCGTGGTTCTACTACGAGAACAACCTCGACCTGAAGCTCGCCGCCAAGTGGATGGAAGAAGCGAACAAGGAGCGTCCGGACACCGTGTGGATGGTGCACCGCCACGGCCTGATCCTGGCGAAGGCCGGTGACAAGGCCGGCGCGCTCGCGGCCGCGGATCGTTCGCTCGCGCTGGCCGAGAAGATCGGCGGCGCGCAGGGCGCCGAGTACAAGCGCTTGAACGAAGAACTGATCGCGAGCCTGAAGTAGTCGATTCGAACGCGCGCGCGTGAGAGCGGGGCGGTCCGATTCGGGCTGCCCCGCGCTCGTTACCGGCGCGTCGTCGCTTGGCGAACCTGTCCTCGCTGGCGAGAGCGCGACGCACCAACTGCGCGCGGCCGGATACGCCGGCCCGTAGGTATTGCCGAGCGAGATCGAAGTGCAGAATCGAACGCCGACGGGCTGCACACTACCGCCGCCCGAGCGGACTTCGAGGCGTGGCCGGAGGGCGGATGCGAGTCCTACTGCACGGTAATGTGCACGGCGTTGCTCGCGACGAGCCTTCCGCCGCTCGTGCATTCCTGCGCGTTGCGGATCACGAACTGGGCCCACAGCTGTGCGCCAGCGGCGAGGGTGCCGATCGGCAACGGGGTCTCCACGAAGCCGAGCGCGTCGGTGGTCACCGGGATCCGTCGCACGATCGAGTCGGGCGCGATCCACAGCGTCGCGCTACCGAACGCGGCTCCGCTCGAGCTCGGCGCGGTGGCGACGAAGCACAGGCCCTGGCTCAGCGCGGGAGCGCCGCTGAGGTAGAGGCCGAACGTCGCGGCGCCGGCGCGCGGCATTTCGGTCGCATTCGCCACGAGCGGGCCGAAGCACGACTCGGTCGAGGAACCGTAGGGCTCGACACCCTGCAGGAAGGGCCGGAAGGTCGTGATGAAGGCGTCGCCGCCGCTGTTCGCCCCGGTGTCGAACGCGCCGGGGGTCGTGGGGAAGTTGGGGGAGCCGGTCCTGCCGACCACGGTCAGGCGGCCATCGTCGGTTGTGGTGAGAGCTTCGACTCCGTCGTCCCCGGCGCCCCCCAGGTAGGTAGCGTAATAGACCTTGGTGGCAGATGGATTGACACGCAGAAGGATGACTTCCGCATTGCCGTTCGCTGTCACGTCGAAGGCGCCAGGGGTAACTCCGGCTTCACCGTATGTGAGGCCAACGAGCGTACCCCGATCGGTGCAAGCCCCCCGTCGCTCGACCTCTGGAAGCTCACGGCCGGTGCCTGCGTGAAGCATCCGCGCGAGCCGGAGATCACCAGGAAACCGTGGGCATCGATGTCGATGTGCTCTGCGCCCTCGCAACGGATTCGTACCTGCGACAAGTCCGCGCCGCCGGCGACCTCGAGGTCGTACTTCACCAAGCCGGCGTCCTCGTGCAGGACCAGGTCCACCCCCGCATAGAGCCCGTGCCAGCGCAAGGCTCCGTGCTCGCGCAGCCCGGTGCGCCAGCGCTCGGAATCGTTGCCCATGAACCAGCTGTGCAGCGCAGCGCCCGGGCGCTCGGGAATCAACGTGACACCGGCCGACGAGCCTTCGAACACGAGGCGCAGGTAGGTGCCTCCCTGCCAGGGATTCTCGCTGTCGGGGATCTGGAGGCCGAGAGCGTGCGGCTCGGCGCGTACCAGCAGGTCGGGAATCAGTCCCACGAAATGCGCATCGCAATCCCATTGCCCCCGATTCTCGATGAGGGCCAGGTCGCGGGGGCCGGCATAGGGACCCGATCGGTCGCGCACGTCGATGCGATGGGATTGAACCTGCGCAGCGCTTGCGAGGCTCCCCAGCAGGCCGGTCATTGCGATCGTAAGGCACATCATGGAGGCACCTGCTGGAATCAGTTCGCCAAGACACTCACTCCGACTCCGGGTCCTACGCGCGCGTTGATTTGGTGCCTACTCGTTCGCAGTTTTGTCACTAGAAGGCCGGTCGCACGAGCATCCCGCTCAACCGACGTGTTGCCTTCGTTTTCGAGGCACGCTCATGTTCTTGCAAAGAAGTCGCGGACGTTCGGCTTGGAGCCGGATTGCCGCCGTGGTTGGCCTTCGGCTTGGGATCGTCCTCTCGGCTACGGTTCCTGTAGCGGCTGGCCCGCAACGCCGTGCCGGGGCAGCCAGGGGTGGCCGCCTCGGCCGTCGTTCCGTCGGCGTCCTCGCATCGCTGGGGCGCATAGCGACGGGCGACCCGGGGGGCTCACGGAGCTGCTACGAACCGACTGCATCGGCGCTGGCCGCCGTGACTTCGACGCCGAACGCGGGGACGAGCTGGCCCAGCGGAGCGTCGCCCGCGTAGCGCACGCGCTCGAGGAAAAGCCCCGCGGCGGGCGCGGTCCATTCCGCGATCGTGCCGAACTTCGCGGGCAAGGTCGCGCCGGTGAGCAAGCTCGCGAACTGCTCCTTCGTGATCGCGCGCGTGCCGACCTTGACAAGTGCACCGGTCAGCCTGCGCACCAGACGCCACAGGAAGTGCGAGGCCTCGAAGCGCACGAGGACCAGCGTACCGCTCTCGACGAGCTCCGCGCGGAACACACGCACCTTGGTGTTCGTCTGTCCCGGCGATTCCTGGCCGAACGCGGCGAAATCGTGCTCGCCCACGAGCGTCGCGAGCGCGCTCGCCATCGCCGCCGTGTCGAGCCGTCCATCGAGCCACCACGCGAAGCGGTTCGCGAACGCCGAGCGCCGGCGCGTGAGCTGATAGACATAGCTGCGCGATTCGGCGTCGTGGCGCGCGTGGAAACGCTGCGGCGCGCGCGCGACCGCGAGCAGGTTCACGTCGGCGGGCAGGCGCTCGTTCACCGCGACGGCGAGCTTCGAGAGCTCCATCGGTTTCGCGAGCTTCAAGTGCGCGACCTGCGCCAACGCGTGCACGCCCGCGTCGGTGCGCCCGGCACCGCCGAGGTCGAGCACTTCACCCGCGGCGTCGGTGATCGCCGCGCGCAGGACGCCCGCGACCGTCTTCGCGTTGTTCTGCTCCTGCCAGCCGCTGTAGCGCGTGCCCTCGTACTCGACGACGAGCTTGTACGACGGCGCGCGCGCCAGCTCGCCCGGCGCGAGAGCCTTGCGTTCACCCGCCGGTCGCTGCGTGCGCTTGGACGCCATCGTGTCGTTCCTCGAAAACCGCGCGGACGACGGATCGGCGCGCCAGGGAGTCCGGATGCTGCGCGGCGAGGAAACGTCGCGTCTGCGAGCCGGAAGGGGCGAACAGGATGCGCGGAAGCGCGACGCGGATCCAGCGCGCGTCGATCGAGCGTGCGGCGGATCCGCGGTGTCGAGCGGGGAAAACCGCGCGCTCAGTACCCGAGCCCGTTCTTCCGCAAGTGGATGCGCGGCTCGCCCTCGCGCAGGAGTTGCGCGTCCTCGACCACCGCGAAGAGCACCGTGTGGTCGCCCGTCGGCCGCTCCTCGGTGATCCGGCAGTCGAGCCACGCCAATGCACCTTCCAAGATGGTCAGGCCCGAGCGCGTTTGCGCGACAGTTAGGCCGTCGAACGGTGTCGCTCCGGGCGCGAGTCGTTTCAGGAATGGGCTCATCAGGGACTGATCGCCCGAAGCCAGCACGGAGAGCGCGAAACGGCCTGTTTTCCTGAGGTCGGCGAGCTGCTCGCGCTCGTCCGCGACGGCCAGGACCAGGGTCGGCGGCTCGAATGCGACCTGTTGCACGAAGGAGCCGACGAAGCCGACCGGGGCGCCGGAACACAGCGTTGTCACGACGTAGACCCCCGAGGGAATGCGGCCCAGAGTACGCGCGAGGGGGGAGGGTTGGGGGGTGGGCATGAGGGCGTTTCGGTGAGTCTCGAAAGGCCCATCCTGCAGGTCCGCCGTGCTGGATTCGAGGGCCGAAAATGCGGAGAATCCGCGGTCTGCCCTGGGCCTCCCGAACGGCCCGCGAAGGGCTCGCCGGGGAGCCTTGGAAGCCCCACTTCCGGGTGAATCGCAGAGCGGCTCGCACGCCGCGCAACGCACCGAACCGCACCGCTTAGGCGCCGCGCCCACCCATGACCGGACCGGACGACAAGAAGCCCACTTCGAACGAGGGCACGCCCCCGAACGCGGGTCGCATCACGCCGCGCCACATCGAGCGCGAGATGAAGGAGAGCTACCTCACGTACGCGCTCTCCGTCATCCACTCGCGCGCTCTGCCGGACGTGCGCGACGGGTTGAAGCCCAGCCAGCGGCGGATCCTCGTGGCGATGAACGACCTGAACCTGAGTCCGCGGGCCAAGTACAGGAAGTGCGCGAAGATCGCCGGCGACACGTCGGGCAACTACCACCCGCACGGCGAGGCGGTCATCTATCCGACGCTCGTGCGCCTGGCGCAGGATTTCTCGCTGCGCTATCCGCTCGTGGACGGGCAGGGCAACTTCGGTTCGATCGACGGCGATCCGCCGGCCGCGATGCGCTACACGGAAGCGCGCATGGCCGGGACCGCCGTCGAGATGATGGCGGACCTCGACCAGGACACGGTCGATCTCGAGCCCAACTACGACGACACGCGCACGCAGCCGACCGTGCTGCCGGCGCGCTTCCCGAACCTCCTGTGCAACGGATCGGACGGCATCGCGGTCGGGATGGCGACGAGCCTTCCGCCGCACAACCTGGGCGAGGTGTGCACGGCGCTGCGGCGCGTGCTCGACGACCCCGCCGTGACGATCGCGGAGCTGTGCGAGATCGTGAAGGGCCCCGACTTCCCGACCGGCGGGATCGTGATGGGGCGCAGCGGGATCCTTCAGGCGTACGCGACGGGTCGCGGTATCACGCGCCTGCGCGCGCGCTACGTCGTCGAAGACACGCGGACGAAGCAGCAGATCGTGATCACGGAGATCCCGTACCAAGTCCGCAAGCTCGCGATCATCGACAAGATCGTCGAGGTCGTCAAAGAGCAGCGCATCACGGGGATTTCCGACGTCCGCGACGAGTCGGACCGCGACGGGCTCCGCCTGGTGATCGAGCTGAAGAAGGGCGAGGACCCGCAGGTCATCGCGAACCAGCTCTTCCAGTACACGCCGCTGCAGCAGACCGTTTCGATCATCAACTTGGCGATCGACGATCGCCAGCCGCGCACGCTGACGTTGCGCGGGCTGCTCGATGCGTACATCAAGCACCGTCGCATCGTCATCCGGCGGCGCACGAAGTTCCTGCTCAACAAGGCCGAGGATCGCAAGCACATCGTCGAGGGGTTGCGGATCGCCGTCGACAACATCGACGAGGTCATCCGCATCATCCGGGCCAGCGCGGACCGCGAAGCGGCGCGCGAAGGTTTGCGCGCGGCGTTCGGACTTTCCGAGCGTCAGGCGCAGGCGATCGTGGACATGCGCCTCGGTGCCTTGACCGGTCTGGAGCGCGAGAAACTCGAAGCCGAGTTCAACGAGCTCGTCGCGATCATCGCCGATCTGAGCGACATCCTGGCGCGCGAGGAACGCGTGACGGCGATCATCAAGGCCGACCTCGACGATCTCGAGAAGAAGTACGGCGACGCGCGCCGGACCGAGATCTCGGCGGAGGAGATCGACGGCAGCTTCGACATGGAGGAGCTGATCACCGAGGAGATGATGGTCGTGACCGTCAGCCAGGACGGCTACATCAAGCGCGTCCCGCTCGACGTCTACCGCGCGCAAGGTCGCGGGGGTCGCGGCATCAAGGGCAGCGAGGCCAAGGAAGGTGACGCGCTCAAGTCGCTGTTCGCGGCGGGCACGCACGACCACCTGCTGAACTTCTCGAACCTGGGCAAGGTGTACTGGCTCAAGGTCTGGCAAGTGCCCGAGGCCACGCGGACCAGCAAAGGCCGCGCGATGGCCAACCTCCTGCCGCTCGAGGAGGGCGAGGAGATCACGAACGTCCTGCGCGTGCGCGAGTTCGACTCGGAATCGTGCGTGTTCTTCGTGACGCGTGGCGGCACGGTCAAGAAGACGAAGCTCGAGAAGTACTCGCGTCCCAAGAAGGGCGGCATCCGCGCCATCCTGCTGGACGAGGGCGATTCGGTCGTCGGCGTGACGCTGACGAGGCCGGGCGACACGCTGATCCTGTGCTCGAAGGACGGACAGGCGATCCGCTTCGACGAAAAGGCGGCGCGCGAGATGGGCCGCACGAGCTATGGCGTGCGCGGCATCCGCCTGCTGGGCGAGGACAAAGTCGTCGGCGTGGTCGTCGCCAACGACGACACCGCTACCTTGATCACCGGCTGCGAGCAGGGCTACGGCAAGCGCTCGCTGGTCACCGAGTACCCGATCAAGGGCCGCGGCGGTCAAGGCGTCATCGACATCAAGACGACGGACCGCAACGGTCCGGTCGTGTCCGTCGCGCTCGCGCGCGACGCCGACGACGTGCTCTTCATCACGCAGGGCGGGATGCTCGTGCGCACACCGGTCTCGGAGATCTCGACGATCGGCCGCAACACGCAGGGCGTGCGCCTCGTCAACCTGAAGGACGGCGACAAGCTGGTCTCGCTGGAGGTCGTCAGCGAAGCCGACCTCGAGAAGTACGCCACGGAAGCGCGCGAGCGTCCCGTGACGATCGCGCCCGCGGCCACCGACGATGCGACGAGCGACGCGGACGACGACGAAGAAGTCGACGAAACGCGCGAGGAATAGTGATCACGATGGGTCTCAAGGAAACGCTCGAAGCCGACGTGAAGACCGCGATGCTCGCCAAGAACGAGGTCGTGCGCGACACGCTCCGCCTGCTCCTCTCCGAGCTCAAGCGACTCGAGGTGCAGGAGGGCCAGACGCTGACGCCCCAGATCGAGCAGGACGTGCTGCTGAAGGCTGCGAAGCAGCGGCAGCAATCGATCGACGAGTTCGACAAGGCCAATCGCCTCGACCTCTCCGCCAAGGAGAAGGCCGAGCTGGCCGTGATCCAGACCTACTTGCCCAAGGCGATGTCGGAGGCCGAGGCGAAGGCCGCGATCCAGTCGATCGCAACGGAGCTCGGCCTGACGTCCAAGAAGGACATGGGCACGCTGATGAAGGCCGCGATGGCGAAGTACAAAGGCCAGCTCGACGGCAAACTCGCGCAGAAAGTGCTGGGCGAGATCCTGACGTGACCGTAGGCGCGTCGGGGGATCCGGGATCCCCTCGCGCGCTTCGCCGCCGGCGACTCCTGGGCATCGGAAACGGGGCTCTCGATCGTGTGGGGGGGGCCAACTCAGCGTGCCGCGGGGTCCCTTTTCAGCGTGCCGTCAGCAGCCCGGGCCAGAACACGCGCCCAAGTCGTCCGATCGAAGCCTCGGGGTCGTGCTCGCCGACCTGCGAGTGGACGCGGCTCACGCGCGATCACGCGCGTGCCGCCGGGCTGTGCCGGTTTGACGATCGCCCCCGCGTGACGTCCGGCGGAAGCGCGCGGAATCCGCCATGTCGAACAGGACTCGGCCGACGCGCCCGTCGCCGGAATCCGAGCGCCCGTCTAGCATTCGGGAGTCGGGCAAGTGCTGTCCGCACGCGCTCGCTGCCCCCCACGGACCGGCCCCGGGTCTTCGCACACTCGATGCTCCGGCCATGGAACGGAACGGACTTTCATCCGTACCGTCGCCCCCCTTCCAGCCCCACTCGGAGCAACTCGATGACCACTCGCAGCCTCTTCCTCGCCCCGATCCTCGTGCTGGCTTGCGCGCACTCCGCGCAAGCGCAGAGCTTCAACGTCGACATCGGCGACAACCTCGCACCCCACGGACTCCCGCCGTCTTCCTATGGCGCCGCCGCGAATCAGACTGGCACCTGGAACGCTCGCAGCGCGCTCGTCGCGAGCACGATCCTGACCGATGTCGGCGGAGTCCCGTCGGCGGTGACGCTCACGCGCACAGCCAGCAATGGCGGCGTGAATTTCACCTTCGACAACCTCCTCACGACGGGCAGTGACGACCTGCTGCTCGACGACACGCAAGACGTCGGCACGAGCCCGTCCACGACCACGTGGACGTTCAACAACCTCCAGGCGGGGATGTACGCGCTCTACACGTACGCCTGGGCGCCGGACAGCGCGACGTTCGTGTCGGGCGTGTCGGGCGGCTCGATCGATCCGCTGCAGTCGTGCGGCGGGACGTGGACGGGTGCGCACGTGCAGGGAGTCACCTACGCGCGCCACCGCTTCAACGTGTTGGCGGGGGGCTCGATCGCCATCACGGTGGGTGCGGCGGCCGTGCCGGCGGGGAGCTTCGGCACGGTGAACGGCCTGCAGCTCACGCGCGTCGCCGGTACGCCGGCCACGGCGTTCTGCTTCGGCGACGGCAGCGGCCTCGCCTGCCCGTGCGGGAACTCCGGCGCGGCCGGCAACGGTTGCGCCAGCTCGGTGAACGCGAACGGCGCGAACCTCGCGGGCAGCGGCCTCGCGAGCATCGGGGGCGACACGTTTCTCCTGACGGGCAGCGGCATGCCGAACAGCTCGGTCCTGTACTTCCAGGGCACGACTCAACTCGGCGGCGGCACCGGCAACGTGTTCGGCGACGGCTTGCGCTGCGCCGGCGGATCGGTGATCCGCCTCCTCACGAAGTCCAACGTGGGCGGCGGCAGCGTTTATCCGGGCGCGGGCGAGCCCCCGATCTCGGTCCGCGGCGCCAACGCGGCTGGCGACGTGCGCACGTACCAGGCTTGGTACCGCAACGCCGCGGCGTTCTGCACGGTGAGCACGTTCAACCTGACGAACGGCGTGCAGGTCACGTGGATCCCGTAGTAGGAAGCAGCGGAGGTCGGTGAGCGCCGGCCTCCCAAAGTGCGCGCCGGACGTCGGGGGCGAACTCCGACGTCCGGCGCCGTTATTCTCTCCGCGCATGAGGAGTCCGACGGTTTCCGCGAGCGCTCGCGTCGACGATCGAGCGATCGTCCGTCTGGCCGAAACACGCTTGGGGGCGAGCGTCGTACCAGGGCGACCGACACGGCGCGAAGGCCGCTACGATTCGATCCGATGAGTTTGCGCATCCTCGCCGTAGGCGACATCCATCTTGGTCGCCTCCCTGGCAGCGTGCCGTCGGACGTGGCTGCCGACGCCGGCGGGCTCGACGCTCTCGGGCCGCGCGAAGCTTGGTCGAGGACGATCGAGGCGGCGATCGTCGAGCGCGTGCACGCGGTCCTCCTCCTCGGCGACGTCGTCGACGACGAAGACCGCTATCTCGAGGGCTGGTCCGCGCTGGAGAGCGGCTTGCGCCGACTGCTCGACAGCGGCATCGAAGTGTTCGCCGTCGCGGGCAATCACGACGTGCGCGTGCTGCCCGCTCTCGCGCGGAGGTTGAGCGCACTGCGACTGCTCGGCGCCGGCGGCCGCTGGGAGTGCGCGGAGCTCGCGAACGGTTCGGCGCGCCTCGTCGGTTGGTCGTATCCGGTGGCGCACGCGCGGGTCGATCCGACCACCGACAACGCACTCGAGGATCTGTGCCGAGTCCGCTTCGCCGGACCGACGATCGGGCTTTTGCACGGCGATCTCGATCTGATGAAGAGCGAGTACGCGCGCTTCACGAGCGCGCGGCTCGCGAGCATCGGCGCGGACGTCTGGCTCCTCGGTCACATCCACGGGCCCACCTTCGCGCGCGGCGAGGACGGACGCATCCCGGTCGGTTACCTGGGATCGCTCACCGCGCTCGACCCGACCGAAACGGGCGAGCACGGACCGTGGCTGCTCTCGTTCGAGGGCCGGTCGCTCGTGGAGGCGCGACAGCTCCCGATCGCCCCGCTGCGCTGGGAGCGCTTGCGTCTCGCGGTGGACGCTTGGAGCACGGCCGCCGAGCTGGAACCGGGGATCACCGGTGCTCTCCAGCAGTTCGAAGCGCGCGAGCGGTCGAGCCTCGGCAGCGCGCGCGCCGTGGGGCTGCGCTTCGATCTCGTCGGCAGCTCGCGCGTCCACCGTGAGCTGCGCTCCGCGATCGAGAGGATCGCGACCGACTCCGTGCGCCTCGTGCTGGAGGATCGGATCTTCTTCGTCGACGCCGTGTTCGATCGCGCGCGACCTGCTCTCGATCTCGCTTCGATCTCGAAACAGTCGGACCCGCCGGGACTCCTCGCGCGACGGCTGCTGGCTCTCGACGCTTCGCCCACGGATACGCAGGCCGCGGTGGAGCGCGTCCGGCTCCTGCAACTGGCTCGTCGCGAGCACGCGGCGCTGGCTGCGCAGAGCGGATTCCGCAACCTCGGTCGCGAGGACGTGACCGACGAGGAACTCGCCGCAGAACTGCGCACCGCGGGCCTCGCGGCTCTCGACGACCTGATCGCGACGAAACCGAGCGTCGAGGCGCGCACGTGAAGCTGCGCGCGCTGAACATCGAACGCTTGGCCGGATTGCGCCATGGATTGAAGCTCGAGCCGCAGCATCTCGACGGACGCGTGCGAGTTCTGCACGGCCCGAACGCGATCGGCAAGTCGAGCATCGTGCGCGCGCTGAAGGCGCTCCTGTGGGACGAAGACGCTCCCGTCACGGGCCGCGTCGAGATCGAAGCACGCTTCGAGATCGATGGCGTCGAGTGGACGGCGCGACGCGACGGCGAGCGGACGAGTTGGTTGCGCGACGGGGCGCCGACGAGCGCGCCGCGACTGCCCGCGTGGTCTGGAGCGAGCCAGATGCTCATGGGCCTCGAGGATCTGGGCCTCGGAGCGGAGACCGACATCCAGGAGCACGTGCAGCGCGAGCTTCGCGGCGGATACGACGTGGTCGCCGTGGAAACCGCGCTGCGGCCCGGAAAACAAGCCGGTTTGGTGCACTCACGAGCGCTCGCCGACGCCGAGAACGCGCTGCGCTTGGCGCGCGCCGCGCAGGACTCCGTGGTCCGCGAGTCGACGAAGCTGGACGACTTGCGACGTGACCTCAGCGCGGCGCGCGAAGCGACCCGGCGTGTCACGCGGCTCGAGTGCGCGCTCGAGCTCGCGCAGTCGAAGAGCGAACTCGCGCTCGCGCAAGCGGAGCTCGATGGGCTTCCCGACGGCCTCGAGCGGCTCAGAGGCGACGAAGCGGAGCAGTTGGAGCGCATCCAGAAGCGTCTCGTCGACGCGCGGACGAGCCTGGCCGACGCGCGCAGCGCGGAAACGCGCTTGTCGCGCGAGATCGCGCAGCTCGGACTCGCGGACACGATCGCGACCGCGGTGCTCGACGAGCTCGCCGACCGCATCGCGGCCGTGCAGGAGATCGAAGCGCCACTGCGCGCCGCCGAATCCGCGCTCGCGCGTGCGCGCGCGCGGGAGATGGCCGCGGCGCTCGTTTTCGGAGCGGGCGCCGATCTCGATCGGCTCGCGGGTCTCGACGAGAGCCTCGACGCCGAGGTGGAGAGCTTCGCGCGCGACGCGAGCGCGCTCGCGCAACGCCAGGACGAGATCCGGGCACAGCTCGCCACGCTCGAGGACGCGGAGACCGTGGAGCCGCCCGAGTCGCGCGCGACAGCCGCGCTCGAGGATTGGCTGCGCACACCCGACGCGCCGTCGGTCGACGCGCGCGCACGGAGAGTTCTCTTCGTCCTGGCGGGATTGCTCTTCGTGCTCGCCATCGCGCTGGCCTTCGTGCACCCCGCGTTCGCGAGCATCGCCTTGCTGGCGATCGTCGCGCTCTACGGCGCGCGCTCGGTCTCGACCGTGCGCGTTTCGACGCGTACGGAGCACGAGGCTGCCTACCAGCGCACCGCCGAGAGCCCGCCGACGGCGTGGACCGCGGACGCCGTGCGCACGCGGCTCGCTGCGCTGCACGCGCGGGCTGCGCAGGCGGCGCAAGCGCAAGTTCGCGCGGAGCGGCGCGGGCAGCTCGAGGCGAAGTCCGCGATCGCAGCGACGGATGCACAGCAGGTGGCGCGGCGACGCGAGAACCTGGCCAACCGATTCGGTGCCACGGTTCTCGCGCCCGATGGCTTGCTCGTCGCGTTCGCGAAGGTGCGGAACGATCTGCGGGATGCGCGCCGCGACCGCGAGGAGAACGCAGCGGACGTCGAGACACTGACGAGATCCCGCGACGCCGCGATGTTCGCGCTGAATGCCGGACTGCGGACCTCGGGCGCGGCCGAGGTCTCCGATCTCGTCGCCGCGCGAGTGCGGGTCAACGACCTGCGGAATCGCAG
>Ga0105044_10003350_pt1 | contig 21989 bp, 29 predicted proteins | sample MAT01_FD_78092 | JGI IMG/M metagenome (GOLD analysis project Ga0105044, IMG submission 78092) | Freshwater microbial communities from Lake Fryxell liftoff mats and glacier meltwater in Antarctica - MAT-01 | ecosystem: Environmental > Aquatic > Freshwater > Ice > Liftoff microbial mat | place...
CCCGAGGTGTACATCATGGTGTTGCCGGCGTTCGGCATCGTGTCCGAGATCATTCCCGTCTATTCCCGAAAACCGATCTTCGGCTACCGGTTCATGGTGTTCTCCGGCATCGCCATCGGGTTCATGGGCTGGGGCGTCTGGGCCCACCACATGTTCGCCTCCGGCATCGGCCCCATGTCGGTCACGGCGTTCTCGCTGTCGACCATGTTCATCGCAGTGCCCACGGGCGTGAAGATCCTCAACTGGTTGGCCACCATGTGGGGGGGTCGGTTGAAGTTCGATACCGCCATGTTGTTCGCAATTGGCCTGGTGTCCATGTTCACCATCGGCGGTCTCTCCGGGGTCAGTCACGCATTCGCCCCGGCCGACACCCAACAGACCGATACGTATTACATCGTGGCCCACTTCCACTACGTGTTGTTCGGCGGTGCGCTGCTGGGCTTCTTCGGCGGCTTCTACTTCTGGTGGCCCAAAGTTTTCGGACACGTGCTGAGCGAGAAGATCGGCAAGTGGCACTTCTGGATGACCCTCATCGGGTTCAACCTGACCTTCGGTCCCATGCACGTCCTCGGGCTGCAGGGAATGAGCCGGCGGATTTTCACCTACTCCGAAGGGCAGGGCTTCGACCTGTGGAACCTGGTCGCCACCTTCGGTGCGTTCATGATCGCGGTGGGCCTACTCATCTTCTTCGCCAACATGGTGGTCAGCCACCGGGCTCACAAGAAGCACCCTGTCGACATCGGGCCGGACCCGTGGGATGCCCGGTCCATGGAGTGGATGGTCCCGTGCCCCACTCCGGAGCACAACTTCGACGAGATCCCCACCGTCACGGAGATGGACGAGTTCTGGCACCGAAAGTACGGCCACGACGAGACCGGCCGACTGGCGCCGATCGCCACCTCCCGGGAGGTCGCCCAGGAGGGCGATGCCGAGAACGTGCACCTTCCCTCGCCCTCCTACTGGCCCATCGTGCTGGCCTCGGGGACGCCCTTCGTTGGCTACGGCGTGATCTTCAACCTGTGGTGGGCCGTCCTGGGCGGGGCACTGATCGTGGCCGGTGTGTTCGGTTGGGTCATGGAGCCGTCGACAGAGCCCGGGGCTGATCATGGCGATCACGGCAACGATGGTCATGTCGATGATCCAGCGGGCGAAGCCGCTGAGAGTCCGCAGGCCGAACTGGAAGAGGTGAACTCGTGACCGACCTGGCAGAAGCCCCGACCGTTGCGCCGGCCGATGGTCATGGGCACGACGAGCACGAGGCTCATCCCACCTTCACAGGCGTCTCCAACGAGAAGCTCGGCATGTGGATGTTCCTCGGTTCGGAGTGCCTGCTGTTCGGCGGGCTCATCTCGACCTACCTGCTGTACAAGAACCGGCCCGGTGCCATCGAGGTCCGAGATGCCCTCGGCACGGCCCGGACGGGGTCCAACGTGCGCGTGTCGGAGGCCTTCGACATCCCGTTCACCTCGGTCAGCTCCTTCATCCTGTTGGCCAGCTCGTTGACCATGGTGTTCGCCGTGACTTCGGCGACACGCAAGGAGACCGAGCGGGTGCGTCTGTGGCTGGGGACCACGGCGTTCCTCGGCGCCATTTTCGTCGGCGGCCAGGTCTACGAGTTCACCGAGTTCTACGAGAAGGGCTTCGGCTTCACGACGAACGTGTCCACGTCGGCCTTCTACACGCTGACCGGCTTCCACGGCGTCCACGTCACCGTGGGAGTCCTCATGTTGCTGTTCACGTTGGGCCTCACGTTCCGGGCACGGATCCCCAAGGCGCAATCCATCGAGATCGTTGGGCTGTATTGGCATTTCGTCGACGTTGTGTGGATCCTGATCTTCACCGTCATCTACCTGATCAAGTGAGGCGCAACCGATGACCACCACGATCGATGCTTCGGAAGTCCACACCGAGGCCGAGGACGACAGCCACGATCATCCGACGGACGCCACCTACTGGAAGGTCGGTATCTTCCTGGCCGTGCTGACCGCGCTGGAGGTGTCCACCTACTGGTGGCCCGAGGGTCCGGCGACGTCCACGGCGTTGATCATCATGATGATCATCAAGTTCGTGACCGTCGCCATGTACTTCATGCACCTGAAGTTCGACGCCAAGGTTCTGCGCTACGCATTCTTCGGCGGGCTGGTGCTCGCCGTCACCGTCTACCTGGCAGCGTTGTCCTCCTTCCTCTTCTGGGAGGGCTCGGGCACCGACGGCTACGACAACGCGCCACGGGCCAAGCCCATGCCGCCGCCCCCGACCGACCCGCCGCCGGTCTTCACCGGTGGCGGCGGCCACAGCGGCTGATCGTGCTCGCCGCCGCTGCCGCGCAGGGCTCCGCCTTTCCGGAGTGGCAGCCACACCTCGAGATCTGGGTACTGATCGCGGGGATACTCGGGCTCGGCCTGTACGCGGCTCGGGTCATTCAACCGACTGTGGTGGCCCAGGGCGGCGCACCCATCAGCGCCGCTCAGAAGCGTTGGTTCGTTGCCGGGCTGGCGCTCATGTGGTTGGCCTCGGACTGGCCGATCCACGACATCGCCGAAGAGCGCCTCTACTCCGTGCACATGTTCCAGCACCTGCTGTACACCACGGCCATTCCTCCCATGTTCCTGCTCGCCACGCCGTCGTGGCTCGGGCGACTCATCCTGGGTGAGGGCGGGGTCAAGCGGTGGTTCACCCGCTGGGCCCGGCCTGTGCCTGCGGCCATCACGTTCAACGTCGTGGTGGCGATCACCCACTGGGGGTGGATGGTGAACTCCTCGGTCAGGTCCGGGCCGGTGCACTACGGAGTGCACATCATCGTGATCGGTGCTGCGCTGCTGGCCTGGACGCCGGTGTGTGGCCCGTTCCCCGAGATGCGCATCTCGCCGCCCGGCCAGATGGTCCACATCTTCCTGCTGTCGATCATTCCCACCATTCCCGCAGCGTTCCTGGTCAACGCCGAAGGGACGCTGTACTCCGCGTATGACCGCGACCCGAGGCTGTGGGGCCTGTCCGTCACCGAGGACCAACAACTGGCCGGTGCCATGATGAAGGTGGTCAACGGCTTCCTGCTGTGGGGGATCATCCTGGTCATCTTCATCCGATGGAGTCGCGACGAGGATCGGGGGCAGCCCGAGTTCCGTGGTCGTCTCGTCCCCAGTCAGCCCGACGGCGACACGTTTCCTGACCCGGTCTCTGAACCGGCCGCTGACTTGGGCCCTGCCCCAGAGACGGTCAAGGTTCCCAGCGAAACCACCTGATGGCGGCGATCGGCAGGGTCACTGCCCAGGCACCCAGGGTGATCCATGGTCGGACGGAGATGTCGGCGCCGGTGAGGGATGACGAGATGATCTCGACCAGCGGTGCCGCGGGCAGCAACTCCGCCACCCAGCGGACCGGCCCGGGGAGCAGGGAGAGCTCCACGATCACCCCGCTGGTGCCCAGGAGCAGCAGGTAGATCAGGTTCGACGCCGCCAGGTTGGCCAGGCCCGAGAGCTGTCCGGCCATGAGCAGTGCCGACCCTCCGAAGGCGGCGGTGCCGAGCACCGTGGCCGCCAGTACCGAGGGCCATCCGGACCAGACCGGCTCGAAGCCGAGCGCCAGGCTGACCGGAACGAGGACGGCGAACTGCACCAGCTCGGTGCACAGCACGGCGAGGAGCTTGGCCATGATGAGTCGGCTGCGGCCGAGCGGGGTGGCGCCCAGCCGCTTGAGGACCGAGTAGCTCCGGTCGAAGCCTGTCCCCACGCCCAGCCCGACCAGGGATGACGACATGATGGCCAGAGCCAGAACGCCGGGTGCCACCCGGTCGATCGGGTCCCCTGCGGTGGCGCCGCTGGTCAGCTCCACCCGGGAGAAGAACACCAGGATGGCCAGGGGGATACCCAACGAGACCAGCAGTTGTTCGCCGTTGCGGAAGATGAGTCGCAGCTCGGTGCGGAGCTGTGCGGTGAGTGCGTTCACGACAGCTCCCTCATGACAGTTCTTTCATGCGGTGGAACCACGGCGTCGGCGCCGACGGGGGCCGGACGCGGCGGCCGGTTCGCCGGTGAGACGGCCGAACACGTCGGCCAGGGTGCGGCGGCCGGCCCGGAGATCGCCGAGCAGCTCATCGTGGCCCGCCAGCCAGTTGGTGACTGCCGCGACCAGTGTCGGGGTGGGTGGCGCGTCGACCCGATAATCGCCGGGATCGGTCTCGACAACCCGGGCATCGATGGCAATACCGAGGGCCAAGGCGTCGAGCTGGGGTCGGGCCCGGAACGTGAAGTGGTCGGCATCGTCGGCGGCCAGCAGCTGGGCGGGCGAGCCGGACGCAACCAGATGTCCGTGATCGATGATGACGATCTCGGACGACAGGGTCTCGGCCTCGTCGAGGTCGTGCGTGGTCAGCAGCACAGCCACACCGTCCGCGCACAGGTCGCGGATCACCTGGTGGATGACCTGGCGTCCGGCCAGATCCACCCCGGCGGTCGGCTCGTCGAGACAGGCCACCCGGGGTCGGCCGACCAACGCCAGGGCCAACGAGAGCCGTTGTTGCTCGCCGCCCGACAGGCTTCGCCACGTCGAGCGGGTGCGCGTGCCCAGGCCGACCAGATCGATCAGCTCTCCCGGATGGCGCGGGTCGGCATAAAAGGCTGCGTAGAGCTCCACCACCTCGCTCACTCGGATCCCGGTCTGAACTCCGCCACCCTGGAGCATGATCCCCAGGCGATCCATGACCGCCCGGTGGTCCCGGCGTGGGTCCAGGCCGTCGATCCGCACGGTGCCCGAGGTCGGCCTCAGGTAGCCCTCGATGCACTCGAGAGTGCTGGTCTTGCCGGCCCCGTTCGGCCCGAGCAGCGAGGTGACCTGGCCGGGCTCGGCTCGGAAGGACACGTCGTTGACAGCGGTTCGGCGGCCGCCGGCTGGATCGCGGTATGAGATGACCAGTGAATCGACCTCGATGACCGCCACGGTCGAACGCTATCCATCGTCGCGGATGGGCCCCCAACCGATGAGGATCGAACCCAGCTCGGTCACCGAGCGGGCCAGCCGGTCAGGCATCGATCGGGCGAGCTCGCCATTGACCGCGTACCCCCACATCACGCCGATCGTCCGCAGACCCGCCGACCGACCGCCGTCGACGTCGTACGACCGATCGCCGATCATCCAGGTGGAGGCTGGATCCGGTCGACCCAGACCCTCCAGTGCCCGATCGATCACCGGTCCCTTGCCGTGTCCGGTGGCGTCCATGCGCGCCGCGCTGACCACGTCAAATCGCGAGGTGAGCCCGAAGTGTTGGAGCATCAGCGCTGTTCCGACCTCGCCCTTCGACGTGGCGGTTGCCAATCGCCAGCCGTCAGCTCGGAGGTGGTCGATGAGGTCGAGCATGCCGGGGTAGAGCGCCGCCTCGGTCACGCCGATGCGGTGGTACCGCTCGCGGTACACCTCGCACGCCTCGTGGAGCCGCTCCGTCGGGACGCCCACATCAGCGAGCATCTCCAGGATCGGCGGCCCCACGTGGGCCATCAGCGCTTCCCGGGACGGCGGTGTGACGCCGACGTGGGCCAGGGCGTGTTCCAGGCTGGCGATGATGCCCGGGAGCGAGTCCCACACCGTGCCGTCGAGGTCGAACAGCGCTGCAGGTCCCGAGGTCACCCGGGGAACCTACGCTCACGGGGTGCAACGCCTCCTGGCCCCGTTCGTGCTGACGTTCACCGCTCTGGCGCTCGTTGGATGCACCGACGACGCTTCGCAGCGGCCGGCGGCGACGAAGTCCACGACCTCGATATTGGTGTTGGGGACCGATGGCGCGCGCATCTCGAGCGGGGATCTCGCCGTCGTGGTGGGTGCCGTGGACCTGGCGGCGGCTCGAGGCGATGGGGCCGGGGCGGCCGCCGGCGAGCTGATGTCCTTCCAGCTCCGCGCCGCCGGTCTGTCGGAGGCCGAGGTGGCCTGTGTGGTGGCCGGATCCGGGTCGGGAGGGACCGCTGGTCTGGACCCGACGGTGTTGCTGGGCTGTGTTCCTGCCGATCGGGTCGCGGCGCTGAGCTCCGGTGCCCCGGTGGATCTGGCGGCTCTGCCGGTCGAGGAGATCCGTCCAGTGCTGGTCACGGTGGTGGATGCCACGATCGCCACCCTCCCGTTCGACCAGATCGAGCGGATGTGCGTCGTCGACACCGCGGTCGGAGCGCTGTCGGACGATGCGGTGGCAAGCCTGGTGAGCGGGCTGGGTCCGACGTCGGTGCCCACATTGAGCCAGGCCGTCAGCACGTGTCTGTCGGGCCCCCGGGTGACCGCCATCGCCGATGTCATCCGATCCACGCCGCAGGTTCCTCCGACCAACCGTTGAGCGGCCACTACCCTCGCAACGTGCTCGACGTCCGCCGTTTCCGAACCGACCCAGATGACATGCGGGCCCAGATGGCCCGCCGGGGCGAGGACGTGACGTCGGTCGATCGGGTGGTCGAGCTGGACGCGTCAGTTCGCGCGCTGAGCGCCGAGCGGGACGAACTGCGAGCCCGGATCCGAACTCTGTCCAATGAGGTCGGGCAGCTCTTTCGAGCCGGCGAACGTGATGCCGGGGCCGAACTCCAGGCCGAGTCCAAGGCGTTGGGCGACCAGGAGAAGCTGTTGGATGCCCAGGCCACCGTGCAGTCCGACGCCCTGCGTGAGCTGCTGTTGCACCTCCCGAATGTGGCGTCGGCCGACGCCCCGGACGGCGCCTCGGAGGCGGACAACGCGGTGGTCAAGGTCGTGGGGCACGATCCGGCTGCGTACCAGGACCACCAACGGGTTCCTCACTGGGATACCGCGGAGGCGCTGGGGATCCTGGACCTGGAGCGTGCGGCGAAGATGTCCGGGTCCATGTTCGTGATGTACCGCAAGGCGGGCGCCCAGTTGGTCCGGGCGCTGTGCCAGCTGGCCTTGGACCGCAACGCCGATGCCTTCGAGGAGATCCGACCCCCCACCTTGGTCCGCACCGCCACCATGGTCGCCACCGGCCATCTGCCCAAGTTCGTCGACGAGGCCTACCACCTCGAACGCGACGACCTGTGGGCCATACCGACTGCCGAGGTGCCGCTCACCTCCCTGGCCCGCGACGAAATCCTGACTGAGGCCGACCTACCCATGCGGATGATGGCCCACACGTCGTGTTTCCGGCGTGAGGCCGGCTCCGCCGGCAAGGACACCCGTGGTGTGCTGCGGGTCCACGAGTTCGACAAGGTCGAGATCCTGGCCTACTGCACGGCCGATCAGGCGGCGGAACTGCATGCCGATCTGCTCCGCCGAGCGGAGTCGCTCATCGAGGACCTGGGGCTGGCGTACCGAGTCCTGGACCTGTGTGCCGGAGACCTCGGGAACTCTTCGGCGCGGACCTTCGACATCGAGGTGTATGCGCCCGGGGTGGACCGCTGGTTGGAGGTGTCGTCGGTCTCGTGGTTCGCGGACTACCAGGCCCGGCGCGCCAATGTCCGCTACCGGCCGTCGCACGGGTCGGGAACCGAGGTGTGCCATACGGTCAACGGCTCGGCCTTGGCCGTGCCGCGAGTGTGGGCCGGCATCGTGGAGACCTACCGCCAGCCCGATGGGAGCGTGATCGTGCCCGATGTCCTGCGTCCCTACATGCGCGGCGTCGAGCGCATCTCACCGTGACCGACTTCTCCAGCCCGGAACCATTTGTGGGTACCCGGCTCACCTACGACGCTGGTCGACTGGTCGAGGAGTCCGCCGGTGCCGATCCGATCGACCTGTTGCAGGCGTGGCTCGACGAGGCGGTCCATGCCGCGGTGGTGGAGCCGACCGCCATGTCGTTGTCCACGGTCGACGGTTCGGGGGCGCCGAGGTCACGGACGGTGCTGCTTCGCCACCTCGACCACCACGGCCCGGTCTTCTTCACGAACTACACCTCGGCCAAGGGTGTCGAACTGGACGGCCATCCGCGCTGCGCACTGCTGCTGGGCTGGCTGGACCTGCAGCGCCAGGTCCGGATCGAAGGGCAGGCCCAACGGTGCTCGGCGCAGGTCAGCGACGACTACTTCGCCGGGCGGCCGAGGGAGAGCCAGATCGGGGCGTGGGCCTCACCGCAGAGTCAGGTGCTGACGGACCGGGCCGCTCTGGAGGCCCGCGTCGTGGAAGTCGCGGAGCGGTTCGCCGACCGGCCGATTCCCCGACCGGACTTCTGGGGCGGGATCCTGGTGGTCCCGGAACGGATCGAGTTCTGGCAGGGTCGGCCCAGTCGGCTCCATGATCGTCTTCGCTACGAACGGCGCGACGGCGGGTGGGTTCGGGAGCGTTTGGCGCCGTGATGGGCGGCGTCACCGCGGGCACTCAGGAAGCGGCTGAGGTGTTCCTCAGCACGATCGAGACATCTCGAGCGATGCGACCGTCGCGCAGCTCCCAGAACGACACCGTGTAGGGCGCGCCATCAACGCCCACCGAGGAGCAGCCATCCAATGGCTTCGTCGCCCTCCTCCAAGGTTCGGTCCTTCCGCGGAGGGGTCGCCAGTCGAGCAGGCCGCGTGTGACGAACCGGAACGCCTGAGGGGTCCGAACAGCAACCCACACCAGGTCTGCTGGTGCATCGAGGACGGTTGAACGGTGGCTCGCTCTACCAGTACTTCCCCAACAAAGAGGCCTTGCTGGTGGCGCTGGCTGAGCGTCACATCGATGAAGTGGCAGCACAGTTCGGCGACCGTCTGGCCCGATGACGCGAGGAGCGGCCCACATTGGAGGACACGGTGCGTTCGCTCTTGGACCTCACCGTCGAACTGAACGACTCATCGAGGCTTCACGCCATTCTCTTCTCCGATTGCCCACGGACTCCAGCACTGACCGAGCGGCTCAGCCGCTTCTCCGACCTACTCGTGACCGAGGTGGCCTGGCACCTCGAACGTGCCGGGAACGAAGGAACGGACCACAGGCTGCGCGCTCGACTTGTGGTCGCCGCAGTCGATGCAGCCATTCACGAGGTGGTCCTCAGCGAACCGCCAGGCCCCCGCCGAGTGGCCGCAGTCGACGAACTCCTCGCCGTCACCGTCCGTGGCCTCATTCCTCCATCCGGGTCGGCGTCCGCAAGCACCAGATGAACCCGGTCCCCGGATTCCGAAGTGCTCGCCGGGAGAGCTGTACCTCGTGGGCGGCTCGTGGTTGGGCCGCGCCGTTGACCGCGTTTCTGAAATCCGCAGCTGCCCGTTTCCGCCCACCGTTCGGCCCGCTCAGGGTCGGTGGAGCGTCTTTCGCCCGACAAGTTCCCATCGTCCGATGCGGCCCTTCCCCAGGCTTCCTGTCCGAGGGTTGAGTCGTTGTCAGCCGAAGCCTTGCACCGGCTGACTGGCGAGTGCGTGGATCAACGACAGGTGGCAGCCGTTCGATGAGAGGTCGTTCTGCTCCGAGTTGAGGCGACGACGAGTTGGGGCCGATATGACCATGCCAGCGATTGCGAGGCCGAGGCCGATGGGGTACACCCACTTCGGACCGAGCCGGAGCGAGAATGCGAAGCTGGTCACTGCGACACCGAGGCCGATGTACACGCGGCAGAAGAACAGTGTCCGGTAGCTGCTGACCAGGGTCGCGTCGGAACTGCAGTCGAGGCGACGTCTGAGGTGACGCCCCAGGATCAAGCCGAAGATCCCTTGAATCAAGACGATGCTGATCAGGATTGCCGCTTGGGGGCTCTGCGGCTCCACGCTGCCGATGAGGATGAGAAAGATGACGGTGAGAATCAACAGGAACAGCGAGCACGAGGCGAACAGCTGACGGATGAACGTGAGCTCGCTGGAATCAGGCTGCTTGGCGGCACGCTGAACCGCCCATCGCGGGGCGAAGGCATACGAAAAGGACTTCCAGGGGAGATTCCAGCCGGGATCTTCGTTCACGGACCATATCTTTGCATCACCGGCGCATCCGGCGTCGGGTCGACTCCCGGCCACGCGTGAGATGCGCTGACGGGCGCCTCGGAGTCCTGCGCTCGGGGAGGGTTGCGGATTCCGGTGATTGCATCCTCCAGAGCGTCGCGGCGCTCTGAATTGGTGAGGCCGAACAACGAGGCCGAACACCAAATAGGAGCATCCAATGACCCAGCAACGTTCACCCCGCCGATTCCGTACCATCCGCCACGTCGCCGCCCTGGCCGTGCTGGCGATCGGAGGCACCGTCCTGGCTTCGTCGCCCGCCAGCGCGGCAAACGCAGACGGCGTCACCGTCGGCTGCGAGCGCGATCCCAACCTCGCCTCCAGCATCCTGGGTGTGATCGGTGGGGGGCACTCCACAGACGATCATCACCCCCTCTTACCGCTCGACCACCGGAAACCTCTTGTCGAACCCGTACGGGACGCCCTACGCCAGCGGCACCCGTGAGTGGTGCAACACCCACACGGGCCAGAAGAGCAGGATGGCTGTCGAGTTGGCCGAGGTCCGGCCCGGCACGGTCATCTGGGTGGTGCAGGAGAAGTACGTCTGGCAGACCGGCCGCTGGTCGTCGGCGACGGTCGACATCGTCGGCGCTGGGGCCTGCTGATGCCGGCTCCAGCGGTTGTTGGGTTGCGACGAGGGGACGCCGGGCAACTGGCGTCCCCTCGCCCGCGTCCGGGATTTTTTCGGGGCCGCTGCAACCTCGTCGTCGCTTCGCGACTCCCATCCATCATGAGCTGGAGATTGGCCGAGCCAGTAGCTTGCAGGTCGTGTCGCAGTCGGAGGCTCAGGTCCCTGATGGAGACGACGATCTTGCACGACGTGCTGCGGGTGGGGACGCCCAGGCCTTCGCGGAACTGGCCCGGCGGCACCGCCGCCTCCTCGATGCCGCCTGTGCCGCTGTCTGCCCCAACCGGGAGGACCGCGAGGACGCCGTGCAGCAGGCGCTCATCGACATCTGGCGCGGCCTGGCCGGGTTCACAGGGGATTCGAAACTCACGACGTGGATGTTCCGCGTCGCGCAGAACGCTGCCCACCGGCACGTGCGAAAAGCCATGCGCGTCGTGCCCACCGCTGACGCAGCAGACACGGCCGACCTCTCCTCGCCCAACTCCGAATGGAACGACGCCGTGGTGACCCGCTCCGCACTCGTCGATGCCGTCGCGAAGCTGCCCGACGATCAACGCGACGCGCTGCTCCTCCACACCCAGGGCGGCATGTCGCTGCAGGAGATCGCCGACCTCAAGTACGCGGCGCTCGGCACGGTCAAGGCCTGGATCCACCGCGCCCGAGCCGAGATCGCCCGAGCGCTGGACGAGGCCGACCGATGAGCTCTGACGACCACGATCTCGGGAGCTGGACCGAGGACGAGATCGACGTTCTCGTCCGCGATTCCCTCGGCGAGATCGAACCTGATCGCTTCGAGCAACTGTTGCAGCAGGCGATCGGTGAGGTGGCGAAACCAGAGTCGCCCCCTCAGGTGAGCACCCGAGCCAGTTCGCGCAAGAAGTCCCGCTTCAACATGGCGTCCACCAGCTGGCTGGTGGCTGCCGCCGCGGTCGTGGCGATCGGGGTCTTCGCCGTCGCGGACCCTCTGGACTCCCGCGATCCCGTCTCCCAGGCAGGCGAGGCACTGCGCACGTCCACGACTCGGCCCGCGGCGCAGGGGCCGCCGCGGCCGGTGGAGACGACCCCCACAGAGCCGCGCCCGGTGTGTCGGCTCGAGAGTGGCGGAGGCCCGATCACGCCGACCGGCCTCGCGGCTCCTGCGCTGAGCGGGCGAGTGTTCCGGTGCTCGATCGACGCCTCCGATCAGGCATCGCCGTCGACCGTGCTGATCACCGACGACGCCCTGATCCGTGACGCCGTCCCGGTCGCCGGGACCCCGAGCCTCTGCGTCGACCTGCGGTCGTCGTCACCCGAACTCGACGTCGTGCCCGGCGAGTGTTCAGGCAAGGGCCTGCGCGCCGGGTCGGCGGTCGCTGCTACCTATGTGATCGAGTACCGCCTGCTCTCGTGCGCCGCGCTCGGCGTCCCCGCCAGCTGCGGGCCGCCGGGGACCGACTACTTGGGCCGCATCATCGTGGACGTCGGTCTCTGAGTCCCGCCGGAGGCCGAAGGTTGCAGGTTCTCAGGATTGCATCCCGACCGCCATCCCTGGCCTCTCTTCTGTTGACGAGCGCACAGGGCGCTCGGAACGGAGGAATGAAATGAACCAGTCCCGCACGCCCAACCGCAACGTGTCCGTCAAGCGTCTCGGCGTCGCCCTGATTGCTGCCATCGGCGCCGTTGCGGCCGTCGCCGCGACGCACGATGCCTCGGCCGGGCCGGTTGGCCCCGACCTGAGTGACCGCATCACGTTGAGCGTGGTCGAAGGCGCCACTGACTTGAGCTTCTCCGGACTGGTCGACGGCGAGGTTCGCCACGCCGAGTCCCTCGACGGCCTCACCAGCACAGAGCTGGCCACCGAGGTGATCGACTGGCTGGAGGGGCTCGGGTGCCAGGAAGCGGGTTCGATCCATGGCCACGGGCTCCCCATCGGAGGTGACAGGAGTTCTGTGAACACCACAATCGCTCGGCAGTTCGACTGCGGAGGACCCTTTGCTGAGGTCGGCTGGACCACCGACGAGCTCGGCGTCGACCTCGTCGTCGGCGAGCCGTCCCCCGTGCTCGCCGAAGAGTGATCCTCAGTCGGCGCGGAGGCGAGAACGCCGCCCACCGTGGCCCGTTTCGGGTGACCGGCAGCTCACCAGGTCGTGCAGGCCGCCACCAGCGCGTCGACCAGCGACTGGGTGTGATCGCTGTCCATCCGAGGCTCCTCGGTCCCCCAGAACGGTCCCAGGCCACGAACCCGTGGCGGCAACTCCAACTGGACGCCGCGGTCTCGCACCAGGTTCACCGGGTTCTCGTCCCGGAGGCCTCGCAACGTGGCGGGGATCAGGTCGAGATCATCGAGCGTCGTGTACTCGGGCAAGGCGGCGCGAAGGTGCCCGGCGAGATGGGCTGCGAGTTCGCGGTGCTGACCACCCGCCAGCAACGTGGTGTACATCTGGTCACGGCCGTAGCCGTGAATCGCAATGGCGACCTCGACGTGTTCGACAAAACGTGCCAGGGCCGGGGATTCCGCCGGATCGAAGGCGGTGGAGGGGACGTGCCAGCGGAATCCTTCGGGTTGGCGAATGATGTAGGTGGACACGTCGCACCGGGCGGCAACGGCGTCCACGATCTGGTCGGTGACCCGCTCCAACGAACCGCCGTGGAAGGCCATGAGCCCCACCGGTCCCGCCAGTCGCGACGACTCGGTCACGCCCGGGGTCGTCAGGAGCTCGGTGAGCATCACTCCTGGGCCGGTCGCCGGAGCACTGCGGAGGCGGCGACTGCGCCGCTGATGAGCACCAGGATGATCAGCCCCAGCCGCACCGCGCCTACCCGGGTGATCAGCGACGACACGTCGGACTGCCGGTCCAGCAGCCATCGGGCGAACCCTGGCATGGTCGCTCGGGTCTCGCTCCACCCGTAGAAGGCCACGATGACCCCGGCCACGATGACGAGCACGCCGGCGATCCGCATCATGTGGGGCAGGAGCCGGCGAAGCGAGGTGACGAAACCGGTCCGGGCCAGGGCCACGGCCACCGTGAGCACGGTGACCACAGCGCCCATCCCCAGGCCGTACACCATGAACCCCAGCACGCCATCGAAGAACGACGCATCGAAGCTGAGGCCCATGGCCCCTACGAACAGCGGGATCGTGCAGCTGAGCGACGCCACGGCATAAGCCATGCCGAACACGACCATCGACCCCACCGTCCCGTCGCCGGCTCCGCCTCGCATCTTCGGGAGGCGAATCGTGGGTTGGCGGCCGCTCACCATGAACGCACCCATGACGATCAGCGCCAGTCCCATGGCCACGGTCACCCAGGGCAGATGTTCGGCCACGGTGGACGAGATGGAGCTCCACACGACGCCCACCAACGCGAACACGACCAGGAAACCGGCAGTCATGGACGCACCGACCAGCACGGCCCCCAGCGCAGGGGGCCGCTTGGTGCGGTCCGGTGCGTCGTCGGTCATGCCGAGGTAGTACGACAGGTAGGCCGGGAGCAGAGCGAAGCCGCACGGATTCACCGCGGCGGCCATGCCGGCACCGAAGAGCGTGGCCAGGCGTTCGGCGTTCACGTCGTGAGGTCGCCCACGAGCTGGCGGATCTCCGCTTCGGACAGGGCGCCGTTGTGAACCGAGGCCACGGTACCGTCGGCCCGGACGAACACGGTGTGGGGCAGGGCAATGGTGCCGAACGCCGTGGCGATCTCGGATTGCGGGTCCAGGCCTTGGCGGTACGTCACCCCGGTCTCGGCCACGAACTTCTTGGCGTCAACCGGCGAATCGATGACGGCCAGACCGAGGAAGTTGACCTGGCCCTCAGTCTCGGTGGCCACCTCCTGGAGTGCGGGCATCTCCTGTCGGCAGGGGACGCAGGTGGAGGACCAGAAGTTGACGACCAGCGGCTTTCCCAGTGAGTCCGAGATGGAGCCCTGCCCCCCGTCGAGGAGTGGGAAGGTGGCGTCCGGGACGATCTCGTCGACCTCGAGCGTGCCGGTCACTGCGGTGTCACCAGACGTATCGCCGTTGACCAGCACCGACGGGTCGACGCCATCGGAGTTGTCGTCTGAGCCGACGATCCACTGCGCGGCCAGGAGCGCGATGGAAACCGAAGCGATCACGCTCGCCACCACCGCCAGCCACGGAAATGGGCGCCGGGACATGGTGTCAAGATACCGGCCCCTGCGACCCGCTCCGGATCAGGCGATCCGGAGCGAGTCAACCAGGTGATCCGGGATGGGGATCACCGGGAACTGGTCCTCGGGGCGACCGTGCTTGGGGGGTCGACCGCGCCGGCGCTTGGCCAGCACGACCTTGCCGTGCACGAACAACTGGCCGCCCCAGACGCCCCACTGCTCGTGGCGCCCGATGGCGTCCTCGAGGCAGGTGGCCAACATCGGGCAGGTGGCGCAGATTCGCTTGGCCGCGGAGATGTCGTCGATGTCGTCGGAGAAGAACAGCCGGGTCAGTTGACCGGTGCCGTCAGCGCAGGCCGCTGGGGAGCGGGGGCTGAGGGATTCGTCGATGTCGATTCGGGGTGTGCTCATCATGTCGGTGCCTTGCTGTGTTTCCTGGACTGGGGTTCGTTGCTTCTGGGGTTGATTGCTTCGGGGTTCCGAAACCGGGGGCAAAATGCAGAACGGCCGCCGGGTGGAGTTCCCGGCGGCCGTTCGGAGATCTGGTCTCCCACTCGAGCTGTTGCTCAGGGGGGACCTCCGCGGCCGCCGGGTGCAATGCGCTTGGCATTGCTCTCCACGTGGTGGAGCGCTGCCGGGGAGCACATGGTGCCGGTGAATGGCGTGTCGACGGTGAAGGCGCGCGTCCCGACCGGCCAGGTGGCGGTGGTTGGGTTGAGAGTCGTCAGCATCATGAACAGTCCTGTGAACCCGCTCGGAGCGGAGTGCTAGGAGCAGACCACCCGTGGCCGGGGGCTGTCAACCGAATTACTGGGTGAACGGCACCGGGCGACGGATCTCGTAGCGAAGTGCTGATCCGTCGGGCATCACGCTGGCCTCCCCGAGGAGCCGTAAGTGCTCCAGGTGGGCGTAGGTCTCGGATTCGGCCATGGAGCCCCATGACCGGACCTGGAACAGGTGATGGCTGTACTCGACCACGTCGGCCGGCCCGATCTTGGCGGCGATCTCGGCCAACAGGTCGAGGCGCTCCACATGGTGCCGCTTGATCGCTTCGGTGCGGGTCGCCAGGTCGGTGAACTCCAGCCCGTGAGCAGGCAGGACGTGGCGTACCCCGGGCAGCGCCGCCACCTTGTCCAACGCCTCGAGGTAGTCGGCCAGGCTGTCCTGGCTCTTGGTCAGTCCGGAGATGTGCGGCGTGATGGTGGGCAGCACGTGGTCCCCCGAGAACAGGATCCCGTCGTTCGGCTCCCAGAGGCATAGGTGGTCGCCGGTGTGACCAGGGGTGTGTACGGCGACCCATTCCCGTCGTCCGAGCGTCACCACCTGTGCGTCGTCGAGGCGCATGGTGGGCTGCGGACTGACGAACCCCAGCTTGGTGAGGTCGTCCCACGCCCGCATGGCCTGGATCTCCACTGGCGTGGGAAAGGTCAGCTCGCCGCCCCACGGCGTGATTCTCCCGGGCAGCTCCGGGATGTCGCCCTCGCCCAGCAGGTACTTCGAGAAATTCACCGGGTCGAACCCGTCCATGTCGATGATGGGGGCCTTGGCGTCGAGCAACTCGAGGGTGTCCACGTCGGAGGGATCGAAGATGGTCCGGAAGCTCCGATGGGCGATGACCCGTGCGTCGTTCATGATTCGCAGTCGGCCGGCGCCGCCGAAGTGATCCGGGTGGCTGTGGGTGACCACCACGGTGTGGACCCGGCTGACCGGCACCCCGATCGAGGCCAGACCCGCCTCCAGGCGGGCGAACTGGTCCGGCGACGGAAGTCCGGGATCGATCAGCGCCACGCCCCGTTCGTCCTCCAGCACGTAGCAGTTCACGTGACCGAGGCCCGGCAACATGATCGGGAGCTGGATCCGGACAACGCCCGGGGCGACCTCGACGACCTCCTCCGATGCCGGCTGCTTCTCCTGCTTGACCGGTTTCGGATCGTGGTCGTGGCCGAGGCTCATGGCGTCAGGGTATGGGAGGTCACCGTGCGGCGAAGATCCCGCCGACCGACTCGATGATGAAGCGGTTCCACCAACTCGGGTGCCGTATCAAGGCATGACCCTCACCCGGCACCAGCACGTGACGGGCATCAGCGCCGGCGGCGCGGGCCCGGTCCACGAAGTCCAGTGACGAGCTGGGCTTGGTGGTGCGGTCGTTGGCCCCGTGGGCCACACGGATCGTCCGCCCGGCCACGTCGACCATGGGCTCGCCCGCCGGGAGCCAGGGCGCCAGGCCGACCACGCCGGCCACGCCAGGGTGATCGACGAACCTCATGGACGTGCGCCCGCCCATGGAATGGCCGACGAGGACCAGCTCCTGTCGGGTGGTGGTGGTCAGTTCGTCGATGGTCCGGCCCAGATCGGCCATCGCCGATGCTCCGTCGTGGTTCCAACCCTGCTGCGAGAAGCGGAAACGCCGGACCTCGATTCCGGCGCGCTCCAACGGCCGCCCAATGGAGCGGGCGAACAACTCCATCCGCAGCACCGGGAGGTCGAACCGACCCACCGGCCCGGTTCCGAACTCCCGGCCCCCGTGGACCAGGAGGGCGATCCCCGTGCTCAGGCGGCGGCCGGCTCGACGTCGGCGTCGTCGCCCTGGACGACCTGCCACAGCAGCGCGCCGAGTGCACCGCCGATGAGCGGGAACACGATGAAGGCCCAGAGCTGCACGATCAGGTCGGTCTCGCCGGAGAAAAGGGCCACGCCGATGCTGCGGGCCGGATTCACCGAGGTGTTGGAGATCGGGATGGAGACGAGGTGGATGAGGAAGAGGGTGAACCCTGCGGCGATACCGCCGAACCCGGCCGGGAAACGCTTGTGGGTGGTGGACAGCACCACGAAGATCAACAAGGCGGTCAGCACGACCTCGATGAGCGCCACAGAGCCCAACTTCCAGCCGTCCGGGCTGAAGTCGCCGTAACCGTTCGAGGCGAAACCGCCGGCGATCGGCTTGTCGCTCAGCTTGAAGGTGATCCACAGGATGAAACCGCCGATCACACCGCCCAGGAGCTGGCCGACCCAGTAGAAGGGCAGCTTGGCTGCATCGAGGCGCTTGGCCAGCACCAGCCCCAGGGTCACCGCCGGGTTGACGTGGCAACCCGAGACGTGGCCGATGGCGTAGGCCAAGACCAGCAATGACAGTCCGAAGGCCGTGGCGACACCCAGGACACCGACTGAACCGGCGGCGAACACCGCAGTGCCACATCCCCCGATGACCAGCACAGCCGTCCCGAAGGTTTCCGCCACGGTGATCTTGACGTTCTCGTCCATGTGTCGGCCTCCCGAGTCGGGGTCGAGGCTAGGGGGCCGACGGAGTCGGAGCCCGGAATACCTGCGCCCGCCAGAACGCCAGCTCGGCGATGCTCTCCCGGATGTCGTCCATGGCCCGGTGGGCCGTGGCCTTGCGCGGCGCAGCGGCCAACGCCTCCGGATACCACCGGCGGGAGAGTTCCTTGATGGTGGAGACGTCGACCGACCGGTAGTGGAGATGTTCCTCGATCTCGGGCAGATAGGCGGCCAGGAACCGCCGGTCCATTCCGATCGAGTTACCGCACAGCGGCACGGTCCGGGGTTCGGGAACGTGTTGTTTGATGAACTCCAGCGTCCGGGCGCCGGCGTCGGCCAGGCTGATGTCCGACGCCCGGATCTGCTCGAGCAGGCCCGACCTGGTGTGCATGTCGAGCACGAACGGATCCATTCGGGACAGCTCGTCCCCGGTGGCAGATACCACGAGGTCCGGACCCTCGGCCACGATGGTCAGCTCGTCGTCGGTGATCAGCGTGGCGATCTCGACGATGACGTCCGACCTGTGATCCAGACCGGTCATCTCCAAGTCCATCCACACGAGCATGGACGCAGCGTAGGGGTTCGGTAGGGTCCGGGCCGTGAGTGACCCCGCACCGTCTCGTGTGTCCATCCCGGTGGTCCGCTTGGATCCGGAACTGCCGCTCCCCGTGTACGCCAAGAGCGGCGACGCCGGACTCGATCTCGTGGCCTCGCAGGACGTCACGTTGTCACCGGCCGGTGGGCGGGCCCTGGTCCCCACCGGCCTGGCCGTGGCCATCCCCGTGGGTTACGCCGGGTTCGTACAGCCCCGCAGCGGTCTGGCCGCCAGGCACGGGGTGACGTGTCTGAACACCCCGGGCCTGATCGACTCGGGCTACCGCGGCGAGTTGAAGGTGCTGTTGGTCAACACCGACCCGGACGAAGCCTTCGAGGTCCATCGGGGCGAGCGCATCGCGCAACTGGTCATCCAGGCCGTGGCCCACGCCGTGTTGGTCGAGGTCGACGAGCTGGAGTCCACCGAGCGGGGCGAGGGCGGATTCGGTCACACAGGCCGATGACCATGGATCTCCGAGAGTTCACCGAGCCCCAGCAGGGCGCGAGCTACGACCAACTCCTCGCCGTGGCCAAGGCGGCCGAGTCCCTGGGCTACGACGCCTTCTTCCGGTCCGACCACTACCTCAAGATGGGTGACGGCACGGGACTTCCGGGATCCACCGATGCCTGGGTGACCCTGGCCGGCCTGGCACGGGAGACCTCACGCATCCGCCTGGGCACGCTGGTCACCCCGGTCACCTTCCGCCCCGTGGGCCTGCTGGCCGTGTCGGTGGCGCAGGTCGACCACATGTCCGGGGGCCGGGTCGAGCTGGGCCTGGGGGCCGGTTGGTTCGACGACGAGCATCACGCCTACGGCATCCCGTATCCGACGTCCGCCGGCGAGCGCCGGCGAGCGCTTCGAGCTGCTCGAGGATCAGCTGGAGATCATCTCCCGCTTCTGGGCCGCCCCGGCCGGCGAGCACGTCACGTATGCCGGTAAGCGGGTCTCGGTGATCGACTCTCCGGCACTGCCCAAACCATTCCAGTCGCCGCCTCCGATCGTGATGGGCGGCGCGGGCCCGCGTCGGACCCCCCGGCTGGCCGCCCGCTACGCCGCGGAGTGGAACCTGCCATTTTGCGCGCTCTCCATGTTCGTGGAGCTCCGTGCCGTGGTCCTCGCGGCCTGTGAGGCGATTGACGGCGACCCCGCCACCATGGTCACCTCGGTCGCTCAAGTGGTGTGTTGTGGATCCGACGATGCCGAGATCGCCCGGCGAGCAGCGGTCATCGGACGAGAGGTCGACGAGTTCCGGGAGAACGGTCTGTGCGGCACCCCGGCGGAGATCGCAGGCAAGCTGGCGACCTTCCACGACGCCGGGGCGACCCGCTGCTCCCTGCAGTTCCTCGACGTCGACGATCTCGACCACCTCGCGCTGGTGGCGGCCGAGGTCATGAACGAGACGGCCCGCTGGTAGTCGGGTCGAACGGTCCCCGACCCATCTGCTCACGGATGGGGACCACGGACGGCATGGTCATGGCGCGGCGTTGCCAGTTGGCGCCGTCGACCACCAGTGTGTGCCCGGAGATGAACCGGGCATATGGCGAGGCCAGGAACGTGGCGGCCCAGCCCAGCTCCTGACGTTGGCCCACCCGGAGGGCTGGCTGGCTCAGGTCGGTGTCGTTCGTTCGTTCGAGGTTGCCGGCGATGTCCGACGTCATGTCCTCGTGGGGGAACAGGCCCGGCACCAGGGAGTTCACCTGGATCCCGTAGGGACCCCACTCCACGGCCAGGCTCTCGGTGAGGTTCTTCACCCCGGCCTTCGCCGCAGCGGAGTGGACGAAGCCCGGACCCCCGGTCCACGCGTACGTCGCACCGATGTTGATGATGGACCCGGGCGTCCCGAGGGCGAGGTGCCGACGTCCGAACTCTCGGCAGCAGAAATAGGTGCCGTTCAAAGTGATGTCCACCACCGTGCGCCAACCGTTGGGCGACAGGTCCTCCGCCGGTGCGGGGAAGTTGGCGGCCGCGTTGTTCACCAGGACGTGCGGCAGCCCGAACCCGGCTGCTGCCTCGGCCGCGTCGAAGGCGGCGGCGATCTGCTCGGGATCCCGGATGTCACACGGCACGGCCAGAACGAGCGCCCCGAGCGCCTCCATGGCCGCGGCGCCGGCCGCCAGGTGCTCCGCGCTTCGGCTGGCGATCACCATGGCCGCCCCGAGGCGGGCGAACTCGGCGGCCACGGCCTTGCCCAAACCCGTGCCGGCGCCGGTGACCAGGACGGTCTGCCCGGCGTATGTGTCGGGGGGGAGCGCCGAGGCGCCCACGGGAGGAGGTGCCGGGAGTCCCGGGAGGTCGTTGGACGACACGTCAGGTCCCGCTGTCGCGCTCGTGCTTGAGGAACGTCTGGTACACCAACTCATCCGCCATCGACGACCGCAGCTCCGGTAGCGAGAGGTGCCGGACCACCTCACGGGCCATCCGGACGGTCAGGCGGGGAGCCGCCACGATCTGCTCGGCCATGGAGCGCACCGTGTCGTCCAGTTCGTCGCGGGGAACCACCCGACTCACGATCCCGTGGAACAAGGCCTCGTCGGCGGCGAGGACTCGATTGGTGAGGACCAGGTCGGAGACCAGTCCGGGACCGGCGATCTGGAAGAGCACGCCCATACCGCCGGTGTCCGGGATGACGCCGTGGCGGGTCTCCGGCAGACGGAACTTGGCGTCTTCGCTGGCCACCCGGATGTCGCAGAGCAGCGCCCGCTGGAACGACGCGCCGATCACCCAGCCGTGGCAGGCCACGATGACCGGTGCGTCGAGGTCCCAGAGCTGCTGGATCCCGCGGTGGCCCCGCCGCATCAACTCCTGATGCGACAGGTCGGTCGGTTGCGTTCCGATGCTCGACACGTCACGTCCGGAGGAGAACGAGGGGCCGTTGCCACGCCAGATCACCGCTCGGACATCGGGTTGTTCCCGGAGCCGGCCGAGGATCTCGAACAGCTGGGCGTCCATGGCGTCGTCGAAGGCGTTGTGCTGATCCGGGTTGTCGTTGGTGATGGTGGCGACCCCGCCCTCGACCTGCAGCTGCACCGTGTGACTCATGTGGGAACTCCCTCAATGGCTGCGCTGGCGTCGACGTCCGGCACGAGTCGACGACCGTCGGGCGTGGTGCGCATCACGACCCGGGCCACCGGTGTGCCCTCGACTTCACCCACGATTGCTTCGGGGGGCACGGCATCGGCGGTGAACCGGTTCACCAGGACCCACGCCACAAGCACCGGGGATCCGGCGGTCGGGTCCCACTCCAGCGCGGTGATCATGGAAAACCACAAGCCGTTGCCCGAGTTCGCATACCGCGCCCAGCGGACCCCGCTGCGGGACAAGGGTTGCATGACCGGCAGGTGGGTGTGTCTCAGGAGCAACCAGGGCCCGCTCTCGGCGGAACCGCCGGAGGCGTCGAACAACGACTCCTCGTCGAGGCTGTCGTAGGACCGGTTCGCCCCGAACCGGGGGCTGATCCGCAACAGGACGTTGGGGAGGGCCCCCGAGAGGAACGCGGCGGTCAGGGACCG
>Ga0105044_10003352_pt1 | contig 21985 bp, 18 predicted proteins | sample MAT01_FD_78092 | JGI IMG/M metagenome (GOLD analysis project Ga0105044, IMG submission 78092) | Freshwater microbial communities from Lake Fryxell liftoff mats and glacier meltwater in Antarctica - MAT-01 | ecosystem: Environmental > Aquatic > Freshwater > Ice > Liftoff microbial mat | place...
AAGTTTGGCTGCGGCATCGCGGCCTGCGGTGCTTGTACCGTGCATGTCGACGGTGTCGCGATTCGCTCATGCGTGACGCCGCTGTCGGCGGTCGCTGGCAAGCATGTAACGACCATTGAGGGCATTTCAGCCAAGGGCCCGAATGCCGTGCAAAAGGCGTGGATCGAGCATCAGGTGCCTCAGTGCGGGTACTGCCAGTCCGGCTTCATCATGGCGACGACTGCGCTGCTCGAAAAGACGCCGGAGCCAACCGACGCCGACGTTGATGCCGCAATCACGAATTTGTGTCGCTGCGGCACCTATCCGGCGATGCGTCTGGCCATAAAGAAGGCCGCGCAACTGAAGAAAGCGGGAGGCTGATCATGAGGAAGTTCGCAAAAACGAAGCGCGCATTTTTGATCGGCACCGGTGTGGTTGGTGGTGCGCTGGTGCTCGGCACAGTGCTCGCGTGGCGGCGTGTCGCCAACGCGCAAAACTTCAAACCGCCGGTCAAAGAAGGCGAAACGGTGTTTAACGCCTGGCTCAAAATCATGCCTGACAGCACGGTCGTCGTACAGGTGCCGCGACAAGACATGGGGCAGGGGATCTACACCACGCTCGCGATGCTGGTCGCCGAAGAGCTTGATGCGGACTGGAGCAAAGTTCGGGCCGAGCAGTCGCAAATTAATCCGGTGTACGGCAACATTGTCGCGCTTGGCGACAGTGCGCCGCCCGCCATGAAATCAGCCATGATGGCGATGGCACGGGTGATTGGTTTGCAGCTAACGGGTGGGTCGACGTCGGTACGCGATGGCTGGGAGCCGATGCGCACCGCCGCTGCAAGTGCGCGCGCGATGCTACTGGGCGCTGCGGCGGCGAAATGGAGAGTTCCAGCGGGCGAACTGGCCATTGAGAAGTCGGAGGTCAAGCACGCAGCAAGCGGAAAGAGCGCACCGTTTGGGGAGTTTGCGCAAGCTGCGGCAGCGCTCGCGCCACCTTCCAGCGTGACTGTCAAAGCGCAAAAAGACTGGAAGATTTTGGGCACCAGCCCGGCACGGCTTGACGTAATCGAGAAGACACTTGGCAAGACGCAATACGGTATTGATGTTCGCCTCGAAGGCATGCTCTATGCGACGGTCAGACACATTCCGTACGTGTCCGGCCACTTGCAGGAAGTGCGCTGGAAAAACGGTGCGCCGCCGAAAGACGTGCTGCATCTGGCGCGCGGCGACAACTGGCTTGCTGTGGTGTCAACGAGCTATTGGTCGGCAAAAAAAGCGCTCGAAGAAGCAGAGCTGATCGGTGGTGGCGACACGGGAACCGTGATCTCCAGCGAGCAATTGGCAGCGCAGTACAACGAGGTACTCGATGGAAAAGATAATGGGGTGATGAAACCTTTGCGCCGCACGTTCGGCGAGCATGGGAATGCCGAAAAGGCGATTGTGTCGGCGACGAAGACTCAGCGCATTGACGCCGCCTACAGCGTTCCTTTTCAGGCGCACGCAACGATGGAGCCGATGAATTGCACGGTGCAAATCAAGGACGGCAAGGTCGATGTCTGGGTCGGCAATCAGGCCCCCACCGTCGTCCAGTGGCTGGCTGCTGGAAACGTCGGCGTGCCATCGCAAAACGTCACCATTCACACGCCCTATCTGGGCGGTGGCTTCGGCCGTCGCGTCGACCTTGAGGTGATTCGCCAGGCGCTCGCCTGCGCCAAACTCACGGGTGGTAAGCCAGTACAACTCATCTGGTCGCGTGAGGAAGACATTGCGCACGACGCCTATCGGCCCGCGATTTCCGCGCGCATGAGTGCCGCGCTGGACGACAAGGGAGGACTGTCTGCATGGCATCACCGCATGGTCGGACCGAGCGTCGGAAAAAGTGTGTTCGCGCGCATGAATCCGCTCGCTGCGGGGGACTTTCGGCCGGATGTGACGAACGCTGAGGGCGCAGCGCATTTGCCCTATGCGCTCGCCAATTTCAAATGCGATCATGCACAGGTGGACTTGCCAGTGCCGCTCGGTTTCTGGCGCAGCGTAGGCAATTCGTACAACGCGTTTTTTGTTGAGACTTTTATCGACGAAATCGCGTTTGCAGTCAAGAAGGATCCGTATCTTTTCCGGCTTGAACTGCTGAAAGATCAGCCACGGTTTGCGAAGGTGGTTGATGCTGCGGCGAGCGCCGCGCAGTGGAGCGGCGCACTACCGAAAGGCTGGGGCCGAGGCATTGCGCTCGCTGAATCTTTCAAGAGTATCGTCTGCCAGGTGGTTGACGTAGAAGTCGTCGGCAAGGACATCAAGGTTCGGCGCGTTGTGAGCGCAGTCGACTGCGGCACTGCGCTACATCCCGAGAACGCGAAAGCACAGATATCGGGCGCTGCAGTCTACGGCATTACCGCTGCGCTGAAGAGCCAGATCACCCTTAAAGATGGTCAGGTACAGCAACGCAATTTCGACACGTTCCCGCTGTTGAGTATCGCGGAGTGTCCGCAGTTCGAAACGGTGATCATTAACTCGGGAGCGCCGCTTGGCGGCATCGGTGAGGTCGGCCTGCCGCCGATTGCGCCAGCTTTGGGCAATGCGATTTTTGCGGCCACGGCAAAACGGCTACGGAGTTTGCCGTTTGTTATTGCGTAGTGATGTGATGCACAACCAGTGCGGGAAACTCAGTCGGGGAAACTAAGTCCCCGGCACTGGTTGCGCAGAGGGAGTGATCGTGTTGCGGGTTGGCAGCGGGCAGTTCCCCGCTCTGGTTGATTGCTGAGGTTGTTCAGCGCAAGCGCTGTCACAGTTACCACGGTTTAAGCAAACACTTTGCTGAGCATCGCGATCAGCGCGGGGCTGTCGACCATGGCTGCACCTTGAAATGCGGCGGCGACAATGGTCGTTGTTGCGAGGCTTAGTGTGACTGCGATTGCAGCGGTCAGAGCGCGTTCGGTGCTGGAAAGCATGCCGGTGAATTGAGTGGTTTTCATGATGTGTTTCCCTTGGTTAGTTGCATCGCGTTGTTGCGATAGAACGTAATGTAGAGAGACCCATTCAAATCCGCGAGAGGCACGCGACGAATCGCGGGCAATCTCGTGCGAACCGCAGAAATTCAGCGTGAAATGTTCTGGGACTAGAACGGAACCGCTGAAGAAAACTCGCACAACTCTCCCGAAACCGGGTGCGGAAAACCAAGCTGGGCGGCGTGCAACATCAGGCGCTCACCGGCAGCGGGCGGTGCTGTGGCGTACAGACTGTCGCCGATGATTGGGTGGCCCAGAGACGCGAGATGTACGCGCAGTTGATGGCTGCGGCCGGTGACGGGTGTGAGTCCCACCCGCGTCCGTTGGTTGCGCGCATCGCGTGCCAGCACGGTGAAATGCGTCGTCGCAGGTTTTCCGATGGTCTGATCAACCATCTGTCGCGGGCGGTTGGGCCAATCGCAAATCAATGGCAGATTGATCGTGCCCGCGTCGTCCTCAATCAGGCCGTACGTGACCGCGACGTAATACTTGCTGACCGTGCGTTGCTCGAAGGCGCGACTGATCGTGCGTTGCGCTTCAATGCCGCGTGCGAACACCATCAGGCCCGAGGTTTCCATATCGAGACGATGCACGACCAGCGCATTGATAAACTCAGCTTGCACCCGAGCGCCCAAGCAGTCCTGTTTGTCCGGCCCGCGACCGGGGACGGAGAGCAGGCCACTCGGCTTGTCGACAATGACAAACGCATCGTCGACAGAAACAATAGATAGCGCGGTATCTACGATTTGACTTCGCCGACGACCAGGTACTCAAGCAACGCCTTCTGCGCATGCAAGCGATTCTCCGCCTCGTCCCACACGACACTCTGCGGCCCGTCAATCACGCCCGCCGTGACTTCTTCACCGCGATGCGCGGGCAGGCAGTGCATAAAGAGCGCAGACGTTTCGGCGAGCGCCATCATCTCCTCGTCCACACACCAGTCGGCGAAGGCTTTCTTGCGCGCTTCGGTTTCGGCTTCAAAGCCCATGCTGGTCCAGACGTCCGTCGTGACCAGATGCGAGCCGCGCGCCGCGTCCAGTGGGTCAGTGAACACGCGTACGTGCCCATCAGCCGAGGCGAGCATCGTGTCCGGAATTTCATAGCCAGGCGGCGTCGACGCATTGACCGTGAAGCCCAGCACTTTCGCGGCCTGTAGCCACGAATTCAGCATGTTGTTGGCGTCGCCGACCCAGGTGACGGTCTTGCCTTTGATGTCACCGCGTTGCTCAACGAAGGTGAAGATGTCGGCCAGCACCTGACACGGATGATGATCGTCGGTGAGACCGTTGATGACGGGCACGCGAGAATATTCCGCGAATTTTTCGACGACGCTCTGATGAAAGGTGCGGATCATCACGACGTCGACCATGCGGCTCACGACGCGTGCCAGATCTTCGACCGGTTCCCCGCGCGAAATCTGTGATGCTTCGCTCGTCAAAAAAATCGCCGAACCGCCTAGCTGATTCATGCCCGCTTCGAAGCTCACGCGCGTGCGCGTGGAGTTCTTCTCGAACACCATCGCGAGCGTCCTGTCCCGCAGCGGGTGATAAAGCTCGTAGCGCTTGAAGCGATCCTTGATGATGCGGGTGCGCTCGAACAAATACGCGTACTCTTCGGCAGAGAAGTCGCTCATTTGCAGGAAGTGACGCACATTGGCCACAGGCTTCGCGGCAGCCGCGCGAGCGTGGGGGGCAGTCTTCTGATCGGCGGGCATAGGCATTGCTAGTTTGCAGCGCTTATAAAACGAGGAGTTTACCCGCGTTGTTAAAATTGATTTCGCTAGGGCCTTGCACGGCAAGCGTCCTTTGATCTTTAGGCCATTTCATGATCCTTTGCGCTTACCGTTGCCGCTTTAAAGCTGCCCTTCAGTGCTCGTAGATAGCGATCTCATCATCAAAGGCATCACGCTCGGCGGCCAACAATTTCGCCCGAGCGACTGGTCGGATCGACTGTGCGGCGTGATGTCAGCGTTCGGCGCGGACGAGCAGTTGCGCTACAGCCCGCTGGTAACGCCCGCTTTGCGAGATGGGTTGCGGTGTGTGATCGTGCGTCGTGAATTGGCCGAGCTGGAGCCGCGACTATTCAAGTTTTTTCTAAGCTTCGCCGTCGACAATGATTTGCAGATCACGTTTAACGCGGACGCCGTGGCGACGTTGTTGCCGGACACGGTGCGGCGCATGTCGCGGGATACGCCAGCCTCACCGCCCGCCGTGGCGACGAAAAACGAGGATTACTAAGCCTTTTTGGCTTGTCCTGAGCTACAGCGAAGGATCAGGTTTTTTCGCAATGTCGTTTGCAGAGTAGAGCGGTTTGCGCACATCACGTGATCCTTCGCTGTAGCTCAGGACGACAACGCACGCTTCGACTCTAAAAACAAAAAAAGGCCCCGAAGGGCCTTTTCAACTCACCGGGATTACTGCGAAATACTTAAGCGGCAACCTTTTCGCCCATGCCCTTGACGGCACGAACGAGGTTGCTCTTGACGCGCGAAGCGAGGTTCTTGTGAACGATGCGCTTGTCGGCGATACGATCGATAACCGATTGTGATTCCTGCATCTGCTTTTGTGCTGCGGGCTGGTCGCCTGCGAGGACGGCCTTTTGCACTTTTTTCACTGCGGTGCGAAGCTGCGTGCGAAGCGCGGCGTTGTGGGCGCGCTGCTTGTCGTTTTGACGGGCACGTTTTTTAGCTTGAGCGGAATTTGCCATGGCGAATGCTTTTTATGTATCGAATCTGGTGAACCCGCTATTCTACGGAGTAAATCCCGGTCCCGCAACTCGCTTCACATCAATTGAACCTGTTTAGATCCATTGTCGGCGTCTCCGCAATGACTTCGCTGTCTCGCGTGGCGGGGTTGGCGCGTGAAATTATCACGGCCAAAGTCTTCGGCGCGGGCGCGGCGAATGACGCCTTCGAGATTGCGTTTCTGTTGCCGAACATGATGCGGCGACTCTTCGCAGAGGGTGCTTTCGCGCAAGCCTTCGTACCGCTGATTGCCGAGTACAGAGGCCAACGCGGCGAAGCGGCCACTCACCAACTGATCAACCGTGTCGCGACGTTGCAGCTTCTGGCGCTGCTGGTTGTCACCGCGCTGGGCATTCTTGCTGCGCCATGGCTGATCCCGCTGTTTGCCTCCGGATTCGACAAAACACCGGGAAAAACGCTGCTCGCGACTGAGCTTCTTCAGATCATGTTTCCGTATCTGCTCTTCATTTCGCTGACGGCGCTGGCCGGTGGCGTGATGAATATCTGGAAGAAATTCGCGATTCCCGCGTTTACGCCGGTGCTTTTGAACGCCTGCATGATTGCTGCCGCGTTGTGGGCCGCACCGCACTTCAAGCAGCCGATTCATGCGCTGGCTTGGGGCGTCCTCGCAGGCGGCGTAGCGCAACTGGCGTTGCAACTGTGGCCACTCTACAAGCTCGGCATGTTCCCGCGCCTTGATTTTCACTTTCGCGATGAAGGCGTTTTACGCATGCTGAAAACGATGGGCCCGGCGATTCTGGGCGTGTCGGTGGCACAGGCGAGCCAGGTAATCAACAGCAATTACGCGTCTTTTTTCGGCGATGGTTCGGTGAGCTGGCTGAATAAGGCGGGACGATTGATGGAATTGCCGACGGCGCTTTTGGGCGTGGCGATAGGCACGGTGATCCTGCCTGCACTCGGCGTGTTGCGTAACGAAAAAAACGAGCGCGGGTACGGCGAATTGCTCGACTACGGCATGCGCTTCGCGCTGATCGCGACCTTGCCCGCGATGGCTGTGATGGGCGTGCTGGCGACGCCGATGGTGGCGACCTTGCTGCAACGGGGTGCGTTTACTGCACGCGACGCGATGCAGACCGGCCCTGCAGTGATCGCCTACGCCGTGGGTATCGTGGCGCTGGTGTGGATCAAAATTCTTGCGCCTGCGTTCTACGCGCAGCAGGACACAAAAACACCGGTAAAAATTGCGATCTGGGTGCTGATCATCACCCAGTTGTTCAATCTGCTGTTTGTGCATATCGTGTTCGAGCGCTACGCACCGGACTTAAAACACGCTGCGCTTGCGCTGTCGATCAGCCTCGGCGCGGTGCTCAATGCATGGTGGTTGTATCGCGGCTTGCGCGCGCGTGGGCTATACGAGCCGCAGGCGGGATGGTCGCGTTATGGGTGGCAGCTTTTTGCAGCAACGCTCTGTGCCGCGGCTGTGATTTTCTACGCCAAACCCGCGGATTTGTGGTGGGTGACGACCGCTGAGATCCCGCGCGCTTCCATGCTCACAGCGCTGTTTGCGCTGGGCGGATTTACCTACCTTGGCGTGTTGTATTGCTTTGGGTTTCGCGTGCGCGATTTACGGCGGTAGGAGCTGACCTTGCAGCAGCGGCGCAAGCCGCGAATCGTTGCATGGAGATGCGGTCGATGTTCAGATGTGGCCACCATTCGCGGCTCGCGTCGCTCCTACAAAAAATCTCGCTTACGAAAACTTCCTCGGCACGCGCTTCTTCTCCGACTCCGAAACCGGGGCCAGCGCGCGAATGTGCAGGACATGATCCACCAGCTCAAACCCGTGATCCTTCACGATTTTGGCGATGAGTTTTTCGATTTGCGCATCGTGAAATTCAACGACCTTGCCGGTGTTCACGCAGACGATGTGGTCGTGCTTGTCACCTTCGTTCAATTCAAAGATCGACTTGCCACCCTCAAAATGATGGCGTTTCAATAACCCGGCCTGCTCAAACTGCGTGAGCACCCGATAAATCGTCGCCAGACCGACATCCAGACCTTCATCCATCAACAGGCGATAAACGTCCTCAGCCGTCATGTGGCGCACCTTGGAGCCCTGGAACAAATCCAGCACTTTCATGCGCGGCAGCGTGGCTTTGAGTCCGGCGTCTTTAAGGTCTTGGGCGTGGGCCATGGTCGAAAAACGTCAAAAAAAGGGGGGGATCAAATCGCTTTCGATAGCGCTAACTCGTAGCAACTCGCAGGCTCCGAGTCGAACTATCGCCTGCCTTGGCTATCATACCCGCCTTACCGCCTCGTGCTCAAGCTCCCCAGACCATGCGCCTATTCAGTTTTCTCGCCGCTTCCGCCCTCGCTCTGCTCCTCTCCGGTTGCGGTCTCGTCTACAAGATGGAGGTCAATCAGGGCAACTATGTCACCGAGGACATGGCGGCCAAATTGAAAGAAGGGCAGACGCGACAACAGGTGCGTCTGGCGCTCGGTTCGCCCACGACCGAAAGTATCTTTCACAAGGATCGCTGGGACTTCGCCTATTCGCTGGAGCGTCGAGGCAGGCTGATCACGTCACACAAACTGACTGTGGTTTTCGTCGACGAAAAGGTCAAGAGCTGGACGGTTTCGGGTCTGCCGACCTCGCCCGTGGTGGACCGTGATCCCGCCTACGCGAATCTCGAAAAAGACAAAAGGTCGGACGACAGCCCAGGCTGGTGGTCGACGATGACGGGCTGGTGGCGCAAGTAAAGGGGCGCGCTGTGACGTCAGTCACCCGGCTTGCTATCGCGGGCGCGTCCGGCAAGATGGGGCGCATGCTGTTTGAGGCCTGCGCGTCCGATGCGGACACGCTATTGGTCGCCGCCCTCGATGCGCCGCAGAGCCCTGCAATTGGGGGCCGGGCGACGGCGCTCGGCGGCAACGCCGATGTTGCCGTCACAGGCAACGCTGACAGCGTCCCAGGCGGCGCTGTGCTGATCGATTTCACACGTCCCGAAGCGACGTTGGCCTACCTCGACGCCTGTGTCGCAGGCGGCGTCGGCATGGTGATCGGCACCACCGGTTTCGATGACGCAGGCAAGGCCAAAATCGCCGAAGCCGCAAAAAAAATCCCCATCGTGTTTTCCCCGAACTATTCGGTCGGCGTGAACACGGTTTTCAAATTGCTCGAACTCGCTGCCAGGTCGCTGAACGAGGGCTACGACATCGAAATCGTCGAAATGCATCACCGCATGAAGGTTGATGCGCCGTCCGGTACCGCGCTCAAACTCGGTGAAATCATCGCCGAAGCGCAGGGAACTCGACTCGCCGACCGCGCCGTGTATGCCCGTGAAGGGCACACGGGTGAGCGCAAAAACGGCACTATTGGCTTCGCGGCACTGCGCGGCGGTGACGTCGTGGGCGATCACACGGTGGTCTTCGCTGGCGTCGGCGAGCGCATAGAAATCACCCACAAATCGTCCAGCCGGGCCACTTATGCCATCGGCGCCATCCGTGCGGCAAAGTTCTTGCAAGGGAAATCGAACGGATTGTTCGATATGCATGACGTTTTGGGCTTGAAATAGCGTTCGACAACGTTTCAGCTTTATGCTGAAACGACGAATCGACGGGGGCTCACTGCAGAAATACCTGCAAGTCGACTTAAGTTAAAAATCGCAGTAAGCCCCAGTTTAGCGGTGCTTACGCCTAAAAGACGTTGGCGGGAAAGTCAGATTTTCATGGTCAGGGCAAACATCGCTGGACGCGCATCGTCACAGTTCGGAGAACGTACCGCTGCCCGTTGCCCGCGCTGCTACGACACTTTCCCGTGCGGCGCGACAGCCGCTTCGTGCTGGTGTCACACGCTGCCTCCGCTCGATTTGTCCTCCCAGCCCGTCGATCTCATCGGTAAGGGCTGCCTTTGCGCCAGCTGCTTGCAGGCTGCCATTCGCGCGGTCAGCGCGGGCAATGTGGGCACCGCCGGATAGCCCGCCTTGGCCATCTTTCTGGTGCGCCACACGGCGCCTGACATTAAGCCGGGCGTGATTTATGCGGCCAGCAACGTGCCCGTGCACGAGGCAGAATTCATGCGCGTGATGCCGCTCATCGACGCCGCGCTGCCGCAGGAAGCGCTGATCGTCACCAGTCATTTGTCGCGCTGCCGACGGTTGGCGGACTTTCTGTCGATGCGCGGCACTGGCCGCATTGTCATCGTGGATCCAAGGCTGACCGAGCGCGACCTTGGGCGCTGGACCAGCAAGAAGTGGGAGCAGATTCCGCGCCGCGAAGCGAAGGAGTTCGACGGTAATTTTCTTGATCACTGGCCACCGCCAGTGGAAACCGAAAATGGCCCGGTGCTGCGCGGCCTGCACGTTTATCCACGCCTCGGCGCGGGCGAATCGGTGCGGGCAATGCAGGCGAGGGTTATCGAAGGTTTTGAGGCGGCCTGGGACATCGCGGAGGGCCGCAATCTGGTCATCATCTCGCACGCCGGACCGATTGCCGCGATGATCGCGTACTGGCAAGGCGAACTCCTGCGGCGCGGCATCGAGCCGTCGCCAGGTTGCGGCGACGTGGTGCAGCTGGCTTATGTTGAAGGGCAGCAACGCGCGTTCATTGCGCGTCGGGCGACACCACCCGCTGAGGCTGATAGCTTTTAGCTGAACTCCCTTCTCAACGTGGGCTAGAAGCGTAAATGATGACAAGCCGACTTTAGGTGATTTACGGCTCTAGCCCCTATAAAACAATGGTTTTAAGGAAAAGCTTATGTAAATTACGCCTTTGCCATCAGGTATAATTTTCAGGCTCTAGACACGGGATTTCGCGCGCTTTTGAGTTTTTCAGTCGGTGTTGGTTTCGATCAATGCCTCGCGAGCCAAGCCCCGTTGCCGCGGCAGTGCTGATGATTGTTCACTCAGTTCAACGGCGTTGACCGCGCACTAGGGCTTGCAAATTAATCGATTGCCGCTCCTTCGTTGCTGCGGCGGTCTTCGCACAGAGCCGGACTATGCCCTTTCCTACTTCCCCTAACAGCACGTCGTCGCTGTTACCTGTATTCACGCCCGCCCTGCTCGCGCTAGCCGACGGAACCGTGTTTCGGGGACGCAGCATCGGCGCAACGGGCCAGGCCACGGCTGAGGTCGTGTTCAACACCGCCATCACCGGCTATCAGGAAATCCTCACCGATCCGTCCTACGCGGGCCAGTTCGTCACACTGACTTATCCCCACATCGGCAACGTCGGCGTCAACCCCGAAGACGTCGAATCGCACAAAATTTTCGCTTCCGGCCTCATCATTCGTGACCTCTCGATGGTCGTCTCGAACTTCCGCGCCACGCAATCGCTTGATGAGTATCTGAAGGCCGCTGGCGTCGTCGGCATCTCTGACATCGATACGCGAAAACTCACACGAATTCTCCGTGACAAAGGCGCACAAAACGGCTGCATTCAAGCGGGTGTGATTGACCAAGCGAAGGCGATTGCCGCCGCGCGCGCCGCCCCGAACATGGCGGGGCTTGATCTGGCCAAAGTCGTCTCCTGCACCGCACCCTACGAATGGACGCAAAGCAGCTGGGCCTTGGGCGCTGGCTACGCAGAGCGTGGACCCGTCGCAGCGGAGTATCACGTCGTCGCCTATGACTACGGCGTCAAATTCAACATTCTGCGCATGCTTGCCGAGCGCGGCTGCAAACTGACCGTCGTGCCCGCGCAAACGAGCGCCAAAGACGTGCTCGCGATGAAGCCGGACGGCGTGTTCCTCTCGAACGGCCCCGGCGATCCGGAGCCTTGCGACTACGCCATCGCGGCCGTCAAAGAAATCGTCGACAGCGGCACACCCACCTTCGGTATTTGCCTCGGACATCAGCTCCTCACACTCGCCAGCGGCGGCAAAACATTGAAGATGAAAACGGGCCATCACGGTGCCAACCATCCGGTTAAAGATCTGGATGACGGCCGCGTGCTGATCACCTCGCAAAATCACGGTTTCGCAGCGGATGCCGCGAGCCTGCCAGCGAATGTGCGCGTCACCCATGTGAGCCTGTTCGACGGCACGCTGCAAGGCATCACCCGGACCGACAAACCTGCGTTCAGCTTTCAGGGTCACCCCGAAGCGAGCCCCGGACCGCACGACGTGGCGTATCTGTTCGACCGATTCATTCAATTGATGGGCGAACCATCGTGAGTTCGCTTAAAACGAGGCAGCTGATCCTCGTTCGCCACGGCGAAACCGACTGGAACGCTGAGGGTCGAATTCAGGGCATGCTCGATGTGCCCCTGAACGCACTTGGCGCGCAGCAGGCCGAGCTGGCTGCGGCGGCACTCGCGCGCTCGATCAACCTGGCTGAACTGGTGTCGAGCGATCTGGTGCGTACGCGTGAAACGACCAAACCGATCAACGAGGCAACCGGTTTCGAGCCGCGCTTTGACGCGCGAATTCGCGAGCGACACTTCGGTGTCTGGCAAGGAAAAACCTACGAAGAGTGGCGCGTGCTCGATGCCGAGGGAATGGCTCGCTACAACGCAGGCGATCCTGATTACGGCCCCGAAGGCGGTGAAACGGCGACCCAGTTTCTCGCGCGCTGCGTGAGTGCCGTGTCCGACCTTGTCACCATCAGCAAAGAGAAAACGCTGATCCTCGTCACTCACGGCGGCGTAGTCAGCTCGATGGTGCGGCACTCACAAGGCCTCAACCCGCAAAGCGCGCGCACCTGGAGCGTGCCCAACGCATCGATTAGCGAATGGCGCGTTGAATATGTCAATGACGAACCCGTTTTTTACGTCGACCGCATCGGCGATGTGGCTCATCTGGAGCACGCAGAAGCTGCGCTCGACGAAGTAGATAAGTAGTTAAAGTGCCTCCCCCTTCAAGGGGAGGTTAGGTGGGGGATGGGTTTTCACCGCGTAAGCGATAGACGCTGAAACCCATCCCCACCCCGGCCCTCCCCTTGAAGGGGAGAGAGGTAGCGAAACGAGACAGGTAGAAAAACTATGCCAAAACGTACCGACATAAAAAGCATTCTCATCATCGGCGCGGGCCCGATCATCATTGGTCAGGCCTGCGAGTTCGATTACTCCGGCGCACAGGCTTGCAAGGCGCTGCGCGAAGAGGGCTACAAAGTCATCCTCGTCAACAGCAATCCTGCGACGATCATGACCGACCCCGAGATGGCGGATGTGACCTACATAGAGCCGATCACGGCAGCTGTCATCGAGCGCATCATCGAGAAAGAAAAGCCGGACGCTCTGCTGCCCACGATGGGCGGACAAACCGCGCTCAACGCAGCGATGGAGTTGTCAAAGAACGGCGCACTCAAGCGTCACAACGTCGAGCTGATTGGCGCGAACGAAGAGGCGATTGAGAAAGCAGAAGATCGCTGGAAATTTAAAGCAGCGATGACCAAAATTGGCCTTGGCTCCGCGCGCTCCGGTATTGCGCATTCGATGGAAGAAGCCCATGCCGTGCAAAAAACGCTGGGCTTCCCGACGGTCATTCGCCCGAGTTTCACGATGGGCGGCAGCGGCGGCGGCATCGCCTACAACCACGAAGAATTCGTCACCATCTGCAAGAACGGGTTAGAGCTTTCGCCAACCACCGAACTCTTGATCGAAGAATCGCTCCTGGGCTGGAAAGAGTTCGAGATGGAGGTGGTGCGCGACAAAAAAGACAACTGCATCATCATCTGTTCGATTGAAAACCTTGATCCGATGGGTGTGCATACGGGTGATTCGATCACCGTCGCACCGGCGCAAACGCTGACCGACAAGGAATACCAGATCATGCGCAACGCATCGATCGCCGTGCTCCGTGAAATCGGTGTGGATACCGGCGGCTCCAACGTGCAGTTCTCGATCAACCCGAAGGACGGACGCATGATCGTGATCGAGATGAATCCGCGGGTGTCGCGTTCATCAGCGCTGGCCTCGAAAGCGACCGGTTTCCCGATTGCCAAAGTCGCAGCGAAATTGGCTGTGGGCTACACGCTGGACGAGTTGCGCAACGACATCACGGGCGGCGCAACCCCTGCGTCATTCGAGCCGACAATCGACTATGTCGTCACCAAAATTCCACGCTTCGCCTTCGAGAAATTCAAGGAAGCTGACCCGCATCTCACCACGCAAATGAAGAGCGTGGGCGAGGTGATGGCCATTGGTCGCACCTTCCAGGAATCGCTGCAAAAAGCATTGCGCGGGCTAGAGGTCGGCGTTGATGGCTTCAATCTGAAATCGGTCGATGCCGACAAGATCAGCGAGCAGCTATCGAATCCGACCCCGGATCGCCTTTGGTACGTGGCGGACGCGTTTGGTGTGGGTATGTCGGTCGCGGAAGTGTTCGAAGACACCGCGATTGATCCGTGGTTTCTGGAGCAGATCAAGCAGATTGTTGACCTTGAACTCGCGATTGAAAAGCGCACGCTGGAATCGATCAGCGTCGATGAGATGCGTCACTTGAAGCGCAAAGGTTTCTCGGATCGTCGTCTCGCATATTTGCTCAAAACAGATCAGGACGCGCTGCGTACCGTGCGTCACGCACTCGGCGTACGACCCGTCTACAAACGCGTCGACACCTGCGCTGCCGAGTTCGCGACCAAGACCGCCTACATGTATTCGACCTACGAGGACGAGTGCGAAGCAGAGCCTTCGAACAAGAAAAAAATCATGGTGCTCGGCGGCGGGCCGAACCGCATTGGTCAGGGCATCGAGTTCGACTATTGCTGCGTGCATGCCGCGATGGCGTTGCGCGAAGATGGTTACGAAACCATCATGGTTAACTGCAATCCCGAGACGGTTTCGACTGACTACGACACTTCGGATCGCCTCTACTTTGAACCGGTGACGCTCGAGGACGTTCTGGAGATCGTGCACGTCGAGAAACCCGTCGGCGTGATCGTGCAGTACGGCGGGCAAACACCACTGAAACTGGCGCGCGATCTGGAGCGCTGTGGCGTGCCGATCATCGGCACCACGCCGGACGCAATTGACGTCGCCGAAGACCGCGAGCGCTTCCAGAAATTGCTGCAAGAAATTGGCCTCAAGCAACCGCCGAATCGCACCGCACGCGACGAAGCGAGCGCCTTGCGTCTGGCCGTTGAAATCGGCTACCCACTCGTCGTTCGCCCAAGCTACGTGCTCGGTGGCCGCGCGATGGAAATCGTTCATGCGCCGGAAGATCTGGAGCGCTACATGCGTGAAGCGGTGAAGGTGTCTAACGATTCGCCAGTGCTTCTTGATCGTTACCTGAACGACGCGATTGAAGTCGACGTTGATGCGCTCTGTGACGGCACCGATGTTGTTCTGGGTGGCATCATGGAGCACATCGAGCAGGCGGGCGTTCACTCAGGGGATTCGGCGTGTTCGCTGCCGCCGTATTCGCTGTCGGACGAATTGCAGGACGAGTTGCGCCGGCAGACCGTGCTCATGGCGATGGCGCTCAAAGTCGTCGGTCTCATGAACGTGCAGTTCGCGGTTAAAGTCGAAGACGGCAAAGACGTCGTCTACGTGCTCGAAGTGAATCCACGCGCCTCGCGCACGGTGCCGTTTGTTTCCAAAGCGACGGGCCGTCAGTTGGCCAAGATTGCCGCACGCTGCATGGCCGGTCAATCGCTCAAGTCGCAAGGCATTGTGGGCGAAGCGCTGCCGCCGTATTTCTCGGTGAAAGAAGCGGTCTTCCCGTTTAACAAATTCCCCGGTGTCGACACCATCCTGGGCCCGGAAATGAAGAGCACCGGCGAAGTCATGGGCGTGGGCTACAGCTTTGCTGAAGCGTTCGAAAAGTCCCAGCTCGCGGCCGGAACACGTTTGCCGACAAGCGGCAAAGTCTTCCTCTCGGTGAAGCAGGCTGACAAGACAAAAATCGGCGAGGTCGCGCGCATCCTGCACGAAGTTGGCTTTGTGCTGGTCGCCACCAAAGGCACGGCGGCGGCGGTTGCCGCGGCCGGTGTGCCGGTAGAAACCGTTAAAAAAGTGCAGGAAGGTCGCCCCAATATCGTGGACATGATCAAAGACGGTCAGCTCGCGCTGGTGATCAATACGGTGGAAGAGAAGCGCGGCGCCGTAGCCGACAGCTCCTACATCCGCCGGGCTGCGCTCGCGGCCCGCCTGCCGATCTACACCACCATCGCCGGCGCCAGGGCCGCTGCGATGGGCATTCAGGACGGCCCCGAGTTAACCCCATACCCGTTGCAGTCACTTCTGAAAGAAGTTGTAGTACAGTAGAACTGTTAACGCCGTTACTAATTCGGCCCGCCGAGAGCGAAATCGGCGGGCTTTGTTTTTTTGTGAGTGAGCAGTGAGCAGTGACAAGTGAGCAGTAAGTCGCCCCAGTTCATTTGTCACTGCTTACTCGTCACTTTCCCGAGCCCATCATGAGCACAATCCCCCTGACCAAAGTCGGCGCAGAACAACTCAAGGTTGAATTGCATCGCCTGAAGACGGTTGACCGTATCGAGACTTCGCGCGCGATTGGTGAAGCGCGCCTGCAAGGCGACATCAGCGAAAACGCCGATTACGACGCTGCAAAAGAACGGCAGTCGTTCATCGAGGGCCGCATTCAGGAAATCGAAGGCAAGCTCGGCAACGCTCAGGTGATTGACCCGAAAACGATCAACTCCGAGGGCAAAGTTGTTTTCGGCGCCACCGTTGAATACGAAGATTGCGATACCGAAAAGCGCTCCACCTATCAAATCGTCGGTGAAGACGAAGCCGATTTCAAAATCGGCAAAATTTCAATCGGCTCACCACTCGCTCGTGCGTTCATCGGCAAAGCCGAGGGCGATGTGGTCGAAGTGCAGGCACCGGGCGGTGCTCGCGACGTCGAGATCGTAAGCGTTCGCTACGTCTGATCGCCCTTAGGCGCGCGGCGCAATCCGGTTGCGCCTCAAATCGGCGTTAAACGGCCAATAACTCTACGTCAAACATCAGGGTCGCATTCGGCGGGATGACCCCGCCTGCGCCCCGTGCGCCATAGCCTAGTTCCGAAGGGATGATCAGCGTGCGTGAGCCGCCGATTTTCATACCTTGCACGCCTTCGTCCCAGCCTTTGATGACGTGACCTGCGCCGAGCGGGAATGAAAACGGGTCGCCGCGATCCTTGCTAGAGTCGAATTTTTCGCCCTTCACGCCGTCATTGAATAGCCAGCCCGTGTAGTGCACGCTGACGTGTGCGCCTGCTTTGGCTTCGGCACCGGTGCCGAGGGTGGTGTCGTCGTACTGGAGTCCGGAAGCGGTAGTTTGCATGATGGTTACGTTGATCGAATTTACAAAGACGAGAATCGTAGCAGCGTTGGCTGCCGCGGCAAACCGCAGTGCGAAAACCAAAGTTCACCGGCCTGCGTAAACTCTGATTGCCTTGGTGCCCTTTTGGTGCGCCTTAGCGCCGGTACGTTCAAATTTCAAAACATCGGGTGCGTTCATGAAAAATTCTTCTCTTAAGATGGTCGCGGGCAGCGTGCTCACAGCGGCGGCGCTGGCGGCTCTCCCGACGTTTGCGCAGAGCGCCGCGCCCGCTCCGGCACCTGATTCGCCTGAGGCGAAATTCGGCGTATCCACCGGCGCGGGCGTGAGTGGTCGCTTACTGGCTACAGGCGGCGTGTCGACGATTGAAGGTTCAGGCGGTGGTGGTCTGGGAACGTGGGCGCTAATCACGGGCTACGGCACCGACAAGCAGATCGGAGCGAACGCTCACTACACCATCGCGAAGACCAAAGATTACGGCTTGCAAACGGGCGGCGTGGCGATCGGTTTGTATGACCGCGTCGAGATTTCGTACGCCAATCAGCAGTTCGATACCAAGGCTGTGCTGGTCGCGATCAGCCCGACGTTGCGTGGTTACAAGTTGAAGCAGGACGTGTTTGGCCTGAAAGTACGCGTGGTCGGTGATGCGGTTTACGATCAGGATACGTGGATGCCGCAGGTGTCGGTGGGTCTGCAATACAAGGACAATAAGGACGGCACGGTGATTCCGTTTTTGAACGGCGCACTGGCGGCATTGAAGCCCGATATCAAGAATCGCGGCACGGATTTCTATATCGCAGTGAGCAAGCTCTATCTCGATAAGAGCATTCTGGTGAACGGCACGGTGCGCTTCACCAAGGCCAATCAGTACGGCTTACTCGGCTTTGGCGGGCCGGACGGGCACCGTTATCGGCCAGAATTCGAGGGCTCGATTGCGTATCTGTTCCGTCGTGATTTCGTCGTGGGTGCTGAAGTGCGCACCAAGCGCGGCAATCTTGCAAACTTGGCGTTGAATCTTCGGGAGCAGACAGCGTTCGACCTGTTCGCCGCGTATTTCCCCACAAAAAACGTGTCGATCACGGCGGCGTACGTCGATCTCGGCCAGATTGTCGGCGCGCTCACAGCAAACAAACGGCAGAGCGGCGCGTATCTTTCGGTGCAGGTTGGGTTTTAGTCGCGTAGCAAGGTTCCGACAATCGCGGCGCATGATCGCTGCCAGATGAAATGCCTGCGGCGGTTGCACGAGGCGGAACCTCTTCGAGTTCCGCCCTACGGTACAACTTTTAGCTGAAATGACCGCTATACAACGGCTGCGCGCATGAAATGGCAAATTCCAATAAACACCATTTCAGCGCCTTAGCCCCAATAAAATAGCCATTTCAGCGAAAAGCTGCACCTCTGCACGCGATGCATTTCAGCCTTCCCAATACGGTCGCCATTCAGCAACAAACTCCCCCCTATAATTCTGTGCTTGCCGCCTGAGCCAGTTCGCTGGGCTTTGGTCGACAACGGTGCGGAATTTCGCGGGCCAAGTGCTGGAGGACGTTGCCTTTTTGATTTATTCAACAAAGGCGGCGTAGCAAACGCAAGTACGGAAGCCGTGCCGCGGGTAGCGTTTCCGAATCTTACAAAGGGAGTTAAAAAACTATGTCAGCCAACACCTGGCTCATCATCTCGCTCGTCTGCGGTGCAGCGGCGATTCTCTACGGGGTCCTATCGATTTCGTGGATCAACGGCCTCCCGGCCGGCAATGCACGTATGCAGGAAATCGCGGGAGCCATTCAGGCCGGCGCCAAGGCCTACCTGACGCGGCAGTACCGCACCATCACCTTCATCGGCGTTGTTATGGCTGCCGTCATCTGGTATTTCCTCGGCGGAAAAACCGCCATCGGCTTCGTGCTCGGCGCGGTGCTCTCGGGCGCGGCGGGCTTCATCGGCATGAACGTGTCGGTGCGCGCCAACGTGAGGACAGCTGAGGCCGCTCGCTCGGGCATCAACGCCGCGCTGGCTGTTGCCTTCCGTGGCGGCGCGATCACCGGCATGCTGGTCGTTGGCCTGGGTCTGCTCGGCGTGACTGGCTTTTACTGGTTCCTGGTCGGCACCGCTGAACATACGCCGAACCTGATGAAAGAAGGCCTGCATAACCTGATGAGCCCACTCATCGGTTTCGCCTTCGGTTCATCGCTGATCTCCATCTTTGCGCGTCTTGGCGGCGGCATCTTCACCAAGGGTGCGGACGTTGGCGCTGATCTCGTCGGCAAAGTCGAAGCCGGAATTCCGGAAGACGACCCGCGGAATCCTGCCGTGATCGCCGACAACGTCGGTGACAACGTGGGCGACTGCGCCGGTATGGCCGCTGACTTGTTTGAGACTTACGCCGTGACCATCATCGCCACGATGCTGCTTGGCTCGCTGCTCATGAAAGCGAATGCGGGCGTCGCTGCGGTTTATCCGCTGGCGCTCGGCGCGGTGTCGATCATCGCATCCATCATCGGTTGCTACTTCGTTAAATACAGCGGTACTGGCAAGATCATGAACGCCCTGTACAAGGGCCTCACCGTTGCCGCCGTGCTCTCGCTCATCGCGTTTTACTTCGTCACCAATGCGGTGTTTGCAGGTGTTGATCTCGGCGCTGGTGTCACCACACTGCGGCTCTTCGGCGCATGCATCGTCGGCATCGTGCTGACCGCCGCGCTGGTGCTCATCACCGAGTACTACACCGCGACTGAATACGCGCCGGTCAAGCACGTTGCGCAAGCCTCAACGACTGGCCATGCCACCAACATCATCGCCGGTATCGGTATCTCGATGAAGTCCACCGGCTACCCGGTGCTTGCCGTGTGCGCCGCGATCCTCGCGTCGTACTGGCTCGCCGGTTTGTACGGCATCGCCGTCGCCGCAACCGCCATGCTCTCGATGGCCGGTATCGTAGTCGCGCTTGACGCGTACGGCCCGATCACCGACAACGCCGGTGGCATCGCCGAAATGGCCGAACTGCCAAAAGAAGTTCGCGCCGTTACCGATCCGCTGGACGCCGTGGGCAACACGACGAAAGCCGTCACCAAAGGCTACGCCATTGGCTCTGCCGGTCTCGCAGCGCTCGTGCTGTTCGCGGACTACACACACGGCCTCGAGAGCCGTGGCATCTCCGCGAACTTCGATTTGTCGAATCACATGGTCATCGTCGGCCTCTTTATCGGTGGCCTGATCCCTTACCTCTTCGGCGCAATGGCGATGGAAGCGGTCGGTCGTGCAGCGGGCTCGGTGGTGGTCGAAGTGCGTCGTCAATTCGCCGACGGTCAAATCATGGCCGGAAAGCGGAAACCTGATTACAGCGCAGCGGTCGACATGCTGACCACCTCGGCGATCAAGGAAATGATCATCCCGTCGCTGTTGCCAGTGGTCGTGCCAATCCTCGTCGGCCTGATCCTCGGACCCGCAGCGCTCGGTGGCCTCTTGATGGGCACCATCATCACCGGCCTGTTCGTCGCGATCTCCATGTGTACCGGCGGCGGTGCATGGGACAACGCCAAGAAATACATCGAAGACGGCCACCACGGCGGCAAAGGTTCCGACGCGCATAAAGCAGCCGTGACCGGCGACACCGTCGGCGATCCGTACAAAGACACCGCAGGCCCAGCCGTTAACCCACTTATCAAAATCATCAACATCGTGGCGCTTCTGATTGTGCCGCTGGTGGCGCAGGTTCACGGCGGCAAAGACGCGGGCGCAACGGCTAGTCATAGCGCGGCTCCGGCGGTGGTTGTGGCTGCTGCGCCAACGGCGGTCGTCGCCGCCCCAGCGCCCGCTGCGGCCGTTGTTGCTCCAGCGCCTGCTGCTCCCGCTGCCACGGCGGCACCAGCCGCCGCGATAACGGTAGGCGACGGCGGCTCGTTCGTAGTCACCGGCAAAGCCGACGGCGCAAACTCCACCGGCCTTATGAAGGTCTACTTCGCAGGCGGCGTCGCAACGCTCCCGGCGGGTGCGGACAAAGGCGTCGCGGAACTGGTCGGCTACTTCAAAGCCAAGCCCAACGGCAAGCTGGCATTGAGCGGTTTCGTCGATCCAAGCGGCGACCCCGCCAAGAACGCCGAAATCGCCAAACAACGCGCTTTGGCAGTACGCGACGCACTCAAAGCGGGTGGTGTGGCAGAGGACAAAATCGAGCTGCAAAAACCAGCTGATATCACTGCGGGTTCCGCAAGTGCGGCTGAAGGACGGCGCGTGGAAGTTAGCTTGCAATAGTTAGCAAGTGACCTCGTGAAAAAGCCACCTTCGGGTGGCTTTTTTGTTATTTCATGCGGCCCAGCTCATTACGTGTTTTTCTCTCCGCTATCGTTCTCTTGGCAAGCAGAAATCAGGATTCCCGTGTCGCTACGATGTATCCGCGGGCGCTGGGCCGACTCTGGATCATCGCTTTGATCATCAGGGCCAGTCGTTATTCCGTTTCCAAATCGATAGTGACGCGAAGCTGAGCCGCAGACAGTGCGTGAGCACGGCAAGGCGAAAGCGACAAAGTCAGTATTGATTTGGAAATGGAATTAAACACTGTGGCACCCCGACTTCCGACTCAGGCAACCTGAAGTCATTGACTGCGAACGATCATCGTGTCGCAATCGAGAAGATGAAGCAGTGATTGAGCGGTACTTCCCAGTAACGTCCGAAGAAACCCGCCGTAACCGTGCGTGCCCAGAATGACGAGGTCCACGCCTTCGTGGTGAACGAAGTCACGCAAAAGAGCCTCGGTATGCCCGTGCTCAAAAACAAGATTGAGCTTTTGTGTCGCTTCCGGTGTCAGGCCCGATTCTGCGAGAAAACGCTGGTATTGCACCGTAGCCAACCGTTGTGGCGCTTCCAGTGCCCTCGGGTTGGCGTCCAGATCCGCGTCGTTCACGTAGAACGCATGAAACAGTGTCACCCGAAGGTTTCCGAACCACGCCAACGCGGTTGCCAACGCCGGGCCCGATGCGGACGAGAAGTCTGTCGCTACTAGAACGTGACGATACGGTCCTCGAGCCCGCCGCCGAACCGTCAGCATGGGCACCGCGACGTCTTTGAGCAGGCTGTCAACGGTGCTA
>Ga0105044_10003353_pt1 | contig 21985 bp, 22 predicted proteins | sample MAT01_FD_78092 | JGI IMG/M metagenome (GOLD analysis project Ga0105044, IMG submission 78092) | Freshwater microbial communities from Lake Fryxell liftoff mats and glacier meltwater in Antarctica - MAT-01 | ecosystem: Environmental > Aquatic > Freshwater > Ice > Liftoff microbial mat | place...
CAGTGTTACACCTTCAATGTGGACGGTACCATATTCCGGTCCAAGATCGACTGTGCCGTCTGACTGGACAGAATACACAGAGTTAATGACCCTGAATTCGTTTGTGATCGGGTCACCTTCAGGATCGATGGGCAGCGTGTTGCTGGCGCGAATAAGAATCTGGTCGCCTGCACGCAGTTCGTCAGTCGTCGGACGGATATTGTTCACCGCATCCACAAGCAGAATATCGGGTGGTTCTACGCGATACTCCGGCAACGTTGCCTTCGCCAGTTCTCGCGGGATCGCGCTGGCTGCCATGGCGTCAAGTTGCTGAGCCGTGTGCATTTTTTCCTTGTTGGATTGAGGCCGAAACACGGAGCATCCTGCCATGTGAGCCAGCAGGACCAAGACCACAACTCGGAATGTAAATGAAGCACCCATCAGTCCACCCTGTTTCGTCCAGTTCAGCCCTGTTTCGCCCTGTTTCGCCCTGATCAAATTCCGTACGCTCTCGTTCGGTGTTCGTATCCGGGCTGCATCCTGTTTCAAGGGATCGTCATTTTTGGGGCATCTTCAACAATCGTAACCCACAGATTTGACGTTTTCGTGCAAATCGGCACATTCGGGAGTACCGTGTGCCCTGCGTACGGGCTTCTGATCAGGACGCAGCGAAATATCAGCCGCCGTCCGTGCCTGCTTTGCCCGTCAAACGGGCATCTGATTCTCGGGGCCTTGCCTGCGATCAAGTTGTACCGGGCCGCCTACGACATCCGGGACGTCCAGCTTAAGCCAAACAAGCAGCCACTTCGGCAAACGTTTCAACCAAAACAGGCCAGTGGTCAGCACACCGAGTCGGGGCACGGCCCAGTATTCTCTCAATGTCAGCGCAAAGTCTCGGCCTTCGTCGATCTGATCCAGACTGTTCGGGAACAACGTGCGATCCACCAGCAAGTCTACGAACTTCAATGTCAGCCATCCTGGTCGCCAGCGTTCCGCCGCAGCCACAACATCAGACGGAACTTGTGTGTTAAACATTTTCCGCGAATACCGCAATGCATAGTACAGTGGCTTCGTCAGGTTGAGTTGTTCAGCCCGTGATGTCAGCCTCGACCAAAACTCCGGCGACTGCGAAAAAACGTTCAGCATTGAGTACACCTCGTGCAAGTCGCGCAGGATCCATGTGAACTCGCCAGTGCAGAACAAGTTGGAAGCTGCGTGCAGCACCATATCCACCGGCGACAGCGTGCAGACCGATCCTCGAACCGGAACCGCGTCTTCGAACAGCGGTGAAGGGTCGAAGCGGAGACGATTTCTTGGGGGAATAATTGAATGATGGATATCGACCTGGATTTTCCGCTCGGGGTGCCACATCGGCGCCAGTTCCTGCATCCATCGGCGGAAATACTCGACGTCGAGCGGACTTTCGACACTGTTGACCCAACCGTCCCGACGTAGCGCAGATTCCACGACTGTCAACTTTTGATGAGGCACAAGTATATCGATGTCGCTGAAAGATCGTCCCTCTGCCCACGGCATCTCGCTGGACAGGAAAGCGGCTCCTTTCAGGAGAATCAGCGGACAGGAAACGTCTGCCATCGCCCGCTGCAGTCGGTTCACTTCCCAGCGGCAACTGTTCGCATGCGCTTCGGCCACACGCAGGGTCGCTTCCATCTGCCCCCATACCTGGGGAGGCACGTCGGCCTGTTTTCCCCGGCGGCGTACCTGCGCGGCGAGTTGCGGCCAGACTCCGGCAAATCGGGCCTGTGGTATCAGCATCTCCCAGCCTTTGAGTGAGAGGCCCCACATGTTGTCCGGGTTCCGCAATATCCTGAGAAGACCGTCTCGACCGCCGTAAGTTGCGTCCATCGAAATGTCGCGAGACAGATTCCCTGGCATCGAGTGCGAGATTGGCTCTTCCGCCGCTAAGGAATCGGGTGATGGCGCGTTTGTCAGCCGTCGTTCCTGCATCGGCTACTCCGTCACGCGATAGAGCGACGAATCGAAATGCTCCAGCGCGTCCGACAGCCGGCTGTATTGCACCGAACGGCAGGTACAGCGATCGATCAGCTGACAGGCCTGCCGAAAGCCGGTTTCTCCCAGGTTTGCATAATTAAACGCGCTGTGCAGGAGTTCGGTGAATGCCCGAGACTGCGGCACATTCTGCACTGCTAACGGTGCATCGGCGACATGCTTCACCAGCACGAGCCATGCCGGCTCGGCAAGCTCGTCCATGCGGCGGACGCTTTCCGTCGGCGGTTTGAGGTGGGCGAGCATGCCTTTCCGCTTCGTCCACTGCGGAGCACTGATCACGGCATGTGGTGCGAACTCCCTGATCACAGCAATAGACTCATTCTTGAGACTAATCGGGCGGGCGAGTGGAGAAATGAATCCATCCGAAAGTCGCACCAAACCCAATTCATCGGAAAGAAGTCGCCAGCCCGACAATGCCAGTCCTGAGCAAAGCGTGCTCTTTCCGTCACCAGAGTTTCCGAGAATGATCAGCGCTCGGCCATACCGTTCCAAAACAGCGGCGTGCAACACCAGATACGAATTGCATCCTCTGTAGACGGAATAATTCAAACCCCATTCCAGGTAAGATAAGCCTAAACAACGCCTGAATCGATAAAACGGCGAGTGCGTGTCACCGCGTTTCAGTGCGTAAGCCCCAGGAAACAGCCAGCTCTTCGGCCCTCGTAGACGGTTCACATTGACGGTGTATTCAACGAATTCGTCATCTGAGGCAACCGGAAAGTCTGCATACAGCAGTGACACACCTTTCGCGACAACAGGCATCGAGCTTCGAAGGCGATTGAAGAATGGTCCAGTGCGGATCGTCAAACCAGGTCCGCGCAGCCGTGCTTCAAGTTCTGCTCGTTCCAATTGACTAACGAGCATTAAACAGACTCCGCCACGAGTCCAAGTTGACGCAGGCGGGGAAGTAGATTTTCCAGATACCGGTCCACTTGAGCTGCTTCCAATTCCAGCCCAAATTCCTGAACTATCCGGTCCGCGATTGCTTTCTCGGAAAGCGAGTCAACCTGCAGTAGTTGCACAACCCAAGCCGACAACGCATCAAGCAAATGTGTCTGGCCAGATGGCGGGTGATACACTGCGAATTCAGACCCGTCGTCCCACGACTTCCACAACAATTTAACGTCCACGGGCACACCGTTCTGAAACACAACTAAGACATCAGCCCAGTGAAATTGCCTGAAACCCCAGAGGATCGACTTTTGACATCAGAATGACACCTAACGTCACGGCGATTATGATGCGTAGCTGGACCCCGCCACCGCCGCACTGGCATTCGATGACAATGTGATTACCATCGGCACCGACAGCAATACGGCACGGATTAATGTACGACGTGGATGGCCACTTGGAGGAGCGACGGGCGGAATCACAGATTTTTGTTCAGATTCAACCGTTTTTTTTTCGCTCTGCATTCGACGTACTCCCAAAAACCGCAAATCCCTTAAGGAACATGTTACTGACAATCGATTCCGTTGTGGAAGACGAACTCTAATACTCCGCCACCCCTGATGCAACTGTCGGCTTTCAATTTTCTTGCCTTTTTGGACTTACCGGCCCTGCGTGTCGCGGGGAACGCCGTTCTATTCAATTTTGGCACCTGCTCGTGAACACACTGTCAGTTGCATCCATCGCTGAAATCCCTTCGTGTCATTGGGAATTGTGATTCATGATGGACCATTTTTTGTCTCCACTGTCTGGATCTGCGTGGACTTCATTGATTCAATGGCAAATCCATTGAGAAGGAGCGTTCGATGAGTGCAGGTGCAGCCGCTGCAGCAGCGGCAGTGGCGCAAGCAATCAAGGCGTCAGTCGCGACCGTCCGTTTCGAGCCGGCTGACTTTCTACGAATCCTCAACCTCCAACAGAAACCTCTTGTAGTGCAGGCATCAGGCGGGTTTTTCAGTACCAGCTACCAATACCTGTCGAGCTACAAAGGCCTTGCGTTCTTCACAAAGGCACGGTTTCCTTTGACCCTTCCCGGCGACTGTGAAGTCGTCCAATCGCAAAAAATCTGGATTCCCGGCTGATTTGTCGGATTGCGTTTTGGTCAAGAGCCACATCACGACCGCGCGAATCATTGGGATTCAATGACGACATGGCGACTATCTCTGCAGTCGATTCGCTCATCCGTCGCAACTAATCCCCAGCATGACGGAGCTCAGGCCACTGCCGATGCCAAGGAGTGCCATGCGGTCGCCGGGAGTTGGCGGATACTGTTCAAGGCCCATCGAAAGTGCCGTCGGCAATGCGGCGGCTCCGGTGTTGCCAAGAAGTTCTACCGTGGGGAAGTCGAGTGCCGGGTTGAGCTGCAGACGTTCCATCAACAGCGTGCGATGCTGTCTGCCAACCTGATGTGTAAAGACGCGCGTCACGTCTTCATTGCGCCACCCCAGCACTGATTTCGCCCGACTCCAGGTGAGTTCGGCAAGTTTGATGCCAGCATGCAGCAACGCTTCGGAATCGGTTTCCATGCGGGGCCGCCCGTCGCTGTGCTTTGCAGTTTCCACTCCGCCAGCACATAATCGATGTCCGGTGGAATCGGCAAGGAACGATCCGCCGAGCAAACGGAGGCCCGTGCGGCTCAGTTTTCGATCACACAGGACAATCGCGGCAGATCCTGATCCGATTGTCAACGATGCGAAAGCGGATTTGATGCTCTGACGTGTCAGGCTCTTGTCGCTCAGGAGGCTATCGATCGTGCCTTCCACCAGCTCCCGGCCGCTTTCCGTACCAACCACGATTCCGGCGCGAATACGACCAAGTTCAATCTGATCGGCAATAATCAGCATTCCGTTGAGCATTCCCAGACACGCATTGCTGACATCCATCACCAGCGCTTCGGCGGGAAGCTGCACTCCGTCGTGGACACTCGCGGCCGTCGCCGGCTCCATCTGATCGCGGCAGACAGATCCGTGAATAAGGGCTCCGACGTGACGGCGGTCGATGCCGGATTTCTCCAGGGCAGCGCGGGCAGTCCCGACGCTGATCGTGCCGGGCAATGTGCCGGGATCAAAGAAGCGTCGTTCCCGAATGCCGGTCATGAGTTCCAGGCGTCCGGCAGGTAACGACAATCGTTCGTAGACGGCTGCGAGCCGACTTTCGATTTCGTCCGACGTTACCACATGTGGTGGCAGACTGTGTGTGACGGCTTCGATGCAGACGTGTTCGTAGCGCATGATCTTTTTCACTTGTAGAATTCCGATCGACGTCTGTCGACAGAACATGGCTTTGGGAGTTCTCTCGGAACGGTTCTTATAGTGGATTGGTATGGGACTCGACCTGATCCGATCGGCGATTCCGCGAATTTCCCGCGTGAAGTAACACTCACCGCATCGAAAGCCAGCTATGGTTGCGGAGAGATTAACAGACTCGCAACAACTACGGAAAAGACCGCGATCAGCATGAGTGCGGAAAAAATCGTGCCGATGACGGACATCGTGCGGGGTCGCCCGGGAGCCAGGAAGCCACTGAGGCACAGAATCAGAGCGACGCCATTCAGCAACGCGGCACTGGCGGCGACAACAAGGATCCGAGTCAAGGCTGGTGCATTGGTTTGCAGCTCTTCCAGTTCGTGTTGCGCGGATGGCAGTTGATGCAACTTGTAAAACAAGACACCGTACAATCCAGCGGCAATCAGCGCGAACCCAATTCCGGCGAAGCTCACAATGTTTGCAGTCCCCGGCGCTTCGGTCGTGGCGAGGTTGGTATCGGAAACACGATCAGTGGACACTTGAGACTTTCAACTGGTTTCAGACGATTGCTTTATCGACGTTAAATTTTTGGGTTGCATGAGACGGTCTTCCCCGCTGTCCAGCAGCAATTGATCTTCCCGGCTCCTCCCGCTGAGTCAGGCTGTGTAGCGGACTTGACGCAGCGGAAGCCGACGTGGTTGCTGCCAGTGCGGATTTCACCCTTGCCGCGTGTGCCAACCATGGAACGCGTGCAGTACAGATCGATGCACAGGAATGAGCCGCCACGATGGATTCGTTTTTTCTCCGTCGGTTCCGTGGGATCGAAAGGTGAATCCGGGCCTTGCGGATTGCGTGCCACTTGTCCCCTCTGCCGCCAGCGATTCGTAATAGTCGGGCCGATACCAATCGCTTGTCCATTCCCAGATATTGCCGGCGACATCATACAGTCCATATAGATTTGGAGCATACTGCTTCACTGGCGCGATGCCTTTGAATCCATCGTCCCCCGTATCGCGTCCTTCCACAGGAAACCCGCCCTGTGAAATCATTCTCCGGTCCGGTCGGCTGTCGCCAGTCAGCTCCAGCGACGTAGCTCCACCATTGAAAATAATTGTTCAGGGCGACACGTTGCAGTGTTGGCGTAAAGACTGTGGATCCCGCAATGAGATTCTCGGGCGGTGCGGTCGGAAATTCTTCCGGCGTCGGCTTCTGCTTGGCAACCATCACGTAACCTGTGGCCTCGACGAATTGTGCATACTGTGAGTTCGTCACTTCTGTCGCATCCATCCGGAAACCATCCACGGCAACACGATGTTTGGGTAGCGCGTCACGTGTCACGCCCGGCAGACTGCATAAAGATTCGGAATCCGCGTCACTCCCCATCGAGAGCTCACCGCCGGGAATCCATACCATCCCGTCTGGCCCGGAGGATGGTGCCGGAACTTCGGCGGCAACAGTTGGCGCGAAACCGCCAACTGCTGACGTCAACGAAGCAACAGACGCGTCTTCCGTGTTTTTCTGTGTGCTCGAATCGGGATTTTTTTCAGTTGCTGACGAGGCCGACGACTGCGGGGACCCTGAATATGCGGCCAATAACAAAACGAAAGCTGCGCTTAGTACCATCAGACCAATGACGAGCCTCAACGGAAATGCAACCACTTGCCTCTGGGCGAAAGGCTCATTTTTTTTTTGTGCGTTCATAGTACCGTGTTGATTCCCGGAATAACTCGCTCTGCAATTGGCGTCTGACACGCTCCCCTGCAAGATCTGTGGGACCGCAGTGCGGCTCCTTTTTGAATCTCGGTGGACTCGAAGTCGCCACAGCCATAAAGTGATTTTTAGCTGCGGCAGGGATCTTTTGGTAGGAGTGGGGCCAGAATTCGCAGGCACGTGGACAGTCATCCCTGGATTCTTTGTCGTTGAACCTCAAAAAGTGGTCTTCCACGGTTCGGCGGATTCTGCTACTTGTTCCGCCGAAGCGCCATGTGATCTCTCCGCAGGAGGCGGAGTTGACGACCGACTTTTCCGGCGCGGGAAGGGATTCCCATGCAAAGTTCAATGTGGAAATTACTGACAGCCGCAGGCATTATTGGCATTGGAACCCTCGTGGTTCTGGAGGTCCAGAATCGCCTGCCGATGGTCTCTCACGCATCCGATGCTGCGGCAGGCGCCGCGACTGTCGGCACCATCCCCTCCAGTGACACGGACGTGATTCCGAACGCGACGGTCGATTTTGATCGCATGCTGGCAGGATCTGAAGCGGTTGATGATCCTCAGTTTGCTTTAAATGAACCGAATGCACCGGAAGATACCGGTGCCCCTGTCCCATCGGCTGAGGAAGAGAGTTTTGTCGGTGTGACCCCGGTCAATCGCACTGTTCTTAAGGATGGGCTGGCTGACGACGACAATCCGTTCGATCGTCCCCTTGACGCGGCCAGCGATCCAGAAACCGCACAAATCTCTGCGGCGGCTGCGATACTTCAACGCGAGGCTACCACAATTCAGTCGGCGAGTCTTTCTGGTGATTCTCCTCCTGCCATCGAAATGAATCCCGCGTTTGAAACAGGTCCCGTCACTGTAACAAAATCGGCGAGTGCGTCATCGACTCAGTTCTTCAATGGCAGCGGCGGCAAGGAAATCGCAACGCCAGCAGCCAGATCAATCGCTGCTTCTGTCCCTGCTTCGACACCCACGAAGATCGTGGCTCCTGCGTCAGTTCAAGCCTTCGGTGATGACCGCACGGGCGCTGCCAACAACGCCGCAGTTCGTTCGGAAGTGAAAACCGCGCAGATCGACCAGGAGACTCCTGAACTCTTCATGCCGGATCCCGTTCCGGAAACCGGACGGCCGACAAATCCTTCGGCACCGGATGGCATTCCTGCTGCCGACCAGCCGCTCATGGAAACACCAGGGTTCGCAACCGATCCACAGCGGAATCCCGGCTCCCCCCCAGAATTTACGAATCCGGGTGTCCCAATACAAAACCCGGTACCTGCGGATCGGAATCCGGGTAGTCCCGGTCGAAGCCCGACACCTGCCCGAATTAATGAAGATACGCCATTTTTTGAATCCGATGAACCTGTACCAATGCCACCAGTGGGCGATGGCAGATCAAAGCCGGACACTGATCCCGAGTCCCTACCGGTGTTTGAACTTGACCCGGTCCCTGCACTCGATGATCCAGGTACACCGTTGCGATCAACTCCGGAACCGGGGCCGCGTTCAACACCACGGGATCCGTCAGAATCCGATTTTCCTAAACCAAGCTATCCGGATCGAAAGTCCGCTCCTGGTCTGAATGATCAAGACATGTTCGATTCTCAGCCCGACCATCGTGGCGGATCAGATAATTCTTCGAATTTGCCCGCCATCAGCGATCCCCCATTACGCACGACTCCGGACCGCAATCGAGGCGGATCAGACAAAGCGGGAGACACTGCCGACCGCAGCATTTCAGAAGTGATGCGCCCACAGTTAAGCATTCAGAAACGCGCGCCGGACACAGCGACTGTCGGCGTGTCACACGAATATACGATTGTCGTTTCCAATGAAGGTGATGCGACGGCTTACGACGTGATTGTGGACGACGAGCCTGGAAACGGTGCGAAGCTCGAAAACTCCAGGCCGACAGCCGACTTTGATCGTGTCAGTGGCAAGCTCAGTTGGACGATCCGCGAACTTGCTCCGCATGCCAAACAGGAAATCCTCGTCCGCATCACACCGACAGGTGAAGGCACTCTGGACGGGATTGCGACCGTTCGATTCAAGGCTCAGGTCAAGTCGGCAACAGTCATCACGGCACCTAAGCTGACGCTCGATGTCACTGGCCCTAATGAGGTGAAGGTCGGTGACGAGGTGCAGTTGCGCTATGTCATCAGCAATAACGGTTCCGGCGCTGCAAGTCATGTGATTCTGCGAAGCGTGTTGCCGCCTGGCCTCAAGCATTCCGAAGGCGGCGATCTGGAGTATGAAATTGAAAACCTCCAGGCTGGGGACAGGAAAGAAATTGATCTGACCGTTGTTGCTGCGGAGCCTGGTCGAATCCGGACTGTGTCGGAAGTTACGGCATCCGGAGTTTCTGCCGATAAAACGACCACAGACATCGACATTGTCGGTTCCCAATTGACCATTCAGCGGTTGGGACCGGAACGACGATTTGTCGGTCGTCGAGCGAAGTTTCAGAACATCGTGGCCAATGAAACGAACTTCGAGGCAACCAATGCCGTCGTGACCGAAGAGGTTCCGGAAGGCATGCGGTTCATCTCCGCCGACAATGGCGGCGAGTACAACCCTCAGACTGGTCACATCCGCTGGGACCTGGCACGTCTGGCCCCTGGTAAGCAGATCGTGCTTGAAGTCGAGCTGGAAGCGGAATCGGCAGGACAACGGCAGACAGTCGTCGAAGTTGTGGAGAACGCCGGGTTCCGTTCGCAGGCGACAGAAAACACAGTGGTGACCGTCGCAGATTATGAAAACATGACGGCAAATATCAGTCGTCAGGACGCACCAGTCGCGATTGGCGAAACCTTCGGCTTTACGATCACGATTGAAAACCGCGGCACAGCCGTAGCCCGCAATGTCGAAATGGTCATCGACGTTCCGGCGGAAATTATAGTCAAAGCCGCCGGAACACGCACGATCCCGGCACGCCGCACTGGCAATTCCGTTCGCTACGCCGTCGTGGACGAAATTCAACCTGCAGAAAAGATGACGTTTGAACTGAAACTTCAGGGTGAACGACCGGCACAGAACGCCCTCGTTCGAGCGTCGTTGAAGTACGAACAGATGGCCGAGCCGCTGATCGTTTCTGAGTCCGTTACGATCTTCGACGACCGCCCGTAGTGCTGCATTGCGCACGTCAGGGTAGGCAGGACCGAGAAAACCCGGCAAAAGCCGGAACGGCGACCGCCTGTTGATCGGGTGTGGTCGCGAATCGTGACAGTGATCCAGTGTGGATTCATTTCGAATGACTCCTCAACCGGCGCGGGCTCTGAAGTCATAGCGCGAGGACAACTCATTTTGCCGTTGTTTTTGACTTTATTCGCGTCCATTCGCGGTTCAGAATTGTTTTCCATCGACGCTTCCAAAGTTGTTGACGTCCCGATCTGTACTCAGTTCACCTACACCGAATAATTTCCTGGATTCTGAGCTGCACACATCATTTGTCGTTGAACCCGGAAACGCACGGCTCGGCAGAGGCCTCGCCCTCCCGAGAATCGAAGTGGATTTTGCCCTTCCCGAAATCCACGACCACACGCAGTCGATTGCAGGTCCTTCAGACTGCTTCAATCCGGGCGGCGGGTCGTTTACACTCACGCGTGATCGACTGAGTTTTCCGACCGCTGCCTCGTGTCTGCGTGATTCATGCCGCTGATTCCCATCAACACCGACGCTCCACTGTATCACTTCCCGTATGCCACAGTCGGACTGATTGTGGTGAATATCGTCTGCTTCGTCGCGACCGGTTTCGGGATGAATGACAGGCTGCAGGAACCGTGGCTGCTGCAGTACGGCGACGGATTGAATCCGCTGGAATGGATTCCCGCTGCGTTCGCCCACGGCGGTTCTGTGCACCTCATCGGCAACATGTTCTTTCTGTGGGGATTCGGACTGGTTGTTGAAGGCAAGCTTGGCTGGCGTATCTTCATTCCGCTCTATCTCGGAATGGCCGCCGCCTGGGGAGCGGGCGTGGATGTGCTGACGCTGCACCGGACAGATGAGTACGTGTTGCAGTCCGAACTTCGCGAACTCGATGTGAAAAATTTCGAGGAGTTCAAGCAGAAGTGGGATGAGTCTGACTCAGAGATTGACGCGAGAACGGCACTCAACCTGGCCAAGGGTCGTTGCCTCGGAGCTTCCGGTGTCATCTTTTCATTGATGGCGATCAGTCTTGTGTGGGCTCCAAAAAATGAAATGCATATCGTTGGTTTCCTGTTTTACCGTGCCGTTTCGTTTGACGTCACCATTATGGTCTATTCCTTGTGGTATCTGGCACTCAATATTCTGGCACTGCTGTTATCGAAGTTTGAAATGGGATCATCCGGTCTGCACATGATCGGCTGCGTGATTGGCTTTACGGTTGGTGTGGTGTTCCTCAGGATGGGATGGGTTGATTGTGAAAGGTGGGATTTGTTCTCGGTCCTCAGCGGAAACTACGGTCGCTTTGCTGAGAAGGACTGGGCCATCGGAGGGCATTCTCCCACCGGCAAGACGTACGGCGAACTGCCGCTTCCGACAGGAATTGAAGATTCTGCCGACAGAGCATCGACAATCACGCGCTCAAAGAAAACCTCCGACTCGATGAAACAGGTGAATGCGCTGATCGACAGTGGAGATGTGCTCACTGCTGCTGAAGAATTGATGTCGATGCGATTGTATGAGACAGACATCTGCCCCAACGAAGCTCGAACGAGAACGCTGGCCATGGGATTGTTGCAGGCTCAGGCTTTTGACGATGCCGAAATCTGGCTGCAGGAGTATCTCGATCGCTATCCGGAAGACAATGCCTGGGCACGTATTCGAATGGCACAACTGCTGCTCACACAGTTGAGACGCCCCGCCGCCGCGCTCCAGACGCTCAAAGGTCTGTCACTGGAAGGTGTTAACGGACAAATGCAGACTTTGGCTAAGAAAATTGTGCGAACGGCGAAGGAGCAGATTCTTAGTGGAGTTCAGGATGAGGAACCAGAATGGTAGCCAGTGAAGCGGACCGACAATTGGTAGAACGGATACGAGCCGGTGAAGCGGATGCGTGGCAGCAGTGCATCGATCTGTACGAAGGTCGTCTGCTGGCGTTCGCACGGACTCGGTTGCAGGATCGAACGGCGGCGGAAGACATCGTGCAGGAAACGTTTCTGGGATTCCTCAAAGCGCTCCCGAACTATGACGATCGGACTCCGTTGGAATCCTGGTTGTTTTCGATTGCCGCGCACAAACTCATCGATTTCATGCGTCGCTCCGGTCGTCGTCCCGTCCTGCCATTGCTGACATCAGAATCAAAAGACGGTGCCGCGCGGGATTTGACAGGGCCGGGACGAGCCGCCTCAAGTATGATGCGGAGCAGCGAAAAAGCCAAAGCCGAATCCACCGTGATCGAATCATGTCTGAGAAATCTGATTCAGGACTTCAAGGCGAATGGGGCATGGGAGCGATTGCATTGTGTGGAACTGATCTTCGTCCTTGGCTGGGCGAACAAGGACGTCGCTGTGAGACTCAACACGACCGAACAGGCTGTGGCAAATCACAAGTTTTTTGTGGTCACGAAACTCAAGGATGCCGCAAAATCTGCAAGAATTCAGGACAGCATTCTGCTGGATCCTGGCCTGGAATAGCGAAAACCTGATGTTGAGCCTCTGCACCCGTGGTGTGAACGGCCATCGAAATAAACTTTACGCGGACGGAAATGAGTCCGGCGAGCGGAGCGGCGTGAGCCCTCCGGTATCTCGTTTTTGTACCGGCAAGCTGACTCAGAGAGTCAAGCTACGGAATTGAGCACACGATGAGTCCGGAACTTTTTGGTGTACTGAACGTCTACAAGCCAACGGGGGTGACGTCGCGGGATGTTGTGAATACGGTGCAGCGCCTGATTCGTCCAGTAAAATGCGGTCACGCAGGAACGCTGGATCCGATGGCGACGGGCGTGCTACTGATTGGTATCGGTCCGGCGACTCGGTTGATCACGATGCTGCAGGACGGGGCGAAGACATACGTTGCAGAATTCATGCTGGGGCAGACCAGTGATACCGACGACAGCACGGGGAAAACGGAGTACCTGCCGACGCCGGCCGAACTGCCGACTGTGGAAACTATCAATGCGCGACTTCAATCGATGACGGGCGTTGTGTCACAGGTGCCACCGATCTTTTCCGCTGTGCATGTGGATGGTCAGCGTGCCTACGCCCTGGCGCGGCGAGGTGAGTCCGTCGAACTGGCAGCGAAGACCGTCGAGATTCATGCCATCCGGTTGCTGAGCTACGAATGGCCTCGCCTGGAACTTGAGATCATCTGCGGTTCGGGCACTTACATTCGTTCGATCGCTCGTGACCTCGGCACTGAACTGGGTTGCGGTGGCCTGATGAGTCGCCTCCAGAGAACGCGCGTCGGAGTCTTTGGCAGCGGCGATGCAATTCCTGCCGGCGATCTGACGCTTGCAGGTATTCAGGCGGCGCTCCTGCCGGCAGTCAGGATTGTGCAACATATGCCGCAATATGATTGTACGCCCGAAGACATCACAGATCTGCGTTGTGGTCGCGTCCTCTCAATCGTTGAAGACAGACTTCGATCCGATCACGGACTCATCGTCGATGAGCAGATGGCGTTAACCGCCAACGAGTTCCGTGAACTCCTGGCAGTCGCCATCGTCACACCCGACCTGCGTCTGCAGCCACGAACCGTGTTTATTCGCCCCTGGGGCGAGCGGCAGATCTGCATTCATGGGTAGGATGGGCATTCTTGCCCGTCGCACACCCGTCGGACAGGAATGTCCAACCTACGATTCAAGGATTGACGGAGCACCAGGCACCCGACATCGACACTTCCCGGGCTCGTCTGGAGATCATTTAGTTGCGAATCAGATATTCTCACATCGACCGCAGAGTTTTATCGATCTGATCGAACCGATTGCAGGTGGCCGGATGGGAGTCGTCTGGAGGGCACTGAATCGTGAGCTGGGGCGGACCGTCGCGGTGAAGCTGATTCAGCAGAACAAAGTGGTCGGCAACCCGGAAAGACAACAACTTTACCAACAGCGGTTTCTGGTCGAAGCCCAGGCCGCCGCGCGGCTGATGCACCCGAACATCGTTGACGGCATTCCTCGAAGGCCGACCGGTGTCCGCTCGTCGCGTCGGCCCGCTGGGACAATTCTGGCGGATCTGCAGACGTTATCCGAAGACCGCAAGTCTTGCCGGGTTGCTGGTGATGGCACTGCTGGTCGGTTTTCTGGTCTCTGTGAAGTTCATGCTGGATGTGCGACAGCAGGCGCTGCTGGCACTCGGACCCGTCAATCGGTTCCATCTGAGGATTGACGACAACGATGCGTTCCTACAGCCGGCGTTCCATGATCTTCGCGTCCGTTTGATGAAGGAAGGCCGTGAACAACTGGAAGAACTGACTTATGCGCCGGTTTCATCGCGTGACAAAAGCAATCAACGCGCGATTGCCACTCTGCATTTTGTCAATGGACGCAGCCTTCAGGAATCGGAGCAGGTGGCAGCCGCATTCGCCGAGTTTTGACTCGCGGAATCGATTCAACGCAGGCTGTCGGTGGATGGTCCAAAGGATCGGGATTCTCGAGCGGATCTCGCCACGACTCTGGTGGCGATGGAACAGGCCAATCCGCAGCATGAGGATGTCCCGATCTGGCTGGAAGAGGCACAGTCACTCCGGGAAGTGGTCGCCGAACGACTCAGCGATGATGATCCAGGAAAACCGAAGTCGCTCCGGCTGCTCGCGCACGTTTTCATGGACACGGCAAATCTACTGGCCAAACCCATCATCCAAAGGCACGTCAACGCAACCCCGGAAACTTTCGATGAAGCGCTCCGGTTGTTCCAGATGGCAAGTCAAAAGCGATCACTCGCAGCTGCCTTGCCGCCGACACTCACCATCGACCAGGGCTAAAAAGATGCATTGGATCGGGACACCATGGTAGGCAAAGCAAACCTTGCGGGGCTGCTGTCACAGGTTAAGGAGCGTTCTTCGGACGCCGTCGCTGCCCTGAACGATGCCGCAGCAGCGCTTTCCGACTATCTCAGGACTCATCCATGGGACGTTGAAGCGAGGCGTCAGTTTGCCGAATGCCAATTGTCAAAGTATCTGATGGCAGACACACTAACGGATGCAGAGTTTGCTGCCATTGCCGAAGCCGCACGAGACGCCGACATCGTGATGGCCATGATTCCGAATGATATGTACAGCCGCCGCACCGTGGCCCGCATCGCTCTCGAACGAGCACTGACCAGACTGCCACCGATCTGGACGTCGCGACTGAATCAAATGCCGGGTCATTGACTCCTGCCACGTTGAGTCCGACCGCAATAGAACAACTCAGCCGTGCATTTGAACACCTGCCTTCAGAATTTCAAATCGCTGGAAAAGATGCAAACATCAACGACATTGACATTCTGACCGCCGTGCGTCTGGCCAGGACGCTGCGAATTCTCGCTCCGCTGGAAGGTGAGCCAGCTTCAGCGGATTCCGCATCGGATGACCGCAGGAAAGACTATCTTGGCAAGGTCCAGATCGCCCAACAGCACCTTTATCAACCGCCGCCGGATGCGCCGCCAATCAGACCTAACGATTTTCACGAAGCGAAAATCCTGGTGCTGGCGTACTCAGTCTTCGTCGCAGACTTCCTGTCCGAAATATCGAAGCGAGCTGCCAAAGCTCTTGAGTGCCTTGAAGCCATCGAGTCGCGCCGTCAGCTTGGCCACGAAAGCGATGAATTCACGTACCAGCGGAAATTGAGCCACCCACCATATTGCCCAGCCCATGCTGACACTTTCGACCGTCCCGACGGTCATCAATCAGACTCCGGCTCCGCAGCACGTTGATCTGCGACCGTTTATTCTGCATGGCGAAGACGTGTGGGTATTGCCGGGTGGACTCACTCGCGTCGCTCTGAAAGAAGGATCAATGATCGTCAATTCGTCGCAGGGCGGAGGCAGCAAAGATACCTGGGTGTTGCTGAAGAACTGAATTTAGAACGCCTGACAAAACCGGGACTGGTTCCCCGATAGTCCGGAAGCCCTAAAGAAACTGACCGGCAAGGTGCCTGTCCCGTTTTTGTCAGGGCCTCATTTAAGAATTCCTACCATGTTGTGTCGAGTTGCTGAATCATTGTTCTGGATGAGTCGCTATCTGGAACGCGCTGAAAACCAGGCTCGTTTTATTGAAGTCACGTCCAACATTGCGCTGGGATATCGCGGCAGCGAACTGGACCTGTGGTCATCGCTGCTGCACGCTGGCGGCGATGTGGAGAATTTCAAGGAAACGTACTCCGCGGCGACTCAGGAAAATGTGATTCGCTACCTGCTGTTCGATCCGAAGAATCTGAATTCAGTCGTCAGTTGCCTTGCGGGGGCGCGGGAAAATGCGAGGTCGATTTTCGAAAACCTGACGACTCCGATGTGGGAGGCGGTCAATCGGTTTTATCTGCTCATGCGCAAGGCGGCATCAGAATCCAATCACTCAATCAGACAGCCGCACGGAGTGCTCGAGCAGATCAAATGCATTACGCCATGTGCATGGCACCACGTGCATGGCTTGCACCATGTGCATGGCACCGGCTATTACGCCTCATTGCGATGTTTTTTGCCAATCAATTTGTAGATCGAAACTTCGCGGCACAAAAATACCTGGCATTCAGCCACCTGATCGGTGGAATATCGATGCTGGGATTCGGATATCTGTCATGGTCGGCATTTCAGGGTGCATCACCTGCTGTCCCGAGTTACTGCCTGTTCTTCGGATGCATGCTCGTGCATTGCCTGTTCTACGTGCCCACGATATCCGTGACGAACAGTATTGCCTTCGCGAACATTGAAAACGCACAAAAGGATTTCGGCCCGGTTCGACTCTGGGGCACAATCGGGTGGATCGCCGCTGCATGGCCATTCGTATTCATCCTTCTGGATTGGGCAAAGATTCCATCGATGCAGGAGGCCGGCGGTTTCACAAAGTGGCTCGGGACCGCATTTGCAACCGGGCTTTCCGGTCAGGCTCTGAATCAGGGTAAGAGCTGGGGATTCCTTACCTCGGGTATCGCTTCGTTGTGTCTCGCTGCATTCAGTCTGACGCTGCCGCACACTCCACCGAAACCAGCAGCGGCTGGTCAGGGATTGGCGTGGCTGGAGTCCATGAAACTGCTTAAACATCCGTTTCTGTTTGTCCTTTTTGTTGTGACGCTGATCGATGCGACGGTGCATGACGGATTCTTCTTCTTTGCGTTCAAATATCTGGAAGATGTTGGTGTGCCGGGCAACTGGGTTCAGGCGGCCATGAGTATCGGGCAGGTCGCAGAAATTGCGACAATGGCGTTTCTTGGACTTGTCCTGAAGCGACTGGGATGGCGATACACGATGATCATTGGGATTCTCGGCCATGCTGTTCGGTTCGGAGTTTTTGCATTCTTCCCGGATCTAAAGTGGGCTGTCGCAGTGAATGTCCTGCACGGCATTTGCTATGCGTTTTTCTTTGCTACGCTCTACATTCTGGTGGACGAGGTGTTTCCAAAGAACGCACGCACGAGTGCCCAGGGCCTGTTCAACTTTCTGATTCTGGGGATGGGTCCGATCATTTCGCGATTCCTGTGGCCGGTGCTGAGAGATCGATATACTGAGCCCGCCACTCGATTAGTTGGTGGAATCGAGATTGCAAATCCTCTCGCAGGAAAGCTGCATTATCGCGAACTTCTGCTCTATCCGGCTGCTGCTGCTTTGGTTGCAGCGGTCCTGCTGCTGCTGTTTTTCCATCCGCCGAAGAACCCGGCATCTTAGGAATCGTTAACTTCGTAACGCCCTGATCGACATTGGAGAATTGGTGACTGATTTACAATGGGGCTCGCAACCCACCGGAAATCCGAACAACACCAATCTATTTTCGAGCTGCGACGATCATCGCCTGGCCAGCATATGCGGTGTCGGTGGAATATGTGATCTGCGAGAATCCCGCAGACTTAAGAAGATTCGACATCTCATCGACGTTCCAGCGGTAGAGGATCGAGTTGAGCGCTTTTTGATTGATTTCCCGAACCCGATCAAAGTCGTCCTTCAGTTCCGCGGTTCGACCCGCGACTTCCAGATCCTCAGCAATTCGTGAAAAAAGCTTCTCAAGATCGGTCGACTTCTGAGGGCCGCTGACGCGAATCTCCCCTTTCGGCATAAGTGCCGCACGCACCTGTCGAAAACAGGCCACCGGATCTGCAAGTGCGTATGCGACATTGTTCAGAATTGCAAAGTCAAAACTGGCTTCGGGAAGTCCAAACAACATGCTGGCGTCCTGCTTAATGGCCAGGATACCGGGACCGTTGTCGTCAAACCGCAGATGCGGCGCGCACTTGCTGTTCAGCAGGTCGAGCATTCCGGCGTTGTTTTCGATTGCAAAGATGACATGTCCACGCTTGAAATGAGCGAGCAGACGAGCAATGTTGCCGGTCCCCGCTCCGACGTCGAGTATTCGCGCGCCTCGACCGATCGGATTCAGCTTGCCATTGCCGCCTGCTGGAACTGCCTCGCCAATCATATGATTCAACAATTCCGGGTAGACCCTTGATGAAAGCAGTACGGAATCATACGACATCGCATATTCGGACCAGACCATTTCGCGTTTCAGATTGGCGAACAAGTCGCGCTTGTATCGCAAACTTGTCGCGGCGTCGGGAAACTTCGGGGCCAGGGTCACCAGCCAGCCGAGCAACTGTCCTGCATCATCCGGAACCTGATAGGCACGCTTTTTGGCAACGATTTTTCCATAATTGGGGCTCGTATAGATGATGGGCTCGACATGTATGCGTGGAAGGTTATTCGGGTCGGCAAAGTCTTTGGCAGATTGACTGAGGCTTTCCTCGAAATTGTCGAGAAGATAGACCCACTCCAGCACGCTCAAACCCCGGCGACCATCCATCGAGTGGTCAAAGGCCAGTCCGAATGCCGTGTTCCAGTCGACAATGCGATAATGTTTATCCAAAAGATAGGCGGGTGTCAGAGGGTCTCCCCAGGGAACCGCACCAATGGAAAGCAAGTCGTTGACGATGTTAAACGTCGGAGCGTGGCGTCCGGGTACGGGGACTTCATCCGCGAATCCTTCACGTTGAAGACGCTCTTCCTCCGAGAGTTCCTTTGGAACAAGATTTCGCGGACCGCTGCCTGCGATTGACCCTTGCTCTGCCTTTAGTCGTTCATTCTCTTGACGAAGTCGTTTGATTTCTTCCAGTAGCGCGGACTCTTCGCGGAGTCGTCGGAGTTCTTCCTGCAGCGCTGATTCGTTGGTGGACACAATCACTTCCTTGGTTAGACTCAATCGTGATGCATCGCCAGGAAGGGTCCCGGAAATTCGTTTCCGTGAATGTTTCATGTTCACTCGCGGGCCAGGCACCGCTGGGTTGTCAGGTTCCGATTACGGATCCCCCTATTCTGCCTGGTTCAGACGCGCCTCTCCATGGCAATACACGAAACCTGATATGTCAAAAATTTATTGCCCTCTACTCCATCGACGACTTTGAACTGAGACCGCTTGTAGAAATCAGCGTGCTCCGATTTGCAAGCCAGAAACACGACCCGAATGGCGTTGCTTCGGGCCAAGGCACACATTGTGTCTACGATGATTTCTCCGAGCCCGATTTTTCGATACTCGGGAGCGACCACGACACGACTGAGCTCAGCCTTTGGAGTCCTGTTTCGCACAAGTTCGCGGTAGTATTCTTTAAACCGATCCATCTCGCCGAGGATGTCAAATGGGTGCGTAATCGAGGTGGGATTCTCGAAGTTCTTCTGCAGCCGGACTGGGCGATCGTTCAGCATAGTCTTAACTGTGTGAATAATCCTCGGTTCGTCTTCGCCAAAGCCTCGCACAAGACGCGCGCCGCCCAGCAGCGATCCGTCAATACTCGAGAACAGCCCGAGAGGAAGCGACGTTCGGTCGGTATAGTCAAGTTCCCAGGGACATTCCGGACATTTCTTTTCCTCAGACAAATAGTTCAGTTCGGACCAAACGCGGTAGCGCAAGTCGAAGTAGGCGGCGAGTTCGTCCGGCGTGTTCAATACCCGTGCGGTTGCAATCTTGCGCGTCCGTATTCGCAACAGTGACTTGCGGAGAGACGAGTACAGTGTCTCATCGGACGAGACGGAGTGTCGCGGTTGCAAAATTGACGCTGAGAGTGTCGGAGCAGAAAACTGATGCCATTCGGGCGAGTTGACGACTGACTCGATCTTCGACTTCCATTCGACGGTTTCAGTGAGTTCATCCAGCTGCGGTGACCCAGGCTCGAAACCGTCCAGCAGGAGAATGGATGTTTCAGGATCTTCGGAGTAAATACGGACTGCATCTTTGAGGTCCCTGGCTTCTACGATGCGGATGGTCTGCTTGTCAAACAGCGGCTCAGCCTCTTGCTGGCTCCATTTTTTCAGTGGCAGCAACTTGTGCCTTCGTTCGGGATGCACGAAACAAACCACAATTTTGAGTTTCGTTGCTTTGACCAGCTTGCAATAGTCCCCGGAACTCGTCGGTACAGTTACCGACACCCGCGGTACAACGGCAAGTTCAGGATTCGTCTTTCCCGATGCGGTAGCAATCGTTCGCCCGTTACTAAAGGGGTGCGGTTTCCCGGAAACAGCACCCGTCTTACTTGCAGCCTCCGACATGTTCCTCAATGGTACAAGAGGGGTTGCCACAACAGGCGATGCCTGAGGAAGCGTCTGAGACTTCAAATCCCAAAGAGTGGTTTTAGCACCATCTGGACTACCTAACAGTTCGTCCAGTGCATCAAACAGGCTTGTCGCAACGTCCGCGTAATACTGATCCTTATCCGGCCACTCGGCGATTGGCTTACAATTCTTCGGAAGCACCATAAGCTTTGCCACAGGTGTTCGCTCCCAATTGCACTTACGTATAATTACGGGCACAACAATGGCGTCCGATCGCTCCAAAGCTGCCGGCATTTCCAGTTTGGTGCAATAGTCGGAGTTGAAGAAATCCGGGCTCACCAGCAACAGGATGATCCTGGCGGAAAGAAAGTGCGAGTGGATCTCTTTTTCCCAAGTGCCTCCCGGAGACAAGTTTGCGTCGTACCAGACTTTGCACCGGTTGTCGAATTTCAACTGCTTATTAAGCTCTTCCGCAAACAGCCGGTCTTTGCGAGAGTATGAGATAAAGATCTCGACGGGTTGTTGGGAGATAGTGTCCAGCGACATAGAATTCACCATTCAGAAATCGATGTGAACCATGTTAACGGAACCTAAACGAGATCGTAGCTGATTTCTGTGACTCTGTGATCCTTATCGGCGTTTTGGGTTCAAGGTGCTTTCGCGCTCGAAATCTTCGGCGTTGGCCGGATTTTGAAGCTTTGACGCAGGGTTGAAATTTTGAAAGCAGCAGGATCAGCAGCGTTGGAATTCACTTTGAAAGCCATGATAACCGTACATGGTGCGCAACGCCAGCGTTTCCTGCAGTCGAATTTGCAGCGTCGCCATCCGCAGTTTTAGCCACTGGTGCCATTGCACGGATTCCATCTGACTGGCGAAAGGCCACACACCGGCTCGCGGCAAACTAATGCTCTGCTACGCTTGCTGTGATGGATTGGGTGGCCTGGGCTGGACTGAGCGGAGCGAAGGAAGCCCCGGGGTTTCGGGCGATCGCCGAATGGTACTCGATTTGCGATTAAAGTAGCCGTCACTCTCTGAGTGACGAATGCCAAAGGCCGCGTTTTGCGGCCTGCCTCACTCGGAGAGTGAGGTGTTCTACGTGAAATCGAGTGCCATTGGGCTATGGCCAGGTCGTTAAAAACCTGGTATTGCCCTAAGATCTTCTGGGGAGAAAAAGTTGTGTTTTCCTTCCGTCCCCTTGCCGGCTTGTCCGGCAGGAACGCACGATTTGGAATTAGAACACAATCGTAAACGCCATCGCTCCCCTGTCCAGCTTGCCTGGCAGGAAGCCAAGTTTCACCAGCAAAACTTCGCCTGCCGGTTGGGCAAGCCAACCGGGGAGGCCCGTCGTCACCGCATCCTGAACTAACTCGAAAACGTTCGCTCGTGCCAGGCAAGCTGGCACGGGGCGACAGAAAAAAAGGG
>Ga0105044_10003355_pt1 | contig 21983 bp, 24 predicted proteins | sample MAT01_FD_78092 | JGI IMG/M metagenome (GOLD analysis project Ga0105044, IMG submission 78092) | Freshwater microbial communities from Lake Fryxell liftoff mats and glacier meltwater in Antarctica - MAT-01 | ecosystem: Environmental > Aquatic > Freshwater > Ice > Liftoff microbial mat | place...
AAATGACAAATGACAAATGACAAATGACAAATGACAAATGACAAATGACAAATGACAAATGACAAATGACAAATGACAAATGACAAATGACAAATGACAAATGACAAATGACAAATGACAACTAACTAAATACGCGACTTGACAAATTTCTCTAATCTATCCATTCCCTTTTCAATCGTCGCCATATCTGTGGCGTAGGAAAGGCGGATATTGTCATCAGCGCCAAAAGCAACTCCGGGAATGACTGCAACTTGATGTTCTTCGAGCAAAGCGTCACAAAACTCTAGGGATTTTAGACCAGTTTTACTGATATCAGGGAACAGATAAAAAGCGCCATCTGGTTTTGCAGTACTCAACGCGGGAATGGCGTTGAGTCTGTCTAGCATTACCTGTCGGCGTTTGGCGAAGGCTTGGCGCATTTCTTCGACACAATCTTGAGAACTTTCTAAAGCAGCGATCGCCCCATATTGAGCAAAGGTACATACGTTAGATGTACTATGTCCTTGGATGGTACTCGCTGCTTTAATAATTTCCACTGGCCCGGCTAAATAACCAAGTCTCCACCCAGTCATTGAGTAAGCTTTTGCAAACCCACTACTAATCAAAGTGCGGTCAAAAATTTCCTTCCCTAGAGAACCGATGCTGATATGTTCTGCACCATCGTAGAGAATCTTTTCGTAAATCTCATCAGAGACGACAAAGATATCTGCATCAACTACTACCTGCGCCAGTGCTTTGATTTCCTCTGGCGTGTAAACCATCCCTGTGGGATTAGACGGGGAGTTGAGGATAAATAACTTTGTCTTCGGCGTGATAGCTTTACGCAGTTGATCGGGAGTAATTTTATAACCAGTTGTTGCATCTGTAGACACAATTACTGGCACTCCACCCACTAAAGTCACCATTTCGGGATAACTTAGCCAGTAGGGTGCAGGGATAATTACCTCATCACCTGGATCGATAAATGCCACCATTAAGTTGTACAGAGAATGCTTACCGCCATTAGTGACGATGACATTCTCTGATTTGTAATCAAGACCGTTATCAATTTTAAGCTTACGGGCGATCGCTTCCCTTAACTTTGGTTCTCCGGCTGCTGCACCGTATTTGGTTTTGCCTTCATCCAAAGCCTTGACTGCTGCGGCTTTGATATGCGCCGGAGTATCAAAATCTGGTTCTCCAGCGCTAAAACTACAAACGTCTATTCCTTCAGCCTTCAGTGCCTTAGCCTTGGCTGCGATCGCTAAGGTTAATGAAGGTGTTACCTGACTTACTCTTGCTGCCAGCTTCATTCTTACTTTTTTTGGCAAATCTTTCACTTATCTAAGGATATCCCAGAATCACCACCGAGATTTGCCTTTTTAGAATTCCTTATAAACAGGGCTATTTCATTCTCATTTAGCCCGCCTCAGAATAAATTCTGAGTCTAATAGTGAAAGTCGTCTAAAGACGACTGAGAAAAGGTTGTAGTCCGTTTTAACGGACTTTAGCTATTAGCCCCGAACTTTAGTTCTGGGCGGTTTTGTCTAGAACGAAATAGCCCTGCCTTATAAAACCTAGAATTAGATAACACAATCTTGCGTTAATTTTTAAACATATTCAATTGATAATCTTATGACAGGAATCGAACTTTGGGGGGTATCAGCCGCTAGCGGTGTCGCCGCTATGTTTTTACAAATCGGTAGTCAGGTTTTAGGGGTATTAGGCAAAACCCTGGATGAAAAAACTAGGAAGATACTTTTTGACGCATCAAAGCAATATGAAAAGAACTATGAAGAACGGCATGGTATTCTCAAAGTATTGGGAATGCGTGAACCAGTAAAATTGGAATCGATCTATACAGCAGTACAGTTTTTAGGTGATGATGCTATCCGTAGTTTTGAATCTATTGAGAATTTAGAAGAAGTTTATCGCCAAGCGAAAATCCGAAGATTTCAATCTCAAGATGATCGCAAACAAGCAGGAATTAAAGTTGCTAATGATAAGCAATATCTGATGGTGCTTGGTGGCCCTGGTGCCGGAAAGTCTACATTTGTGCGGAAGATGGGACTAGAAGCGCTCAAAGGTAAAAAAGGAGGGTTTAAACACGCTTGCATTCCAGTTTTTATTGAATTGAAAAGGTTTGCATCCAGCGATATCAATATTGAAAGGTTTATTGCTGAAGAGTTTCGTACTTGCGGCTTTCCATCACCAGATCAATTTACAGCCAAAGCTTTAGAAGAAGGTAAGTTACTAATTTTGCTGGATGGCTTGGATGAAGTACCGACAAAAAACTTGACTGAGGCAATTAGTCAAATTCAAAATTTTGTTGACAAACACGATAAAAATCGTTTCATTGCTTCCTGTCGCACGGCGGCTTATCGCAGTGCTTTTCGTCGCTTTAGCGATGTATCAATGGCAGATTTTGACGATGCTCAAATTCAGCAATTTATTTATAACTGGTTTCATTCAGACGCAGACAAGCAGACGAAGACAGGCGAGAAATGCTGGGAGTTACTGCAAAAACCAGAACATGAAGCTGCAAAAGAGTTGGCGCATACACCTTTATTGCTGACATTTCTGTGTTTAGTTTATGACCATTCCCAAAATTTTCCAGATAATCGCAGTGTTCTTTACCGAAAGGCACTGCGGATATTACTAGAAGAGTGGGCATCAGAAAAGCGAATTCTCAGAGATGAGATTTATCAAGGACTGCATACAGAATTAGAAGAGATATTACTATCAGAGATTGCTTATACAGGTTTTAAGTCTGACAGGCTATTCTTTTCACAGCGCGATATTGTTCAGCAAATTAAAACATTTTTAGCGAGTAATCTGAATGCACCTCAGCATTTAGATGGGGAATCAGTGCTGAATGCGATCGCTGTTCAACAAGGAATTTTGGTAGAACGAGCCGAGGATGTCTTTTCGTTCTCTCATCTAACGCTACAAGAATATTTAACAGCACAATATATTGATGACCATCGCCAAGTTGAGAAGTTAGTTAGTGAACACTTAATAGATGAACGCTGGAATGAGGTGTTTTTGTTAGTAGCTGGGTTAATGCGCGGTGGTGCAGATGATTTGCTGTTGTTGATGGAAAAGGAAGCGCAAAAATATATTAATACCCCGAAGTTGCAAGCTTTATTAAACTGGGCAGAACAGGTAACAGTTGGATCGCCAGGGGATTTTAAACCTGTGGGTAAACGTGCAGTTGCTATTGCGATCGCCTACGCCAACGCCAACGCCTACGCCAACGCCTACGCCTACGCCAACGCCTACGCCAACGCCATCGCCATCGCCAACGCCTACGCCAACGCCTACGCCAACGCCTACGCCATCGCCAACGCCAACGCCATCGCCAACGCCAACGCCATCGCCAACGCCTACGCTATCGACTACTCTCGTGAACTGGAAAAATTAAAAATCTTCAATAACATCAATTTTACTGTGCTAATTGCTCAACTAGAAGCACTGAAAACTAAAGTTCCTGATGATAAACAGCCAAGAGAAGTACGTCAAGCATTTGCTAAACACCTGCAACAAACTTTACTCAAAGCTTTCAATTTTACCCTAGAAATGATCGATTTATCTAAGGAAGAAGCAAAGGCACAGGATAATTATCTCTACGCTAATTATCTCATTATCCAGTGCAAACAAGCGGCAGTGAGGGTGTCACCCCAAACCTGGGAAGCAATTGAGGCGCGAATGTTGTTGGTTCCGGGTGGTTAAGCAACAATAGTAGAAATGATATGTGACAGCACTATTCGAGTAGAAATGCCTGACTAACTAAGAAATCAGTTCAAGTCAGTCGTAGCTAGAGAAGGAAAAAACATGAAAGATGTTTTACTATAGCGGTTCCCATTCAGATGCGGTACAACGTTATATCCCAAGGTGTAGGGGCACGGCATGCCGTGCCCCTACGGGTGTACTTCTTTGGAACCACTACCTGAAATTTAAGGCACGGCGAAGTTGCAGGAAGTTTAGTAGAACGAACAACGCGATCGCTTAATGGTATAACTTGCAAAAAGCAACAAAACTGTATTTAGAAGAGTTCCCGCTTGCTGAAGTTGCTACACTAAAAGCTTTCATTAGCAAAATTCAAGCCGTTGTAACAAACGCTTAAGCTGTGGTTATCACAACTCCTGTTGCTATAAGTAAAGTAAAAGCCGTTGTTAACACAACTTCTACTTATGTTACAAATGCTCAAGCTGTGGTAGCCACAACTCCAGTTGCTATAAGTAAAGTAGAAGCCGTTGTTAACACAGCTTCTACTTATGTTATGAATGCTCAAGCTGTGGTAGCCACAACTCCAGTTGCTATAAGTAAAGTAGAAGCCGTTGTTAACACAGCTTCTACTTATGTTATGAATATTCAAGCTGTGGTTAAAAACGTTGAAGCTGTCCTAACAAATCCTCAAGCTGTGGTTATTACAATAGAAAAATAAAAAGATAGCCAGATAAACGCTCCATGAGTTCATTACAACAGGCTAAAGATACAAAAACTCAAACCTTTACAGCAATCTTGCACTGGGAAGAGGATGTTTATGTAGCTGAATGTCCAGAGGTGGGAACCGCTAGCCAAGGAGAGACAATAGAAGAAGCGATCGCTAATTTGCAGGAAGCAACGGAACTGTATTTAGAAGAGTTCCCGCTTTTTGAAACAGCACCTCGTCTTTTACTAACCACATTTGAGGTAACTCGTGCCTAAGCTACCCAGAATTCGAGCTTCTGAAGTTATTGGTGTTCTGGAACGCTTAGGTTTTGTTCAAGTACGACAACGTGGCAGTCATGTAATTTTGAAAAAGCAACTTGTACAGGAAGGTGAAGGACAGAAAGTTATTGAGGTGGGTTGTGTTGTGCCATTACATCGCAAAATTATAGCTGTTGGAACGCTAAAGAGTATTTTGAATCAAGCTAGAGTCTCTGTTGAGGAGTTTCTGGAAAATCTTTAGTTGTTACCACACCAAAAACTATCATTAGAAAAATTAAAGCTGTAGCTACTACGCTGAAGGTGTCATTATGCAGACAATTGATAAAAAGTCAATAAAAAAAGCCTGGGCAGGTGCTAACGCCCAACCAGCAAAAGAATTTCCCGCTACGCAACTGCCAATCATCTCCGGCAAAATCCCAGATGGTTTACGTGGCACTCTTTACCGCAATGGCCCCGCCCGGCTAGAACGCGGTGGCATTGACATGGGACACTGGTTTGATGGAGATGGGGCAATTCTGGCTGTAAATTTTACCAATGCAGGTGCTACCGGGGTTTATCGCTACGTGCAAACCTCTGGCTATCAAGAAGAAGCCGCAGCAGGTAAACTACTCTACGGCAATTATGGTATGACTGCACCGGGGCCAATTTGGAATCAATGGCAAAAGCCCATCAAGAATGTAGCCAATACCTCAGTGCTAGCACTTCCAGATAAACTTTTGGCACTGTGGGAAGGTGGTAAACCCCACGCCCTCGATTTACAAACTTTAGAAACTCAAGGCGAAGATGATTTAGGGGGATTAACTAAAGGATTAAGCTATTCCGCACATTGTAAGCGTGACAAGCACACAGGAGAGATTTTTAACTTTGGCATCAGCGCTGGAAAAAATGCGACGCTTAATATTTACAAAAGCGATTCAACTGGCAAAATTATCCAACAAGCTGCATACCAGTTAGATGGTGTACCATTGGTGCATGATTTTGTTTTAGCAGGACAGTATATTGTATTTTTCATTCCGCCAGTGCGATTGAATGTCTTACCCATACTAATCGGGATAAACAACTATAGTGATTCCCTAGAGTGGCAACCTAAATTAGGAACTCAGATTTTAGTTATTGATCGAGAAACCCTATCTGTAATTAGTCGTGGAGAAACCGAACCTTGGTATCAATGGCATTTTGCTAACGGTTATGTAGATGCTAGCGGTTCAGTGATTGTAGATATCGCCCGTTATGAAGATTTTCAGACTAACCAATATCTCAAACAAGTAGCTACAGGTGAGACTCACACCGCAGCTAAAAGTACATTAACGCGAGTTCATCTGCATCCCCAAACGAGTAAAGTTACGTCAATTCAGCAACTATTAAACCGACATTGTGAATTTCCGACTGTACCACAGCAAAACGTCGGGCAAGCTTCTCGGTACACATATATGTCAATACTTCAGACGGGAGCAGATATTAGCCAAGAAATATTCAATGCGATCGCTCGTTTCGACTACAAAACTGAAACCCTTACCGAAGCAGACTTAGGAGAAAATCGCTATCCTTCCGAACCCATCCACGCCCAAGACATCCAAAACCCCGAACAAAGTTGGGTGCTAACAGTTGTCTACGATGCTAATTCTCATAGTAGTGAACTTTGGATATTTGATAGCGATCGCCTAGACACAGAACCCCTTTGCAAACTCCAATTACCCAGCGTCATTCCCCACAGCTTCCACGGCACCTGGAACCCAACATAAATAACCCCTCAGCGTCCCTCTGCGGTTCCCTCCGCGTCCCTTTGCGTTAAAAAAACAAAGCCACAGTAATAAAAATGTCAGAAAAAACTTTCGATATTGCTTACTTATCTGATAATTTACTTGATTTATTATCAGATATCCAAAATCATGTTGAAATTACGCTAACTCATCAGGGAGTTCCTTGGGCAAAAATTTTACCTCTGTCTCAAGCAGAGCCTACAGTTGAAAAACCGGGTTTAAATAATGGCTCGATAGTGATGAGTAGTGAAGATATCTTAGAACCAAGGGTTGCGGGTTTTTGGCAAGGACAAGTTAATATCTCTGCTAATTTTGATGACACTTCAGAAGAGGTGATTGCTGCTTTTTATGGGGAAGATTAATGAGTTTTCTGTTAGATACTCATATCCTGTTATGGTTTTTAGAAAATGATTCCAAGCTGTCCAATCAGGTACGAGAAGTAATAACTAATCCTGAGAATTTAATTTTTGTCAGTGCTGTTAGTGCTTGGGAAATTTCGATTAAACAGTCTTTAGGAAAGTTAATAGCTCCTAGTAATTTAGCGGAGGCTTTGCGCTTCAGTCGGTTAGAGGTTTTAGCGATTACCTTGGCACATGGAATAAAGGTTGCTGATTTGCCAATGTATCATAAAGATCCTTTTGATCGGATGTTAATTGCTCAGGCTTTGGTAGAAGGTCTAACGATAATTACTGTAGATCAGAAGTTTAAATTTTATGATGTGCCGTTGTTAATAACTGAATCATAAATATTTGCTACTTCGATGGGTGAAGTTAGAGGCAACCATCGCTTACCTGTCAAAGAATTCTCAACTAAAAATCATCTCTGTGGTTTCACTAATGCCAATCCACCGACTCATCTGCTAGAGATTTGAAAGGTTTACTTTTATATAAGAAATGCTTGCTAGAGTCTGGAGTGCATCAATTGTAGGCATCGATGCCGTCAAAGTAGGCGTAGAAGTCGATGTGTCAGGAGGATTACCGGGAATTGTTGTCTTGGGATTGCCAGATTCAGCGATTCAAGAATCAAGAGAAAGAGTCAAAGCAACGCTGAAAAATGCAGGTTTTGCCTTTCCCATGCGAAAGATCGTGATTAATTTAACTCCGGCAGATTTACGCAAAGAAGGACCCAGTTTCGATTTGCCGATTAGTGTGGGAATTTTGGCGGCTTCTGAGCAAGTTAGCCCTGATTTGTTGGGGGATTATCTATTCTTGGGCGAAGTCTCCCTAGATGGCAGTTTACGTCCGGTGGCTGGTGTCTTACCGATCGCAGCAGCAGCCCAAAAGATGGGAATTGCAGGTTTAGTTATCCCTGCTGATAATGCCCAAGAAGCGGCAGTGGTTGAAGGTTTGGCTGTTTATGGTTGCAAACATCTATCTGAGGTGGTAGATTTTTTAAATAATCCGGGGCGCTACAAACCTGTGCAGATGGATGAGACACCGGAGATCGCAACAGTATCTTACCCTGGCGCAGATTTGCATGATGTTAAAGGACAAGCTCATGCGCGTCGAGCCTTAGAAATTGCTGCGGCTGGCGGACATAATTTAATTTTTGTTGGGCCACCTGGTAGTGGGAAAACCATGTTAGCACGGCGCTTACCAGGGATTTTACCGCCCCTGAGTTTTGATGAATCTTTAGAAGTGACTCGCATTCATTCGGTGGCTGGCTTATTGAAAAATCGTGGTTCATTGGTACGCGATCGCCCTTTTCGCAGTCCCCACCACTCAGCATCCGGGCCTTCTCTCGTTGGTGGTGGTAGCTTCCCTCGTCCTGGGGAAATTTCATTATCTCACAGGGGCGTGCTTTTTTTGGACGAATTAACAGAATTTAAGCGTGATGTGTTGGAATTTCTGCGTCAACCTTTGGAAGATGGTTACGTCACAATTTCCCGCACCAAGTTATCGGTAACGTTTCCCGCGCAGTTTACTTTGGTGGCGAGTACCAATCCCTGTCCATGCGGTTACTATGGCGATACCATCCAACAATGTACTTGTTCTCCCCGGCAACGTGAGCAATATTGGGCAAAACTTTCTGGGCCATTGATGGATCGAATAGATTTACAAGTTGCGGTGAATCGCTTGAAACCAGAAGAGATTACCCAACAACCTACCGGAGAAGCATCAGCATCAGTGCGCCAACGAGTTCAACAAGCAAGCGATCGCGCAATTACCCGCTTCCAAGAAGAACCAAATCTGCGTTGCAATGCCCATTTACAGAGTCGTCATCTTCAGAAATGGTGCAAATTAGATGATGCTAGTCGCAATTTATTAGAAGTAGCAATTAGAAAATTAGGTTTATCGGCAAGAGCAAGCGATCGCATTCTCAAAGTAGCACGGACTATTGCAGATTTAGCGGGAGAAGATGAGATGAAAACCAATCATGTAGCGGAAGCGATTCAGTATCGCACAATTGATAGAATGCAATAAGAATCTTATTATGATGGCTTGAGTCTGTTAAATAGTTGATGTTATCAACAAGCTAAAACAGCAACGCTAAAGCTATGATTCTAATAAATGAGTGAGAGTCGAAACTTTATGGACATCAATACTTTAGCAGAATTACAGACCGCAAATTTAAAAGTCAATATTTTGCTGGAAACTAAAGAAGATGGTAGCGCGATCGCATCTATTTTGGAACTTCCCCAGTATCGTGTTGAAGCAGCAACTCGTGAACAAGCACTCTTGATACTGAATCAGCTTTTGGTTCAGCATTTAGACAAAGTTGAAGTCATTCCGATGGAAATCAAATTACCTCAAACTGAGCAATCTCAAAAACCTTGGATGAAATTTGCCGGAGTATTTAAAGATGATCCAGACTTTGACATAGTTCAGCAGTATATTCAAGAGTATCGTCAAGAATTGGATGCTACTGAGAATGGAGCAGATTTCAGTCCGCAGAGGGAAGCAAGTTGAGTCTTTGGATTCTCGATACTGATAGCGTTTCTCTTTTCCAGAGAGGAAATTTAGAAATTGCTCGTCGCCTAAACAATATTGACGCTAGCGAAGTAGCGATTACAATTATCACCGTCGAGGAACAACTTCGTGGACGATTTCAAGTTATTCGACGAGCGGCTCCTAATGAACTGGTTTCAGCTTATGATAAATTACACGTAACGTTTGATAGTTTGAAAGGCTTCAATATCTTAAAATTCACTGCTGAAGCCCAAAAACTATATATAAATCTACTTCATCAAAAGATTAAAGTTGGTCGGCAAGATTTACGGATTGCTGCCATCGCTCTCTCGGTAAATGGAATTTTGGTTACAGGGAACAACCGAGACTTTTGTCAAGTACCAAATTTAGTTTTGGACAATTGGACTTTGTAAAGCCGTTCTTCAAGCCGCGCAATAGTTGTTAGAGATGCCAAAAATTAGGTTCATTGGCAAGAGCAAGCGATCGCTTTAGTATATAAAATACTGTAGGAGCGATCGCACTTCTTATTGTCTACCAAAAAACAAATTATTTATAGATATTCCCATCAAAGAAATTATCGACTCTGCTAAATTCATCCTCAAGGACGCTTCACAAACTCTCTGGGACTGACGACCACTTAAGTTAAGACGCAAGAGAGATTAATTGACCAATACGCTTGAGAATTTGCAAAACTGTGTACAGTTCTCTCGCGGATGCAAACGGAGCAAAGACCCTTGACAAGTCGTACTGTGGTGTATTTGTTCGCGTCACTTTGACAAATAAAATATCGTCTCCATTCGTCACCATCCCAAATACAGGTTTACTGGGGTTGGGGTTAGCCATCATATAAGCTAGAGCTTGCGGTACAGCCGACCAAACTGACAACGTGGTTTTTTTCGACTCTAACACCATGACCCACAACTGATCTTGTAGCACTAAAACGTCAATCCGTCCGCGCAGTATCTCCTCGCCATCATCTAACACCAGTTCCACAGATGATTCAGCCTTAATTCTGAAAGGAGGATCATAAAACCCAGACAGTGCAAGTATTGGTGACACTAACAACAAGATGACTGTCCCTTCTAGTAAATCACCTCCGGCACGGTGATAGAGATATCTGCGCCGCACGACATCCACAGAGGCTTTTTCCACTTCCGTAATTTCAGACAATTTCTCATACCACTCTGGGAAAAATTGCTCGTCTTCAACACGGACAAAACCGAATCGATTTTCTGCATCTTTGAGAGTGGTAATCGCTGCTGTAATTGCTGCTGTTTGGATCATTGCTTTTAGGTAACAGTTGCTTTGCTACATTATCAACATCAGCGGCTCTTTATGATCGCCAATTGGCGGCCCAGCTACGCCCGTCGTAGACATCGCATTGTATTATGATAGGACTTACGCACTGTACAAATTTATTATCTTGTGCATCAACGAAAATACATCGTTTCAGGCTTTTATCAATTATCCTTCGATAAATAGCGTAGGCATCGCCTAAAAAGTGCCGAGAAATCAAGGTTTAATGCCTGAAATCTATAGCTCATATTTAGTTTTTCCTGTCAATGCGTAAGTCCTATATGATTATAAAGTTCTAAATTCCTCCTCAAAGACGCTTCATAAACTCCCTTGGGAAGATGACGATCCTAAGCAAATCAGTATCCAATATATCAGGGACAAAGCAACATCCCCTGTAAGGAGACTGACGCGATGAATTTGCAGGCAATTAGGCAGCTATTCCAAGAAACGTTTAAGGAATGGAGTGAGGATAAAGCTTCACGGTTAGCGGCGGCGTTAGCTTATTACACCATTTTTTCTATCGCACCGTTACTAATTATTGTAATTGCGATCGCCGGGGCAGTATTTGGAGAAGAGGCGGCAAGGGGTCAAATCGTTGGGCAAATTCAAGGTTTAGTCGGCAAAGATGGCGCAGAATTCATTCAAACGGCGATCACAAATGCTAATAAACCCCAAACAGGTGCGATCGCTTCTATCATTAGTGTTGTAGTCTTGCTCGTAGGTGCTACTGGTTTATTTACCGAGTTACAAGATGCCCTAAACACGATTTGGGAAGTGAAACCGAAACCCGGACGCGGCGTTATCAACATGATTCGCCTACGCTTTTTATCGTTTGCAATGGTGATCGGGATTGGCTTTTTACTTTTAGTTTCTCTAGTAATTAGTACAGCATTATCAGCATTAATAACATACTTTAGTAACTTACTCCCAGGTGTCGATTTTCTCTGGCAAATTATCAGCTTCATCGTCTCTTTTGCCATCACTACATTACTGTTTGGACTAATTTTTAAAGTCCTACCAGATGTCAAAATTGCTTGGGGTGATGTTTTAATTGGAGCTACTCTGACATCTTTCTTATTTTCCATTGGTAGGTTTTTGTTAGGACAGTATTTAGGTAATGGCAGTTTTGGTTCAGCTTATGGTGCAGCTGGTTCACTGGTGGTAATCTTAGCTTGGGTTAACTACGCCGCCCAGATTCTCTTTTTCGGTGCTGAATTTACCCAGGTTTATGCTAGAAGACATGGAAGTGGCATAACTCCAAATAAAAATGCCATACCTCTCAATAATAAAACTTCTACTACTGATGAGATAAAGAGCAATGGTACTACTGAGAAAAAGCAAAATAAAAATAATAAACAGCAGTTTTCTAAGTTAATAAATCGCCTCACCCGTCCTTTTTGGCAACCTAAGCCCTTGAAATCTAGAAGAAAAAGGCAGTACTTTTAATTACTCATAAGTTTCCTAAATCAGCCGCCACCGCTATTGGTAAAAAATGGTCGAATGATTCAGCGCCATCTGCAACGAGAGTTAATTACAGACGATGAGCTGATGAGCAAGTTACGTCAGCAGGGTGTGGAATTTTTAGCAGATGTGAAGTTTGCATACATGGAGGCTGACGGTTGCATTAGTATTATTACCTCGGATTCAAAAAATAGTTCTGTCCTTGAGCAAAAAACACCGCTAAAAAGTGATCTACATTAATTAAACTGTAAAATATGACGGTTGTATTCTGTGCTGAACTGTGATTGAGCGTTATACTCTGCCCGAAATGGCTAATTTGTGGAGTGAAGCCCATAAGCTAAAAACTTGGCTGCAAGTAGAAATTGCTGTTTGTGAGGCTCAGGCTGAATTGGGTTACATTCCGTCTCAGGCGGTTGAGGAAATTAAGGCCAAGGCAGATTTTGACCCAAAACGGGTGCTGGAAATTGAGGCTGTAGTCCACCACGATGTCATCGCTTTCTTGACAAATGTTAATGAATATGTTGGTGATGCTGGACGCTATATTCACCTGGGTTTAACCAGTTCTGATGTTTTGGATACGGCTTTAGCACTACAATTGGTTGCCAGTCTGGATGTGTTGTTGCAACGTTTGGAAGATTTGATTGAGGTAATTCGCCAAAAAGCACGAGAGCATCGTCATACGGTGATGATTGGCCGATCGCATGGTATTCACGCTGAACCGATCACTTTTGGTTTTAAACTAGCTGGCTGGTTAGCAGAAGTGTTGCGACATCAAGAACGCCTGAGAATTCTTCGCCAAACCATCGCCGTAGGTAAATTTTCTGGTGCGGTGGGAACTTATGCCAATGTTGAACCCCGTGTAGAAGCGATCGCTTGCCAAAAACTCGGACTCAAACCCGATACGGCCTCAACACAAGTTATATCCCGCGATCGCCACGCCGACTATGTGCAGCAATTAGCTTTGGTAGCAGCATCCATCGAACGTTTTGCTGTGGAAATTCGCAATCTCCAAAAAACAGACGTTTTGGAAGTTGAAGAATTCTTCGCCAAAGGTCAAAAAGGCTCCTCAGCAATGCCACACAAGCGCAATCCCATCCGTTCAGAACGGCTAACGGGAATGGCGCGACTCGTCAGAAGTTATGCCGGTGCAGCCTTAGAAAACGTTGCTCTCTGGCATGGAAGGGACATTTCCCACAGTTCTGTAGAACGGGTAATTTTGCCAGATGCTTGCACCTTGACGCATTTTATGTTGATAGAAATAACCGACTTGGTGAAAAACCTGTTGGTCTATCCTGAGAACATGGAACGAAATCTCAACCGCTATGGTGGCGTTGTGTTCAGCCAAAAAGTACTACTTGCTTTGATAGATAAGGGAAGCAACCGAGATGAAGCTTATGCGATCGTTCAAGAAAGCGCTCACGCCGCTTGGAACAAGCCGGAAGGCAATTTCCAGGACTTGATTAGCAAAGACCCTCGCGTTACCCAAAAGTTGTCCCCAGCAGAACTAGAGGTGTGTTTCGACCCCCAGCAGCATCTACGGCATTTAGAAGAGGTTTACCAACGATTAGGTATTTAGTTTGCTTGTAGTGAGCGCTTAAGCGTTCACTACTAACTTGTTACCCAAAAATCCGCAAATTTTCTGAAGATTGTTAGTTTAGTGCTGGAATTTTTGTGAGTTCTGGGTAGTATAAATAACAAATATCTATCTATATTATTAGTGCTTCCAGTACCTTAATGATTGAAATCCTAGCTACACTTTCAGCATCTGCGGCAGCAGGAATAAGAATAGGTACACCTCTGCTAATTATTGGATTGTTGCAGGGTAGTAACTTGTGGTCGCAAGTTCCAATTTTATCTCATATTTCTCAACCAATATTATTAGCCTGTCTCAGCTGTTGGTCTTTATTTGAATTATTAGCCTCAAAAAAGTTATGGGGGCAAAGATTGCTCCAAGTAGTTCAGTTATTAATGTCTCCCCTCGTGGGGGCAATTATGGGGTTAGCAGTAGCTTCCGCAACAGCAACACCAAATTGGCTGATTGCCTTAACTGGGGGTTTATTAGCTTTAGTACTCCAGCTAGTTCAAGTTGGTTGGTTCTATCGCTTACGCGGCTTACCGTTGTGGGCAGTCTTTCTTCAAGATACCTTATGTGTTGCTCTAGTACTTTTTGCCTTTGATGCTCCCTGGCAAGGAGGATTAATTGCTTTACTTCTGCTCTGGTTTGCAGTTCATAGTACTAAGCAGTGGTATAATTGGTATTGGCAGAAAAGTTAGGAGTTAAAAGTGAGAAATTAGGAATAAAGATAGAAGTTAACTCCTTTTTTTCATTCAGAGACGAAACCCATCTCCAACTCCCAAGAAATTGAACCGCATTGTATGGCTACCTGTCTGACGACTGACTTCATATCCTAATCGAGATAAACCTTTAATCAAATCCTCACTCGATAAATCTCTGGGAAGTTTCACAAAGCAAAAACCTCATCCTTGACAATATGTAAACGAATTATTTTAGGACGATTTTCGGGATTTTCAGAATGACAATTAACCGCATCCTTAACCATGATTTTTAAACTTTGTAAATCGTCAGCTTCAGTAAAAATAGATTCCCCTAAAGCTCCCGCCGTATAGCCCCCATCAGGATCATCTTCCACCAAAAAAACCATTTCCGTTAATTGACTCATCAAATTATTCTCCTAAAATTATTCTCCTAAAATTAACAAAAATGTTTACCACACTGGAATCACAGGTTTACCTTCATCTAAAGATGCGATCGCCTTTTTTATGTCAAACTCCATAAGCTCAAGTGAGGCAGCCCCCGTCTTGGCGGTTCCCGTCGATGGGGGACTGCCGAACCCGGAGGGCGATCGCTCCTGCACTTCCGACAAAAACATAAACCGCTTACCTTTACCTGAAGTAAATAACTCCGGCTCTTGGTCTTTTAGATTTTTCAGTGTGGTGCTAGCTAGTACCAACTAGAAGGCAAAATTCGCTAGTTGGGAATGCTTAACAGTAATGTTGAATTGGTAGAAGCGAGTGGTGTTACTTTAGAGAGCCTTCGTAGTAAAGCTGCTGAAATTTGGACTCAACTTGGTGTTAGCCTCGGCTTAGAAAAGCCCAAGCTTATTTTGCTGGAAGTAAAGTCAAGCGGCTAAAGCTGGAATTGTTATAGAGGAGGTAAAACAGCCGATTCGAGGTAGTCCACAGCAGAAAGTGAAAGAATTAGCGTAGGCGTAGCCCGCCATAAGCATCGCAGCTTACCATTCTCGCAAAATAAACTGATTGACAAAACACCGAAACTTGATAATAAACAAGGCGGCACCCGGATTTGAACCGGGGGTGGAGGTTTTGCAGACCTCTGCCTTACCACTTGGCTATGCCGCCATACCCATAAGTTCCTATATTAGCAATATTTTATCTAAATTTGCATCCTCTAACTAAAGAAATTTTCCAGCTTCTTACCACTAAAATATCTGCAACCTGAATTTAATTTAATACTGCTAACGGGAAATTTGTCTGGTGATGGTAAACTTGAATCCGATGAAAATCTCTAAAACCTGCTGAGTCCACTACAAATACCCACTTACTAGCTACCAGTAAATCATGACTGGGCGATCGCAATGGATGAAATCTTAAATCTGGGGATGGTTCCTTGGCGTGAGTCTTTTAAGCATGGTAGGAGTTTGTCAATCAAGAATCTAACAAAGTCCAGAAGTAGCCATCTGGCGCAACAAAGGAGAAACTTATCTCGCCAAACTCATTACTAATGATGTTTGTAACTTTTTTTGCAGTACTTGCTTTGATGCGATCGCAATACTCCTGTATTCCCTTCACACGGTAGATATATAATGACATTCCTAAGCTACCTGGTTGGGCTGCCTCAAAGCGCGATTCTAAATTAATAGATTCTGGAAATCGAATGATATAAAGTCTGCCACTGCGTGCAGCCATCAAATCAGGCTTGGAAGAACGAGGTTCATCAAAGGTAGTGACAATAAACTTTTCACCAGGATTAGCGATCGCATTAATATCAATTGACTCCTCAGCCTCAAATGTATCCACATAACGCGGAATATTTAGATTAAAATCATTTGCTCGAATCTGTTCACTACTCGGAGCCAAGCATAATGTTATTACCGCATTGTAGCTCCCTCGATTGCGGCAGCTACGGTAGCTAAATCTTGTTCATCATCAATTAACGATGTATGGTATATGTAAGACACGGTAATCCTAGCAAGAAACTGTAGATTTAGTTGCAGAGGTAAATTAGCAGTGGGCATAGTAGTTGAGAACGTCTCCAAACAATTCGGGAGTTTTAAGGCAGTTGATCAAGTTAGCCTGGAAATTAAGAGTGGTTCGCTAGTTGCGTTGCTTGGTCCATCGGGATCAGGTAAATCTACGCTACTACGATTAATTTCAGGTTTAGAAATGCCAGATAGTGGCAAAATCCTGCTCACTGGTAAGGATACGACTTACCAAAGTGTGCAACAGCGAAATATTGGGTTTGTATTTCAGCACTATGCGCTATTCAAGCATCTGACTGTCAGGAAAAATATTGCCTTTGGCTTAGAAATTCGCAAGGCAGAGCCCAAGAAAATTAAGGGTCGGGTAGAAGAGTTACTCGAATTGGTGCAATTAAGTGGATTAGGCGATCGCTATCCGTCACAACTTTCTGGTGGTCAAAGACAACGGGTAGCATTAGCAAGGGCACTGGCAGTAGAACCTGAAGTTTTATTGCTAGATGAACCCTTTGGCGCACTTGATGCTAAAGTCCGTAAAGACTTACGGGCATGGTTACGCCGCCTCCATGATGAGGTTCATGTTACCACGGTTTTCGTTACCCACGACCAAGAAGAAGCAATGGAAGTCTCCGATGAAGTTGTGGTGATGAATAAAGGGCGCGTGGAACAGGTGGGGACACCATCAGAAATTTACGATAATCCGGCTACGGCATTTGTAATGAGCTTCATTGGCCCGGTAAACATATTGCCCAGCACCTCGAAAATTTTTCAACGTAGCGGGTTTAATGCGCCACATCCACAAGTGTTTTTGCGTCCGCAGGATGTAATTTTAGAAAAAGCTGCCAACGGTGCCACTACGGCTGCTACAGTCAGTCGATTGATCCATTTGGGTTGGGAAATTCAGGTAGAATTAACTTTTGATGATGGGCAAGTAATCATGGCGCATTTAACACGCGATCGCTTTAATGACTTAGAGTTAGAACCACAACAGCGGGTATATGTAAAGCCAAAGGATGCAAAATCCTTTCCGCTGTCTTATTCAATTTAAACTTTTGCCAGTTTGTCAAGGGTAAAAACTTTTAGTTAATCGCTGTATATTTTAGCGAGTGGCTAGAGGTTTTAACTTTTGTTGGTGGAGTGACATACTCCTAATTACCCTCATTACAATTTAAATTCAATTTAATTGTTCTAACAATGTCTCAACACTGGCGTTGTGATCCAAAAAAGAAAATAAATGCCAGTAGCGGAGTTTTCCTTCTTTATCTAATACAAATTGTGCTGGCAAAGGCGCTCCCAGTGATTGTCCTACTTGATAAGTCCGAAATATGCGACAACTTGGATCACTCAGAAACGGCATTTTTAAACCTAAATCCCTCACAACTATTTGACTCTGCCGTTCATCGGTACTACTAATAATTAAAACTTCTATACCACGATTTTTAAATTGCTCATAGTTCTCGTTTAAAGCTTTGATGTGAGGAAAACAAAAGGGGCAATATTGCTTTTCAGTAAATATCCGCGTCAAGGCGAGTAACACTGGTTGCTTGCCTTTATAATCAGACAATTTTATTAAAGTTCCGTTGGTAATATCTGGCAGTTGAAAGTCTGGTGTTCCTACTCCCAACCTGAGTTCATTGCTAGCTGGAACTGGTAAAAAATTGCGGAAGAATCGCTTATTTAATAAGCCACTAAAATCAGTTGAAGTAAACATATTTTTAACCCTGATTATTTAAATACTATTTTATGAGAAAACCACAGATATATACGGAGTCTGGCACTGTTTAATGTGCATCTCTGTTTATCTGTGGTTTTCATTGATTTTGCTCTCAACTCCACTACGATGGATTAGAGTTTGCTAGCTAACAAAATTTAGACAGCAGAGAAGTAAACTTTAGACTTCACTGGGTCAGGATTCATTGTCTTATCACCAGGTTGCCAACCAGCTGGGCAAACTTCGTCGGGGTGAGACTGAACATACTGAATTGCTTGTAATGTCCGCAGGGTTTCATCAACACTGCGACCAAAAGCTAGGTTGTTGATAGTGGCGTGCTGTATGATACCATCTTTATCGATGATGAATAGACCACGCAAAGCAATACCTGCTGCTGGGTCAAGAACATTGTAAGCAGCGCTAATTTCTTTCTTGATATCGGAAACTAAAGGATAATTCAAGTCGCCAACGCCACCAGACTTGCGATCGCTTTGAATCCAAGAGAGGTGCGAAAATTCACTGTCAACGGAAGCCCCAAGAATTTCCGTATTAATTTTCTTGAATTCTTCGTAGCGATCGCTAAATGCTGTGATCTCGGTGGGACAAACAAAGGTAAAGTCTAGGGGGTAGAAAAACAGAACGACATACTTACCGCGATACTCGGAAAGTTTGATTGTCTTAAATTCCTGATCTACCACAGCTGTTGCTGTGAAATCGGGAGCTTGTTGACCAACGCGGAGGCATCCTTCGGTTCCGTAAGTGTGGGACATTAACTTAATTCTCCTTTATTCGGTTTAGTAGCGTTGGAATTCGGGTTAGGTAAACTCACCCATCTCCGCTCTCACAGTTTAATTACAATCTGTTACGACTATATCATACTCATAACGATTTTGAGTAACAAATGCCTGATTTAGATACAAGAGAATGGTTGCTTACCAATGGCTTGGGAAGTTTTGCCAGTGGTACGGTTTCTGATGTCCGCACCCGTACTTATCATGGTTGGTTGTTTGCCGCTACAAACCCTCCTTCCGGGCGGACTCTGTTGTTTTCGCACCTAGAAGCTAGCTTGGAAGTATTAGGGAGCGTTGTCGCACTAGGGACAAATTTTTGGGGTAACGGTCAGATTGAGCCGACCGGCTGCGAACTGCTGCGCGGTTTTGATATTAACCCAGTTCCAAAATGGATTTGGGGTCAAGATAACTGGCAGTTAACTAGACAATTGGTGATGCCTTATGGTTGGGAAGGGAGTAGCGAATGGGGAGTAGGGAGTGGAGAAGAGAATCATACTTCCCACTCCCAATTTTGCCATCGGACTTTAATCCAGTATCGTTATGACGGAAGTGATACAGCGATTTTACGGCTACGACTGCTGATAGCAGAACGTGACTTTCACCACCAGCAAACCGTTAGTCCAAATTTACACTTCTCACAAGTGCTAGGGCAACAGCAAGTCTGTCTACAAGCAATAAATTCTGGGCATTTCGGTATACCTTGGCACTTGCGCTGGACACAAGGAAATTATCAACCAGATGCAGTTTGGTACTGGAATTATGGATTGTCTGAGGAGACGAAACGGGGATTAGGCGATAAAGAAGACCTCCACAGTCCTGGTTATTTGATAGTTACACTCCAACCAGGAGATACGGTAACTCTAGAAGCACGAGTAGGTTTTCCCGACCCAATGCCAAGTGTTCTTACCCCCGATACCTTTGCAGAAACCGTGGAGGCAGAGCAAGACCGGCTCTCACAGATTTTTGGCTGGAGGAAGAGAGGTAGAGGAACAGAGGAGCAGGAGGAGGATAATTACCAAAGCCCGATATCTAATACCCAATACCTGCCCAATACTTCTCTACGAGAGGCTGCGCCAACGGCAACGCTCAGTACAAGTGTCCAATCCCCAATTTGGCAACAACTACTCCGAGCAAGCGATCAATTTATCGTCTATCGAGCCTCAATTGCAGGCCCCACAGTCATTGCTGGTTATCACTGGTTTAATGACTGGGGACGCGACACCTTAATCGCCTTACCGGGATTGGCGTTAGTTACACAGCGATTTGATCTAGCAAAAGGAGTATTGCGAACTTTTGGGCATTACTGTCGCTACGGTCTGATTCCTAATGCCTTTCCTGATGTCGATGGCGAACCGTTTTATAACAGTGTTGATGCGGCGCTGTGGTGGATTGAAACTTTAGGACTTTATTTGGAAGCTACCCAAGACTGGCAGTTTTTATCAGAGCAATTCCCCGTAGTACAGCAAATCTACAAAGCATTTGTCAGTGGTACACATTTTAATATCCAGGTAGATGCTATTGATGGGCTAGTTAGTTGGGATGCTCGTGGTGTAGCGCTGACCTGGATGGATGTAGTAATTGGGGTACACCCTGTTACTCCCCGTCACGGTAAGCCAGTGGAAATCAATGCGCTGTGGTATTCTGCTTTATGTTGGCTGAGTCACTGGGCAGAGCGCTTGAGCCAGCTTGAGTTTGGTGAGCCAGTGCGTCTGACTAAGCAAGCACAGCGTTATGCTCAACAAGCACAACGTGTAAAAACCTCGCTGCAAAAGTTCTGGAATCCTCAGCTAGGTTATCTGTACGATACTATTGATCTGGACGATCGCCGGAATTTTCAAATTCGTCCCAATGCCGTTTTAGCGCTGTCGCTGCATCATTGTGGGTTTTCGGAACAGCAAGGGTGTCAGATATTAGATTTGGCAACTGCTAGCTTGCTCACTCCCTATGGTCTTCGCAGTCTCGATCCCAGAGATCCCGAATACAAAGGAAAATACGAGGGCAACCCAGAGCAACGCGATCGCGCCTACCACCAAGGCACTGTTTGGGCTTGGCTAATTGGCCCATATATTCGGGCTTGGCAACGTTTTTATCCACAGCGATCGCTGCCTTTTGATTGGCAACCTCTGCTAGATCACTTCCTATTTGACGCTTGTCTTGGTTCTATCTCTGAGATTTTTGATGGCGATTTACCTCATACACCCAGAGGTGCGATCGCTCAAGCTTGGTCAGTTGCCGAAGTCATCCGCCACTATCGGGGACTGGGTACTGGTGACTTGCGTGGGTAAGGGTTTAGCTAAACCCTACGAAAAATCTATATGTATCAAGATTTTCGTGAATTGATATCACATCTTATTATCAAGAACATGAATCTACCAATCACATGAGCGAGGAACGAGAAAGAGCCGATAATGATTCCCCGTGGAAAGAAATCCTAGAAGCTTACTTCCCCCAAGCAATGCAATTTTTCTTTCCGCAAACAGCAGCACTAATTAATTGGGAACGTCCCCACGAGTTTCTTGATAAGGAATTTCAACAAATAGTCCGCGAAGCAGAACTTGGTAGAAGATATGCAGATAAATTGGTCAAAGTCTGGCAAATTCAAGGAGAGGAAATTTGGCTGTTGATTCATGTCGAAATTCAGGCAAAATCGGAAGATAATTTTGCTCAAAGGATGTTTTCCTACAACCTGCGAATTTTTGACAAATTTGCTAAACCAGCCATTAGCCTAGCAATTTTGTGCGATGGTGACTCGACTTGGAGACCAAATCAATACAGTTATAATTATCCCGATTGTGGTCTGCATTTTAGATTTGGAACCGTCAAACTACTCGATTATCAAAATCGATGGACAGAGTTAGAAAAGAGCGATAATCCCTTTGCGACGGTGGTAATGGCACATTTGAAAACTCAGCAAACTACTAAACAGTTGGGAGAAAGGAAAACGTGGAAATTTAGTTTAATTCGCCGATTATATGAACAAGGACTGCAAGAAAGGGATATTCGTAACCTCTATCGTTTTATCGATTGGGTTATGATTTTACCAAAAGGATTAGAAGCAGAATTTTGGCAGGAGTTTAAACAATTCGAGCAGGAGCGTACCATGAGTTACATTACCACAGGCGAGC
>Ga0105044_10003357_pt1 | contig 21974 bp, 17 predicted proteins | sample MAT01_FD_78092 | JGI IMG/M metagenome (GOLD analysis project Ga0105044, IMG submission 78092) | Freshwater microbial communities from Lake Fryxell liftoff mats and glacier meltwater in Antarctica - MAT-01 | ecosystem: Environmental > Aquatic > Freshwater > Ice > Liftoff microbial mat | place...
AAAGCGAGGCAGGCCTGGGCCCGCCTCGCTGAGATGATCGTTGGTGGCGGTTTAGAACCCGAAGACGAACGACAGGCCCGACCGTCGTGGCGGCCGATAAGCCGGGCGGCAGTCATCGTGATCATAGCTGCGGTAGCGGACCACTGGAGGGGGGCGATAGTACACCGGTCGCTCTTCGTAGTACCGATAGCTGGGGCGATAGACTTCCCGATAGCTTTCGCGGTAGTCGCAGCGATCGTCGTCCCGGTAGCGGTCGCGATGACCGGCGCTGGCGTTCGGCACAAACGCGACAAGTCCAGTGAAGAGCAGGGTGGCAATGAGGAGTTTTTTCATAGGTGAGTGGATTCGTTTTTTCAGACGCGGCATCCACGGAACCTATTCAAAACAGCGCCCGAAACTTTTAAAAAGTCTCGCCGCAGTGCGCGAAACGCGAGGCCGCCTAGTCATCCCGCCGTCCGCCAAGAATGAGCGGAAGGAGATGATAGAGCATGTAACCGAGCGAGGTGATGAACGCGGCGACATACGTCCAACCAGCGGCGTCGAGCACCTTGCGGACACCCGCGACCTCCTCATCGGTGCCGATGAAGCCCATCTCTCCGAGGACGCGTTTCGCTCGGGCCGAGGCATCGAACTCCACAGGCAGGGTAATGAGATTGAAGACCATGATCACGCCCCACGCCGCAGCCATCACCCACGAGGCCGTGTACCAATTGATCGCGCCGGTGAACATGCCGAGCAGCGGGAGCCACATCACGATCTGGCTGGCGAAATTCGTCGCCGTGACCGAGGCCATACGCCAGCCGAGCGGCGCGTAGGCTTGCTGATGCTGGATGGCGTGGCCGCACTCGTGGGCGGCGACACCAAAGGCCGCAACGGAATTGCCCTGGAAGTTTTCCACGGAGAGCACGAGGCGTTTGTGCGTGGGGTCGTAGTGGTCGCCGAGCAGACCCTCCTGCGCGACGACCTCCACGTCACGAATGCCCGCGCGCTGAAGGATGGCGCTTGCGACTTCCGCGCCGGTGGCGCGCGAAGATGCGGGAACCTGGCTGTAACGGCGATAGACGCTTTTCACGCGGGCCGCAGCCCACAGCGAAATCAGCATCGTGCCGGCAAAAAGGAGAATGGCGAAGAGACTCATGATGGTTGGTTATTCGTTTAATGCGGGGCGACCGGTTGCCTGTTCACTCAGCCGTGAAAAGAGGTCTGCGCAGCAAGGAAATCAGACCAAGCCCAGGGCGAAATGTTCATCCGCTTTCGAGCTTCCCACATCTGCAGGTCGGGTGAATGTTCGCCGCCCGAATTATGCCCGACCCGATTGCCAGCGCCACCGAACTCACCGTCCGCTACGGCCCGCACACCGTGCTCGACCGCGCCACCATGGCGATCGAGGAAGGCGAGCGCATCGGCCTGGTCGGGCGCAACGGCTGCGGAAAATCCACCTTCCTCCGCATCGCCGCCGGGGAACTGGTTCCCGACTCTGGACTCTTCACACGCCGCCGCGACCTGATGACCGGCTGGCTCCCGCAGGCCTTCGCTCTGGAGGAAGACGCCACGGTTTTCGCAAATATTGAGGCTGGCGCAGCTCACATCCTCGCCCTGCTCGCGGAGTACGAAACGACGGCCGCCGAGCATCCGCGCAGCTCGGTCCTGCTCGATCAAATCAATCACTTCGACGGCTGGGACCTCGACCGGCGGATCGAAAGTCTCGCCACGCATCTCCACGCGCCGGATCGCGATCGCATCGTCTCCACGCTCAGCGGCGGGGAAAAGCGGCGCGTCGCGCTTTGCCGCGCGCTCGTCGCCCGGCCGGATTTTCTCATCCTCGACGAGCCGACGAACCATCTCGACACCGAGTCGATCGAATGGCTCGAAGACTTCCTTTCCCGCTATCCCGGCGCGTGCCTCTTTGTCACCCACGACCGCTATTTCCTCGACCGCATCGCCACCCGCATCGTCGAGCTGACGCGCGGCGGATTCCTCTCCTATCAAGGCGGGTACAACGATTTTCTCATTGCGAAGGCCACGCGCACCGCCACCGAGGAGGAGCAGGAGCGGAAGCGGCAGAAGTTTCTCAAACACGAGCTGGAGTGGGTGCGCAAAGGGCCGCGCGCCCGCCGGACGAAGAGCGTGGACCGCATCGAGCGCTATTTCGAGGAGGCCGGGAAAGACGGACCCGAGCAGGAGCTGGATGTGGAGATGATCATCCCGCCCGCGGCGAAGTCGTCCAACCGCGTGATCACGCTCACGGGCGTGGGCATGGAGCTGGGCGGGCGCGTGCTTTTCGACGATGTGAATCTCGACCTGCCCATCGGCCAGCGGCTGGGAATCGTCGGGCGCAACGGTGTGGGCAAATCGACCCTGCTCAGGATCATCATGAGCGAACTCGCGCCGACGCACGGCAAGGTCGAGATCGGTGCGCGCACGCAGGTCAATTACGTGGATCAAAACCGGCTGGTGCTGGACGAAGATAAGACCGTCTGGGAGGAAGTCGGCGAGGGCAGCGAGCATCTGCGACTCGGCGACGAAACGATTTCGCTGCGCGCCTACCTGCGGCGGTTTCTTTTCACCGACGACCGGATCAATTCCAAAATCCGCCTGCTCAGCGGTGGCGAGCGCAGCCGCGTCATCCTCGCGAAAGTCCTCAAGCGCGGCGGCAACGTCCTCATTCTCGATGAGCCGACCAACGACCTCGATCTCGCCACGTTGCGCCTCCTCGAGGAGGCGCTCGTCTTCTTCAAAGGCAGCCTCATTGTGGTCAGCCACGACCGCTATTTCCTGAACCGCGTCTGCACCCACACTCTGGCCTTTGAAGGCGACGGGGTGGTGACGATGAACGCCGGCGCCTACGACTACTATCTGGAAAAACGCGCCGCCCGGCTCGCCGCACCCGCGCCCGTGCCTGAGGTGAAAGCCGCGCCCAGCCGGAAGGCCGAGAAGGCGCGCAAACTCAGCTACAAAGAGACGCGCGAACTTGAAACGATCGAGGCGGACATCCTCGCGGCGGAGGAGAAAGTCGTTCTAATGGAAACCGCGCTCGCGGCGCCGGATTTCTTCGCGAAGCACGGGCACAATTGGGAAGCGCTGGAAGCGCAACTCGCAGCCGCCAAAGCGCGCGTCCCGCAGCTTTATGCCCGGTGGGAAGAACTCGTGCAGATCAAGAAAGGCTAGCGCGCGCGCCCAGCCTTACGGCGCGAATTTCTTGGTTGTCACCATTCGGAAACGGTAGTTGGCATCCAAGGTCTTATCGCTGTTTGCCGCGGCAGTAAACTCCGGCAGATTCGGATCCGCGGCGTCGATGTAGCGCTCAATGATGGTCGAGCCGCGGTATTCGCTGACCATCCTGTCTTTGTCCTCGTCCCAGTGAGCGGCATTGGTGGTGGTCGCCTTCCGCAGGACCTGGGCGCGGACGTGGATCGTGAAGACGTTCGATTTAGTGGTTAGGCGGGAGTAAAGATTCGTGTATGGCCGCTCACGGGCGTTATCGCCGGTCACGAGGTGCTCATTCCAAAACTTCGGAACACTCACGCCATTCACGGACACGTTCGTTTGATAGTCGGAAAGCGACGCTCCTTTGCTGACCAGATGCATTTCACAAATCTGGGTGGCAGAACGGAAGATTTCACCAGCGGAAAAACGTGCGTCGAATTGGGCCAGCGTCTTGGCAATATCGATGGGTTCGCGCATATCTGGACTGCCGTCGCGGATGTATTTCTTCCATTTCGCCAAGACCGACTGATCCACGCATCCGCGAGGGGGGCTCTCGTCTGGCAGGAGATTGGATGCCGTCTCGTGGTCGGCGATCTTGTAAATGTTTGCGGCATCGTTGGGTACCGCAAGAGGTTCTTCGGATTTCATCACTCCGTGGAGTGCTGTCGCACGCCTGATGTAGCTAAACGGGGCGATTTCGTAATTCATATTGATCTTACCCGCGGTGGAAAACGGTTCGCTGATCGCATAAGGCTCGACGACCGGCATCCAGAACAGATCCATGAGCAGGTGGTCCGGTGCCTTGTTAGTCGGATTCTTCGCGGTCGTTGGATCAGTGTAGCCAGGATCGCCCGGGTGCCCCTTCTGTGGGCGGAAAAGAAGCGTTTGCCACGCGCGCGGGGCAGCGTCGGTATGACGGATCACACCAGTCGGCAGCGATCCCAGCATACCGGCAGATGGGACGAGGCGGTTGGGAGAAAAATAACCCATGTTCAACTGCTGGTAGTTCCAGGCAAAGTAAGGCCAGTGAGCTCCGTCAGCTAGTTGGTTACCTTCGTCTGGTTTGTTGATATAGGAACCATCCGTGGACTGTGCGATGCCGTTGTCAAAGTCGCCATACTTGTTGTACTTCTTACCCGCTCCCGGGCGGATTTCCGGCAGATGCGACCAATGATAATTGGCATTCGTCAACTGGTCGCCCGGCTGGGCAATGGCAATGGTGCCAGAGTTTGCGTTGGGGAGCCCGGTGACTGGCGAGGCAAGCTGTGTATTCGGCTGAGGCCCCGCTTGGGTGCCAATCCCATAGGGCTCGTTCCCGAAACCGTAGATGAGATGGTTTCCCGCAGGTTCGCCAAAGATGTGGGAGTGATTGATTTTGCTATCGTGATAGGAGTCACCGATGGGGACGAAAACGGACTTATCAATCGTCTTTTGGGCTGCGATGAGGCGGATGTCTCCGTGATCGGGAACCACCGAGCGCACCACATCCTCCGCGCGAAACATGCAGGCAGTCTTGAAACCCGGAGGATTGCCCCCCCAATCCCCCCACCTTCGATTCGTATCTTTATATTCCGCCCCGGGAGCGAGAGGATGATCTCCTAACTTGCTGAAGCGGCTTGCGAACGTCCACCAAAAGCTGCGGTCCGTATCCCCGGCCCCGCCATACCCTTTTGTGCGTCCAAGAACCAAGTCGGGGGCGGGAATCCTCGGTGCAGGCGGCATCGAGATATTGATGGTTTGAAGAAGGGTGCCGCCGATGTTCGAGGCATAAACTTTAACCGTCATGTCCAAGCCTTCAAAGCTCATTGTGGGAGTGCTGCGGTCAATGTTAGTCAATGCTACAGTCTGACTAATAAGAGAATAGCTGCCGCCGACCTTTTTAAGAAATCCTCTGAAACCAAGCACGCCGCCGCGGTTGCGCGCATCCAAATGATAGCCATGAAGTGTGTCTTTCACATCCACGTTATAGGTGTCCGGGCTGAACAGTATCTTGTCGTTGTTCACGGTCACGGCCTTGTTGATGGTGACCTGGATGCTGAGATCCTCTTTCAGCTTGTACCAGCCCATGCTCGGGCTGAACGGTGAGAAGAGTATTGCGGCTTGAACTTTGCGATTGCCTGCGGGAAGCGCAACTGTAGGAGTTAAGGGAGGATTCAGGTTTGAATCCCCCGGACGAGCTTGGTCATCCTGGCTGCAAATGAACTGGATGCCGAACTGGGAGATGGTGTGAATGCGGCCAAATCCCCTAGTATCGCCGATGGGCGACTTGATCTCAATGGGCACCACCTGGCCGCCGGACGCGAAAACCGAACCTGTGGGATTGCCGTTCTGATCCTTTTGGTTGTCAGAAAGATTTACGCAGCGGATGTAGTCGAAGATTTCGGTGAGCACCTGATCACGGTCTTGACCCCACACGTTTTTGAAGCTGCCACCGAATCCGGGGATCTTGGCTACTGAGTCGCCGGTTATGTTCTGGAGGTACTTGTAAAGCTGCTGATTGCGGGGAATGCCCGTGTAGTCCGCGGTGGCGCTAGTAGAATCGCTGCGCTGGAAGTAATACAGGTTAGTGTTGCTCGCGGCAGTTGGCCCGAGCGTTGTGCAAAAGGCAGCCAGTTTGTCGAATGGCGAGCGTGCTCCCGATTTGCTGACAGGCCAAAGGGAGATGCGCGGCCCTCCGAAAAGGTTCACCTCCGGCGCCCGGCTATTCGTTGTGAGAAAAAAACGCGCGCGTTTTAACCGCTCGGGGTTGATGACACTCGATGTCCCGAGGGCGGTTCGTGAGGGATCGAAAAGGAATTCGTCCACATTGGCCAAGAGCCTTTCGTTATCGAGTGCCATCGCGTCGGGCGGCTCTTTGAGAGGAACGGTCCCGGACACGCTACCCCCCATACTGATCCTAGGGATTAGCGAATAGATGTTTTCCTTATCCGTGCTGGTCAGTGTTTTAGCCGGAATCAGGACCGGACTGAGTGCCGTCATCGCGGGGTGCCCCGGATAGCGCTGGTATTCCTTGTTCACCGGCTGGTGCAAACCGTTGTAGATGTCCTTCATACTAGCTGCGCGAGGTGTGTCCCACGGGGTTGGTTCGGAGGATGTGTTGAGGTTGAGTTTGCAGGACTCGTCGTCCCCCCAGAAGGCGAAGCGGCCGACGATGGGATTGGTGGCACTTGGCGCATACTGACCGGAGCCAAATTTGGCGATGCGCGGATTCGCTGGGTCTGTGCCACTTGGGACGGTCAGCGTGCCGTCTTTGAGGACATACATCCATGCCACCGGCATGGGCGCGGGATTGGCGGTTTTGCCGGGTTGAGTTGTGGTGCTGGGATCGGTGCTGGCGGTGATCGCCGGTTGTGGGAGGCTGGTTTTCGGATCGGTCGTCGTCGCGCCTCCATAGCCGGGAGCGACGCCGAGATTGAAGCCTTCGATCCGGTCGGTGAGGTCCGATTTCACACCGAGGGCGAGGGGATCGATGATCGGGTATTCCGCGCGGAATTTCACGCCGTTGCGGTCGATCAGACCGGTGGAGTCGGCGACAAGCGCGGGGCTGTTCAGGTCGGTGTAGAGCGCGGGCTGGCCGGCCCAAGTGTCGGGGACTTCGGTCGCCCCGGTGGTTAAGTTGCCGGCGACGGAGTAAGTTCCGTCGCTGTCGTAGTCCACGACCATATCCTTCGCGGAATACAGTTTGAAGATTTTCCAGCCCTTGCCATCGGCGTCCCAAGTGCGGATCATGCCGGGTTGCGAGGCCCAGGCGATCCGGTCCGCAGCCGAGGTGCTGTTCGGGGTTTTGGTGCTTTTTGTCGCATCGCTGACCTGGCCCATGGCGACGTGAAGGGCGGACTGGACCAACTGCTTCGCGGCGACGTTCGCGCCGTAGTTGGCGGAAGACTGCGCCTCGGTCTGGACGCTCAAAAAGAAAGCGATGATGAGCGTGGAAAGCAGGACCAGGAAGGCGAGGACGATGACGAGCGCGACGCCGCGGCGCGCGTGGCGGGCTGATCGGCTGGGGAGGAGTTTCATGGGTTAGTTTTTCTGGTCGCGGCTCCATTTGGCACCGCGAATGGTGACGTTGGTGTTGAAGATGCGGTAGTTCACGCGCTGCGCGATCAGCGTGTCCTCCAGGGAGGTGGTCCCGCCGGTTTGGAGGAGGTCTTTGCTGTAGTCGGAGCTTTTCGTGAATTTGGCGGCGGCACCGAAAATATCGGACTTGGCTGCGTTCAGCCTGAGACGCGAGGCGCTGAGTTCGTCGATCGCGACCATGGTGACCTGGAGGATGGGCGGGAGCTGATTGGTTGGATTCAGGAGGGGATCATTGTATTGAGCACCCGCCACGGCCGCTCCTGGTGCAGAATCATAGAGATAATTGGAAGCGAGCTTTGACTCGTCGGAAACTGAGCCTCCGCTCGCCTGCTTTTCGTCGTCCCGGGAGAGGCGTGGGGTGATAATCAGAGCGATAATGTTTTCCGCGATCTGGTAAAAATTCGCCGGGGCGGTCGTGGTGGGAGTCGCATTGACCAGTGGCTGGTACCAGTCTTTTTTGTTGTAGTTATTGGCTGCCAGCGAACCGGATGTGTATTTGTAGATGTTATTCGAGGTGTTTTCGGTCGGGGCGATGAACTCCATGAGCCGGTGCCGGTAACGCAGCGGCGCCACGGTTTCCGGGATAAAGCCGGGGCGAAGCAGCTTATCATCCCCAAACTCCAGATAGTAGCCGGCAGCGCAGAGCAGGTTATCGTAGTTCCCGAATTTTGCCGTTTGATTGGTGTAGCCGAGCGGTGCGATGAAAAAGACGGAGTGGGTCAGCCGCGTCCTGCCCCCGCTGACGGTGGGGATCACCGTTTTCGACGGGCCGGAGATGAAGCGCAGTTCCGAGCGGCGCTCGTATTTCGTGGGAGCCGTCGCGTTGTCGTAGTCCCAGTAGGTATTGAGCGTGGCCTGGCTGAGCCGGGTGGTCATGCTTTCAAAGGCGTTTCGCGCTTCGCGAAACTGCTCGATCTTTCCGGTGGTCCTTTGCCAGAGGCTGCTGGTCTGGGCGACCATCGTGGCAAACAGACCCACGAGCAGGCCAAGGATGGCCGTGGCCAGCAGGACTTCGATCAAGGTGAAAGCGGGCCCGCGTGAACCGTTTTTCTTCTGGTTCGATGACTTCATCAGAGTTTTTTCTTGGGGCCGTTCCGCGTGACAACCGCAGACTGGGTGGTGATCGAAATCCCGGTCGTTTTCGCCTCTGCCGCATCCCAAAGCTGCTGGCCATCGACCTTGAGCGCCTTGTTGGCCGGGTTGTTGGCGATCTGGATCGTCAGAAAAGTGGAATCGCGCGGATGAAACCGGATGCCGCTGACCTGCGGCAACGATGTGAAATTTGAGGGGTCGGCAGAGGCGACGTTCGCCGGCCCAGGCTGCGATCCGCGGACGCGGACTTGATAGAGGATTCGCACCAGTTCGGCGGCGGTGGGAGCGCCGCCGCCGCTCGTCAGCACCTCGCTCCCCTGATCGTCGAAGTAGCGGGTTTTCAGGACGTAGTAGCTGGCATCGCTGCTCGCGGCATTGGCCGCAAAGGCGTCGAAGTCCGACTGCTCGGCGTCGCTGACGATGCGCTGCACGATCTGCGCGCTCACGGTGGTGTCCATCGCTTTGCGAAAGGTGGCCAGGCCGGCTGGCAGCATCCCCATCAGGCCGACTAAAGCGAAGGCGACGATGCCCAGGGCGAGCGCCGTCTCAATCAGACTGAACGCCCGGCGCGCTGCCCGGAGGCGGCGAGCGGAATTGTCGTGGGGAACGGAACGAGACGTCATACAAAGGGGGCTGTTTTCATCCTGGAGATCAGGTGGGGTAAGATTGAAATAGGGCGGTGGCGTTGTCAAGCGGTTCGTATTTACCATGTGAAGACAAAGCGAGTTGCACGATTTCATTCAACCGCGGGCCTCGTGGGTCTCCCAAATTCGCGTCTCAGAGGGTGTACCGGAACCCAAAATGCGTGTCATCCGGAGGAAAACCAACACGCGGAGCGTGATGGTGTTCCTCAGGATGACACCCGAGTTTCGGTACACCCTCTCAGGAATTTCATTGAGCTTTCAAGGAGAGGAGTGCCGCTGAGTAGGTACGCATGGCGATAGTGTAAAAATTTGGGACGGCGGCCAACAGGATTCCCAGTGCTTCTGCGGGTGCGGCGGGCAAAGCTTCGGCGCGCGCAATTTATCAGTTGCTTCGCGGCCTCTACTCGGTCTAATCCCGTCCCGCTGACCCGCCCCCGGGCGATTCAAATACCGCTTTTCCCCTTTCAACCATGATTTTTCCACGGCACTGGTGTGCCTTTCTCGCCGCTGGTTGCTTTAGTTTCGGGTCGGCTGCTGCGCAGGAGGGCGCGGAGGGGACGGTCCCGCGCACGGGAGCGAGTTCGGCATTTGGTGCTCCGGCCCCGAGTATTCCCGGAACAGGGACGGGCGGGAGCAGCGCATTCGGCACCGGCACGACCGGCACTGGAGCGACAACTTTACCCGGCGAAAAAAGGCCGGGAACGGGCCAACCACCGGGGACGAGAGAACCGGGGACCGCGACGGGGGCCGCCTCGGCGTTTGGCGACGGGCAGGGAGAAGAAAAACCGGCCGCGGCCACGGAGCCGACTTTCACGATTCCGGGGGCCTATGGCAGGCAGGCGCAGCAGTTCACCGCCGGGTCGGGTCGGCTCGCCCGCCCGAAGTTCCGCTACACGGGTTCCATTTCATTTGGCTACGACGATAACGTGCTGCAGACGCCGGATGATTCGACGGGTATCCCGGATCAGGTGGTGGAAGTGCTCGACCAACCGGGAACACCATCACGGCTGGAGACGGGGATCGGGCCGAATGGCGAGGTGCAGACGGTGGTGGTGGCAGGCCGCGCACCGACGACGAGGAGAATCGTGATCCCCGGAGTGCGCGGGCAGGAGCGGATAGGAAGTTTTTTGACTCGGGGAAACGTGGGCTTCGACGTGCAGTTTGCGTCGCGGAAAACGCTGTTCACTTTCGACCTGCGGACGGGTGCGGATGTGTATTGGGATCGTCCCGGCAAGGATACCGATTACACCGGCTCGCTCGCCCTTCTCTATCTCCGGCGGCTGACGCCCCGGTTGCAATTCACGGCGAACGTCGGTGCGAGCTACCAGACGCAGCCTGACCTTTCACAGGTCAACACCTCGACACGGCAGGCCGGCTCTTTCCTCAATCTCACGAGCAAGGTCGATGTCTCGTACCGGGTCAATCCTCGCATCACCACGGTGGCGAGCCTGAGCTACAATGCGGTGAGCTATCAGGAGACGGCACAGGAGGCCAACGATTTTGGCGAGACGACCTTTGGGGTAGAGGCCCGGTACCTTTTCTCACCCCGTCTCACCCTTCTCGGCGAGTTGCGCTACAGCTCGGTTGCTTATTCCACGACGAGCGCGAGGGATTCCAGCACAGTCCTGCTGCTTGCGGGTGGTGAAATGACGCTGAGCCGCCGTTTCAGCGCGACCCTGCGGATCGGTGCCGCGCTTCGCACCTTCGACGAGGGTGGCGAGGGTTCCACCTCGCCGTATGTCGAATCGACCCTTAACTACCAACTCGCGAAGGCGACGTTCATTCGGTTCAACGGTCGGTTCGGATTTGAAAATCCGCCGGACGCCAGCAGTGAACTCATCGTGCTCCGCGCTGGACTAAACCTGGTACAATCCTTTTCGCCGCGCTTCCGGGGCAGTCTGGGAGTCAATGGGGTGCGGCAGACAACGACGACGACGGGTGCGACGGAGACGGAGTTTGTGGAAGATACCGTCGATTCGACGATCGGGTTTGAATACAACCTGAACCGGCACTGGACGCTGAACGCCAACTACACGTACATCACCGCGTTCGGCACCGTCGCGGCGCGCGACTACCACCGGAACCGGCTTTTCGTCGGGGCGGAGTATGATTTTTGAACGGATTCGCGCCTTCGCACTCCAAGTTGCCCTTCGTCCAGTTGCGAACGATTTTTGCGACGCGCAGCCCGGCCGCCCCCCTCAATAATTCCGCCACTTTCCCATGAACGAATCCAACGAAGTCAAACTTCACTTTCTCGACTACTGGCGCGTCATCAAAGTACGCATGGGGCTGATCCTGCTCACGTTTTTCCTCGTCATGGTCACTGCCGGCGTGACGACGTACTTTCTCCCACGCCAATATTTTTCGAAAGTCCGCATGGAGGTGAAGCAGGACAACTCCGGCCCCGTGACAACCTTTGGGAGTGCGCTGTCGCGGGGCTTCGATCCGCAGTTCGTCGCCACGCAGTTTCAGATCCTGCAAACCACGGAAATCCTCTACCCGGTGATCGACCGACTGGAATTGATCAAGGAATTTTCCCCTCCCGGCCAGCGGCTCCCTCCGCAGCAGGTCTATGTGCGGCTCCGGCGCGCGATGCAACTCCAGGAAGTGCGAAACACGGGCTTGATCGACATCGGAGTTTACGACACCGACCCGCAGCGCGCGGCGAATATCGCCAACACCATTGCCATCGTTTATCAGGAGCGCCGCCGCGCCGATTTGCTGAAGACCGTCAACCGCGGCCTCGAACAAGTGCAGGACGAGGTCGTCAAACAGCGGCAAGCGGTCGTGACCGCGAGCAGCGAAGCCGCCAACCTGCGGACGCAGGGCAGGATTATCGACCCGGATCCCGACCGGGAGAATTCGCAGGTCGGCTCGCAGGACAAGAGGATGATTTTCGAGGAACAGGAGGCGAACGTGCAGGCGACCCGGGTCAGCAGCCTCAAGTTGCAACTGGAACTGATTCAGAAGCTGAAACCGGAAGAACTCCCACAAGCCTTTCGGGCGATGGGCTACGACGATCCGACCGTGGCTGCCGCCGGCAAGATCATCGGGGAGTTGAGCGTGGAAGAAAAACGGCTTTTGAGTTCCGGCGTGGGAGAGAATCATCCCCGGGTCGCCTCACTCCGCGGACAGGTGGGGGTTTATCGCAATCAGTTGCAGGTCGCCCTCAATGGACAGCTCAACGGATTTGCCAATACCTACGCGCTCGAGGCGAAAAAGCTGGACGATATCCGGACCAATATCGAGGGCTCGCGAAAGGCCTCGATCGATGAGAAAACGAAGCTGAAAGAGTATATCGACGCCAAAAATAAGTACATCCGCGAAAGCCGGATCCTGGAGAGCGCCGAAATGAATCTGAAAGCGGAGCGGATGAAACAAGGAATCGATATGGACCCCGCGAAGATCTGGGAAAAAGCGGAGGTTTCCCTCGGTCACGCCAAGCCGGACGTGCCGATGTTCATGTCTCTCGCCGCGGTCATCGGCATCGTCGTAGGCGTCGGCCTCGCCTTCTTCATCGAGTACCTCGACACCAGCGTGAAGACGCTCGACGACGTGGAGCGTTTCCTCCAAATCCCGGTCCTCGCGGTCATCCCGAAGGAAATTTCCGTGCTCATGAAAACTCCCGGCGATTCTCCCGACGCCGAAGCCTATCGAATCCTGCGGGCGAACATCGAATTCAACAAACCGCACCGCGAAGCCAACACCTTCACCCTCATCAGCGGTGGCCCCGGCGAGGGCAAATCCACGACGATCAACAACCTCGCTTTCACCTGCGCCAAGGGTGGCTACAACGTCCTCGTCGTCGATGCCGATTTGCGCCGCGCCACGCAGCACAAGTTTTTCGATGTCAGCAATGATTTCGGGCTCACGGACTACCTGCTGGGCCGGGCGGAAATCGACGAGATCATCAAGACCACCAAGATCGACAACCTCTCCTTCATCCCCTCCGGTCAGTTGCCCGGCGATTCCGTGGGCATCCTCAATTCCCAGCGGATGACTGACCTCATTTCCAAACTCAAGCAGCAGTACGACCTCGTCTTTTTCGACTCCCCGCCAATCCTCGGTGTGAGCGACGGCTCGGTGCTCGCGAGCGAAGTGGACGTGACCATCATGGTCGTGCAGCACCGCCGCTTCCCGCGCGCCATGCTCCAGCGCGTCAAACAGGCCGTGCTCGGAGTCGGTGGCCGCCTCATCGGCGTCGTCCTGAACAACGTCGATTCCAAGCACGACGACGGCTACTCCTACTACAACAGTTACAACGAGTATTACGGTGCCCGGCGCGAAGCCCCGCGCATCGAGACCGCCGCCCCGCAACTCGCCCGTCCGCGTCCCGGCGCACGCGAAGACTACTGAACCCGCTTCCTGCCATGCGCCAGATCAGCCTCTTCCTCGTCCTTCTCTGTTTCACAGTTCCGCAACTCCGCGCTGACCCTGCCGTCACGATCCGGCCCGGCGATGTCTTTGACATGCGCGTCACGGGCATTCCCGCGGATGTCGCGATGGGTGACGGGACCGCCGCCCTCCAGTACACCATCGGCCAGGATGGTATCGTGAATGTGCCGCTCCTCGGAAAAATCAAGATTGCGGGCCTCACTTCATCACAGGCCGAGGATCAGATTCAGGCGAAATATATCGCCAACAAAATATACACCAACCCGGTCATCATCATCAGTGTTCAGCAGGTGCAGCAGCAGCGCAGCGTCACGATCAGCGGCGGCGTAAGAGGGCCCGGAAAACAGCAATGGGCCTCCGACCTGACGCTCAGCTCGGCGATCGGCAGCGCGGGCGGGCTAGGCGATTTCGGCAGCCCGAAAGGGATTAAAGTGGTCCGGGATGGTAAAATTCTGGGGATTTTCGACTACAGGGAAATCCAGAAGGATCCTTCCAAGGACATCAAACTCCTCGCGGGCGATCAGGTGATCGTTAAAGAGTAGCGGTGTTGCTGGCAAGCTACGCGCTGGCGATGAGCGCGCGATGCTTCCACAGGTAGCCTAAGCCCGAATAGAGCGTCAACCCGAGCGACAGCGCGATCAGCGCGATGCCGCCGTAGTGCCAGGCGTGCGCCCACCAGAGCAGGCCGTGGACGGCGCCTGCGCGGCTCAGTTCCGAGAGGGAAAGCAGGACGAGGAAGTAAATGACCGTCACCATCTGCCAGGCCGTCTTGTGCTTGCCGAGTTTCTCCGAGGGCAGCACCACGCCTTTGCTCGCCGCCAGAAGGCGCAACCCGGTGATCAGAAATTCGCGGCTGATGATGACAATCGCCGCCCACGCCGGAATGGCGTGCTCCGGGATCAGGCAGATGAAGGCCGAGGCCATCAGGACTTTGTCCGCGACCGGATCCATGAGCGTTCCAAAATCCGTCACCAGTTTCCGCCGGCGCGCGATGGCCCCGTCAAAATAATCCGTCACCGCCGCCGCCACGAAAAACGCGAGCCCCGCGGTGTAGCCCCAGCTCCAGCTCAGCACCGAGCGACCCCAGGTCGGCTCGCCACGCCAGCCGAGGGTCATCGCCGCGACAAAGCCCGCCGTGAGGAAGAAACGTGAAATTGTCAGCCGGTTGGGCAGATTCATCGGATCAAAGCGCGGGTGTTCCGCCGCCGGGCATACGGGCATGCGGCCCGGCGGGTGATTTGGGAAAGTCCTTTGCCATGCGTCGCACTTTGCCGATAGCCTCCCGCCCCCCACAAATCCTAAATCCTAAATCTTAAATCCAAATTTCATGAGCACTTGTGACATCGGCCTGATCGGCCTCGCCGTGATGGGCGAAAACCTCGTTCTGAACATGGAAAGCCGCGGCTTTCACGTCGCCGTCTTCAACCGCACGACCAGCGTCGTCGAGGCGTTTGAAGCGGGTCGCGGCCAAGGCAAAAACTTCGTCTTCGCAAAGTCGCTGGAGGATTTCGTGGCCGCCCTGAAGCGGCCTCGCCGCGCACAGATCATGGTTAAAGCGGGCGCGCCGGTCGATGCGGTGATCGGGCAGCTCGTCCCGCTGCTCGAACCGGGCGACGTGATCATCGACGGGGGCAACTCGCTCTGGACCGACACCCAGCGCCGCGAGAAAGCGCTCAAGGAAAAGGGCATTCACTTCTTCGGAGTCGGCGTCAGCGGCGGCGAGGAGGGCGCGCTGAAGGGGCCGTCGATCATGCCGGGCGGCTCGGCTGAGGGCTGGAAATCGCTCGCGCCGATCTACACGAAAATCGCCGCGGTCGTCGATGGCGAGCCCTGCTGCCGCTACATGGGACCGGACGGGGCGGGTCATTACGTGAAGATGGCGCACAACGGCATCGAGTACGGCGACATGCAGCTCATCTGCGAGGCCTACGCCATTTTGAAAGCCACGCTCAACCCCACCGCCGAGGAGTTTCACCAGATCTTCGGCGAGTGGAACAAAGGCGAACTCGACAGCTTCCTCATCGAAATCACGACCAACATCTTTACCAGGAAGGACCCGGCAACCGGTACGCCGATCGTCGATCTCATCCTCGACAAAGCCGGCCAGAAGGGCACTGGCAAATGGACGGTCGGCCACGCCGCCGAAATGGGCGTGCCGCTTTCCGTCATCGGAAGCGCCGTCGAGGCGCGCATCCTTTCCTCGCTCAAAGACGAACGTGTCTCTGCCAGCGCCGTGCTCAAAGGCCCGTCGCCGAAGCCATACACCGGCGACCGCGCAAAGCTCATCGAAGCCGTGCGCGACGCGCTCTACGCGTCGAAAATCATCAGCTACGCGCAGGGCATGGTGCAGCTCGGCAAGGCGAGCGAACTTTACAATTGGAACCTGAATTTCGAGGACATCGCCTCAATCTGGCGCGGTGGCTGCATCATCCGTGCCCGGTTTCTCAACCACATCACCGAGGCCTACAAAAAGGATCCCGCGCTCAAGAATCTCGTCCTCGATCCGTTCTTCGCCGAGGTCCTCCAGCGCACCCAGCCGAACTGGCGCATCGCCGTGCAGACCGCCATCGAATACGGCATCGCCGTCCCCGCGTTCAGCGCCGCGCTCAGTTACTTCGACAGCTACCGCTGCGCCCGCCTGCCAGCGAACCTGCTCCAGGCGCAGCGCGACTATTTCGGCGCGCACACCTACGAGCGCGTGGACAAACCTGCCGGCGAGTTCTTCCACACCGAGTGGTTTTCGTAGTGGCGGCGGCTCCGCGGAGGGAAGCGCTCCTGCGCGCGCCGGATCGGGCTCCCGCGCGTGTCCCTTGAGCGAACGTTCTCGCGCAGGAGCGCTCGCTGAAACGCGCAGGAGCGCCTTGCTCCGCGGCGGTCGAACTTTTTCGCGCCGTCTCCCGCCTGCCTCACGAATGCGTGATCGTGTAATACACGTAATAGCCCAGCCCCACAGCCACCGGCAGCAACGCGAAAAAAAGCAGCCGTCCCTGGCGCCGCTCCGAGCGAAGGCGTTTATACCGCGACGGTGCGGCCGTGTGCCCCTCCAGACGCCAGTGGTCGGGGAGCGTCGCCGGGTTTCCCCGCCGCGCTTCCGTCCGCGCTGCGCGGGAGATCAATTCATCGCGCTTCGCCCTAGCCATTTTCTCGGCCCGCTGCGGCGCCTCCTTGATGACCTTGTTGCATTCGTCCATCGCCGCACGGTTCTTCGCCTCCCTCTCGGCAATCTCCCTCATCTTCGCCTCCAGCGGCGATTCCGGCTTTTGCGGACCTTGTTTCCGGCGCTTGGGCATCATCGCGCGGTTACCGGTTAAAGACCGCGACGAGCATGATGACGAGGATCACGCCGAGCGCGAAAAGCGGCAGGGTGAAAGCGAATCCGGCTTTCAGCCAATACGTGAAATCCTTTGCCTCCGCCGCCCCGTAATCCATTTGAAAACCGCCCGGGCTAATCGGATCCACGCCCTCCCGCTCCGCGCTGATTTTCGGCAGCGACCGGGCGTATTCGGCCCGCGCATCATCCACCGCGCTGAGCGCGCGCGTCAGTTCCTTGCTCAGATCCACGCCCTCCCATGACTTGAGATTGATGGCATCGAGAACATCGAGGTGCTGGGTGAAGGATTCGTGGATTCCGTTGAGCATCTCCACGCGTTTCTGGGCGTCGTAGTTTTCGCGCTCGAGCACGACCACGGCCCGCGTGAATTTCTCCACCATCTCCGCCTTGCCCTGCTGGAGCTGCTCCTGCCGGCGGCTCAGCTCCTCGAGTTCGCGCTTTTGCCGCTCGATCGTGTCCTGCTGCCGCTTGAGCGCGAGCAGTTGCTCCTGCGCCCGCTGGACCTGGCTGTCGAGATGCTCACCCGCGAGCCCTTCATCTTCGGGAAGATCGAGAAATTGGTCGTCGGGGCGCGTCCGTTCAGGCATAGGCGCGACGTTAATTTTCCGCGCTCAGATTTCCAGATTTTTCACGCGTTTTGTCGCCGTGAGCAGCGGAATAAATAAAACCGCGAGGCTGAGCGCGATGGCGAGGAGATGCGCGCCGGTGTCGGAAAGCGGGACGCCGATCTGCGCCACGCGGCGAATGTCCGGCAGCGCCGCGAGCGCGACGAATAGAGCGATATAGATGAAGCTCACCACGAGACAGAGCGTGCCGCCGAAGCCGCTGACGATCTTGCTCGGATTGTCCTCCTTGAAATTGGGAAAGAGAGCTCCCAGCCCTACCGCGAGCCCGCTCAACGCCGCACTCATCAGCCCGATCGACCCCGCGAAAAAGGCGACCTGGCCCCGCCCGAGATGCAGCATCACGCTCGAGGCCAGCATCAGGCTGACCGTGATCGCCATCGACCCGAGGCAGCTCATCCAGAATTTTTGCAGCAGCACCTTTTGCAGGCCGAAGGGCGCGAGCCCGAGGATCCAGAGGCGGCGTCCTTCGAGCGAGAATTGCGGGAAGACGAAGCGCGTCGTCAACGTCGAAAGCGTCAGCGCCGAGGCCGCGAGATTCAGGTACGAGATCATCGTCTCCCAAAATGGATTTTGGAAATTGAAGGCCACGTTCCGCAGGTTCAGCACGTAAATGCAAAGCAGCCCGAAAAAGATCATGAACTGAATCCACTGGGCCGGATCGCGCCAGAACAGGCGCATATCTTTCAGCACCAGCGCGGCGCCGGGCCTGGACACCGGCCGCAGCAAATCCGTCGCCCACTCGAGCGGGGAGCGGCGCCGTTCGCGCGTCCTCTTCGCCTCCGCCTCGCGCTGGAACCGCTCCGCGCGCGCGCTGAACGCGACCGACCAGCTCCCATAGAAAAACCGCCCGACCACCTCGAAGCCAACGAGCAGACCCATCAGCGCATTGCTCAGGAGCAGGAGGAAAAAGAACGCGCCCTGCCGCCCCAGTCCCTCACTCCACGAGAGCACCGATTGCGCGAGCCAGGCGCTGGGCAGAAAGGGGTTCACGCTGAGCCGCGTGTGCCGCAGCAGTTGGTCAAAGGACAGCACATCCTGCGGGGCGACGGCCTCGGCATCCGTCACCGGTCTCACCCCGAAAATCAGCAGCAGCACCATGCCCGCGGCGATGAGCAGCACCGCGTATTTTACCCCGCGTTTCGCGAGCCCGCGCACGAGGAAGACGATGATCCACGAACCCGCGAGCGCCGGCAGCACCACGAACGGCAAATAAGCGACCGCGATCTGCGCGTAAAAAGCCAGCGGCACGTCATGGACGCGGCCGTAGGCGATCATCATCGGCGCGCTGAGGAAAATGAGCGCCCAGCTCGAGACCACCAGCGCCTCGAGAAACTTCCAGCGATAGACATCGCGATGCGGTAGCGGCAGCGAGAGAAACCATGTCGTCTCGCGGCTCTTGAAGAGCGTGGAGTAGCCGATGATGAGGTTTGAGAAGACCAGCATCACGAAAAAGAAGCCGAAGATCAGATAAAGGATGCGCTGCGAAAGCAGCGAACCCACGAGCGGGAAGTGATGGAGGTATTCCAATCCCGCGTGAAACAGCCAGTAGCCGACCGCGAGATAGCCAAAGACAAACGCCGCCAGCACGAAAAGGAGCAGCGGCGACTCCCGCCGAAGGCCGCGCAACCGCGCCAGAAGCGAGCGCCAATGCACCCACAGGAGGAGCTGGAAGAGGCGCGGCGTCGTCATGGCTGACGAAAATCCGAAATCCGAAATCCGAAATCCGAAACAAATCCGAAAGGATGGAAATCTCGAAACCCGCTTCGAGGGCGAAACTCAACAACGGTGTCATCCTGAGCGGAGTTCCGTGCGGGCGGAGGCGGGACGGAACGGAGTCGAAGGACCCCAGCGATTCCGGGAGGCATTGCCGATGAATCCCCGGGATCTTTCGACTGCGCTCCGCCCGCCTTCCCGCCTCCGCTTCGCTCAGGATGACCGCGGGAAGGACGCTCGTTCATTGCCGCCCCCGGCAAAACTTGTTTTTTGAAAGCCTCGGGACGGCACGCGTTGGAAGTGGAGGATTTCCCGTTGTTCACACCCTTCGGATTTCGGATTTCGGGTTTTCCCCATCACCGCCCCGGCACGATCTCGAAAAGGAAGCCCTTTAGATACTCCGTCTCCGGCAGCGTCGTGATGATCGGATGATCCGCACCCTGCGAGAACGCCGCGACCTGCCGCAGTGTCTTCTTTGCATCCACGACCGCTTCATTGATGACCTCGAGAAAAATTTCCCGGCTCACATGATGCGAGCAGCAGAAAGTCGCCAGCAGACCGTCCGGGTTCAGCAGCTTCAACGCGCGCAGGTGGATTTCCTTGTACCCGCGCATCGCGTCGCCCAGCTTCCCCTTCGATTTCGTAAAGGACGGCGGATCGAGGATGATCAGATCGTAGCGTGCGCTCTGCCGTTCCAGATCATGCAGCAGGTCGAAGACGTTTGCCGCGTCCGCCTCGACGGCGAGATGGTTGCGGGCGGCATTCCTTTTCACCAGCTCCACGCACTCCGCGCTGATCTCCACCGCCTGCACGCTTGCCGCGCCCGCCTTCGCGCAGGCCAGCGCAAATGCCCCCTGGTTCGCAAAACAATCGAGCACCTTGCGCCCCTTCGCCTGCGCGGCCACCGCCGCGTAGTTCGGGAGTTGATCGAGGTAAAAGCCCGTCTTCTGCCCGTGGCTCAGATCGAGTTCGAATTCGAGCCCGCCGATCGCCACTGCGAATGACCCCGGCGCTTCGCCGAAAAGTACGCCGGTGACCAGTTCCAGCCCCTCCGCCTTCCGCACCGGCGCATCATTGCGCTCGATGATCGACCGCGGATCCAGCACTGCCCGTAGCGCCTCCACGATGAGCTCCTTCCGCATGTCCATCGCCAGCGTCAGCGTCTGCAGGACGAGATGGTCGCCATAGCGATCCACGATCAGGCCCGGCAGCCCATCGCTCTCACTCCACACCAGCCGCGCCAGCCGCGGATCGAGCCCCCGCCTTGCGCGATACTCCACCGCCAGCCGGATGCGCCGCGTGAAAAACTCCGCGTCCAACTCCTGCCGCTGCCGGGAGAACCGCCGCGCGATGATCTGCGACTTGCTGTTGAAAATCGCCGAACCGAGCAGCCGATCCTGCCCATCCTTGAGCGAAACCACGTCGCCGTCCGCCGGCGAGCCAAACGACTTCATCACCTCGCTCGAATAGACCCAGTCATGGCCGTGGAGAATGCGCGAGCGGGGTTTGATGACGAGTCCGGCCATAGGGGTCGAGACGGTAAAAGCCGTCCGCGCGAAGTCAACGCCCTCCCCCGCCCGAGAAATTCACAAATCCTTCCGTTCGGGGGCGCACATCCTGCTTTTCTCACTCCCATGCAGCGCGAACTCTACTTCACGACACTGGACTTCCTGATCAAGGCGATCGAAGCCAAGGAGGTCGAAATGGACAGTGCCTTTGCGGGCGTCAATTGCGCGGTTTTGGAAACGCAGATGGCGAATCTCCAAAGACGCCTGCACGTCGAGTTCTGCTACCTCGCGGCCTTCGCCGACGGCGACGGCCAGGCGATCTGACCGCTGGGCGCGCTTGCCTCGCTGTGCGGCAATCCGATTGGATGCGCGCCGCATGAAACTGATTTCCTGGAACGTCAACGGCATCCGCGCGGTCTTGAAGAAGGACTTCGTCAAATTCATCGCTGCCGAGCAGCCGGACATCGTCTGTCTTCAGGAAACCAAAGCGAGTCCCGATGTCGTCGTCGTGCCGCCGGAGCTGGCTGAATACACATGGTTCTGGAATTCCGCGGAGAAGAAGGGCTATGCCGGCACCGCGATCTTCACCCGCCAACCGCCGCTCGCCGTGACCTGCGGTATCGGCTCCCACGAGCACGACCGGGAAGGCCGCGTCATCACCGCGGAGTATGCCGATTTTTTCCTCGTGAACGTGTATGTCCCGAACTCAAAGCGCGAACTGACGCGGCTGCCCTACCGCCAGCAGTGGGATCGCGATTTTCTCATTTACCTTCAGCGCCTCGAAACCACGAAACCCGTCATCTTGTGCGGCGACATGAACGTCGCGCACATGCCGATCGACCTTGCTCGACCCAAGGAAAACGTGAAGACCCACGGCTTCACCCCCGAGGAGCGCGCCGGCTTCGATGCCTTCGTCGGTGCTGGTCTGATTGACACGTTCCGCGAGTTTGAAAAGGGTGCCGGCCATTACACCTGGTGGAGCCAGATGAGCGGCGCGCGCGGCCGGAACATCGGCTGGCGCATCGACTATTTCCTCTGCTCCACCGCCCTCCGTCCCCGGCTGAAGTCAGCGACGATCTACCCGCACATCACCGGCTCAGATCACTGCCCGGTGGGGCTGGAGCTGAAGGCAGGACGCCGAATTAAATAGCCGCACGGCACCCGACCTTGATTACCGAAACTGGGACTGTGTCATCCTGAGGAACACCAACCCGCGGAGCGTGATTTGTGGTGCGGGGATGACATTGAGAAGTGGGAAACTCTGCATCTTCGACCAAAAAAACCCAATCCCTCTGCATCAACGCCTTATACGATTTATACAGTCCGACTGCACAAAGGTCCGCGAAAACGCCAACGGCGTTCCATCCTTCAGCCCAGGGTT
>Ga0105044_10003360_pt1 | contig 21970 bp, 22 predicted proteins | sample MAT01_FD_78092 | JGI IMG/M metagenome (GOLD analysis project Ga0105044, IMG submission 78092) | Freshwater microbial communities from Lake Fryxell liftoff mats and glacier meltwater in Antarctica - MAT-01 | ecosystem: Environmental > Aquatic > Freshwater > Ice > Liftoff microbial mat | place...
CGCACCCCACCGCCCGGACCCGCCTCGGCGTAGATGGGCACGCCCGCCCCCGAGAGCGCCTCGATGTCGCGATAGATCGTGCGCACCGACACCTCGAGCTCGGTGGCGAGCCGGGCTCCGGTCATCTTCCCGTTGGTCTGCAGGAGCAGGAGCATCTGCACCAGTCGGCTTGCGCGCATGGCCTCGACGATACGCCCCATCCCTGACATCGCCTGTCAGGGATCAATCCGCACCGTGTCGTCGCGTCGAGCGGTGAACGGCGCCTCGACTCCCGATCCGGTCGCCTCAGCGATCGCGGGTGGCCTGGTGGTCGTCGAAGCGGCCGACGCCCTCACGGAACCCGTCGGCGAAGATCGTCTGGCGACCCAGCTCGTCCTCGACCGCGAGGGCGTCGTCGATCCCGAGGCCGAGCCCGGCGTAGACCGAGCGTCGGTCGTTGACCACACCGGTCCACGGGAACGACGCGATCTCGGCGGCCAGGGCGATCGCGGTGGCGAGGGCCTGGCCGTCGTCCACGACGCGGGTGAGGAAGCCCATCCGCTCGGCCTCGTCCGTGGCGACCTCCCGACCGGTGAGGATCAGGTCGAGGGCGCGCCCGAGCCCGACGATCTGGGGCAAGCGGTAGGTGCCGCCGTCGATGAGGGGCACCCCCCATCGGCGCTCGAGGCAGCCGATGCGGGCCGAGCGGCCGGCCACCCGCAGGTCGCACCAGGCCGCCAGCTCCACGCCGCCCGCCACGCACCAGCCTTCGATGGCGGCGACGACGGGTTTGGTGAGGGTGAGCCGGGTGGGCCCGAGCGGGCCGCTGTCGCGCAGCTTGGGAAGGTCGCGGAGGTTGGCACCCGCGCAGAAGGCGGCGTCGTCGCCGGTGAGCACGGCCACCTTGGCGTCGGGATCGGCGTCGAAGGCCGTGAACGCCTGGAACAGGCGCTCGGCCGTCTCGCTGTTCACGGCGTTGCGCACGTGCCCCTGATCGATCCGCACAACCACGACGCCCTCAGGCAGCTCCGGTTCGCTCATGACTGGGGACCGTATCCAACCCCACGCGGCGGCTCCCGATACCGTCGGCCGAATGCGTGTGATCTCGGGTTCGGCTCGCAACCGCAAGCTGGTGGCGCCTGCGGGTTCGGGCACTCGGCCCACCCCCGAACGGGTGCGGGAGGCGACGTTGAACGCGCTCGGCAGCTTGGGTGCCGTGGTCGATGCCACCGTGCTCGACCTGTTCGCCGGGAGCGGTGCCATGGGGATCGAGGCGCTCTCACGGGGGGCGGCGCGAGTGACCTTCGTCGACCACGACCGTGCTGCCCGGGAGGCGATCCAGGCCAACCTGGCCGTCACCGGTCTGGCCGACCAGGCCGATGTCGTGCCGTCCACGGTGGAGCGCTTCATGGCGACGGTGGGGGATCGGCGCTGGGATCTTGCCCTCCTCGATCCGCCCTACGCGTTCGACGGCTGGCCCGAGCTCCTGATCGACCTGCCGGCCGACCTGGCCGTGCTGGAGTCGGACAGCGCCGTCGATCCGCCGTTCGGCTGGGAGGTGCTGCGGGCCAAGCGCTACGGCTCCACCCACGTGGTGATCGCGGAGCGAATCGTCGTCTGACCACCCCAGCGGTAGCGTTGCGCCGATGACAAAGGTCTTGTATCCGGGATCGTTCGACCCGATCCACAACGGACACGTCGAGCTGATCGAGACCGCATCCCACCTGTTCGACCAGGTGGTGGTGGCCACGATGCGCAACCCCCAGAAGGGGGAGCCCCTCTTCACGCTCGAAGAGCGCGAGGAGATGATCGTGGAAGCGCTCAGCCACCTCGACAACATCGAGGTCGTGAGCTTCGCCAAGCTGGTGGTCGACCTCGCCGCCGATCTCGGTGCCGACTTCATCATCAAGGGCTTGCGGTCCACGATCGACTTCGAGAGCGAGATCTCGCAGGCGCAGATCAACCTCAACGTGTCGGGTGTCCACACGCTGTTCCTGTCGTCCGCATCCGCGAACTCGGCGGTGGCGTCCAAGTACATCCGCGACATCGCCCGCTTCGGTGGCGACGTGTCGAGCATGGTGCCCGCCGCGGTGGCCAAGCGCTTGGCGGAGAGGTACGGCCCCCGATGACCGACGGCTACGACGACGAACCCCCGGACGACGGACCCCTGCACCAGGGAGACCTCGAGCCGAAGCCGCGCGGTCCGGGCTCTGAGGTGGAGGTCATGCTCCGCCGTCTGCACGGGATGGTTGGCGCCGCCCGACCAATGCCGTTGTCCACGTCGGTGATGATCAACCGTGACGAGGTGCTCGACCTTCTGGACGAGACGATCCAGCGTCTCCCTGACGAGCTGCGGGCGGCTCGCTGGCTGCTGAAGGAGCGCGAGGAGTTCCTCGCCAAGGTTCGCCGCGAGGGCGACGAGATCCTCGATCAGGCGCGCACACGAGCGGAGCGCATGGTGCAGCGCACCGAGGTGGTGAAGGTGAGCGAGGCCCGGGCCCGCAAGATCGTGGACGTGGCCACCGAGGAAGCGAGTCGGCTCAAGAACGAGTGCGAGGACTATTGCGATCAGAAGCTCGGGAGCTTCGAGATCGTGCTGGAGCGCACCATGAAGATGGTGGCGGCCGGCCGTTCGAAGCTGCAGGGTTCACTTGCCGCCGGCGAGACTCCAGCCATCGGTCCTCGTCATGACGGCGACGACGACGACCCCGATGGCACCGCCGTGTTCGACCAGGACCTCGGCTAGCGCGCATGCCTGCCACCCGGTCGGTGTTGCGCGTCGGGATCACTGAGCTCCGCCGCCGCCCGGGCACCCAGCGCGATGTCATCGTGCGCACCGCGATCCCCGGCCTGTCCGTCACCTCGGCTCGTGTGCCCGACGATGCTGAGCTGGACGTCGACCTCACGCTCGAGTCCGTGGAGGGCTCGGCGGTGACCGCCCGCGGCACGGTCGGGGTCCCGTGGGTGGCCGAGTGCCGTCGCTGCCTTGGCGAGATGTCCGGCACGGTCGTGGTCGAGGTGCGCGAGGTCTACGAGCTGCACCCCACCGACGGTGAGACCTACCCGATCGAGGTGGACGAGGTGGATCTCGAGCCGGTGGTGCGCGATGCCGTGCTCCTGAACCTCCCGCTCTCCCCGTTGTGCGGCCCCGATTGCGCCGGTCCGGTGCCCGATGAGCTGCCGATCGCGCTGGCCGGGGACCTGATGGCCGATGCTGACGGCGGCGACGCTCCGCCCAAGGACCCCCGGTGGGCGGCGCTCGACGATCTGAAGCTCGATCCGTCGTGAGCTCGGGGGCCGGTTCGACGGTCCCGAGGCCCTCCCGCTACGATCTCCCGGCTGCGCTGCAGGGCCTTGCCCCAGCGCCACTCTGTTCTCCGATCTGAGGATCTGTCATGGCTGTCCCCAAGAAGAAGACCTCCAAGGCGAAGACCCGCAAGCGTCGGGCCAGCGCCTGGAAGCTCGAGGCTCCGTCGCGCAGCCTGTGCCCGCACTGTGGCGCCACCAAGCTGCCCCACGTGGTCTGTGGCAACTGCGGCTGGTACGCCAACCGCCAAGCCATCGAGGTCGACTGACATCGTGATGCTGCCCGTCGCCGTGGACGCGATGGGAGGGGACAAAGCGCCTGGCGAGATCGTCGCAGGGGCCCATCGGGCGGTGGCCGAGCTCGGCGTGCCCGTGGTGCTCGTCGGCCAGCCGGAGGTGCTGGAACCCCTCGCCGATGGGTTGGAGATCATCCCGGCCTCCGAGGTGATCCCCATGAGCGCCGACCCCGGGTCGAGCGTGCGGCGGATGAAGGACTCCTCGCTCGTGCGCGCCGCCGAGGCCGTCCGCGACGGTCGGGCCTCCGCCATGGTCTCGGCCGGAAACACCGGCGCCACGATGGCGTCGGCGTTGCTGCGCATGGGGCGCATCAAGGGCGTGTCCCGCCCGGCCATCGCCACACCGATCCCCGTACCCGGAGCCGACCCCACGATCCTCCTGGATGCGGGCGCCAACGCCGAGTGCCAGGCCGATTGGCTCCTGCAGTTTGCGCAGATGGGCGTGGTGTTCGCCCGCACGCGCTACGGCATCGATCAGCCGCGCGTCGGGCTCCTCTCCATTGGCGAGGAGGCCTCCAAGGGAACGCCGCTCGTGAAGGAGACCAACGCCCTCCTGGCGGCCTCCGGCGCGCTCGAGGCGGCCGGCGGCACCTTCATCGGCAACGTCGAGGGGCGCGACGTCATGACCTCCGAGGTCGACGTCGTGGTCACCGATGGCTTCACGGGCAACGTGGTGCTCAAGACGCTCGAGGGCGGCATGCGCACCCTCGTCAACGCCATCTTCGAGGCCTTCGGCACCACCCCGGAGACCCAGGCCGCGAGCGAGGTGCTCATCCCTGCGCTGCTGCCGCTCTACGGCACGCTCGACCCCGACAACACCGGCGGCGCGATGCTGCTGGGGGTGGACGGCCTCTGCCTGATCTCGCATGGTTCGTCCTCCGCCACCGCCGTCGTCAACGCCGTGCGGGTGGCCAAAGAGCTCCACGAGGCGGGCATCGTCGAGCGCTTGCGCGCCTCCGTCGCCCCCGCCTGAGGCCGCTGACCAGGGACGTTGTTCGTGCACAAGCGCACAAAGTCTGGGGACCGGTAGGGTGCCCGCTGCCCATCGCCCCGCGCAGGAGCTGTCGTGCCCGCCGAGACCCACGTCGAACGAGGAACCCCCATGGACCGCCAGCAGGTGTTCGAGCTGATCCGCGATCGACTCGCCGACATCCTCGAGATCGAGCCCGGCACGATCTCCGAGGGTCAGAGCTTCGCCGACGACCTCGACGCCGACTCGCTGGCCCTCATCGAGCTGGTCGAAGCCCTCGAGGAGGAGCTCAGCGAGCGCTCCGTGGGCTTTCGCATCGACGACGAGGATCTCGCGGACCTGAAGACGGTTCGCGACGCGGTCGACTACGTCTTCGGACGGCTGTAGGGATCCTGATCCCCCTCCCGGTACCCGGTCTGGTGGAGCTGGTCGAGCGCCTCGGCCTCGACCTCGCCCCCGACCTCCTGGCGCCGGCCCTCGTGCATCGGTCCTGGTGCGCGGAGCACGCGGGTCACTCGTCGAACGAGCGTCTCGAGTTCCTCGGCGACTCGGTGCTCGGCATCGTCGTCACCGATCACGTGTACCGGGTGTACGACATGCTTGACGAAGGCCCCCTCACCGAGATCCGCAAGACCGTCGTGAACTCGGTGGCGCTGGCCGAGGTGGCCACGGATCTCGGGATCGGGAACCACCTGTTGCTCGGCAAGGGTGAGGAGCAGTCGGGCGGCCGCGAGAAGCCGTCGATCCTCGCCGACGCGATGGAGGCGATCATCGGCGCCGTGTACATGGCGGGTGGCATCGAGGCGGCCCGCACGCTCGTGCTCGGAATCCTCGGTGCTCGGTTGGCCACGGCGCAGGCCGACGGCGCCGACCACAAGAGTCGCCTCCAGGAGCTGTCCGCCCGTGTCCTCGGCGCCCCGCCGCACTACGACGTCAAGGCCACGGGTCCCGACCACGCCCGCACGTTCTATGTCACCGCCACCATCGCCGGGGTCGCCTACGGCCACGGCGAGGGACGCTCCAAGAAGCAGGCCGAACAGGCCGCCGCCCGCGCCGCCCATGCCGCGCTGGTCGACCACGATCTATCCGACACTCTGAGGGAGACCCACCATGGCTGAGCTGCCCGAGCTCGAAACGCTCCGGCGCGAGCTGGAGAAGGAATCGATGGGCAAGCGGTTCAAGGTCCCCGAGGTCACCGGCGCCAAGACCACCAAGCGCAACGGCAACAAGAAGGTGTTCCAGGCCCGTCTCGAGGGAGCGAAGGTGAAGTCGGTCGATCGGCGCGGGCCGTTCCTCGTCGGCAACCTCGACAACGGGGAGCTCCTGTTGCTCGACCTCGGGGAGAAGGGTTCGCTCGAGAAGGTGGCGCCGCGTTCCACGCCTCCGAAGGGAACCCTCATCACCTTCGGCTTCACGCAGGGCGGCCAGATCCGGCTCGTCGACCCGAGCGGCGCCGCCCAGGCCTTCGTCGTCGCCGCCGATGCGGTAGCCGAGGAGATCCCCGAGCTGGCGTCCAGTGGCCTCGACCCCGTCGCGGATGCCGTCTCATGGACGTTGTTCGCCCGGGCACTGCTGGCCAGGAACCTCAAGCTCAAGGCGCTCCTGATGGATCCGGAGATGGTCGCGGGCATCGGGCCGATCTACAGCGACGAGATCCTGTGGGAGGCCGGCCTCCGGCACGATCGCATCTCGAGCGAGCTGTCGTCCCAAGAGATCCGCCGCCTGTTCCGGGCCTTGGTGGAGACCCTCCACGAGGCCGTGAAGCACCGGGGCACGACGGTGGGGGAGCACGGCTTCGTCGACCTCTACGGCAAGGAGGGCGACTACCAGAACCACCTCAAGGTGTTCGGCCGCGAGGGTCAGCCGTGCCGGCGCTGCCGGGCGGCCGTGGTCAAGGTGCGCTTCGCCAACAAGCCCCTGTACTACTGCGATGCCTGTCAGGTCTGAGGTGCCCCAGCCGCCCCGCCGCGACCACTAGCGTCACGCCCGGATGTTCCTCAAGACGCTCACGCTGAAGGGCTTCAAGTCCTTCGCCGACACCACCTCCCTGGATCTCGAACCCGGCGTCACCGTCGTCGTCGGGCCCAACGGCTCGGGCAAGTCCAACGTCGTCGACGCCATCGGCTGGGTGCTCGGCGCGCAAGCTCCGTCGGCCGTCCGCTCGCAGAAGATGGACGACGTCATCTTCGCCGGCACCGCGAAGCGCCCGGCGCTGGGCCGAGCCGAGGTGGGCCTCACGATCGACAACTCCGCCGGTCTCCTGCCGATCGACTTCACCGAGGTGACGATCACCCGCACGCTCTTCCGCACCGGCGATAGCGAGTACGCGATCAACGGGGTGCCCTGCCGGCTGCTCGACATCCAGGATCTGCTGTCCGACACGGGCGTGGGCCGCCAGCAGCACGTGATCGTGAGCCAAGGCCAGATCGACGCCGTGCTCAACGCCCGCCCGGAGGAACGCCGCCTCATCATCGAGGAAGCGGCCGGCATCCTGAAGTATCGCAAGCGCAAGGAGAAGGCCGAGCGCCGGCTCACGGCCACGGAGGGCAACCTCACTCGCCTCGGCGATCTCCTTCGCGAGGTGCGCCGGCAGCTGCGTCCGCTCGAGCGCCAGGCGGACGCCGCTCGTCGGCACGGCGACCTTGTCGCCGAGCTGCGGGCGCTGCACCTGTTCCTGGCGGGGCGCGAGCTCACCACCCTCACCCGTCGGCTGGCCGACGGTGGGGCGGGTCGCGCCGAGCTGACCACCGAGGACTCGCTGCTGCGCAAGACGCTGGCCGAGCTCGACGCCGCGGTGCTCGCCGCCGAAGCCGAGCTGGGGCACACGGGCGCCGACGATCTCGGCGATGACCTCGTCCGCTTCGAGGCCCTTCGCGAGAAGGCCCGAGGTCTCGTCGCGGTGCTCACCGAGCGCCGTCGCGGGATCGAACGGGAGCGAGGGGCCTTCGTTGACCAAGCCGTGATCGCCAGCCTGGAGGCCGAGGCCGCCCGGCTGGCCTCTGAGCTGGCGGCCGCCGACGCCGAAGCCGAAGCGCTCCTGCCCCAGCACGAAGAGCTGGCCCACGCGCGGACCGCCTTGGCCGAGGCCCGTGCCTCCTTCGAACAGCACTGGGCGGACGGCGTGCCGGCCGCTCCCGCAGGACGAGCCGCCGAATCTCGTGGTGAGATGGCCGCGTTGCGCTCGGGGGTGGAGCGCGGCGAGGTGGAGCTGGGTCGGGCTCAGGCTCGGCTCGCCACGCTCGACGAGAAGCTCACGCGGCTCGAGGCAGAAGCCGCCCGCCTGCGGACCGAAGCGGAGGGCGCCGAGGCCGCGGAAGGCCCGCTGGTGGAGCGGCTGGCCGCGGCCGAGGAGCAGCGAGGCGCCGCGGAGGAGCAGGTGGCTCGGACGGAGGCGGCCCTGCGGGCCGCCGAGGGCGATCGTCACGCGTGGACCGCTCGTGCGGAAGCCCTGAGCCTGGCGCTCGACCAGGCCCGTGCCCGCGCTGGGGCCGAGCGGCTGGCCGCGGTCGATGGGGTGGTGGGCACGCTCCTCGATCTGGTCGAGGTCGACGCCGGGTGGGAGGCCGCCGTCGAGGCCGCGGCCGGTGAGGCCCTGGCCGCGGTGGTGGTCGCTGGTGTCGACGCCGCTCGGGCGGCCATCGCGGCGCTCGATGCCGATGCCGACGATGCAGTAGGCGGCGCGGTCCTCGCGTTGGGGGCCGCCCGCACCAGCCAGGCGGCGCCCGCGATCGGCGAGCCGGTGCGCCGGCACGTGCGCGCCGCCCGCCCCGACGTGGAGGCCCTGCTCGATGCGATCCTGGGGGCCGCCGTTGCGGTCGAGGGTGGCTGGTCAGCCGCCGTCGACGCGGCGTTGGCCCATCCCGATGCCGTGATCGTGACACGCGAAGGCGGTCGCTTCGGCCTCACCGGCTGGCGGGTGGGCACCGCGTCCACCGGAGCCACAGGCGCGGCGCTCGACGAAGCGCGCGAGCGGGCCGAGCAGGCAACGGTGGCCTCGACCCACGCCGAGGCCAGCCTGCACGGCGCCCGGTCGCTGCTCGACGAGGCCCGGCACGGCGAGTCAGCGCTGGCCCGTCAGCTCGACGAGCACGACGGTCGCCTCACCGCCGCCGCGGACGGGCTGCAGCGGGTGGAAGCCGATCGCCGCGACGCCGCCACGGAGACCGACGCGCTGCGGTCGCACGCCGATGAGCTCACCGAGCGCGTGGGGCGCGAGCAGGCGCGCGTCGCCGAGCTCGACCTCATCCTGCCGATGCTCGAAGCCCAGGAGGCCGACAGCGCCGAGCAGGCCCGGGCCATGGCGGATGCGAAGGGCCACCTCGATGAGCGGGCGGCCGCCGTCGGGTCGTTGCGCGCCGACCTCGAGGTGCGAGCGGCCGGCCTCGACGATCGCCGACAGTTCCTCCGCACCCGGCGCGTGGAGGTGGAGGCTCGCCTCGAGGGCACCACCGAAGCTCGTCGCGAGGCCGAGGTCCGTCGCGTCGAGCTCGACGGCAAGCAGACCGCCGTCGAGCGGTTGGCGGCGCTGGTGGCCGACCGGCTCGCCACCGTCGAGGCCACCCTGGGCGACCTGCGCGAGCGCCGCCGCCGGCAGAGCGAGGCCCAGCGCGCCGCCGCCACCCGGCTCGACGAGCTGCGCCATCAGCGCGCCGACGCCGAACGCCGGCTCGAGGAGACACGTGAGCGCTCCCGCCGGGCCGAGCTCGACGAAGCCGAGGTGAAGCTCCGTCTGGAGACGGCGGTGGAGGCCCTCCGCCGTGATCTCGAGGTGGAGCCGGCCGTGGCGATGGCCGCGGAGCCACCCGAGATGCACGAGGGCGCCACCCCCACCGCTCGTGCCCGCGAGCTCGAGCGCGAGCTACGCCTGATGGGCCCGATCAACCCGCTGGCGCTCGAGGAGTACGACGCCCTCCAGGAGCGCCACACCTTCCTCCAGGAGCAGCTCGATGATGTGAAGGCCTCCCGCCGCGAGCTGGGCAAGGTGATCCGTGCCATCGATGCGGAGATCGTCGACGTCTTCGCGGGGGCCTTCGCCGACGTGTCGCAGAACTTCGAGCAGCTCTTCCAGACGCTGTTTCCGGGCGGCACGGGGAGGCTCCGGCTCACCACCCCCGACGACCTGCTCGAGACGGGCATCGAGGTGGAGGCCAAGCCGTCGGGCAAGAACGTGCGCAAGCTCTCGCTCCTATCCGGCGGAGAGCGGTCGCTCACCGCCCTCGCCTTCCTGTTCGCCGTGTTCCGCAGCCGCCCGTCGCCCTTCTATGTGATGGACGAAGTCGAGGCGGCCCTCGACGACGTGAACCTCCACCGCTTCCTCGACCTCGTGCACGAGTTCCGCCAGGAGGCCCAGCTCCTCATCGTGAGCCATCAGAAGCGCACGATGGAGGCCGCCGATGTGCTCTACGGCGTGACGATGCAACCAGGGGGCAGCAGCAAGGTCGTCAGCGAAAAGGTCTCCACCGTCGCCTGAGGGGCTGCTGGTGCCACAGCACGCCACAGAGAGTGCTGGGATGCGACGCGGGGTGGCGTCCGGTCTCGAGAATGGCGGACATCGGGGATGTGCCGGCGTCCGCGCCCGAGGATCATTCAGCGTTGACGCGATGGGGGTCTGGGGCCTCGTCGGGTTCGGAGGGTCGGATGGGTTCTGTCAGGAGTGCGAGCACGAGATCGTGGTGGCCCGCCATCGTCGGCTTGGTGGTCGCGACTCTGTGCGTGCGGCGCCGGCGGCCCCGTGGCGCGACTGCGCCCGCGAACGTGGGCGTGCGGCTGATGGTGCGGGCCAACCCCGTTCCGGTTCCGGCTCCCACGCCGCCGGCGCGGCGAAGGCCGCGCTGCGATGGCCGCCGTCTCGAAGCCCGTCATCGGGTTCGTCGGGCTGCCTGCTCTGAGCGTGCGTGGCGTCGGATGCCACGCCAACAGGAGCGTCGCGCCAATTGCGAGACGGATCACTAGTCGCTGCAGCGGGCGACCAGGCTGGCGGTGGTGGCGACACCGAGCGCCACGCGCAGTACCGCGAGTCGCCGAGCGGCTGCGCGATCGGACACGCCCACGCTCCTGGCGGCGTCCTGCACGGTGGCGCCGGCGGCAAGGTGGTGGAGGAGCTCGGCATCGATGGGATCGAGGAACGGCCGGCCGTCGAGGGCCGTCTCGTCGCAGAGGTGACCGATCCGGGCGAGGTCCTCGAGGGCCAGGCGTCGCCGCTCGCCCGCGAGGTCGAGTCGCACGACGAGGTGCCAGCCGCGCTGCGCGGCCTGGATGACCGGGATCAGGCCCCCGTCGGCCACCGACCCGACCAGCGTGCCGGGCGGCCCGTTGAGGTCGTCGGTGAGGTGGGCGACCCGGGAGCCGGGAGTCAGCCGGCGCGCGTCAGCATCGGTGGGGTCGCGATCCAAGCAGCAGATCACCGACGGCCGGGTCACGGTCGCTCCGCGACCCAACGCAACGCATCGGTCCGGGAGCAAAGGCCCAGACGGTGCTGTGCTTGATGGAGGTGATCGTCGATCGTGCCGCTCTGCAGACCGAGCAGGGTGGCGACCTCCTGGGTGGTGAACCCCGCCGCCAGCAGCCGGAGCGTCTGGGTCTGCGGCCCCGCGAGCGGTGGCTGGGCAGGAGCGGGAAAGGGCGACTTGTGCACGCCGTGGTGGCGCAGTGCCTGGGCGGCCCGGGTGGCGATGGGCGCCGACCCCGAGGACGTGGCCGCCGACCAGCAGTGCTCAAGGCGATCGAGCGCATCGGGGGCGACGGCCCGGTCGGCGGCCAGCGCCGCTCCCCACCAACAGCGCAGGGTGCCTCGCCGATCGCTCCCTGTCGGCCAGCGGCTAGCCGCTTCGTCGAACCGGCCGACGGCTGCGGTGTGCTCACCAGCGGAGAGGAGCCGGAGCGCCTCGACCTCGGGCACGGCGGCGGCGAAGCCGGGGAGCGTCGCGGCGGGGCCGTCGGACACCTGATCTCCTGCCTCGAGGGCGCACCACGCCTCCATCACGGCGCGCATGGTGGTGGCCGGGTGGACGGCGAGGATGGGGGTGGCCACGCCGACGGGGTCAGCGCTCGACGGTCTCCGTCCCGTGGCCCACGCCAGCTCGGCTCGCGCCCACCTGATCAGCAGGAGCGCTTCCGGATCCGAGGGATCGTCACCGTTCAGGAGCCGATGGGCGATATCCGCCCGGCCCCGGTCGATGGCCGCGACGGCACCAGCGGCGATCGCCACGGATCGCTGGATGAAGAACGGCTCCTCGGCTAGGAGGCGTTCGACCCCCGTGGTGACAGCGGCCCGATCGCTGAGCGCCAGCAGCTCGAGCAGGAACCGGAGGGCCCGGTGGCCCGGGGTCAGATCCGCCCAGTCGGTCCACTCCGTGAGGATCCGCAGGTCCGAGAGCGCCGTGTCGAGAGCGCCGGTGACGAAGGCCTGGATGTGCCGGGACTCGCGAGCGAGCCGCTCTCCCACGTGGTCGCCGGTCGCCACCGCCTCGGCGATCGCGCTGTCGATCTCGTCCTGCCACCCCGGGTCGCCCATGACGAGGAGGGCGGCGGCGATGCGGGTGCGCGCGAAGACGACGTGTTCGTCGCGGTCCTGGGCGATGGCGAGTGCCGCGCGAGCGTGGACGAGTGCCGACGCTCCGTCGAAGTGGATCCTGGTCAGGTGCATGGCCAGGCCGGCGCGGAGGAGCAGCTCGGCCTCGCTCCCCGTGCCCTGCACGACGTCGAGCCCTCGCTCGGCGTGTTCGAGGGCGCGCTGGTTGTCTCCGAGCGCCCACATGGCGCCCCCCAGGTTCACGCACGCCATGCCGTAGAGCTCGGCGTCGGCCATCGGGAGCGTCCGCCCGTCGAGCGCCGCGACCACCTCGTGGAAGGCGCCGCCTGACCGCAGCTCGGAGGTGGCCGCCACGCGCAGCCGCCAAGCGCGCTCGGGGCACTCCGTCTCGAGGAGGTCGGCCAGGGCCAGGTTGCCTCTGGCTTTCTCGATGGGGTCCTCCGCCCCGGCGACCACCCGCTCGGCCAGCGTCACCGCCGCGTCGCGCTGGCCCGCCTGCTCGGCGTGGCGCGCGGCGACGGCGGGATCGCTCGGGGCGAGGAGCTCGGCCAGGGTCCTGTGGGCGTCGCGCACCATGCTCGGCCCGACCGCCTCCAGGATGGACTCCTGCAGCAGCGCATGCCGCAGCCACCAGGTGCCCGCCACGAGGACAGCCAATCCGCTCCGCTTGAGCTCGTCGTGCACCGATGGGTCGACGAGCGTCTCGCCGAGACCTCCCTGGGTCGCGGCGACGAGGACGATCGCGGCGCACGCGCCGGCCGACAGCCCGCGCACCCTCCCGAGCAGCGCCGACGCGGCGTTCGGTGCCGGGGTGGGGCCGGCGGCCAGCTCCTGGATCAGCAGCGGAGAGCCGTCCGCCACCTCCAGCAGCTGCTCGAGCTCCGTCGCAGTGAGGGTCGGTCTCGAGTGACAGGCCAGTGCTCGCGCATCGGCGGCGCGCAGGGGGCCGAGCCCGAAGTGGTCCCAATGGCCGGGCGGCTGCGAGGGCGCGGACGGATCAGCCGTGCGCCAGGTGGCCACGGGTCGCGTCGCCGTGGCCACCAGCTCCACTACGGCGAGCGTGTAGGGGTCGAGCCAATGCGCGTCGTCGAGCACCAAGCGCCTCCCGCCGAGGTGGAGCAGGAGGTGGGAGGCGTCACGCTCCAGAGACCCGGAGACCGAGCGCAGCTCCAAGAGGAGGGCATCGCCGGAGCGCGTTCGCGCCGTGGCAAGGCCGTGCACCCAGAGCGCGTCCGCCTCGATGACGTCGCGAAGCACCGCGGTCTTGCCGATTCCGGCGGGTCCGGTCACCGCGGCAACTCCGTGGTGGCCGCTCAAGCGCGCCCGCAACTGATCGGCCTCACGGTCTCGGCCGATGAGCACGCGAGGAGTTTTCCACACTCGCCCAACGCCTGCTCGGGTCGGCCGCAGCGTGGTGCCCTTCGCGGGCCCCGGATCACACCTACCGCGACGAGCCCACTACCCAACGTAGCGACCGGCGGCGATGGTGGCAGTCCTCGGGGATGTGCCGGGCGCGATCACTGACGGACGATGGGCGAGTGCCCGGACGACGATCCTTCCTGTCGCGAGTCGGTTTCCCCCGGTAGCTCGCGGAACGGGGAACGCGGAGGTCGGGCATCGAGGTGCAGGAGGCGACGGGCCGGTGGTCCCATCGGTCCGTCGTCGCCCTCGTCACGCTCACCCTGCTCCTCTCGTCAACGAGATCGTCGCCGAGAACCGCCTGCCGGGAGCTCCCGCCTTCGAGTGGGACGTGAGCGGGTCGGGTGATCCGAGCATCCAGGGCTTCGCCACCGACACCAGCGTGCACCGTGCCGCAGGTTGTGTCGGTGGGGGGAGGGGCTGGGGACGCCCCTAACCTGCGAGCGCCATGGAACCGCTGCTCCCCGTCCTGCTCATCGTGCTGATCGTCGTCGCCGTGCTCATCGGGGGCGGCGCGCTGCTGCTCAACCGTCGGGGCGGTGGCACCGCCACTCTCGAGCCGCCGCCCTCGCCGTCCGCACCGACAGCTCCCACGATCGAGGAACCGCCGGTCGTCGTCGAGCCCGACGCGCCGACGAAGGTGTCGCTGCGGGATCGGCTGGGCAAGGCCCGCAGCTCGTTGTCCGGGTTCATGGGGTCGGTGCTCAGCCGGGCGGCGATCGACCAGGACACGTGGGACGAGATGGAGGAGGCGCTGATCCGCGCCGACGTCGGCGTCGGGACCACCACCCACATCCTCGATCGGCTCCGGGATACCGTTGCGGCGGACGGGATCACGGAGTCAGCGGTGCTGCTGGACGCGCTCAAGGCCCAGCTCAAGGCCGATCTCGCCGGCGGCGATCGCTCGCTCCGTCACGAGCCGGGCGGCCCCAACGTGTGGCTGTTCGTGGGGGTGAACGGGGTGGGCAAGACCACCACCATCGGCAAGGTCGGCAAGCAGCAGGCCGACCTCGGCCACCGGATCGTGATGGCCGCCGGCGACACGTTCCGCGCGGCCGCCGCGGAGCAGCTCGAGGCGTGGGCGGAGCGAGCCGGCGCCGACCTCGTACGGGGCGCCGAAGGGGGCGATCCCAGCTCGATCATCTTCGACGCCGTGCAGCGGGCTGCCGCGCGGGGGAGCGACCTCGTGCTCGCCGACACCGCCGGTCGCCTCCACACCAAGGTGAACCTGATGGAGGAGCTCCGCAAGGTGCGCCGGGTGGCCGACCGGGATCCCGGCCAGGTCACCGAGGTGCTGCTCGTGCTCGACGCCACCACCGGCCAGAACGGCCTCGTGCAGGCCCAACAGTTCACCGACGCCGTGGAGCTCACGGGCGTGGTGCTCACCAAGCTGGACGGCTCCGCCAAGGGCGGCATCGCGCTGGCCATCCAGTCCACCCTCGGCATCCCCATCAAGCTCGTGGGGCTCGGCGAGACGGTGGACGACCTCGTGGCGTTCGATCCCGACGAGTTCATCGACGCCCTGTTCTCAGCCGACTGACGGCACCGGCGGAGGTCTACGCTTCGGACATGTTCACCCTGCTGCGCCTCCTGTTCCTGCCGGCCAAAGTGGGTGTCGGCACCACGCGGTTGGGGGTGAAGGTGGGCTATCGCACCGGGCGACTGCTGGGCTACCGCCGGGTCTTCGTGTTCGCCGCCGGCGTGGGTGTCGGTCTGCTCATCGCTCCCCTCACTGGCCGCGAGGCCCGGGCCAAGCTGCAGGAGCTGTGGGCGGGCCGCCAAGGCGGCGGCGTGGATCTGGCCGAGCGAGTCCGTCAGGAGCTGGCTCGTTCGCCACGGACGTGGCACCTGCCCCAGCCGCAGGTCGAGGTGGTGGGCAGCCGGGCCATCCTGCGCGGTGAGGTGCCCCACGAGACGGGCCGGGCCGACCTCGCGCGCACGGCCGCCGCGGTCGCCGGCGTGGTGGACGTGGACAACCACATCGGTGTCTCGACGGTGGCGGGAACCAACGGGGCCCTCTGAGTCGTCCTACCGCTCGAACCGCAACTCCCAGGGGGACAACGCATGGACGAGCAGGGCACGCACGAGGTTGACGAGCTCACGCTCCCGCCGGCCACGGTCATCTCCCGCCGCCGACCGAAGGCCCTCTGGGGTGTACTGGCCGCCGTGGCGGTCGCGGCCGGAGCGCTGGCCGTCACCTCCGCCGGTAACGACTCGCCGACCCCCTTGCTCCCCATCGCCCTCGGCGGAGGGGGCGGGCGCGAAGCCGCGCCGATGGCTGCGGACTCGTCGTTCGCGGCGTGGGTCACCTACGTCGCTGGGGACGGCCTGCCCGCGCTGGGCGGCGAGGCGCCCGCCTATCGGCTGGCCGGGAACGTGGACGAGGCGCAGGTGCGGGCTCTGGCCGACGCGCTGGGTGTCGCCGGCGAGGTGGTGCACGACGGCAGTTCCTGGCGCGTGAGCGCGCCCAGCGGCGGCACCCTCGAGGTCTACGAAGGGGCCGGCGCGTCGTGGTGGTACAGCTCGATGAGCCCCGACGAGCCCGTTCCCGCATCCGGCGCATCCGGCGGATCCGGCGGATCCACAGGCGGCGGGTGCGATCCGATCGCCGACTGCATCGTTCCCCTCCCGGCGCTGGTGGAGTGCCCGCCGGAGGGCGCCAGCGACTGCGCGACGGGCTACGAGTGCCCCCCGAACGCCATCTGCGCTGAGCCGCTACCGGCGGACCCGCCGGTGAACGGCGACTGCGCCAAGGCCAACGACCCAAGCTGCCCCGACGACACGACCATCCCGCCCTTGCCTCCGGTGGATCTGCCGTCCGAGGACGAGGCCCGCGCTATCGCCCTCGACGTGCTCGCCGCCACGGGGGTCGACACCGACGACGCCATCGTCACCGTCGACGGTCCGTACGACGCCTGGAACGTCACGGTCGAGCCTCGCCTCGACGGGGCCCCGTCGGGTCTGTTGGCCAACGTCTCGGTCGGGTCGCGGGGGGTCATCACGAGCGCCGGCGGGTTCCTTGGCACCCCCGAGCGCCTCGGCGACTACCCGATCCTCGATACCCGAGCGGCCATCCTTCGCCTCAACGAACAGATGACCGACGGCGGGGGCTACTTCGGCGGCGTCGGCATCGGTCGGGACGCCGTCAGCAACGACATCGCCATCGCGCCCGCTGACCCTCGCCAGGCCGTGTGCGCCGAGGCACCCGACGCGGCCACCGTGCCGTGCGACGACACCATCGTGTCCTCGCCTACCACCTTCCCCGCGTGCAAGGTCCAGGCCGACGGCTCGGAGATCTGTGAGGGCATCACTGAGCCGGCCGTCGCCTACTGCCCGCAGCTGGGCGCGCCGGTCGCTGAGCCGCTCAGCGACGACCAGGTGATCGACTGCCCGACGATCGATCCGATGCCCATCCCGGAACCGATGCCGCTGCCGGCACCCGAGCCGATGGAGGTCGTGCTCACCGGAGCCACCCCCACGCTCGTGCTCATCCCGGCCAACGACGGCAGCGCCGACGCCTACCTCGTGCCCGGCTATCGCTTCACCGGTGACAACGGGGAGCAGGTCGACGCGCCCGCGGTCGCGGACGACGCGCTCAGCGGCCCGGCCACCACCGAGCCCCCGGTCACCGACACCGTGACGGTCGAGCCCCCCGCGCCGGACCCCGGCACCGACCCGAGCTGTGAGACCTTGGTCGAGGAGGACAGCTCCGGCACCACCCACACCATCCAGCCGTGCGCCGGCATCGATCCAACGGAGACCACGTCCACCATGCCGGCCCCGGGCGTCTCGGAACCCACCACTACCACGATCGCCGCGGAGGGCTGAGGTCACGCTCAACCCAACCCGGGTGCGAAGTGCTGCAGAAACGACGCTTTTCGCACCCCGGTTCGTTGCTGTGGGTGACCGTGGTGGCCACCGCTAGCATCGGCGGTCCATGTTCGACGCACTCTCTGACCGGTTCGACGGCATCTTCAAGCGCCTCAAGGGCAAGGGGCGCCTCCGCGAGGAAGACGTCGACGAGGTGCTGCGGGAGATCCGTGTTGCGCTCCTCGAGGCGGACGTCAACTTCAAGGTCGTGCGCGGGATGCTCGACCGCATCCGCGAGAAGACCATCGGCATCGAGGTGGCCGAGGCGCTGAACCCGGCGCAGCAGGTCATCAAGATCGTCCACGAGGAGCTGATCAGCGTCCTGGGCGGCGAGGTCATCAAGATCTCCTACGCCAGCAAGCCGCCCACGGTCGTGCTGATGGCCGGCCTCCAGGGCGCCGGCAAGACCACCAACTCCGCCAAGCTGGCCCGCTGGTTCAAGCAGCAGGGTCGCAACCCGATCCTCGTGGGCGCCGACCTCCAGCGACCCGCTGCGGTGGAGCAGCTCCGCACGCTCGGTCGACAGATCGACGTGCCGGTGTTCTCGCAGCCCGGCGACCCCGTGGCGACCGCCGCCGCCGGTCTGGCCGAGGCCAAGCGGCTCGGACGCGACGTCCTCATCGTCGACACCGCTGGCCGTCTCGCCATCGACGCGGAGCTCATGGAGGAGGTGCGGCGGATCTCCCAGGTGACGAGCCCGGACTACACCTTCTTGGTCGTCGACGCCATGACCGGCCAGGACGCCGTCACCGTCGCCGAGAGCTTCAACGAAACGCTCGCGCTCGACGGCGTGATCCTCACCAAGCTCGACGGCGATGCCCGCGGCGGCGCGGCACTCAGTGTGAAGGAGGTGGTGGGCAAGCCCATCGCCTTCGCCTCCACCGGCGAGAAGCTGGCCGACTTCGAGCTCTTCCACCCCGACCGTCTCGCCGGCCGCATCCTGGGCATGGGCGACATGCTCACCCTGATCGAGAAGGCCGAGGAGGTCTACGAGAAGGAAGGGGCCGAGGAGGCCGCTCAGCGGCTCATGGACGGCAGCTTCACGCTGGACGACTTCCTCGACCAGATGCAGCAGCTCAAGAAGATGGGCCCGCTGTCTGGCATCGTCGGGATGATCCCGGGCATGCCGAAGGAGCTGAAGAACGCCACGATCGAAGATGAGCAGCTCAGCCAGGTCGAGGCCATCATCCGGTCGATGACGCCGGCCGAACGCGCCGACGTCGAGCTGATCGACGGATCGCGCCGCGCGCGCATCGCCAAGGGTGCGGGAACCGATCCCGGTGACGTCGGCCAGCTCGTGAAGCAGTTCAAGGAGATGCAGAAGATGATGAAGCGCATCCCCGGCTTCTCCGGCACCAAGAAGGGGCGAAGCGGCAAGAAGAAGGGCAAGAAGGGCGGACGCACCACGGCCGCCCCGAGCGGGCCCGCGAGTGCGCCGAAGCAGCCCTTCAGCCTGCCGGGCTTGAACTGACACCCCTCCAAGGACCACCATGGTTGGCCGCCCTCGGGCGAGTGACCGATCGAGACAAGGACGAACACCAGTGGCCGTGAAGCTCCGCCTGATGCGCATGGGCAAGAAGAAGCAGCCCACCTACCGCGTCGTGGCGGCCGATTCGCGCTCGCCTCGCAACGGCCGTTTCATCGAGATCCTGGGCATCTACGACCCGCGGCACGAGCCGTCGCTCGTGAAGATCGACACCGCCAAGGCCAACGACTGGATCAGCAAGGGCGCCCAGCCCACGGAGACCGTGGCTCGCCTCCTCAAGGTGGCGGAGGCCCAGCCGGCTGAGGTTGCCGACGCCACCGATGCCTCGGCCGACGCATGAGTGAGCTCGATCAGGACCTCACCGACGACGACGTGAACCGCGTCGATGATGCCGAGGCCGATCACGCTCCGGCCGACGTTGATGCCGGGGCCGCCAGCGGCGAGGCCGACGAGCCGGCCCCCACCGCCATCTCGGTGCTCGACCTCCTCGTCACCTCCCTGGTCGACGATCCCGACGCTGTCCGCATCGACCCCATCGAGCAGCGCGGCAAGGTGCGCCTCGAGGTTCGCGTCGGCCCCGACGACATGGGTCGCGTGATCGGGAAGCGAGGCCGCGTGGCCAACGCCATCCGCACCGTCGTCCGCGCCGCCGCCGTCCGCGACAACGTCGAGGTCGACATCGAGTTCGAGGACTAGTTTCGACCCCGACTGGACTGCGTCGGGCTCGAGCTTGGCTGTGCGCCTGCGGCGCGCTGAGCGCTTGCTGCTCGGTCGGAGCAAGCTCCTCCCTCGCGGGCGAGGGGGGCACGCGGAGCGTTCCCCCCTCCCGCTCCCCCCTCCTAAGGTCAAGCCCATGCCTGCCGCCTGGTCTACGGAGTGACGATGCTGCTTGAGGTTGGGCGGATCACGAAGGCGTTTGGGGTTCGGGGGGAGGTGCTCGTTGCGCTGTCGTCCGACCGGACCTCTCGGCTGGATCCGGGCGCGGTGCTGGAGACCGACCGGGGGGCGCTCACGGTCGTGTCGTCCGCTCGTCACCAGGACCGCTGGATCGTGCAGTTCGAGGGCTTCCACGATCGCGATGCCGCCGAGACCTGGCGGGGGTTGCTGTTGCGCGCCGAGCCGCTCGAGGACAGCGGAGACGACGGGGTGCTCTGGGTGCACGAGCTCATCGGGAGCGTCGTGGTGCTCGTCGACGGCACACCGGCGGGCACGATCACCGAGGTGCATGGCAACCCGGCCTCTGATCTCCTCGTGCTCGACACCGGTGCCCTCGTGCCCGTCGTGTTCATCACCGACCAGGAGCCCGGGCGCGTCGTGATCGATCCGCCCGAAGGCCTCTTCGACCTCTAGGTCCCCGATGCGCATCGATGTCTTCACGATCTTCCCGGGCCTGGTGGATGGGTTCGCGTCGGAGAGCCTGCTGGGTCGCGCCCGCCAGCAGGGCACCCTCGACGTGCGCGTGCACGACCTGCGCGACCAGACCACCGATACCCATCGCACCGTGGACGACAGCCCCTTCGGTGGCGGGGCCGGCATGGTGATGGTTCCCGAGCCGATCTTCGCAGCGGTGGAGCTCGTCGACCCTCCACGTCCGCTGCTGTACCTGCGTCCGGCCGGCCGCCGACTCGACCAGGACTACGCCCGGGAGCTGGCGAGCCGCGACGGGTTCAGCCTCCTGTGCGGGCGCTACGAGGGCGTGGACGAACGAGTGCGCGAGCACCTGGTCGATGGCGAGCTCTCGATCGGCGACTACGTGCTCGGCGGGGGCGAGGTGGCGGCCATGGTGGTGCTCGAGGCGGTGGGGCGTCTCGTGCCCGGCGTCATGGGCAACGACACCTCGGCGAACGAGGAGAGCTTCAGCGAGGGCCTGCTCGAGTATCCGCACTACACCCGACCGGCCGAGTTCCGGGGATGGGCCGTGCCCGACGTGCTGCGCTCGGGGGATCACGCCAAGGTGGCCCGATGGCGGCGCGCCGAGTCGCTGCGCCGCACGATGGCTCTGCGGCCCGACCTCATCGAGGCGCGGGGCGGCCTCACGGCGGAGGAGCACGCGCGGCTCGGCGAGTTCGACCGCTGAACAGCCCGGCGCCTATCCTCATCTGTCCCACCGAACCGCCGCTGCGACCAGCGCCCCACGGAGCGATCAGCATGCAACCCACCGATCTCGTCGACCAGTCCAGCCTCCGCACCGACATCCCCGACTTCGCCCCCGGCGACACCCTGAAGGTGCACGTCCGCGTGGTGGAGGGCTCCAAGGAGCGCATCCAGGTGTTCCAAGGCGCCGTCATCGGCCGCCAGGGCGATGGCCTCCGGGAGACGTTCACCGTGCGCAAGGTGTCCTACGGCGTCGGGGTGGAGCGCACCTTCCCGGTGCACGCCCCCACGGTGTCGAAGATCGAGGTCGTCACCCATGGCGACGTCCGCCGGGCCAAGCTCTACTACCTGCGCGATCGGGTGGGTAAGTCCGCCAAGATCAAGGAGAAGCGGCAGGCTTAGATTGCCTGACGGCGGACCGGGCCGATGTCGCCCATCTGCTGGACCAGTTCACCCGCCGCTACTCGAACGAGAAGACGGCTGGTGACTACCGCAGGACCCTGACGCACCTGTTCCGCTGGACAGGGCGCAGGCACCCGGCATACCTCACGGAGAGCGATCTGCTCGCCTGGTGCACGTCCGGGAAGCCCGCGAACAACACCGTGTACCAACGGACCTCCAAGGTCTGCACGTTCCTGCGCTGGTGTCTCCGCGAGGGGCACATCGACCGCAACCCCGCCGAGCACCTACGGGACGCGGACTCGCCGCTGCGGACGTTCCGGCGCACCTTCGGCAAGGTGCAGTCCAAGCACCCCGGCCGATGACGGGCACGGCCGGACCATCGCGCGGTACGTCGTGGCCCGGGATACGTGCGACCACCGTGCCTGTGCGATCGGCACTCCGGTTGTGCTCCGGCGGGGTGCGTCTGTGGCAGTCCGTCGCCGAAGAACGTCGGGTATGTCGCGCGTTCGTCTCCGTTCTGACCGCGGGTCCGGTGTCGGCCATCGGGTGCCCGTGTGGGGGCTGGTGGGTGCGATGTCGACGGTCGCGTCGGGGCGGGCTGGTCGAGCTGTAGGAGC
>Ga0105044_10003361_pt1 | contig 21969 bp, 17 predicted proteins | sample MAT01_FD_78092 | JGI IMG/M metagenome (GOLD analysis project Ga0105044, IMG submission 78092) | Freshwater microbial communities from Lake Fryxell liftoff mats and glacier meltwater in Antarctica - MAT-01 | ecosystem: Environmental > Aquatic > Freshwater > Ice > Liftoff microbial mat | place...
AAATTTCAACCTCTTGCGGGGTCAGGACCGAGGTCGTTACGTCCATAATCAGCAGCTTGGGGTCTTGGAGAAGACAGCGGATGATCTCGACCCGCTGCCGCTCGCCTGCCGACAGGTCGCCCACTCGCCGCCCGGGGTCCAGCGGCAACCCGTACGCCTGCGAGACTGACCGGATCTTTGCCGCCAACTGCCGCATCGGGGGCGGGCTTTCCATGCCCAGGGCGACATTTTCGGCCACGTCCAGGGCTTCGAACAGACTGAAATGCTGGAACACCATGGCGACGCCGCAGGCTCGTGCCGCGCGTGGCTCGGTCGGGGCATAGGCCGCGCCGCGCAGGGTCATCCGCCCGGAATCCGGCTTGACCAGACCGTAGATGATCTTGACCAGCGTCGATTTTCCGGCGCCGTTTTCCCCCAGCAGCGCATGCACCTCTCCTTCGCGGATCGTGAACGACACATCGGCATTGGCCACCACGCCCGGATAGGCCTTAGACACATTCTCCACAGACAACAGCAATCGGTCGGTCGCGGTCATCGGGCAAACTCCTGCCGGAGGGCGTCGGTCTGCGACTGGGCGAGCAGGCGGGCGGCCACGCCGATGGCGATGGCCTGCGGATGTTTGCCCAAGCCGGGGTCGCCGATCGGGCAGTCGATGCGGGCGATGGCGGCCGGGCCGTGGCCAAGGGCGGCCAGCCGGGACCGGAACCGCGCCCATTTGGTCGCCGACCCGATCAGCCCGGCGCGGGCAAAGCCGTGCAACAGCAGGCGGTGGCACAACTCCAGGTCCAGCGCATGCGAATAGGTCAGGATCAGATGCTCGGCCCGCAAGTCGGCCAGCCGGGTCGCCTGCGCCGGGTCCGGCGCCGGCAAGACGCGCAAGCCCGGCGGAACGTCCGCCGGGAAGCGGTCGGCGCTCACATCGACCCAGGTGATCGCGAGGCCGGGCAACGGGGCCAGTACCGCCACCACAGCCCGCCCCACATGCCCCGCACCCCAGACCCACAAATGGCGGACGGGCCGGGCCACCGGCTCGATCATCCAGCCGTCCACCAGTTGGGCAGCCGGCATCTGCCCCGCCCCCCGCGCCGCGGCCAACAGGCGACGAACCGCCAGCGGCATCGCCCGGCCGTCGGTGCTGCGAACGATGACCTCGCCCGCTGGCAGGTGGGTGTAAACCTCGGTCCACAGCGTGACCGCCCCGCCGCAGCATTGGCCCAACCCGGGCCCGAGGGCCACCCTGTCCAGCCGCGCGCCGCCGCGTTCCGGCAACGCGCCGCCGCGTTCCAGCAACGCACCACCGCGTTCCAGCAACGCGCCACCGCGTTCCAGCAGCGCGCCACCGCGTTCCAGCAGCGCAATCGCCCGCGCGCGGGCCTCCCATTCCAGCGCGCCGCCGCCGATGGTGCCCGTCTGCCCGCCGTCCCAAACCAGCATCGCCGCCCCCACTTCGCGCGGCGCGGATCCCTCCAGCGCCGCAATTGCCACGCGGGCCACCCGGCCATGGGCGGCAAGGGCAGCGGCGAGGGCGTCAAGGTCAAACATTGCGCTGTCGCTCCACGGCCTGCAACACCCGCTCCGCTGTGGCGGGCGCGTCGAGGGCCGGATAGACCGTGCCATCGCCACAGGCCGCCACCGCATCCGACAGCGCAAGGAAGGCCGAGATCCCCAGCATGAAGGGCGGCTCGCCTACCGCCTTGGATTTGCCCACGGTGTCCTCGCGGTTCGGCTGGCCCCACAGCGCGACGTTGAACACCGCCGGGCGGTCGGAAAACGCCGGGATCTTGTAGGTGCTGGGGGCATGGGTGGTCAGCCGGCCCGCGCCGTCCCAGACCAGTTCCTCGGTCGTCAGCCAGCCCGCCCCCTGTACATAGGCCCCTTCGATCTGGCCGATGTCGATGGCCGGGTTCAGACTGGTGCCGGTGTCGTGCAGCAGGTCGGCGCGCAGAATTCGGTTCTCGCCGGTCAGCGTGTCGATCACCACTTCGGTGACCGCCGCCCCGTAGGCGAAATACAAGAACGGCCGACCCTCGCCCTTGATCCGGTTCCACACGATCTTGGGCGTCGCGTAGAACCCGGTCGACGACAGCGATATCCGCGCCTGATAGACCATGGCGACCACCTCGGCAAAGCCATACTCCGCTCCGCCAACCCGCACCCGGCCATCTGCAAACCCGACCGTCGCGGGGTCGGCCTGATGCCGCGCCGCCAGATGGTCGGCCATCCGCCCCCGGATGATCTCGCAGGCGGCGCGCGCGGCCATGCCGTTCAGATCGGCCCCCGAAGACGCCGCTGTGGCCGATGTGTTGGGCACCTTGCCGGTATCGGTGGCGGTGATCCTGACCATCCCCGCATCGACCCCGAACACACCCGCCGCCACTTGTGCCACCTTCTGGAACAGACCCTGCCCCATCTCGGTGCCGCCATGGTTCAGGTGGATCGAGCCGTCCTGATAGACATGCACCAGGGCCCCCGCCTGATTAAGCCAGGTCAGGGTGAACGAAATTCCGAACTTGACCGGCGTCAGCGCGATCCCGCGCTTCAGCACCGGGCTCGCCGCATTCCAGACCGCGAGCGCCGACTTCCGCGCCCGGTAATCGCTGGTCCGCTCCAGTTCCGCGACCAGGTCATGCCCGATGAAATCTTCCACCGGCATGTGATAGGGCGTCGTCTGTCGCATTCTCGGTCCACCCGCATCCCGGGGGTCCGGGGGCTGGTCCCCGGGCGGCGACGTCATCGCGTCATAGAAATTCAGCCGCCTGACGTCCAGCGGATCGCGCCCCACGGCAAAGGCCGCATGGTCGATCACCCGCTCGATCCCGATCATCCCCTGCGGCCCGCCGAACCCGCGATAGGCGGTGGCGCTTTGGGTGTTGGTGCGCAGCCGGTGGCTTTCGATCCGCACGGCGGGCAGGTGATAGCAGTTGTCGCTGTGCAGCATTGCCCGGTCGGCCACCGGCAACGACAGGTCCTGCGACCAGCCGCAGCGCACAAGATGGGTGATCTGCAGCCCCAGAATCCGCGCGGCACCGTCGATCCCGGCGCGGTAGAGGATGCGCAGATCGTGACGCTTGCCGGTGATGATCATGTCGTCGTCGCGGTCATAGCGCATCTTGCAGGGGCGGCCCGTCGCGCGGGCGGCCAGCGCGCAGGCAATCGCCAGCGCGTTGCCCTGGCTTTCCTTGCCGCCGAACCCGCCGCCCATCCGTCGCACCTCGACGCGCACCGCATGCATCGGCAGATGCAGCGCGTGCGCCACCTTGTGCTGCACTTCGGTCGGATGCTGGGTCGAGGCATGCACCAGCATGTCGCCACCCTCTTGCGGCACGGCTGCGGCAACCTGGCCCTCCAGATAGAAGTGCTCCTGCCCGCCCACCTCGAAGCGGCCTTCGATCACCCGGGGAGCCGCCGCCAGTGCGGCCGCGGCGTCGCCCTTCGACCAGATCACCGGCCCGGCCTCGAACCGGCTGCCGGCGGCCAGCGCCTGATCGACGCTCAGCAGCGCGGGCCGCACATCATAGCCGATCCGGCCCAGGGCAGCGGCCTTTCGCGCCGCCAGATGGCTGTCGGCAATGACCAGAAACACCGGCTGGCCGACATAATGCACCGTGCCATCTGCCAGCAGCGGTTCGTCATGGGCCGAGGGGCTGCAATCGGGCATCTGGGGGAAATCCGCGGCCGACCAGACCGCCACCACGCCCGGGGCCGCGCGCACGGCACCAAGATCCAGCCCGGTGATCGTGCCATGCGCGCAACCCGACAGGCCAAAGGCCAGATGCAGCGCGGCGCCCGGCATCGCGATGTCATCGGTATAACGGGCCGCACCGGTCACATGCAGCAGGGCGCTGTCATGCGGCAAGGGTTTGCCCATCGTCATGCCGAGACCTGCCGCACGTCGGTCACGGCATTGCCCGCCAGATCCAGCGCGTAGCGGGTCAGCAGGTTCTTTGCGACGCGCAGCCGGTAGCCCGCCGAAGCGCGCATGTCGCTCAGCGGCCGGAAATCCCCGGCCAAGGCGGCACGGGCGCGGGCGAGGGTCGCCTCGGTCCACGGCTGCCCGATCAGCGCCGCCTCGACCGCCGGACTGCGTCTGGGCGTGCCCGCCATGCCGCCGAATGCGATGCGGGCATCCGTGACGACCCCGGCCTTCACCGTCACGTTGAAGCAGCCGCAGACTGCCGAGATATCCTGATCAAACCGCTTCGACACCTTGTAGCAGCGCAGGGCCGGTGCGATGGCCGGAACCGTCACCGCCTCGACAAACTCGCCCGGCTGGCGGTCCTGTTTGCGGTAGTCCAGAAAGAACGCCTCAAGCGGCATCTGTCGGCGTGCAAACCCCCGGCGCAAGTGCAGCATGGCCCCAAGCGCAATCAGCGCCGGCGCACTGTCGCCGATCGGCGAGCCGTTTGCGATGTTGCCGCCGATCGTGGCGGCATTGCGGACCTGAACCGAGCCATACCGGCGCAGAACCTCTGCAAAGGACGGATGCAGCGGCCCCATCGCCGCCAGCAGGGCGGTGATCGTGACGCCCGCCCCGATCCGCAGTTGCCCGTCCTGGGGCTCGATCCGGGCCAGATCGGCGACGCCGCCCAGAAACGCGACCGGCCCGAGGTCGCGCAGGTGTTTGGTGACCCAAAGGCCCACATCGGTGGCCCCGGCGATCAGGGTGCCTTGCGGGTGGCGCAGATACCATTCGGCCAGATCATCGGTGGTCGAAGGCCGGTAGGCCGCTGCGGGACCGGCCCCGCCCGGCGCAAGCCCCCCCGCCGGGAACGGTTCGGCCGGTTGGTCGGCGGGCGGGAGGGTCAGCCAGTCCGGCACAGGTGCCGTCGCGGCGGCCCGGGCAGCGCGCAGGATCGGGGCATAACCGGTGCAGCGGCACAGGTTGCCGGCCAGCACATCGTCGTGATCGGTTCTGCCCTGAAGATGGGCCGTCGCCATCGAGACGATGAACCCCGGCGTGCAAAAACCGCATTGGCTGCCGTGATGCGCGATCATTTCGGCCTGAACCGGGTGCAGGGTGCCGTCCGGGCCCGCGATGCCTTCGACCGTCCGCACCGACTTGCCGTGCAACTGCGGCAGGAAAAGGATGCAGGCGTTCAAGGCGCGGCTGCCTGCGGCGTCGGTCACCATCACCGTGCAGGCCCCGCAATCGCCTTCGTTGCAGCCTTCCTTGGTGCCCGTCAGGCCCCGCGTGTCGCGCAGAAAGTCCAGCAGAGTGCGCGTGGCGGGCTGCAGGCCGGTATTGACGGGCGTGCCGTTCAGATGAAACGAGATGTCCGACATGAGTTCAGCCTGCCGCCTTCCGTGTCTTACAGGAGTGGACAGGCCCGCCCGATGCGGCCTGCCATGGTCCCGTTCCCTGTCGTCCCTAGCCTTGCATCAAGCGCGGTGCCCGATGCCAAGGCAAGCACAAACTCTGCGCCGGATTCTGCAGCAGGTTCCGAGAATGCAGCAGAAAGGCGCGGGGTTTCGCGCGGGCTGCAGGTTCGCTAGGCTGGCCGCATGGCGCCGCCCCTCCGATTCATTCACCTGCGCGTGCACACCGAGCATTCCCTGCTGGAAGGTGCGCTGCCGGTCAGGGACCTGATCCGGCGCTGCGCCGAGGCCGGTCTTCCGGCTGTCGCGGTGACCGACACCAACAACATGTTTGCCGCGCTCGAGTTCTCGGTCACCGCCCTGGCAGCCGGGGTGCAGCCGATCGTGGGCTGTCAGGTCAGTCTGGCGCATGATCCTGCCGGTCCGGGCGAACGGCCGCGACCGACCGCCCCGGTGGTTCTGCTGGCCCAGTCCGAAACGGGCTACATGAACCTGATGAAGCTGAATTCCTGCCTCTACATCGGCAAGGGCGGGCAACTGCCGCAGGTGACGTTTGCCGAGTTGCAGGCCCATGCGGCGGGTGTGATCTGCCTGACCGGCGGGCCGGACGGGCCGGTGGGGCGGCTGTTGGCCGCAGGGCAGGCGGCACGGGCGCGCGGCTGTCTGGACCGGCTGGCCGCGATGTTCGGCGACCGGCTGTATGTCGAGGTGCAGCGCCACCCCGGCGAGGGCGGTCGTCTGCCCGAGGCCGAAGCCGCCAGCGAGCGCGGTCTGATCGAGATGGCCTATGACATGGCCTTGCCTCTGGTCGCCACCAATGACGTCTACTTTCCCGATGCCACCATGTACGAGGCGCATGACGCGCTGTTGTGCATCGCAGAGGGGGCTTACGTCGATCAGCAGGCCCCGCGCCGCCGCCTGACGCCGCAGCACTATTTCAAATCCGAAGCCGAGATGTGCGCCCTGTTCGCCGATCTGCCCGAGGCCGTCGAGAACACCGTGGAAATCGCGCGGCGCTGTGCTTTTGCCGCGTTCAAGCGCAAGCCCATCCTGCCGAAGTTCGCCGATGACGAGGTCGACGAGTTGCGCCGGCAGGCCAACGAGGGGTTGCGGGGGCGGCTTGCGGTGATCCCGCATGCGGTCACGCCGGACGCCTATCAGGCGCGGCTGGATTTCGAGTTGAAGATCATCGAGCAGATGGGCTTTCCCGGCTATTTCCTGATCGTGGCCGATTTCATCCAGTGGGCCAAGAAGCGGGGCATTCCGGTGGGGCCGGGCCGGGGGTCGGGGGCGGGGTCGCTGGTGGCCTATGCGCTGACCATCACCGACCTTGATCCCTTGCGCTATGGCCTGCTGTTCGAGCGGTTTCTGAACCCCGAGCGGGTCAGCATGCCCGACTTCGACATCGACTTCTGCATGGACCGGCGCGAAGAGGTCATCACCTATGTCCAGAACCGCTATGGCCGCGACCGGGTCGGGCAGATCATCACCTTTGGCGCGCTGTTGTCAAAGGCGGCGGTGCGGGATGTGGGACGCGTGCTGCAGATGTCTTATGGGCAGGTGGACCGGCTGTCCAAGATGATCCCGGTCGAAGGGGTGAAACCGGTCAGCATCACCAAGGCTTTGGCCGACGAGCCGCGTCTGCGCGAGGCGGCCAAGGAAGAGGTGGTGAAACGCCTGCTGGACTATGGCCGGCAGATCGAGGGGCTGCTGCGCAACGCTTCGACCCATGCGGCGGGTGTCGTGATCGGCGACCGGCCATTGGACGAGTTGGTGCCGCTGTATCAGGACCCGCGGTCCGACATGCCCGCCACGCAGTTCAACATGAAATGGGTCGAGGCGGCGGGGCTGGTGAAGTTCGACTTTCTGGGCCTCAAAACCCTGACGGTGATCCAGAACGCGATGGACCTGCTGGCGTTGCGCGGCGTGGTGTTCGACATCAACCTGATCCCGCTGGACGACAGGCCGACCTACGAGGTGTATGCCGCCGCACGGACGGTAGCGGTGTTTCAGGTGGAATCCAGCGGCATGATGGACGCCCTGCGCCGGATGAAGCCGACCTGCATCGAGGATATCGTGGCGCTGGTGGCTCTGTACCGCCCCGGCCCGATGGAGAACATTCCCGCCTATTGCGAGGTCAAGAACGGGCTGCGCGACCTTGAATCGATCCATCCCACGATCGACCACATCCTGAAGGAAACCCAAGGCATCATCGTCTATCAGGAACAGGTGATGGAAATTGCGCAGGTGATGGCGGGCTATTCGCTGGGCGGGGCCGATCTGTTGCGCCGGGCGATGGGCAAGAAGATCGCCGAAGAAATGGCCAAGGAACGCCCCAAGTTCATCGCAGGGGCGGCGGAAACCCATGGCATCGGGCCGGTCAAGGCAGGCGAAGTGTTCGACCTGCTGGAGAAGTTCGCAAACTACGGCTTCAACAAATCCCACGCGGCCGCCTATGCCGTGGTCAGCTATCAGACCGCCTATCTGAAGGCCAATTTCCCGGTCGAATTCATGGCCGGGGTGATGAACTGCGATATCCATCTGACCGACAAGCTGGCCGTCTACCGGCGCGAGGTCGAAAAGCTGGGCATCCACACCGTGGCGCCCTGCATCAATGCCTCGCGGGCGACCTTTTCCGTCCGCGACGGGGCAGTGGTCTATGCCTTGGGCGCGCTGAAAAACGTCGGCGTCGAGGCGATGCGGGGGATCGTCGCGGCGCGCGGCGACCGGCCCTTTGCGACGCTGTTCGATTTTGCCCGGCGGGTCGATCTGAAGAAACTGGGCAAGCGCGCGCTGGAAATGCTGGCGCGGGCCGGAGCGTTCGACGTGCTCGACGCCAGTCGCGCGCAGGTTTTCGACGCGCTCGACGCGCTGGTGGCCTATTCGGCGGCCTGCCTTGAGGCGAAATCCTCGGCGCAGGTGTCGCTGTTCGGCGAGGCGGGGGCGGACATGCCGGAGCCGCGGATGGCGCGCCGCGACGACTGGCTGCCGATGGAACGGTTGGCGCACGAACATCAGGCGGTGGGGTTCTACCTGTCGGGGCACCCGCTGGACGACTACATGGGCGCGCTGCGGCGGCGGGACGTCAGGACGCTGGCCGAGGTGACGGCGGCGGCCGAACGCGGGCCGCTGGTGGTCAAGATGGCGGGGTCCGTCGGGGTACGGCAGGAACGCAAATCGGCGCGTGGCACCCGCTTTGCCTTTGTCGGGCTGTCCGATCCGACGGGTCTCTATGAGGTCACGGTGTTCTCGGATGTGCTCGATGCGGCGCGCGCGTATCTGGAGCCGGGGATGAACGTGGTGGTCACCGTCGAGGCAACGCTGGAGGGCGAGACCCTGAAACTTCTGGCCCGCGCAGCACAACCCATCGACGTGGTGGCCGATCAGGCGGGGGCGCACCCCCTGCGCATCCACCTTGACCGGGTCGCTGCGGCGGGGTCGGTTGCGGCGCTGTTCGCCCGGGTCGAAGGCCGCACACGCGCACAGATCACCCTGTGCGTGCCCGGCCCGGATGGCAGCGAGATCGACCTGATCCTGCCGCAGCCCTACCCCGTCACCCCCCAGATCAAGGGGGCGATCAAGGCAATGGCCGGGGTCGTGATGGTCGAAGAGATCTAGAACCCGTTCGGGTTGCCGGGCAGCAGGGTGCCGGTCCCGGCATCGCCCGCCTCGGCGACCCAGGTCACCTGGTCGCCCGCGATCCGGACCCCATAGCAGGTGGCCGGGTCGGTGCCATAGGCAAAGCACATCTGATCTTCCGACACGGCCCAGATGCCGGTGTAATCCGCGCCCTTGATCATTCCATCGGCGGCATAGAACTCGGTATAGGCGGCGCCATCGGACATCGACCCCTGCACGGTGTTGCCGCCGATGGCGGCTTTGATGGCATCGGCGTCGGCCATGTCTTGCGCCATGGCGGGAAGGGCTGCGAGCAGCAGGGTGATTGCAAGGGCGGTGCGTGGCATCGGGGGGCTCCTGTCATTGAGGTGCATCTGGTTTAAAGCAGAGTTGACGGCTGTCAACTCCCCAGGCCCGGCAAGTTCAGAAGGGCGGCAAGACCGGCATAGGTCGCCTGCGTCCTGCCGTCCATCCGGCTGTGGCGCGCGGCATAAAGCGTGGCCTGACTCGCGTGAATCACGCCGGTCAGCGGCTTGAGATGATTGGCGCGCAGGGTCTCGCCGGTCGTGGTGATGTCGGCGATCGCCTCGGCCGTCAGGTTCTTGACGGTGCCCTCGGTCGCTCCCTGGCTGTCGACCAGTTGATAATCTGCAATCCCGTGCGCTGTCAGATAGTCGCGCACCAGCCGGTGGTATTTGGTGGCGATCCGCAGCCGGAACCCGTGGACACGCCGAAATGCCGCTGCGACTGCATCCAGATCGTCCGGCGTGCCCACGTCGATCCACGCCGTCGGCACCGCAAGGATCAGGTCGGCGTGGCCAAAGCCCATGGCCGCGAGTTCGACCACCTGGCCCTGCCAGTCGGCGAGCCTGTCGCGCAGGAGGTCAGATCCGGTGACCCCCAGATCAATCCGGCCCGCCCCAAGTTCACGGGGAATCTCGCCCGCCGACAGCAGGACAAGGTCGATGCCCGCCATGCCCTCGACCGCCCCGGAATAGGCACGCTCGGCCCCGGTCTGCCGCATCGCCAGACCGCGCGCGCCGAACCAGTCAAAGGTCTGCTCCATCAGCCGCCCCTTGGACGGAACCCCGATCTTCACGCCAAACCCCCGAGCGCTGCCACCAGCCAGGGCCGGATGATCCCGCCGACCGCGGGGATCGACCTGCCGTGCCCCAGCACTGCCGTCAACGCATCGTACCGCCCGCCCGAGGCGACGGGGGGCAGGTCGGATGCGCCAAACTCACCGGCGGCGTGAAAGCTGAACACGAAGCCGTCGTAATACTCCAGGCTGCTGCGACCGTGGCTCGCCTCGAAGGCGAGGGTTTTCGTGTTGATGCCGCGGCTTGCGAGGGCAAGCAGCCGCTGCTCGAACCGGTCGACGGCCGGGGCTATCGCGGGCAGCAGCGGCTGGATGCCGCGCAGATGGGTCAGCGCCGCCTCGGCCGGGGCCTGCAGGCTCAGCAGGTCATACAGCAGCGCCGCTTCGGGCGCGGCCAGGGGCGGCGTCGCGGCATCCGCGATCAGGGCGCGGGCACGGGCGGCGATCTCGGAGGCGCTGCGCTGCCCGACCAGCGGACCGGCAGCAGCAACCAGCGCTTCGGGCGTATCGGCGGCAAGGCGGTGAAGCAGGTCGTCGCGGGCATCCGGGGTCGCGATGCGCCCCGAATACCGGTCGAGCAAGGCCCGGAATCGCTGGGGTCGCCAGATATGGCGCAAGAGCGCGGTCTTGCGGGCCTCGGTGGTCGACAAACCTTGAACGGCCGCCATCAATATGCCGATGTCGCCTGTTGCAGAGCGCAGCGACAGTGGCGCAAGCAGTTCGGAGAACAGGGAAAAAACCTCTGCGTCCGCCTGTTCGGGTGCAGCGCGGTCAAAGACTTCAAAGCCCGCCTGAAGATACTCCGACGCGCGGTTCGGGGCATTGTCCTGCTTGCGAAACACCTCGCCCAGATAGCAATAGCGCGCAGGGTCCGCCCCGTTTGCCATGTGGGCCCGTACCACCGGCACCGTGAAATCGGGGCGCAGCATCAACTCGCCGCGCAGCGGGTCCTGCGTGGTATAGGCGCGGGCGCGAATATCCTCACCGTACAGATCCAGGAGGATTTCAGCGGGTTGCAGGATATCGGTTTCGACCGGAACCGCGCCGGCCGCCTGAAACGCGGCAAACAGGTGCTGCGCCTCGGCGCGGATGGCGGGGGTCATCGGTCCAGCATCTTGCGCACTTCCGCCACAAGGTCGGCGCGGGGAATTTCGATCTGGGCGGGGCGGTTTTTCCATTCCTCCAGCGTCGCCCCTTCGGCGATTTTCGCGCCGAGGATCAGGTCTTTCAGGATAACGGTGCCGTTTTCGGCCTCGGTCCCACCCAGGATCACGGCGATGGGGGAGGCGCGTTTATCGGCGTATTTCAACTGGTTGCCAAAGTTTTTCGGGTTGCCCAGATAGCATTCGGCGCGGATGCCGGCGGCGCGCAGGTCGGACACCATGGCCATGTAGCCGGCCATGCGGTCGCGGTCCATCACCGTGACGACGACGGGTCCTTGCGTGATCTGCGGCAGGCGGCCCTTGGCTTGCAGAGCAGCAAGCAGACGGTCCACGCCGATGGAAACCCCCGTCGCAGGCACCGACTGCCCGGTGAAGCGCTTGACAAGATCATCGTAGCGACCGCCGCCCGCGACGGAGCCGAATTGACGCTTGCGGCCTTTTTCATCAAGGATTTCAAAGGTCAGCTCGGCCTCGTAGACCGGGCCGGTGTAATAGCCAAGGCCACGCACCACTGAGGGATCAACGACGATACGGTCGGTGCCGTAGCCCTGGGCCTCCAGCAGCTCTGAGATTGTTTCCAACTCCTGAATACCTTCCAGACCCATCGAAGAGTCGCCGACCAGGTCATCCAAACCTGCGAAGTTCCCTGCCCAGCGGGCACTTTTCGCAAACAGCATCAATCGTTCAATCTGATCGGCAGAAAGATTTGCGCCGGTCGTGAAATCACCGCTTTCGTCGACCCGACCGATGCTTAAAAGGCTTCGAACGCCGTCTGGTCCCAATCTGTCAATCTTGTCTATCGCACGCAGAACGATGCCGCGTTCCCGCGAAAACCTTTCGGGCTCAGAGGGATCAAGGATGCCTGCCGCTTCCATGACGCCGTTCAGAACCTTGCGATTGTTGACCTTGATCAGATAATCGCCGCGCGGAATGCCCACTGCCTCCAGCGCATCGGCAAGCATGGCGCAAATCTCGGCGTCGGCGGCCATCGCGGCAGAGCCTACAGTATCGGCATCGCATTGATAGAATTGCCGAAACCTGCCTGGACCGGGCTTTTCGTTGCGCCAGACCGGGCCTGCGGCGTAACGGCGATAGGGGCTGGGCAGATCGTTTCGGTATTGGGCGGCGACCCGGGCCAAGGGCGCTGTCAGGTCATAGCGCAGGGCGAGCCAGCCGGCGTCCTCGTCCTGCCAGGCGAAGACGCCTTCGTTGGGGCGGTCCACGTCGGGCAGGAATTTCCCCAGAGAGTCAACGGTTTCGACGGCGCTGGTTTCCAGCGGGTCAAAGCCGTAGCGGTGATAGACGTCGGTGATCGCGTCGAGCATGGCGCGACGCCCGGTGACCTCGGCCCCGAAATAGTCGCGAAAGCCCTTGGGGGTTTCCGCCTGCGGGCGACGGGGGGATTTGTCCTTGGCCATCGGCGCGCCTTTCGAAATCGCAGGGCACCCTTTAGCGGATGGGGGGGAGCGCTTCAAGCGCCGGCTGGCGCGACGCGCGGCGAAGCCAGCTTCCGCCGGGAGCCGGTCGCGGCGCGCGAGGCCCGGTCAGGCGGGCAGCGACCAGGTCTGCCGGGCCGCCGATGCGCAGCGACTGGCCGACAAGCGGAGCGGTGGCCGCGGCCAGAACGGCCTGCGCCAGCGTGCGGTGCGAGATCCAGGCGACCGAGGCCTCGGCCGGAGCTTGATAGGCAAAGGTGCCCGACACCACGGCCGGCAGGCTCCACGGGGTCAGCAGATTGTCCATGTACACCGTCGGTTCCAGCGTGATCAGCGGCAGGTCCGACAGGGCGTCGCGAACGGCGGCCATGTTGGCGAACACCGCAAGATCGCGTCCACGATCCGGGCGGCGGCGTTCAGGATGACCCGCGGGGTCCGGCGGGCGGCCTGCGCCAGCGTCCTCGCCATGCCGGGGGTGCTGCCCGGGCGACGGTCCTGCGGCAGGGTAAACACCAGTAGGTCGGCCCCGGCGAGGGCTTCGTCCAGACCTTCGCCGGTGGCGAGATCGGCGGCGTGCACGCCGGACCGGGCAGTGCGGCTGGTGCCGATGACGGTCCAGCCGGCGTTTTTGAAGGCGGCAGCGATGGCGGTCTGCTGGGCACCGCCGAAGCCGGTGAGGGTGACGTGGGGCATCGGAACCTCGTTTGATTGCATCAGGCCGGAAGATATGGCACCTCGGCTGCATCGGCGTAAGTACGCAGGTTTTTGTGAGGTAGTATCCAAATGGATACCGTGGCCGGACTGAGCCCCGAGGATTGCCCGGTTGACCGCACCTTGCGGGCGATCGGCGGGCGCTGGAAGGCGCTGATCCTGTATTACCTGCGCAGCGGGCCGCAGCGGTTTAACGCCTTGCGTCGGATGATCCCCGGCATCTCGCAACGCATGCTGACCCAGCATCTGCGCGAGATGGAGGCCGACGGGATCGTGACGCGAAAGGTCTATCCGGTGGTGCCGCCGCTTGTGGAATACGCGCTGTCGGCGCTCGGGGTCGGGCTGATGCCGATCTTCGATGCGATGGCGGTCTGGGGCGGGGCGCGCATGGCTGAGGATCGGGCGGCAAAGGCGGCGGCATGAGCGAGGCACTGGAACGCCGGATCGCGCATCTGATGCGGGCGGTCGACGACCTGTCGGACATGGTGGCCGCCCAGGGGCGCGAGATCGACGGGTTGACCCGGCGCGTGGCCCTGCTGCTGGTCCGCGAGGCCGAGCGCGAGGCGGCGGGGGGCGAGGCGACCGTCGCGGATCAGCGCCCCCCGCACTGGTAGTCAGCGCCCTGGTTGCTCGCGCAAGGGCAGGGCTCGCCGCCAGATGGCGGGCGTCGGGGTGTCCCGCCGTCGGCGGGGCGGTGCGGGTCGGTGCAGGGCGGGTCGGGTCGGGGCGGAGCGGGTCGGTGCGGGGCATGAGACTCACGAAAGGCGACCTCGCTGCCTTGGCGGTGACCTTGGGGCTGGCGGGTCTGGGGGGGGCGGCGGCCACCGCGCTGCATCTGCCGCTGGGCTACATGCTGGGGTCGATCGTGCTGGTGGGGGGGCTGGCGGCCGCAGGGATCACCGTGGCGGGGCGCGGGGTTTTTCTGCCGAACAGCTTGCGGATGGGGTTCGTGCCGGTGATCGGCGTGGTGATCGGAGCGGCGTTCACCCCTGAAGTGGCGGGGCAGGCAGCGGGCTGGTGGGTCAGTCTGGCGATGCTGCTGATTTATGTGCCGGTGGCGCACGGCTTGGGCTATGCGATCTACCGATGGGGCGGCCTGACAAAGGTCACCGCGTTTTTTGCGGCGGTGCCCGGCGGGTTGATCGAAAGCATCGAGTTGGGCGAGGCGGCGGGCGCGGATGTGCCGATGCTGACCAGCCTGCATTTTCTGCGGCTGATCGGGATCATCCTGTGCGTGCCCCTGATCTTCTGGGCGATGACCGGGCATCAGGTGGGGTCTGGCGGCGGGGCGCGGATCGCCGGGGGCGATCTGGAACTCCTGGATTCCGCGGTGATGCTGGTGGCCGGGGTTCTGGGCGTCTGGCTGGGGCGCGGGTTGCGGCTGCCTGCCTTCTGGCTGACCGGGCCGCTGATCGCGTCTGCCGCGGTGCATGGGGTGGGCTGGGTCGAGGGCGTGCCGCCGGGCTGGCTGGTTGCCGTGACGCAGGTGGTGGTCGGCGGCGGGCTCGGCGCACGGTTCGCCGGGGTAAGGCCGGCCATGCTGCGCCGCGCCTTTGGGCTGTCAGGGCTGTATGGCCTGGCCGTGCTGTCGCTGGCGGCGGGGTTCGCCGTGGTGGGTCAGGCGGCGGATGTTGCCCCGGGAAGCGCGCTGTTTCTGGCCTTTGCGCCTGGGGGGGTGGCCGAGATGAGCCTGATCGCGCTGAGTTTGCAGGTTTCGGTGGTGTTTGTAACGGTGCACCATGTGGCGCGGATTCTGATTGCCGTGGTGGTGGCGAAGGCCGGGGCGCGGTTCTTGCGGTGAGGTCGGTGGGGGGCACACCGCCGCACCCCTCTGGAGTGTTTGCGCAGAGCTGACGCCAAGATCGAAACAAATCTCACGGGTTCAGCGCAGGCCGATCGCGGCGAGGGCTTGGGCGAGCGACGCAGGCAGGGTGTCGTCGGTGCTGCGGGTGGTCAGGTCGCGGGGGCTGTCGGCGGGGTCGAGATAGCGCCAGCCCTGAAAGGGTCGGCGGGGGGCGGGTTCGGTGCGGACCACCGCAGCGTCGAGGATCAGGGCGCAGCGGCGGATGCCGTCGGCGCCCACGCGCGGCTCAAGCCGCAGGATGGGCTGGCGGGCCAGGATCACGCCCTTGATCACCCAGTAGAGCGCGCCGCCGTCTAGAATCTCGGCCTCGCGTCTGGGCCACATCCGGGTGACGTGGGCCGTGGTTCCGGGGGGCCACAGGTCGCGGTGGGCGGCGTGCCACCGGGTCAGGTCCTCGACCGACTCGGCGCCCACACAGAGTTTGAGAAGGTTGAGGGTCATGGGTCGCTCCGGGATCCGGGACTGGGGAAAGTAGCAGGCTGCACGGGCTTCACAAGGGATGGGGTTGTGCGTATCCTGCGGCGCATGCCGCATCCACAGGAAAGTTCCGCCATGACCCGCTTCAGTGCCGCAATTGCCGAGCAGATCTGGGACATGAAATACCGGCTGCGCGCAGCGGACGGCACGGCCATCGACGGCTCGGTCGAGGACAGCTGGCGGCGGATCGCGCGGGCGCTGGCCGAGGTCGAGGCCGAGCCTGCGGTCTGGGAGCCGCGGTTCTATGCGGCGCTGGAGGGGTTTCGGTTCCTGCCTGCCGGGCGGATCACCGCCGGAGCGGGGACCGGGCGGGCGGTGACCCTGTTCAACTGTTTCGTGATGGGAACGATTCCCGATAACATGGAGGGCATCTTTCAGGCGTTGAAAGAGGCGGCGCTGACCATGCAGCAGGGCGGCGGGATCGGTTATGACTTCTCGACCATCCGGCCCAGGGGAGCCGAGGTCAAGGGGGTGGCGGCCGATGCCAGCGGGCCGTTGTCGTTCATGGATGTCTGGGATGCGATGTGTCGCACCATCATGTCGGCAGGGTCGCGCCGGGGGGCGATGATGGCGACGATGCGCTGTGACCACCCCGACATCGAAGCGTTCATTACCGCCAAGAAAGACCCGGCGCGGCTGCGGATGTTCAATCTGAGCGTGCTGGTGACGGATGCGTTCATGGCAGCGGTCAAGGCCGACGGACCGTGGGAGTTGCGGTTCGATGGCCGGGTGTATCACACGCTGCAGGCGCGCGATCTGTGGACCCAGATCATGCGCAACACCTATGACTTTGCCGAGCCGGGCGTGATTTTCATCGACCGGATCAATGCGGCCAACAACCTGTGGTATGCAGAGACGATCGCAGCAACCAATCCCTGTGGAGAGCAGCCCTTGCCGCCTTATGGGGCGTGTCTGCTGGGGTCGATCAACCTCGCCTCGCTGGTCTGGTATCCGTTCGAGGACCGCGCCCATGTGTGCGAAACGGCACTTGATGATCTGGTCCGCACCGCTGTGCGGATGATGGACAACGTGGTGGATGCCTCGCGCTTTCCCTTGCCCGAACAGGCGGCAGAGGCCAGGGCCAAACGGCGGATCGGGCTGGGCGTCACCGGGCTGGCGGATGCGCTGCTGATGACCGGTTTGCGCTATGGCTCGGACGCGGCAGTGGCGGCCTGCGAGGCCTGGATGCATGCGATTGCGCGGTCGGCTTACCTCGCGAGCGTTGATCTGGCGCGGGAAAAAGGCGCATTTCCGCTGTTTGACGCCGAGAAGTTTCTGGCGTCCGGCACGATGCGGGCGATGGACGCGGATGTTCGCGAGGCGATTGCCGCGCATGGACTTCGCAACGCGCTGCTGACTTCGGTCGCCCCGACCGGGACGATCAGCCTTTATGCCGGAAACGTGTCGAGCGGGATCGAGCCGGTATTCGCCTATGCCTACACGCGCAAGGTGTTGCAGAAGGACGGCAGCCGGACCGAGGAGGAAGTGGTCGATTATGCCGTGCGGCTGTGGCGGCAGCTTCATGGGGATACGCCCTTGCCTGACTATTTCGTCAACGCGCAGACCCTGCCGCCGCTGGACCATGTGAAGATGCAGGCAGCGGCACAGAAATGGGTGGATTCGTCGATTTCCAAGACGATCAACTGCCCGGAGGACATCAGTTTCGATGCATTCGAGCAGGTCTACATGGCGGCCTGGGATCAGGGCTGCAAGGGCTGCACGACCTATCGGCCCAATGCGGTGACGGGGTCGGTCCTGACGGTCTCGGAAAAGGCCGGGACGCCCTCGGAAGCGCCTGCGACGGTGCGGATCGGCGAAGGGGCGGAGGTGGTGTATCTGTCCGAACCGCTCGACCGCCCGGCGGCGCTGGAGGGGCAGACCTACAAGGTCAAATGGCCGGGGTCAGAGCATGCGCTGTACATCACGATCAACGACATCATCATTGCCGGGCACCGACGGCCGTTCGAGGTGTTCATCAATTCCAAGAACATGGAGCATTTCGCCTGGACGGTGGCGCTGACCCGGATGATTTCGGCGGTGTTCCGGCGCGGCGGGGACATCTCGTTCGTGGTCGAAGAGTTGAAGGCGGTGTTCGATCCGCGTGGCGGGGCGTGGATGGAGGGACGGTATGTGCCATCGATTCTGGCGGCCATCGGCGGGGTGATCGAACGGCATCTGATCGCCATCGGTTTCATCGAGGGCGAAGGGTTGGGGCTGAAATCCGACCCAAAGGCCGAAGCGATGGCGGTGGGCGAGGCGCCGCGCGGGGCGGCCTGCCCGAATTGCGGTGCCTATGCGATGCGGATGCTCGAAGGCTGCATGACCTGCGGGTCCTGCGGGCATTCGAAATGCGGGTGACCTTTGCGGCACGGGCGGGATGGTGATGCTCGCCCCGGGCGGGCTCTGTCAGACCGACAACTGGTTCGCGAAATCGTGGTTGGTGTCGCGGTGGCGCGCCTCGTCGTCGCGAACCACCAGCACCACATCGCGCAGGCGGGCATCTGGCGGCAGTTTCCAGTAGGTCAGGGCGATCTGCGGTGCGGGGATGTTCGCAATCCGGCCGGCGTCGATTTCGGCGGGGTAGCTGGTATAGCTGACAACCGCCTCTTCCTCGAGGTAGCCCACCACGCGGTGCGCGGTTTTCGGGGCCAGCAGGTAGAGAAAGAAGTATAGGTTATAGAACACCGCCTGCGCCAGCATGATCAGCGAGCGCTCAAAGCGGCTGGGTTTGGCCACGTTGATGAAGGTCATCAGGTGCATGCGCTCGTTTTCGGCCTCGTCGATCAGTTCCTTGATCCAGCCCTGATCGTCGCGGATGTGGCGGATCGCCTTGAGGTGCTGCAGCAGGCCCCCGACCATGCCGGGCACGGCGGCTACAGTTTCCAGCACGACGGCGCGGTGGCCGTAGCGTTTTGAAAAGAACAGGTCGGCGAAGACGCGCATGATCCTGACCACCCGAAGGGCAATGCGGTCGGACAGGTCTCGGGGCATGTGGTGAACGGCGGCGGGGGGGGCGGCGGAGGTGAAGTCTGCGGTGTGTTTCATCGGGTCTGGCCTTCCTTACTCCGCATGATATGGGGTGGGGGCGGGGCGTTGTCGCGCGCCGGCAACTGCGGCATTTTGGACCTGCGCGCTGCAGCAGGACGGTCCGGAAAATGCGGCTGAGGACGCTCGCCCGCCAGGGTGGCCAGGGTGGTCGGCAAGCAACCTGGGGCGCTAGCCAAACGGCTTGGCGCCCGGCATGGGCAGGGTCAGACGGGTGGCGACCCCGGCGGCAAACGCGGTGACGACATCCATCCCCGATCCCCAGGTCGGGTCGGTGACCCACAGCACCGCGACGCCCCCCAGACCGATCAGCCCGGCGATGAACAGGCCGGTGCCAAGGTCCATTCGGGTGATCCGGCGCAGGAACGTTGCGACATCCGCCTCGACCCCCGGCAAGAGCGACCCGACGGGCAGGGTCAGATCCGCTGCAGCCCCGCCGGCGGCTTCGGTCGTCACCGTTGTTTGCATGACAAGGTTTTGCCGCGCAGCCCAGGCCGCTTCCAGGGTCGCGAGCGCAGCAGCGGTGGCATCGCGGACCCAAGGGTCGGCACCCAGCGTGTCGAGCAGCGCGAGCTTCTTGGCTGCCAGAGCGGTCTGCTGTGCCGGAGGGGCCTCGTCCAGCCTGGCAAGAACCCGGTCGCTGCGGCTCAGGACATCGCGGTCGGCAGCCAGCGCGGTGCCGTCCGGGGCGGGGTCCGCAACCCCCAGACGGCCCGCCCGCAGGCCCGCCTCGATCAGCGCCACCCGGTCGCGCAACAAGGCCACCACCAGCGGGCTGTGTGCCGCCGCGGCGAGCCTGCGAAACTGGTCGGCCAGCATGACCAGCGGCAGTTCAGCCAGCGCGCGCGGCCGGTCCACCTCTCGCCAATGCGCCACCACTGCACCAAGGATGGCGCCCGCCGCCACCACGAGCGCCGCAAGCCAGCCAGGGGCCCGCACATCCAGCGTCACCCTGGTGGTCGAGACGCCGCCCTCGGTGCCTGTCAAGCTGGCGTCGAGCGTATAGCGCCCGGGCATCAGCAAGCCGGGCAGATCCAACATGAGCGTGCAAAACGCCCCCGCCGGAACGCTGTCTGGGCAATCCGCTTGAACTGTCACGTCGGCAACCGGGTGGCTTGCGTCGATGGTGCCCTCGACCGCGCCATTGCGGGCAAGTGCCCCGACCATGGGCTTGTCGACCGGCACGGGATGGTCCGTGGCGTTCAGGCCCTTGACCGTGATCAGAAATTTGGTGTTGGCCCCTGCGGCAGACACGGGCAGCCAGGGCCAGATCGTCTCGGCATGGTGGACGTTTTCGGGCAGAAAGCGGTCGGGCAGCGGCACCTTGGCGCGGGCAAAGACGTAAGGCCCGAGGGTCTGAACCGGTTGCGCCGCGGCCGCACCCTCGGTCACCCGCAGGCTGGCGGCATAGCGCCGGGTGGTGGGCAGCGTCGCCTGCATCCGAAAGCCGGATATGCTGCCGGGTGGCAGCAGAATGGGGGTGTCGGCCGGTGCCTGTGCCCCGCTGTCGGCCATGGTCCAGCGCAGGGGCACGTCCTCACCCCCGTCCAGTGCGGTCAGGGCGGCGGGCAGGATCAGGTGAAGCTGCGCTTTCGGGCCGGCAGCAACGGCGAAGTCGGCAGCGAGCGCTTCGCCGGTCACCGACTGCGCGGTCGCCCCGATGACCGCCGGGGCGGCGACGGTGACCTGCGCCGCCCCGGGGGTCGCCAGCGCCAGCAACAGGGCTGCACCTGCGAACCACCGGAGCAACCCGTGGTGTCTGACAGGGCGGGGCAGCGGGGGATGTTGGGGCATCTTTTTGTCCCTTCAGGAACTGGGCAGGGTGCGGGGCTAGTTCAACTCGATCACGATCCGGGGCTGGTCGGTGCAGACGATATCCGCCCCAGCATCAACAGCGGTGTTTTCGGCCGCTCTCGGGGTTTCAACCGGGCACAGCAGGGCGCGGGTGTGCAGGCTGGCGCCGCGGGATGCAGGGTCCAGCGCCCGGGCGGCGGCAAGGCTTTGACGGGCGGTCCGCAGGTCGCTCGCGCCGACCGGGATCGTGACAAGATACAGGTCGCCCGACTGCAAGATGCCGGAGCCTGATGTTCGGGTTCGGCTGCGCAGGGCCACAGCCGCCTGCAGGTCCGCAAAGGCCGCCAGAACGATGGTGTCGCCCGCCGCATCGGCAGGCAACCCTGGCCCATGCGGATACCGTCGCCCCAAGGTTGCCGGAACGTCATGCGGCAGGGTGCCGATCAGGGGCAGCCGGGCCACCCAGCCCCGGGCCAGCCGGATCACCACCGGGGCTGCGCCATCGGCGGCCAACGCAAGCCGCGCCCCGTCGGCGGACAGGGCCATCGCCCGAACCGGCCCCGCCAGATGCAAGAGCGGGGTTGCGCGGTCGGTTGCCAGATCGACGCGCCAGACAAGATGATCGGCCCCGGCGATCAGCGCGGTCCTGCCGTCCGGCGTGAGGGCGGCCAGCACCGCGACCACGCCGGGCAGCACGGGGCGCAGAACAATGCAACAGGGCAGATCGTTGTCGCGCGACCCGATTTCTGCGGGCCGTGCCGCGTAGATCTGCCCGTTGCGCTTGCGCACCAGCAGGGTGCCGCCGGTCTGCGACAGCGCCAACCCGCCTGCGGCCACGCCGCCCGGCAGCGGCACGGCGACCTGATCGTCAAGCCGAAGCAGGGCCAGATCGGAAGGGACATCGGGGGGGGTGCCGCCTTGCGGCGGGTCGGTCCGCAGCGTCCAGATCGCATCGCCCCGCGTCACCACGCCCAGATCGCGCCCGTCAGAAGAAGGCGTCAGTTGCACGTTGCCGCCTTCGAACAGGACATGCAGCACGGTCCCGCCGGTGCGGGCATCGCGGACCTGCAGTTCCTCGCCGTTCGGGTTCGAGATCAGCAGGGCCGAGCGGTCGGGCAGGATCATGTCTTCGAACCCGACCTCCAGACCCTCGCCCAACGGCTCCCCGGTGGCCCGGTCATAACGGCGCACGACCGCCTGCGTGGTCGCAGTGCGCGCCCAAAGCACCAGAACGACCGCCTCGTCCGGCGGGAACGAAAGAGCCAGCGCATCGGGGGCGGGGGCGCCTTTATCCTGCTCGGGCGGCGCAAAGGTCAGCGCAGTGGCCTCGGCCAAGTCTGTCGCAAAGCGGCGGGCAACCCCATCGGGCCCCAGCACAACCAGCGCCCCGGTGACGGGTTCGAACGCGGCGTCGGCGATGGGTTGGAAGTTGCCGATTTCAGGGCC
>Ga0105044_10003363_pt1 | contig 21963 bp, 21 predicted proteins | sample MAT01_FD_78092 | JGI IMG/M metagenome (GOLD analysis project Ga0105044, IMG submission 78092) | Freshwater microbial communities from Lake Fryxell liftoff mats and glacier meltwater in Antarctica - MAT-01 | ecosystem: Environmental > Aquatic > Freshwater > Ice > Liftoff microbial mat | place...
CGCTGGCTCCAGAAGAACTTCGGACTCTACCGCCGCCACGGGCCCATCACGCTCCTGGGCGACGACCGCTACGCCCACCAACCTTTCTGCCGACAGGCCCTCCTCCACGACGACCACTTCCTCTTCACCGCCAAGCCCACGTCCCACCTCCGCGCTCTGACCCTCGATCTCCACTTTCCCAATTGGCAGGGACTCCTGCGATTCAGGATGCGCGGTCTCGAACTGGGACCGTGCGCGAAAAAAACCTGATCGAGTCCTCCACCCCCCCGTGGCCCCATCGGTCCGCGGCGCTCTGGCCGGCCCCGATCTCCCCTCCATCCGCCTCCGACCGCCGCCTCGTCGAGCACGCCCCTTGGCCTCCATCTCCGCGCCCAGCCTCCCGCTCAGCCACCTCTCTCAAAATCAGAACTGCTGCCCATTCGAGGAGATCCCCAGTCCAGGGGACGCGCTTGTTCGAACCTTCAAATGAGGCCGGTGGGTCAGATCCTGCGGGGTGGACCCAGCGCCGCGGCCGCGGCCTCTTTTTTGTACATTTATTGTAGTCTCACCCCGATTCGAAACCATCCGGACCCTCTACAAATGGGGATTAAACGGCCGAATCGCCGAGATCAACCGCTGATTGTGCTCATCTCCGCCGGCGTTGCTGCTGACAAAAAGGTCAGGAGATTGGCCCTGGGCCACGGCCAATTCCACCGCGGTCACCACGATCAGATTGACTAATAAAATTCCCGTCAGCGATGACGTTGGCCCCACCCGTCCGCTCAATCCCGGAAGAGCCACCACGGCATCGCCATCCACCACTCCGTTATCGAGCACACATTCGACGACGTCCGCGAGTTTTCGGCCGGATGGGTGGCGGGAGGGCCAGGCTGCGCTCTGAGTCAGACTGGTGAGCGCGGCCGTTCGCGCACCCCGGGCTCGCGCGGCCTGAGCCAATTCAATGGGAACCGCATTACGCCCACTGTTGGACGCCACAATCAGCACGTCGCCCGCGCCTATCGGATACCGCTTCAACAATTCTTCGGCATAACCCTCCTGCCGTTCCAAAACGGTCGAGGCGGCGGCCCTCTGATGCAGCATCAAGGGTTCGTCTAAAATGGGAATCACCCGCGCCAACCCGCCCGCCCGGTAAAAGACCTCCTCCGCCAGCATGTGGGAATGCCCAGTGCCAAACACATAAAGAAACCGCCCGGCCACCAAAGTGTCCGCCACCCAACCCGCCACGATTTCGACGCCCGCCCGCTGACTCTGTGCACAGCGCTCAAATTGCTGCTGGACCGCGTTGAAATAGGTATCGAAGGCTGACATAGGTGCAGCCTGGGAGAGGGATTCCCCAGTGGGAAAGAAAAAGGCTCCGGCAAACCGGAGCCATGGAGGAATTAGGACACTCTTACCCTTATTTGGTCTTTGGTATTGGCGGGGGGGGATTGGTGGCCCGGCGATCGGAGGCTTCTTTCTGAAGCCGCTCCAAATCTTCCTTTTTGATCACTTCGATTTTGGCCCCTTTATCCAGTTCGGCCTTGCTGGGAACCTTGATGATGTCGCTCGTCACCGCTCCCGAAGCGGCCGGGACGTTAGAAGTCGGGGCGCCGGCCGGAGCTTTGATGTCCAGTAACTCAATTTCGAACGTGAGTGCCGCATTAGGCCCGATCTTCGGGGGGGCACCATTGGGACCGTACGCGAGTTCGGCTGGAACGAAAAGCTGCCACTTGGAACCTGTGGGCATGAGCTGAAGCGCTTCCGTCCAACCTTTGATCACCCGACCGACCGCAAAGGTAGCCGGTTGGCCTTTGGCGTAGGAGCTGTCGAATTCTGTTCCATCCAGCAGGGTGCCGCGGTAGTGAGTCAACACCGTATCGTTCGTGGCCGGCTTCGCACCCTTGCCCTCGGCCAAAACCTTATACTGCAAACCACTCGGCAGAGTAATAACGCCGATCTTGTTCTTGTTTTCCGCGAGAAACTTCTCGCCCTCAGACTTATTTTTTTCGCCTTCGATCTTCCGCTTTTCTTCGGATTTCTGCCGCAGTTCCGCACCGTATGCCTTCACGATCGCTTCGGCTTCCGTCGGAGTCACCGTGGTCGGCCGGCCCGCAAACGCCTCCGCAAAAGCACGGGCGACAATCTCTGGGTCAACTTCATAGCCACCCCGTTTCAGATTTCTCTGCATGTCGGTGGCGATCATCACGCCGACGGCATAGCTGTTTTTCTCCCCGACGTCCTTGAAGCGAGCCTCCACCGGAGTCGAATCGGTGGCGAGCAAGGCAGGAGCGGGCTGAGCCGCCGGAGTGTTGTTTTGGGCGAAAACCGAGGGGCCGATCAGGGCGCCCACGGCAAGCAGACTGACAATTCGTTTCATGGTACGAAAGATGGTTTCCGGACCGTGGATTGTGGACGGCGCCGGCAAAAGTGTTCGGTTCCCTATCAGCGTCCGCGCCCAAAGTCCAGTGGCACCACGACCCCTTCAATTTCAAAACAGCGGCATAGGTAGGTTTCCTTGCGCCCGCAAGGCGGCCAGCGCTTGCCCCCGGTGGCTAAGACGATTCTTGATCACTTCACCCAGCTCGGCGAAGGAACGACTTTCCCCCACGGGCACAAACAACGGGTCGTAGCCAAACCCGCCAGCCCCCGCCGCCTGGGGTCGAATCCGCCCTTCACAGGTTCCTTCAAACCAACGCGTTCGCGCGCGCAAATCCGAGGCCCCAACCCCGGCCAAAACTGGCGTCAACGCCAAAACACAGCGAAAGCGCGCCGTCCAATCGGCGGGATCCACCCCGGCCAACAAGCGCAGCAGCTTCGCGTTATTCTCAGCGTCGGCCGAATTTCCCGGCCGGCTGTCATCCAAGGCCGCAAAGCGGGCCGAATGCACCCCTGGCGCTCCTCCAAGCACATCGACTTCGAGTCCGGAATCGTCGGCTAACACGTAATCGATCCCAAAAACGTCACCCACAGCCGACAAATGGGCCGCCCACGAAACCGACTTGATCGCGGCATTCGCGGCAAAAGTGGTTCCGTCCTCCACCGGTTCGAGGGCAATCCCTAGGTCCCGTTGCGAAAGTACCGCGAAGCCTAACCCCAAGCCGGCCCGAATTTCCCCGACTTTGTGGGCGTTGCCCGTGGCCACCAAAAGCGTCATCACCGGCCCAAACTCCGGCCCAGGACCGCTGGCGTCCAAGCAGAAAATTGCTCACCTCCCCCCCATCATCCGAGTCAGGGCCAATGAACCACGGAATAAACCTGGCCGAGGGCAAATCGAACCTTCGGGCCGCCCAGTCCATCGACATAGGGAAGGACTCCCCAGGCAACAACGTTTGAACTTGGTGCTTTTTCCCGTGTCTCTCCCCCTCAATCATCTGGAAAAGCAACATGACGTCTGTCACCGCCCTTAATGCCGCCGTGCAGGAAGCCGGCTCCTTCCTCGAACCACTGTTCACCGAGATCCAACGCTGTGTCGTCGGACAGAAATACCTCACCGAACGACTGGTCATCGGCCTCTTGGCCAACGGACACGTCTTGCTCGAGGGCGTTCCCGGTCTGGCCAAGACACTTTCAGTCAAGACCCTTGCCACTGCCCTGCACGTCCGGTTCAGCCGCCTTCAGTTCACTCCCGACATGCTCCCGGCGGACGTCGTGGGCACCCAGATTTACAACCCGCAGTCCGGCGCGTTCACCGTCCGGCGCGGACCGGTCTTCGCCAATTTGGTGCTGGCCGATGAAATCAATCGAGCTCCGGCCAAAGTTCAGTCCGCCCTCCTCGAAGCCATGCAGGAGCGCCAAGTCACCATCGGCGATCAAACATTCCGCTTGGAGGAACCCTTCCTCGTCCTGGCAACCCAAAACCCCATTGAACAGGAAGGGACTTACACGCTCCCCGAAGCCCAGGTCGATCGCTTCATGTTGAAGCTCAAGATCGGCTACCCCTCGCGCGCCGAGGAACGGCTGATCCTCGACTTAATGGCCCGGACGGTCGGCCAACCGTTCGCATCCCCGGTCGTGGATGCCGCCACTCTCATGCGTGCCCGCGAAGTCATTAATGACCTCTACTGCGATGACAAGGTGAAGGACTACATCGTCGACGTGGTCTGCGCCACCCGGGATCCGCAGCACTACAACATCGCGGTCAAAGACTTCATCCAAATGGGAGCCAGTCCGCGGGCCACGATCTCTCTGACCTTGGCCGCCAAGGCCCACGCCTTTTTGCGCGGTCGGGGTTATGTTACGCCCCAGGATGTGAAGAGCATCGGACTAGATGTATTGCGTCACCGGGTAACCCTCACCTACGAGGCTGAGGCCGAGGAAAAAACGGCCGAAGACATCGTGCAGAAGATCTTCGACGAACTCCCGGTGCCCTGAGCCCACCGCGACGTCGCTTCCGCTCGGTCTCCCCGAAACCTCGGACCCTCCCTACCGCCCCGCCATGATCCCCAAGGAACTGCTCAAAAAGATCCGCCTCCTGGAACTGCGCACCCGTCGACTCGTCGAAGAGTCGATGGCGGGGCAATACCATTCAGCCTTTCGCGGCCAGGGCATGGACTTTGACGAAGTTCGCGAATATCAGCCCGGCGACGAAGTCCGCGCCATCGATTGGAATGTCACGGCGCGAATGAACCACCCGTTCGTGAAAAAATTCCGGGAAGAACGGGAACTCACGGTCCTGCTGGTGGTGGATTTGAGCGCTTCGGGTTTGTTTGGGTCGGTGGCCCAATCGAAGCGGGAGCTGGCGGCCGAGATCGCCTGTGTGCTGGCCTTCTCCGCCATTCGCAATCAGGATCGGGTCGGCCTGCTCCTGTTCACCGAAGTGGTCGAGAAATTTATCCCTCCACGTAAGGGTCGGCGGCACGTCCTGCGGGTAATCCGGGACATTCTCTACCACGAGCCGAATTATCGGGGCACTTCCCTGAATGGCGCCCTGGAATTTGCCAACCGAGTTCTACCCCATCGGGCCGTCATTTTGGTGTTGTCCGATTTCCTGGGCGAAACGAACCCGAGTCGGGCCGATATCGCCGCTCACCTGCGCCGCCGCGTCGTTCGTAGTGAAAGCCTGGGCCGCGTTTCCGCCACCTCCCTGCGCCAGGTCAGCCGCAAACACGACCTGGTCGCAGTGCAAATCTCCGATCCTTTCGAGGAAGTTTTGCCCGACCTGGGCCGCCTCGTGCTGCAAGATGCCGAGACGGGTGAAGTGGTGGAAGTAAACACCAACGATACCCGCCGGCGGGACGCCTTTGCCCTGCGTCAGGAAAAAACCCGCAAGGAACTCGATCGGCTCTTCCGCCAGGCCCAGGTCGACGCCATTCGGGTCAGCACTGACGCGCCTTACGACCGCGCCCTGCAACAATTCTTCGACACGCGGGAAAAACGCCGCCGCCACGGATGAGGCCAATGTACCCGAACGTTCCTTCCCGGCCCCGTCGCCTGTCTTCCGGACTCCCAGGATCAGCGCTCTTTCGTGCCGCCTGGATCAGCCTAGCCTGGGGGCTTCCGCTAGCCGCCTTCTCATCCGCTACCAACCCCGCGACTGCCCGGCCGGTCTTGCAGGATATCAAAGGGCCGATCGCCATCGATTCGCCCTGGAATTGGCTCGGACGGGTCTTGATGATCCTAATCGTGGCCGGCCTGGTTGCCCTTGCCTGGTGGTGGTGGCGACGCCAGCATCCGTCCACCGCGGCCGCCCTGGCCACCATCTCACCGGCGGAGCGAGCTCGCCAACGCCTCCAAGCAGCCCTCGGCCTGATCGATGATTCAGAGCGTTTCGTGACCGAAGTTTCGGAAACGACACGACTCTATCTGGAGGAGCGTTTTGGACTGCACGCACCCGATCGGACCACCGAAGAATTCCTGGGCGAACTGTCCGCCAGTGTCGCCCTCGATTCGCGGCATAAACAGTCGTTGGCCGACTTCCTCACGCGGTGCGACCTCGTGAAGTTCGCCCGCGCCATCGTCGACCGGACCGAACTCGAAGCCCTGCATGGAGCGGCCCACCGTCTGGTCGAAGAAACCGCTCCGTCTGAAACCGGGGGCCAATCAGTCCCACCGTCGCTGAACGAGCCGCCCCCCCAGCCATGAATCTGATATTCGGCTCACCTTGGTGGTTGCTTGGTTTGTTGGTGATTCCCCTGCTAGCCTGGCTGCGCGGACGCACCGGTCCCGAAAGCGCCTTTGTTTATTCCAGCCTGACGTTAGTCAAAGGCATCACCGAACTCCGCCGTAGTCGGGCCGGGGCTATCTTGCTCAATCTCCGCTGGCTCGCCCTCGCCTTGTTCTTCGTGGGGATGGCCCGACCCCAAGTCGTCGGAGGACAAGCCCCCTTGAAGGCCAGTGGCATCGATATTGCCGTCGCCCTCGACCTCAGCGGCTCGATGATTGCCGAAGACTTCGAACTCCGGGGCGAACGGGTTAATCGTCTCACCATCGCCAAGGACACGCTGCTGACCTTCGTGGATGAACGTCCGGCCGATCGGGTCGGCTTGGTGGTCTTCGGCACCGAGGCGTTTGTAGCCGCCCCGCCCACCTTAGATCATGACTTTCTTCGCCGGGTCATTGAACGACTCGAATTAGGCACCATCAACGGCGAACAGACCGCTATCGGTTCCGGGCTCGCCACGGCGGTGAACCGCTTGCGCGAACTTAAATCGAAGTCGCGCATCATCATTCTGCTGACCGACGGACAGAACAATGCGGGAAAAATCCCACCGGACACCGCCGCCGAGGCCGCCCGAGCCTTGGGTGTGAAGGTCTACACCATTGGCGTAGGCACGCGCGGTTCGGCGCCGGTTCCCCAAGGCATCGACGCTTTGGGCCGCAAACAATATCGCCGCGTCCCGGTGGACATCGACGAGGACACCCTCAAGAAGATCGCCCAAATGACTGGCGGAAAATATTATCGAGCCGACAACACCGAGACCCTGCGGCGGATCTACTCGGAGATTGATCGATTGGAAAAAAGTGAAGCCCAACTGAACAAGTACGCCTACGTCGACGAACTGATGCTGTGGTTTGTCGGCCCCGGTCTCGCCTTACTCTTGCTGGAACTGATCCTCGGCCAGACTGTTTGGAGAAAATTGCCCTAACCTCACCTTTCCCCCGCCCCATGACCTTCGCCTCTCCACCTTTCTTCTGGCTCGCAGTTGTGCTCGGCCCGTTGACGGCTGGATTCCTTTGGTGGACTTGGCGGCGCAAACAGCAGGCGGCCGCGAAGTTCGTCGGCACCCGACTTTTTAAACAGCTGACAATCGGAGTTTCGCCGACCATGCAAATTCTCCGGCGCGTCTTGGTGGCGCTGGCGGTAATTACCCTGCTCTTCGCTTTGGCCCGTCCACGTTGGGGGTTCATCGACGAGGAAACCACCGCATCGGGTCTGGACGTCATCGTCACGTTCGATGTCTCCCGTTCCATGCTGGCGACCGATGCCGCCCCCAACCGCCTGGAAAAGGCCCGGCGCGCGGCCCTGGATCTCGTCGAATCCAGCCGGGCTGACCGACTCGGTCTGGTGGCGTTCGCAGGCGACGCGTTCCTCCAAGCGCCGTTGACCCTAGATGATGAGGCCTTCCGGCAAAGTGTCCGGGCGTTAGACACGGATATCATTCCCGTGCAAGGAACCGGGCTGGGAGCGGCGCTCCGGGAATCCCGGGCGGCCTTCGGCAAGGACAGCACTGGGGCCAAAGCGGTGGTGGTGCTGACCGACGGGGAAGATCACGAGGCTGGTGCCGTGGAATTGGCCCGCGAAATGGCCCGGGAAGGGATTCGAATTTTTACTTTGGGCGTGGGCACTGCGGAGGGTGCGATCCTGCGGACAGCCGATCCATACGGCAATCCGGTCTTCGTGAAGGACCAGCAAGAGAATGCAGTGAAATCGCGCTTAAACGAACCGTTGCTCCGGGAGTTGGCCGATGCCGGCGGCGGGTTTTACCTCCCGTTGCAAAATCGCCAGACGATCCAGAATCTTTATGAGCAGGGATTGGGACCGATGCCCCGCTCGCTGGTCAAGGCCGGTAAAAGTCGGCAGTGGATCGAACGGTTCCAATGGCCGCTAGCCTTCGGAATTCTCCTCTTGATCGCGGAAATTTTGATTCCGGAACATCGCCGCAGCGTTGCCCGACCGGAGCGGGATGTCAAGTTGGGCGGCGCCGCGGCCACACGAACACCGAGGCAAGGATTCGCATGAACGGGCTGAGACGTTTACTAAGTTGGGGTCTGGCTACTCTGCTGGGGGCCTTAGGAGGACTGGCGCTTCCAGCCCGGTCCGAGAATTCAGCCTCGACCGCCTTCGACGCATATCGCCAGGGAAATTTTCGTGGGTCACAAGCGCAGTATTCCGAGCTCGCCAAGAAAGCCCCGGAGGATCCGCGTCTGCGCTTTAATGCGGGGGCCGCGGCCTACCAGCAAAACGACCTCACCAATGCCGCCACCTGGTTCGAGAGCGTCCTGGGCTCCCCGGATCTCAAGCTCCAACAGCAGGCCTATTACAATTTGGGCAATTCCCGATTTAAATTGGGCGAAGCCATCCCCGATCCCCAAGCCCGTAAACAATTCTGGAACGAAGCCCTCACCAACTTTGTTTCGGCGATGAAGCTAGACGCGGCCGATACCAATTCGGCGGCCAACTACACCTACGTCCGCCAACAACTCGAGCAACTGGAACGTCAACTCCCTCCCCCGCAGCCACCGCAGCCGAAGTCCGACCAGGACTCGAAATCGGAGGATAAGGACCCGTCGGACAATTCTTCCCAAAAGGACTCGAACTCCAAAGAGCAGTCCGATTCAAAACAACCGCAGCCAGACAAACCCAGCTCCGAAAACTCGCCGAAAGACCAAGAGGATCAGCCCACGGCAGACCCGGCCGACCAGCAAAAAGAGGGAGCCCAACCGGAACCGAAGGACGGCACCAATAAGAAGGACAATTCCGCCGGTCAGGAGCCGTCCCAGGAAGAATCCAAAGGCGGTAAGAAATCCGGAGACGCCCAGGGAAGCGGGAAGGAAGGAGACGCCGCCACCGCCGAAGCGGGTGAAGGCAAGGAAGGCGAGATGTCTGCCGCTCAAGCCATCCAAATGCTCGAAGGTCAGAAGGATGACGAAAAGGCCCTGCTCCTGCGGGCGTATGGCAATGGCAAGGAGGCGGCCGAACGGGCTGCCCGCGTGCGCAAACCTTGGTAAACCATGAGGTATTCCCGTCCCAATTTCCGGTCGAGCGCCAACACCCTGAGGCTGAGTCGCTGGCTCTTGAGTCTGCTCGGATTCTTCCTGGCATTGCAGTTGAGGGCCGAGCCTTCGTTCACTACGGAATTGGATCGGGAAAGGGTGAATGCTGGGGATACCGCCACTTTAAAACTAATCTTCACCGATCTGGGCGAAGTGGAGGCCCCGACGCTGCCGGCACTCACCAATTGCACCATTCGTTATCAGGGCGTTTCGCGTCAGTTATCGATCGTCAATTTCACCCGCTCCTCCTCGATCATTCATCAGTATTCCCTGCAACCCCAGAACCCGGGGACGGTTTCCATCCCGGGGTTGCAGGTCGAAGTGGACGGAAAGACCTATACGAGCCAACCCCTCACCCTGCAGGTCGGTCAGGGCATTAATATGGAGTCAATCGGATTCCTTCGACTGGTCGCCCCGCGCTCGGAATTTTACGTCGGCGAAACCTTCCCCCTGGAGATCCGCTTCTACTATCGGGAAGCACCCGCCCGGCAGGCCCCTCCGACCCTGAAATTGGACGGCTTTATCAAAGGCCGCCAGACCGTCGAGAACCTGCCACCTGAGACCCTGACCAACGTCCTCTATTCCGTGGTTCGTTGGTCCCTGGCCCTCACCGCGGTGAAGGCCGGAGAATTGACCCTGGGACCGGCCGAGTTCCAGACGTTGTACCTCTTCAACAATCCGGGACGCCGTCGCGCGCGCGGCGTGGAGGCGCTTTTCGAACCTCTCCTCGGCGGTGCCGAACAAAAACAACATGCATTTCAAAGCGATTCGTTGACCTTGCGCGTCCTGAATCCTCCCGCCGCCGGCCGCCCGGCCAATTTCAACGGCGCCGTCGGACGGTTTCGCGTGGAGGTAACCGCCTCACCCACCAACGTGGCTGCAGGCGATCCCGTCACGGTCCGCGTCCAGGTCTCGGGCCAGGGAAACATTGAAGGCCTGCGGCTGCCTGAGCTTCCGGCGGGATCCGGATTCCAGCTTTACCCAGGAACCAATTCATTCACCGAAGGCGATTCGCTCGGCCTTTCCGGGATAAAAACCTTTGAAGCAGTAATTGTTCCCGAGGTTCCCGGAGTCCAGTCGTTAAAGTGGCCCTGGCTCACCTACTGGGATCCTGGAGCCAAAGCGTACGCGGCCGATCAACCGCGTCCCCTGGTGCTAAATGTTCGCCCCGGAGCCAACGCTCAAGCGCAGCCGGTGGGAACCGTACCTGGCCCGCCCGAACCGCGCACCCCACCCACTTCGGTCGCCGCCACCGCGGAACTCGCCCTCTTGCAGGAGCTGGGCCCACTGGCCTCGCTCGCAGCCTCACCGGTGACCCAACCGTGGTTCTGGGGTGTGCTCGGATTCCCTCTGGCTGTTTACGCCGCTTTGGTGCTCGCGCCGATCCTGCGGCAGCAGCGGGCCGAAGATCCTAAACGAACGGCCCGCCAACAGGCCCGACGCGAATTAACCAAATATACCAACGCCCTCCGTGAGCGGGCACATCAGGGCCAAGGACCCCAGTTTTTCGCCGCTTTGAACGGGGCCCTGCAGCAGCAATTGGCCCTGACATTGGGCGGTCCACCGGGCTCGTTTACCGACGACGTCGTCGAAACCCGGCTCGTGCCGGCCGGCCTGCCCCCGGAAGCGGCCGAACGATTGCAGGACCTCTTCAATCGGCTCGCGGAAGCCCGCTTTTCCCCCACGGTTTCGGCCGGCGAACTGCCCCACCTCCGCGAGCGCGCCGAGCAGGTTCTCGCCGCCGTGCGCCAACTCCCAGAAGCCACATGAAGTTCCGCTCCCATACTCGCTGGCTGACCTGGGGAATCAGCTTGTTCCTCGGAATCGACCTCTCGATCCACGCCCAAACCAATGCGGTGGAAGTTGGGTTTCAAGCGGCCAACGCCCAAGTCGCCGCCGGAAAGTTCGCCGAAGGAAAGGCCCAGTACAGTCAGTTGCCCACCGGTGAAAAAACCTCAGTCGCCCTTGAGTACAACCGCGGCGTCGCACACTCCCGACTAGGCGAAGTAGGTCAGGCCCGTGCTCATTGGTTGCTGGCCGAGCGACTGGCCCCCCGAAATCCCGCGGTCCAGAATGCTCTCCATCGCTCCTCGGGTCCCGGGACCACCCCGGCAGCGGAGCCGTTCGACAGTCCGCTGTCCTGGACCGACGCACTGACCCTGAACGAATGGGGTGCCCTAGCTCTGATTCTGACCTGGTTCTGGGGCGCGATGCTCCTGCTCGGACGCGGGAAGCCGAGTTTCGCCGCAGCCCTGCGAGGCTACACGCTGGGGGCCGGCCTGCTGGCGGTCGTGAGCGTCGGTTTGTTGGCGGGCGCCTGGGCACGTCGAGCCCGTTTACCGGATGCGATTGTGCTCCGTCCGGAAACACTAGTTCGCGTCAGTCCTCTCGACGAAGCGCGGGGGGCTTTCTCCCTAGCCGAAGGGGTACGAGTGCGCTCGCAGGCAGCCCGGGCCGGCTGGTTTTTGGTGGAGGATCCGCTCACCCGGCGGTTTGGCTGGGTGAAGAGCGAGGCCCTGCTCCGCCTCCCGTTGCAGTAAAAGCCTCGCCTCGGCTTCAGTCGGACTCTCCGGGTCAACCCGCACAATTTTCACCTCCGATTAACTTTTGCCTTCCGCGCCCAAGAGTTTGGGGTATTGCATACAGTTGATCCCCAAATTGTCCTGATTCGGTGAAGGAAAAGTCACCTAACTTGCTTGTTCGAACGTCAACCCGGCCTTGGCTAACAGTGTTCGCGGCCGACCGGAAGGCCGGTAACCTCTACACCCCGACTCCATGAAAATCCCCTCGACCGTTACCCCTGCGCTGCGTCCGGCGACTCGATCCGGGTTTACCCTGATCGAACTTCTAGTCGTCATTGCCATCATCGCAATTCTGGCGGGCATGCTCTTGCCGGCGTTGTCGAAAGCAAAACTCAAGGCCACTGGCGCGGCCTGCCTGAGCAACCAGAAACAGCTGGTCACCGCTTGGTTCATGTATTCCACCGACAACCGCGATGAACTACTGCCGACCTCCGCGCCGGGAATGCAACATCCGGGAGGCGGCTATTGGGCGGGCCCATCGCCCGACATTTCGGCGACGATTACGACCTCCGAAGCCCAGAATCGGGTGCGCACGGGTTACGAGAAATCGGCCATTTTCAAGTACTGCGGATCGGTCGGAGCCATCCATTGCCCCGGCGACCTGCGCACGCGAAGTCGCAAGCCCGGGAAAGGCTGGGCTTATGACAGCTATTCCAAGTGCGATTCGATGGGTCAATATTTTGATGCCAAATGGAACCCAGTTGGCGGCTGGGAAGGCATTAAGCAGTTCGCCAAACATTCGGCCATCACCGAACCCTCCAACTCCATGGCGTTCATCGAGGAGTCCGATCCTCGAACCTACAACCTCGGGACCTGGGTGATCAACGTCACGAGTCCGGGCTGGGTCGATCCTTTTGCAGTCTTTCACGGCAATTTCAGCACCTTTGCCTTTGCCGATGCGCATTGCGAAGGCAAGCGCTGGACCGACCCGAAAACGATCAAAGCCGCGAGCGATTCCGCCAAAGGGATCGAGAGCTTCTACTGGGCCGGTGGCAACGCCAAAAACCCGGACTTCGTTTGGGTGTGGAACCGCTTCAAGCACGGCGCCTGGAAACCGTTGCCCGGGACTTGAGCCCCGCTTTTCACCTTCATTTTTGAGCCGAGCCGACGGGCGGCCAGTTCGACCGTCGGAAGCTGAAGTGAATAGTTCGCAACGACACGCCGCTTGACCCAAAGCGACCAGCCCACGAAAAGAGTTCATGCACACGTCGTTCTCGCTTCGGCGCCTTCCCTTCCTCGCGGCCGTTTCCCTGCTCGCCGGCCAGATCGAGGCGGCTCAACCCGCTTTGATCACCTTCAAGAAGCAACACGTGTCCGACCAGTTCTGGGCGGAAGGCGCCAATGCCGGCGACTTCAATCACGATGGCGTGATGGATATCGTGTATGGGCCCTTCTGGTGGGCCGGTCCGGATTATCGCCAACGCCAGCAGTACGCCCCAGCCACCGAATCCTTCAAACTCAAGAAAGCCGACAGCACCGAGGAGACCATCCCCGGATTTGAAGGCGCCCTCGGCAAGAACAACGCGTACTCTAAGAACTTCCTCGCCTTCTCCAGTGACGTAAATCGCGATGGTTGGGACGACATCCTCATTCTTGGCTTTCCGGGTGAGAAATCATCCTGGTTCGAGAATCCCCAAGGCAAGGCCGGCCTCTGGACCGAACACGTAGCGATCGAAGTCACGGACAACGAATCACCAACGTTTGCTGACCTGACCGGCGACGGAAAATCGGAGATTATCTGCGCGTCCAAGGGAAGTTACGGCTGGGCGAGCCCGGATCCAGCCAATCCGACGGCACTCTGGCAATGGCACACGCTCACGCCGAACAACAACTACCATAAATTCACTCACGGCATGGGCCTCGGCGACGTCAATGGCGACGGCCGAATGGACTTGCTGGAGAAGGACGGTTGGTGGGAACAGCCGGCTTCTCTGGGCGGAGATCCGATTTGGAAACAACATCAGTTCGCCTTCGGAGTCGGCGGGGCTCAAATGCTTGTTTACGACGTCAATGGGGATGGGTTGAACGACGTTATTTCCAGCTTGGCCGCGCACGGCTTTGGACTGGCTTGGTTCGAACAGGTGCGGAATGCCGACGGCCTCACGTTCAAAGAACACACGTTCATGAACAAGGAACCGCAGGAAAATCGGTATGGCGTGAAATTCTCCCAACTCCATGCCCTGGACCTGGTGGATATGGACGGCGACGGACTGAAGGACATCGTCACCGGCAAACGCTTTTGGGCGCACGGCCCGGCCGGCGATCCGGAACCCGGAGCCGCTCCGGTGCTGTATTGGTGGAAACTCGTGCGCAACCCCGACAAGTCGGTCGATTACGTGCCGCAGTTGGTGGACAACGCCTCTGGGGTCGGCACCCAAGTCGTGGCCCGCGATGTCAACGGCGACCGCTTGCCAGACCTCATTGTCGGTAACAAACGCGGGGTGTTCGTCTTCACCCAGGAACGGAAGCCGGTCACCGAGGCCGAATGGCGCGCCGCTCAACCGAAGCCACTGACGCAGTGACGAAAGGGGTAAGGTGGAATAGCGCGCTACGCCGTCCCCATGGCGTAGTAGATTCGACCCGGTCCTGTGCACCATGGTGCCGAATCAAGGATCTTCTGCAGGCGTGGTTTGGCGCGAGACGGGCGACACCCAATTTGCCGGTTCGGGGAAACCCGTGACGCTCAAACCTGACCCGTTCGGGGAAAATCCGATCGCATCGACGGAATTCCTCGATCCGGATTGGGCATCGTCCCTAACGTCCTTGCGTTGCCAACTCACTCCAACAACACCGGCCTGCGCGACAACCACTCGCGGGGTTCGGTCGCTGATTTTCTCCGGGCGACAATCCAGCCGGAATCGAAGCTCTCCCTGGTCTCCGCGTACTTCACCATCTATGCCTACGACGCGCTCAGGGACAGCCTCGACAGGATCGGCCACCTCGACTTCCTCTTCGGCGAACCATCCTTCATCAGTCGCCTCGATCCCGACAAGACCGAGAAGAAGTCCTTCATCATCGATGCCGATGGACTGGAGCTCTCGAATCGGCTCCAACAAAAGCGCGTGGCCCGGGAATGCGCCGGTTGGATCCAGCGCAAGGTGAACATCAGGACCGTCAGGCAGTCGAACCTGCTTCACGGTAAAATGGTTCACGTCGCCACGGCGGGCGTGGAGGAGGCGATTCTGGGCAGCTCCAATTTCACGGTCCGCGGCCTCGGTCTTGGCAACGGAAACAACAACATCGAGCTGAACCTCATCGTCGATAGCAACCGCGACCGCCAGGAGCTGAAACGATGGTTCTCGGAACTCTGGAACGACGAGGCGTTGGTGCGGGACGTCAAACAGGAAGTCCTTCTTTACCTGCGAAAGCTGTACGCGAATCAATCGCCCCAGTTCATCTACTACCTCACGCTCTTCCATCTGTTCCGTGCGTTCCTCGATGGCACCCGCGATCTCGACGACAACCTGCGCCGCGTCGCCCTTCCCGATACCCGCATCTGGCGCACCCTCTTTTCCTTTCAGAAGGACGGAGCCAAAGCAGCCATCAACAAGGTTCTCGACTACAACGGCTGCATTCTGGCGGACAGCGTCGGCTTGGGAAAAACCTACACCGCACTCGCCGTCATCAAGTACTTCGAGCTGCGCAATGAGCGGGTCCTGGTCCTTTGTCCCAAGAAACTGAGCCGGAACTGGACCATTTACCGGAACCCCAGCTCACTGAATCCATTCTCGGACGACAAGTTCCGGTACGACGTTCTTCACCATACCGACCTCTCGCGAGAGTCGGGCAACGTCAATGGCCTCCTGCTCGACACCCTGAACTGGGGCGCCTACGACCTGGTGGTCATCGATGAATCCCACAATTTTCGGAACAACAAGCTCGCCACTCAACGCCCCGTCGATGAACCGGGTCGCCGCAGCCGTTACCAGCGGCTCATGGAGGACATCATCGCCGCCGGTGTCCGCACCAAGGTGCTGCTGCTTTCGGCGACGCCGGTAAACAATCAGCTCTCGGATCTGCGCAACCAGATTTCCTTCATCGCCGGCGGCGACGTGGCTCGAAACGAGGCTGCCGATGCCGCATTTGCAGCCAAACTCGATATTCCGTCGGTTAGGGACACGACCCGACAGGCGCAGACCCATTTCACGAACTGGGCAAAGAGACCCCCGGGCCAGCGAAAGACCCGCGACCTCATCGCGGCCATCGGTGGCAACTTCTTCAAGTTGCTCGACGGACTGAGCATCGCCCGGTCCCGAAGTCAGATCGCCACCTACTACGCCGGGGAGATGAAGGCGCTGGGAGGATTCCCCCGCCGTCCACCCCCGAAGCCCATCCACGCGGCCATCGATCTGGAGCAGCGATTCCTCTCGTTCGAACAGCTCGACACCGAGATCAGCGGCCTCCGACTCGCCCTGTATCACCCGACCAGCTATCTCCGGGACGAACTGCCGGCCACCGTCCGCACGGCCTACGAGAATCGAATCCTCGGCGGTTTCACCCAGGAGGGACGCGAGCGGATCCTCATCGCGATGATGAAGGTCAACTTCCTCAAGCGCCTGGAGAGTTCCGTGGATTCCTTCCGGCTGACCCTCCAGCGGACCATCGACAAGATCAACGGGCTGGAACAGCGCATCACCACGTTCGAGAAGCACCTCGATGCGAATCCCGACCTCGATTACGAAACCCTCACGCCCGACCAGTTTGAGGATCCCGACTTTGACGAAGAGGACTTCACCATCGGCGGCCGCCGTCGGATCCATCTGGCCCACCTCAAGCTTCCGGAATGGCTCAAGGCGGTCCGCAACGACCGCACCCAGCTTCAGTTCCTGCTGGAGAAGACGCAGTCCGTCACCGCCCGGCGCGACGGGAAGCTGGAGGAACTGAAGACCCTCATCAAAACCAAGGCCCACCAGCCCTCGGTCAATCGGGATGGGAAGGCCAACCGAAAGGTTCTCGTCTTCACCGCGTTTGCCGACACGGCCCGGTATCTTCACGAACATCTCGCTGGGTGGGCGCGCCAGGAGCTCGGGATTCATACCGGGCTCGTCTGCGGCGACGGAGGAAATGCCGCGTCCCTCGGCCGAACCGACTACGACGACATTCTCACCAACTTCTCGCCCCTCGCGAAACGCCGCGCGGATCAGGCTCCCCGATTTCCCAATCAAAAGGAGGAGATTGACCTCCTCATCGCGACGGATTGCATCAGCGAGGGACAGAACCTCCAGGACTGCGACCTGCTGATCAATTACGACATCCATTGGAATCCGGTCCGCATCATCCAGCGCTTTGGCCGCATCGACCGCATCGGTTCGCGCAACGAGACGGTGCAGCTCATCAATTTCTGGCCGGTCGCCGATCTGGACCACTACCTGGGCATCAAACTGCGCGTGGAAGCCCGCATGGCGCTCGTCGATCTCGCCGCCACCCAGACCGACAATCTCCTCGAACCCGGCCAGCTCGAAGACCTGATCAAGGAAGACCTCCTCTTCCGTGATCGCCAGCTCAAACGGCTCAAGGACGAGATCCTCGACCTCGAGGATCTGGATGGTTCGGTATCGCTCACCGATTTTTCGCTGGACGAATTCCGGCTCGATCTCCTGCGCTATCTGGAGGCGAACCGGGCCGAGTTGGAAGAGGCGGGCGAAGGACTTTATGCCGTCGTACCGCCTAGATCCGACGTGCCGGTGACTCTTCCGGGCGCCCTGTTCTGCCTGCGTCATCGGGTCCCGGCCCGGATTTCATCCGACGCGCCGGCCCGGTCCACGGAATCCGCCCGGATGAATCCCTTGGCCCCCTACTTCCTGGTTTACGTCTATGACGACGGAACCGTGCGCTTCAGCTTCGCCCAGCCCAAGGAATCCATGCTCCTGCTGCGCAATCTGGCGGCCGGCGAGGCCAGCGCCTTTGAAAAACTTTGCGACCTCTTAGATCAGCGCACTGATGACGGGGCCAACATGAGTCACTACGGAGCACTCCTTCAAAAGGCGCTCGCCTCGATCGAACACACCTTCCAGCGACGTGCCGCCGCGTCGCTTCTCTCCAGCCGCGGCGCCCTGCTGCCCACGGCCGTCGAATCGCCCACGTCGAAGGGTGACGACTTCGATCTGGTGACCTGGCTCGTCATCCTGGGAGACAAGGCATGAGCAAGAAGGCCCTGATCCTACCGTCTGACTATGCGAACTGGCTCGCCAGCGTGAAACAGCGAATCGCCGGTGCCCGGCAACGTGCCCTGTTTTCCGCCAACGCCGAGCAAATCCGTCTCTACCACGACCTCGGTCGCGACATCCTTGAACGCCAGCGTCGGGGGAAATGGGGTGCCAAGGTGATCGACCACCTTTCCACTGATCTTCGCCTCGCGTTTCCGGAGCTGAAGGGATTCTCCGCGAGAAACCTCAAATACATGAAGTTCTTCGCCCAGAAGTGCCCTGATCGTCGATTTGGGCAGCAGGCTGCTGCCCCATCGGGCCCAATCGGGCAGCAGCCTGCTGCCCAATTCGACCAACCGATCACCGACCATCTGCCTTGGTTCCACATCGTTACCCTTCTGACCAAGCTCGCCGACCCCGCGCTGCGCGAGTGGTATGCGCGCGAGGCCTTGGGCGCCGGCTGGCCGCGCGACACACTGGCCATTCAGATCAAAAACCAGCTTCACCTCCGCCAGGGAGCCGCCGTCACTAATTTTGACCAGCGACTTCCCCAGCCGGAGGCGGGTCTTGCCGCACAAATCCTAAAGGATCCCTACCATTTCGATTTTCTGGGCCTGGGCGACGAGGCTCATGAGCGCGATATCGAAAATGCCCTCATCCGCCATATCACCCGGTTCCTTCTGGAGTTGGGCGCAGGCTTTGCGTTCGTCGGACGGCAATTTCGTCTTGAGGTTGCCGGGGATGAATTGTTCGTCGATCTCCTGTTCTATCATACCCGCCTCAAGTGCTACGTGGTCGTTGAACTCAAGGCCCAAGCCTTCCAACCGGAACACGCCGGCCAGTTGAACTTCTACCTCAGCGCCGCGGACACCCAGATCAAGGCCCCGGACGATAAGCCCACCATCGGCCTTCGCCTTTGCAAAACCAAAAACCGCCTCGTCGCCGAATATGCCCTCTCCGGCATCGATAAGCCCATCGGCATGGCCGACTACCAACTCGTCCGGGCTTTGCCTAAACCCCTCGACACCTGCCTGCCTTCCATTGAGGAATTGGAATCCGCACTCTCCCGGGATTTCGACACCGAACAACCATGAAACGCGGGCCAAGGCACCGAACGAAAAATCACTTCACCGCGCCCCTGGGCCGCCAGGGCAAGACTGTCGGTCCAGGTGAGATCGAGACCTGGGGCCGTGGTATCGAGCGCATCTGCGCCGCCTGTCACGCCGCCGGCACACCCAAACCGGCCCTCGCCTTCGACGGAACCGGCCTCACCATGGAGTTCCGCTACGCTCCCGAGTATCTGAAAGCCATGGCTGCTGCGGAAACGCCGCCCTCCGGGAAAGTCACCGACCCAGTCACCGACCCAGTCACCGACTCAGTCACCCCCGAAGTCACCCCCGAAGTCGGTAGGATGCTTGCCATCATCACGGGAGACATGGGCCGGGTGGAGATCATGGCCTTACTGGGGCTTCAGGATGAAAAGCACTTTCGAGAGCGTTATCAGCAGGCGGCTGTGGCCGCTGGCCTTATCAAGCGCACCATCCCGGACAAGCCGAACAGCCGCCTCCAAAAATACCGCCTCACCGCCCAAGGCCGCGCCTGGCTCGCGCGGCATTGTTCACTCGCACCATGATTGCCGCCCGCCAACTCCACCTCCCCACCGAAGTTGAACTCGCCCTTGAGCTGATCCGGGAACTGAAAAACCTCCGCTGAATCCATGCCCGCCCCAACCCAGCATCTCAGTCCCGTCCAGAGCGCCCTCGCGACCTTCCAGACCCGCCCACTCAAGGAAGCCGCTTGCCAACTCCTCAAAACCCTCGGATATCGCTCCGACCGCTCTCTGTCCGGCCCGGATTCCTCCCCGAGATCTTTCCTCGACCTCTTCGGATCCGGCCACGCCTTCGATCAGGCCAAGGCCCTCGTCCCCGACTGGAAATCCGCCGACCTCCTCTTCCAGCTCACCGACCAGGAACTCAGCCGCGAATCCAGCCTCTTCACCGACCACTCAGTCCAGCGCGGCCTGCTCAAGTCCTACGTCTTCATCGCCACCGAGCTGAAGAGCGGCGATTACGCACGCGGGAAACTCTCCGCCATCACCCGGCAGATCAATCGCCTCTTCCCCATGCCCGTCATGGTGCTCTTCCGGCACCAGAACCGACTCACCATCGCCGTCATCAACCGCCGCGCGAACAAGCTCGACGAAAGCAAAGATGTCCTCGGCAAGGTTACGCTGATCCGCGACATCGCCTTTACCCAGCCCCACCGCGGCCACCTCGACATCCTCACCTCGCTGGCCCTCGAAAACCTTCATCATTCATCCTTCAACCTTCATCCTTCTTTCGACACCCTCCACGCCGCGTGGTAGCAGATCTTCAACGTCGAGCTGCTCAACGAGCGCTTCTACCGCGAGCTGGCCAACTGGTATTTCTGGGCGCTTCCACAGGTCGAGTTCCCGGTCGACCTCGAACCCGACGACGAAAAGCGCCGCGCCACCGGCCTCATCCGCCTGCTCACCCGCCTCATCTTCTGCTGGTTCCTCAAGGAAAAGAGCCTCATCCCCGAGAAGCTCTTTCACCCCACCGACCTCGCCCAGCTCCTCAACCCTCCGCCAAGACCTCGCCAAGCTCCTCGCCGAAAGCCTCATGTCCCCGGCGAAATCCAAACACGTTGCAGAATGGGACCCCTTCGATCCGCAATCCTCCGCCGACTTCTTCGATCCGCATTGGATGTTTGGACGCTCATTGACGGAAGGCTTCGACATCATCATTGGCAATCCGCCATACGTCTCAGTTGATCGATTTGCCGACACTCCGATTCAGAAGAAGTGGCAAGAGGTGTTCACAACATTCTCGGCGCGTGGCGACATCTACTGCTTTTTCTACGAACGTGGAGCCGCACTGCTTCGCACAGGCGGCACACTCATCTTTATCACCTCCAATAAGTGGATGCGGGCAGGCTACGGTGAGAAGCTTCGCAGCTTTCTCGGATCTGAAGTCAACACAGATACAGTGCTGGACTTCGGGATGGCTCAAAACTTCAGCGCTGCCACAACCTATACATGCATTGCGCGGTTCACGGCCAAGAAATCGCAGGGTGCGACGATGTCCCGTTACGCAACGGACGATTGTGCTGCGGTGTCACATCCCGCAGAATACTTTACAGCGAATGCAGTCCTCCAAAGAAATCTTGGAAGCGAAGCGTGGGTAGTTGTATCCGGCGAAAGGCAGCGCATTAAGAAACTGGTCGAAGAGCAAGGCGTGCCACTGGAGAAGTGGGAAATTAGAATCAGTTACGGGATCAAGACCAGTCACAATGAGGCGTTTATCGTGCCCGAAGAGACGTATCACGCCCTAATTCAGCAAGATGAGCGATCAGCAGAAATGCTGCATCCCATCCTTCGCGGCCAAGATATTGGTCGATATCGTCACAACTGGAAACAATACTATGTAGTAGGCACATTTAAGCAGCGTCGAGCCGGCTACACCGTCGAAAGCTTTCCGGCCATTGAGCGTCACTTGGGTAAGTTTCGTGGCGAGCTTCAGCCGAGGCCATCTGGTTGGGAGCCAACGCGAGACGGTAAGTGGGGAGGTCGAAACACTCAGCCGTTCGATTACCTTTGGTATGAGGTCTTCTTCACTCCAAGTCTAGAAGACATGAAAAAGCCGAAGATCATGTATCCCAACATGACCAAGTTCCTTCCCTTCTATCTCGATACCCAAGGTTTCTTTGCGAACGACAAAGGATTTACCATCAATTCGGAATCCGAGTCTCTTCCGTTTCTCACGGCAGCTTTGAATTCCAGTGTCTTTAGATGCTGCTTCCGCGACAACTTTCCCGAGCTCATGGGCAACACCTACGAGGTCCGCAAAATCTTCATGGAAAAAATCCCCGTGAAGAAGCCGACCGCCGGGCAAGCCGCGCTGTTTGAGAAACTCGTCCCCCTAGTCCAATTGTATCCGTCTGGGGAAGGACGTCTAGCGGGGCAGAGGGGTGGCGGTAGACTGAGGGGGTGAGTTCTCTACCGGAGCGCCGAAGGCAATATA